>Ga0265594_1000192_pt1 | contig 48820 bp, 45 predicted proteins | sample saktaG_11_FD_190147 | JGI IMG/M metagenome (GOLD analysis project Ga0265594, IMG submission 190147) | Saline water microbial communities from Sakinaw Lake, British Columbia, Canada - sak_2011_5_24_80m | ecosystem: Environmental > Aquatic > Non-marine Saline and Alkaline > Saline ...
ACTATATTGATTAAATAAGAAATTAAAAAAACAATTTGATTTCTTGGCAATTTTTGGCGGTCCTCACCCAACATTTTTTCCGGAAATGATTAAAGAAGAAGGAGTTGATTGCGTTGCCCAAGGCGAATGCGAATTAGCTTTAGCTGATTTGATTAATTCTTTAGAAAAAAATCAGCCATATCTAGAGACAGAAAATTTTTGGTTTAAAACCAAAAGAAAAATTTTTAAAAGTCCCTTAAGAAAATTAGAAGAGAATTTAGACAACTTATCTTTTCCAGATAGGGCTTTACTTGATAATTTTAAAGAAACGAGATTTTCCAAAATTCATAATTTTATTACTTCCAGGGGTTGTCCTTATAGCTGTAGCTATTGTTTTAACCATCAATTAAAACAAATGTATCCTGGACAGAAATATGTCAGGAGGAGAAGCGTTGATAATGTTATAGAAGAAATCAGACAAGTAGCCGCTGATTACAATTTAAAAAGAGTTCATTTTGAGGATGATACTTTTAACATAGATAAGCAGTGGATTAGAGAATTTGTTGCCAAGTATCCCAAAATTCCTTTTAAGTACAATCTTAGAGCCGATTTGGTAGATGAAGAAATAATTAAATTATTAAAAGAGGCAAATTGTCTTAGTGTTACTTTTGCTATTGAAGCAGGCAATAATAGGATTCGTAATGAAATTTTAAAAAGAAATATGACTAAGGAACAAATTATTAATTGTGCTAAATTATTGAAGAAATATAAAATAAGGTTTATTACTGAAAATATCCTTGCTAATCCTACTTCTACTTTATCAAATGATGTAGAAACATTGGATTTAAATTTGGTTTGTCAGCCAGATTATCCAACTGTTTCTTTATTACAACCTTATCCCCAGACAGAGATACTTAGAATTGCCGTGGAAAATAACCAATTTAGCGAAAAGAATATTGATAAAATTAAATCATTTTTTAAAATTTCACCTTTTGAAATTCCTAATAAAATAGAAAGAACTAATTTGCAAAGAATTTTTGCCTTGGTAGTTGCCTTTCCTTTTTTGAGAAAATGGTTAAACTTTTTAATTTATAGAAGAAACTTTACTTTTGTTTACTCATTTTTTTATAGCTTATGGAGACCTTATTGTTTGGTATTTAAGATAACGCCTCACAGGTTATCTTTAAGAGAGATATTTTGGTTAATAAGACGTTATCTAACTAGTTAAAATGAAAATTTTATTATTAAATCCACCATTTACTGATTACGGCGGATTAGAAGGACACGGCGGCAAAGCCCTGCCTTTGAATTTAGCTTATTTAGCTGGTTATTTAAGAGCCAAAAGACCAGATATAGAAATTGAAGTTTTAGATTGTGAAGGATTAGGATTGACTTATCCAAAAATTGAACAAGAAATTAAAAAGATTAATCCTGATTTAATTGGAATTACTGTGCCGACACCGGCCTTTGCCCAAGTTTTAGAAATTTGCCGAATTATTAAACAAGAAATATCAAAAGATATTATTACAGTTTTAGGTGGACCTCATCCAACTGCTTTACCCAGGGAGACTATTGCGGAAGAAGATATTGATATTTGCGTTGTTTTTGAAGGAGAAATAGCTTTTACGGAATTAATTAACGCTTTAGATAGAAAAACTTCATTAAAGGAAATTAAAGGGATATTTTTCAAAGATAAGGATGGTAATGTTATTGAAACTGAAAAAAGAGAACTTGTTAAGAATTTAGACAGTTTGCCTTTTCCTGCTAGAGAATTTTTTGATACAGATTTATATTTTCCTCCACCTACTAAAAGGGTGAGCAACAAGAAGGCGGGCAACATGATTACTTCGCGCGGTTGTCCTTATCAATGCACTTATTGTATGGCTAGTTTTATGTGGCAAAGACAAGTTAGATTTAGGAGCATTGAAAATGTTATGAAAGAAATTGAGGAATGTATTGATAAGTACAATATTAGAGAATTTAATTTTCATGATGAGCTTTTTACAGTTAATAAAAAAAGAACAATTGAATTTTGTCAGGAGGTTAAAAAAAGGAAATTAGATATTGCCTGGGTTTGTATGATTCGGGTTGATTTTGCAGATGAAGAAACTTTAAGAGAAATGAAAGAGGCGGGATGCAAGAAGATAATGTTTGGCTTTGAATCTGGTTCGCAAATGATTTTAGATAAAATGAAAAAGCGCGTTGCTTTAGAAAAAGCCGAACAAGTAGTTAGATTGGTAAAAAAAATAGGTATTAAAACAGCTGGTAATTTTATGTTTGGTAATATTGGTGAAACCGAAGAAACAATTAAACAAAGTATTCGGCTGGCTAACAAATTAAATACTGACACAATGGCTTTTTTTATTGCTAGTCCTTATCCAGGGACTGAATTTTATCAAATAGCTAAAAAAAATGGTTATTTCCGAAAAGATATTGAATGGAAGGATTTTACCTTGGTTTCAAATAATCTGTCGCCATTGAATTTACCCGGCTTGCCAGCTGAAAGAATTTTAGAATGGCAGAAAAAGGCCTATCGGCAGTATTACTTGAGACCGAAGTATGTCTTGAGTAAAATCACTGGTCTTAAAACTGTGGTTGACTTAAAAAATCTGTATAATGGCGCTAAGTTGTTTTTGAGATTAGAGAGGTAATTATTATGCCAGCTAATAGAAAAATAAAAATCTTTCTTCAGATATTAGGACCGCTAATATTTATTTATATCTTATCAAAAATAGATTACCAGATTTTATTTGAAGAGATTAAATTATTAAAATGGTATTTTTTGGTTTTGGCTGCTGGCTTAATGATTTTTGAGATTGTGGTTAGGTCTTTACGTTGGCGAACTATTTTATTGTCTTTAAATATAAATATCTCAAAGCTTAGCTCTATTAAACTACATTGGTTAGGTATTTTTATTGGTATTATCACCCCGGGTCGATTTGGTGAATTAATTAAAGTTTATTTTCTAAAAAAAAGAAGTTATAATATTTTCCGTTCTTTTTTTAGTATTATTTTAGATAGAACCATTGATATTTTAATTCTATTATTTTTTGGTTTATTAATTTTTTTCTTTTTCCTTAAAGATATTGGTATTTATATAATCCCTTTCGGGCTGATTCTTTTATTAGTCATTATTTTTATTTTCTTGTTAATCGACCAAAGAAGCTATCTTCATAAACTTTTTGGCCGATTTGTCCAAAAGATTTTACATGTTGAATTTAAAAATTACAGTCGTTTTACTTTTAGTAAATTTTGGCAGGGTATCAAGGGGCTAAAAAAGAAAGATGTAATTTATTTTTTTATCTATCTAATCGTCAGCTGGTGTCTTTATTTTTTAGTCAGATATGTTATTGCATTATCCTTGGGTCTGGATTTGTCTTTTATTAATATTAGTATAATTTCTATTTTAGTGGCCATTGTGACTATCTTACCAATTTCCATTGCTGGTTTAGGCACTCGTGAAGCAGCTGTTATTTATCTTTTTAGTTTGTTTGGTTTGAGTAAAGAGATGGCTCTTTTATTCTCTCTGTTGATTCTCACTATTGATATTCTAACTATTTCTTTTGGCTTAATTCCTTATTTGAAAGAATCAGCTTTAATTAATAAAGTTAAATCATATGAATTTAAATAATTTGGACAAGCAAATATTAAAAAATATTTCCCTTTGGCTAAAGGTGCCAATTGAAAGATTAGAAAAATTAGGTGAGGTTTCTTCTAAACACTCTCATCAATATTATGAGAATATTTTAGATTGCCAGATAACTTCTCCAATTGAAGGATTAATTAGGCGGTTGACTCATAAAATAGTTAAGTTTTTAAAAGAAAGCAACCGTTATTATATTTTGGATGCTATTAAAAGATTAAGGCAATTAAAAAGAAAGGGATTAGTTGAGATAGCCCAATGTAGATTTGTGGCTTTGGATAAAGAATTGAGAAAAAAACTGAATTTAGCGCCAATTGATTGGAATGGCAAAAAAGCAGCTATTTGTCTTTCTCATGATGTTGACAGTATTGATGATTATAAAAATAGTTCTAAGATTTTTCACCTGAACAAGAGATATGGCCTAGTCAGTACTTTTAATTTTTTAACTCATTGGGGCTATGATATTGATAGGGATTTTATAAAAGAGTTAGACAAAAATAATTTTGAAATTGGTTTACATGGTTATACTCATGATATTGCCATTGGTATCCGACCCAAGGAGAGAATTAGAAAGGAGTTATCTTGGGCTTTGGAAAAATTAGATTATCCGGTTAAGGGTTATCGAGCGCCGGCTTTTGCTGTAACTCCTCGTTTACTTAAAGTATTAAAAGAATTGGGCTTTCAATATGATAGTTCCATGAAAACAGTTAGCTGTTATGGTCAGGCCGTAGAAACCTTTTATCCTTATCGTTTTCCTTATATTGGCATTTGGGAAATTCCTTTAACTATTCAAGACGACCGAGTTTTTCGTGATTTGAATTTAAGTAACGAGGAAGGATTAGGGGTGATTAAAGAATTAACCCAAAGGGTGATTGATATTGGTGGAGTCATAGTTATTAACAACCACCCTAAATTGATTGTGGCTAAAATGTATTATTATGAAGAATTATTAAAATGGATTAGCGGTCTGGATAATATTTGGGTAACCACTACTGGCCAGGTGATTGATTTTATGGAACAAAGAGAGAAAAATTTAAATGAGGCAAAATAAAAAAATTATTACTATTATCCCAGTTTATAATGAAAGAGAAAAAGCCGCTCAAGTAGTTAAAAAATTTCCAGCTGGTTTGGTTAATAAAATTTTAGTGGTTAATGATGGTTCAGGGGATAATACTCGTCAGGTGGTTGAAGCGACTGGTCGAGCCACTATTTTGCACAACAAGAATAGACAAGGGATTGGCTTTGCTATTCGGCAAGGTTTAGAATATGCTTTAAAGAATAATTATGACATTGTTGTGGTTATGGCTGGTAATGGCAAAGATAATCCTCAAGAAATTCCTAAATTAATTAAGCCGATTATTGAAGATGATTATGATTATATTCAGGGCTCGCGATATTTGAAAGGCGGTCACTACGGTAAGATGCCTTTGCAGCGACTAATTATGACTAAAGTTTATTCTTTTTTTATCCGTCTGCTTTACGGCCAAAAAATAACTGACGGTACTAATGGTTTCCGGGCTTATAAAACTAGTATCTTGAGAGATAAAAGAATCAATTTGTATCAAGATTGGTTAAGAGAGCCATTGGAGTATTATTTGTCAATTAAGGCTTTACTTTTAGGTTATCGGGTTATCGAAGTACCGGTAACAAAATTATATCCTCAAGGAGTCGGCTACAAAGAATATACTAAAGTTAAACCATTTTCCGGCTGGTTAAAACGACTGATGCCCCTTTTTTTATTGCGTTTGGGGATAAAAAAATGACCATTTTCTCCAAATCTTTGATTTGATAAGAAAATAGTCATCTTGAGAAACAAGACGATTGAGGATCCCTTCTAATTAGGGACAGTCCCTTAATGGAGACTGTTCCTAATTTTCTTTGCGGCTACTTTTTATAAGGAAAGAGCTTTTTATCAAACTTGCAGACAATTTCGTCTGTTTTTTTGATAATTCTGGCTGGGTTGCCGGCAACAACTGTTCCCTTGGGAACTTCTTTAATAACATTTGCCCCGGCTCCAATAATTGCATAATCGCCAATTTTGACAAAAGGACAAATAATGGCGTTAATACCAATTTTGACTTCTTTGCCAATTGTCGGCGCGCCATCTCTTTCACATTTATCTTTGTCCGGACAATTATACCTTTTAGGATGAATCATGTTGGCGGTTTTAACGCCTGGGCCAATCCAGGTATTTTTGCCTATTTTCATCCATTCGGCCAGTTCAATCAAGGAATGAAGTATAACCCCGTTAGCTAATTGACATCCTTTTAAAACAACACAGTTGCTGCCAATAACTACATTATCGCCAAAAGTATTATCTGGTCCGATTTTGGCTCCGTCTCCGGTCTGGAAATTTTTGCCAGCTTTAGTTCCAGCATAGATAACAGTTCCAGAGCGAATGATTGAATTATCTCCGATAACAGTTTTTTTTTCATCTTTGCCAGCTGGCTTTCCAATGACACAAAAATCTTCTATCTGACAATTCTTACCTAATTTAACATTAGGAAAAATTACTGCGTTCTTACTAATCTTTTCCATCTCTTATTCCTCCTTTCCTTTATTTTTTAAATAACTTCTGTATTATTATCTGAATTAACACACTAAATTGAAATTGTCAAGATTACCGACCTCCTCCCATTAAAACAATTTTAATCGTTCTTAGAAGGATACTTAAGTCCAGGATAAAAGAGCGGTGTTTAATGTAGTAAAGTTCGTATTGGAGTTTTTCAATGCTGTCTTGGACTGAAGCGCCATAATGGAAATTAACTTGGGCCCAGCCGGTTAAGCCGGGTTTGACAATATGGCGGATTTGGTAATAGGGAATTTCTTTTTCTAATTGCTGGACGAATTCAATTCTTTCTGGCCGGGGGCCGATAAAACTCATCTGGCCGATAAAAACATTCCACATTTGCGGTAATTCGTCTAAGCGGGTTTTGCGTAGAAAATTACCGACTCGGGTAATCCGATGGTCTTGCTGATCAGCCCACTGGGCGCCGTTTTTTTCCGCTTCTTCAATCATGGAACGGAATTTAATCACTTTAAAAATCTGGCCATCCTGACTGATTCTTCTTTGTTTGTAAAAAATAGCTCCCTGGCTGTCTATTTTTATAGCCAAGATAATTAAGGGATAGAAAACTAAACTAATTAGGCCGAAAACAAAGGCAGCTAACATATCAAAAATTCTTTTAAAGGCCTCGTAAAAGTTCTTTTGGCTTTCAGTTAAATTTTCCAAAAACCAGATTTCGCCGATGCTGGAAATAGGTACCTTGCCTAATATTTTTTCATAAAAAGAAGGCAAGTCACCAAAGCTGATTTTTAAAGGCAGACACTGATATAAACTCTGGACTAATTTTGAGTCATAATGAGGGTCAATAGCCGTGATAATTGTTTTAATATTTTTTTGGGTAGCCATTTCCAGTAAATCAAAAGGCGTTTGAATATCTTGGGGTCTGATTTGATTGATTATCCGATAACCTAATTGAGGGTTATTTTTGACAATTTGATTTATATGTTTAGTTTCTTTGTTTTTGTCATCCCGACCAATAATTAAAACATTATTAATTAGGGTTGAGGTCTTGAGTAAATGATTATAAACTTGCCGCCAGCCGGAAAAAAGCAGAGTGAAGATAGCTAAATCTAAAAATAAATTTGTTTTGGGGGCAATGCCAAAATAGGGAATAAAATAGAAGAAAGCAACGGCTAAGCCGACATTAATCATTAAGCCGCGGAGTAAAGTAGAATAGAAATTGATATTGTTTCTGGCTAAAGTCAATTCGTAAAGCCCGGCGATATAGAAGATAACCAACCAGAAGAAATAGATAATCGTAAAAGGCCAAAAATGTTGCTGCCAGCGATTAAAATCAAAATTTGCCCCATAGCGAATGAGTAGGGTTAGCCAAAGGGATAAGTATAAAATAAGGATATCACCGAGTAGTAAGATAATTTTTTTAAGATTAGGCATTAGCTTTATTCTATCATCTTGGCTTGATAAATCAAGATAAATAGAGTAAAATAAATAAAAAAACTAATGAAAAAAATTACAAATTACAAATTACAAATTACAAGTTTTTTAATCTTAGGAGGTTTTTTTGTTTGTTTTAGCAATGTTCAGGCGGCTACCTTAGACGAACAGGTCAATTTCTATGTTGATGTTGGTTATGACGCCCTTGACCGCAGCCAATTGCCGGCTACTTTGCGAGTTATCGGCGAGAACATTTATTTTTATGTGGAAAATGATTATTGGAATAAATTGAATGGCCCTTATAGAAATTCATTAAGAGAAACATTAGAAGATTTAGCTGATGATTTTGACCAGGTTATTTATCCTAAAGAAAGAGCTGCTTTTGGTTCCGAATGGAATCCGGGCATTGATAATGATAAAAGAATTACTGTTTTAATTACTCAATTAGTTAATGATGCTGGTGGTTATTTTAACACTTATGACGAGTATCCTCGTTCGCAAATTTCTAATTCTAACGAAAGAGAAATGGTTTATCTCAACTCGGCTAATATTTTTAGTGATAAAAATAAAGCTCTCTTAGCTCATGAATTTCAGCATTTAATTTCTTTTTACCAAAAGACCGTTTTATACGGTCTAGAAGAAGAAGTTTGGCTTAATGAAGCCCGTTCAGAATATGCGCCGACAATTTGCGGCTATAATGATATTTATTCGGGCAGTTATTTAGCTGACCGGGTAGATGCTTTTTTAGATGAGTCCTCTGATTCTTTGACTGAATGGAAAAATAAAGTAGCTGATTATGGAGTGGCTAGTTTGTTTTTGCATTATTTAGTTGACCATTATGGCCTGGAAATTTTAACTCGGATGACTTTAAATGGTCAAGTTGGCATAGCCAGCATTAATCAGGCCTTGGCTGATTTGGGTTATACTGAATCATTTGCTGATATTTTTGCTGATTGGGCCGTGGCTAATTATCTTAATGATTGTCAGATTAGTGACCCTTCGACGGACTCAGAGAATAAATATTGCTATCTTAATGATAACTTAACTTACTATCGCCTTCATACTGATTATTCAGCCAGCTATAGCGGCTTTCCCAATCTGATTGTTTCCCGGAGCAGTTCCGTTAAAGATTGGGCGCCTTATTGGTATCGCTTTAGGCAAGGAACTACTCAATCGACCGAGCGAGATACTCTCAAATTAGAATTTGTTGGTTCAGCTTTTCGAGGGGACTTTCAGGTGCCTTATATTGTCACTGACCAAAATAACCAGACCACGGTTCAATTTATTTCCTTAGATAATCAGCAAGAAGGTATTGTTTATATTCCTAATTTCACCAGTTTAAATAAGTCAGTCATTATGATTCCTTTTAATCAGTATAAGAAAAGCGGTTTTGGCAGTAACGAACCATTAAGCTCGTTTTCTTTTACTGCTTCCAGCGTGGCCGCCACCCCGCCAGTAATTAGCCAGCTTTGGCCGAGTAGCGGTTCAATCAATGGTGGTTTAGAGGTAACTATTCAGGGAGAAAATCTGTCAACGGTTAATCAAATTATTTTTGGTCAGACAATTATAACTGATTTTGACCTCATTAATAATCAAACAATAAGTTTTATCAGTCCGGCTCATTCATCTGATTTAGTAGATATCGTTTTGACTAATACTGATGGAGAAAAAACTACTTTAGCCAATGCTTTTACTTATTCAAAAAGCTATCCCGAAGGCAGTTTAATCCGAGCCAGCGGAGATTATAAGGTTTATATTATTAAAAACAATTATCGGCGCTGGATTCAGAGTGCGGAAATCTTTAACGCCTATGGACACCTGCGTTGGCAGGATATTATAGAAGTTAGTCCAGATGAATTAAACAGTTATCACCAAGCCTGGCTGATTCGGGCTGATGGCGATAAACGGGTTTATGAAGTTAATGCTGACGGGACCAAACATTGGTTGAATATGACGGCTAAAGAGTTTACTATTAGCGGTCGCTTTTGGGAAATGGTCTATATTATTAATACTTTCGAAAGGGACTTTTATATCACTGGGGCAGAGGTGATGTTTGAATAGAGATTAAGTCAAGAAAGATTGGCAATATTATTTTTCAGCTACCGCGAAAATCCCCAGCGTGAATTTTCGCTGCTGCGAACTGCTCGCTCGTTGCCTTCGGCGACACCATGCCCGCTCGCAGTTCGATGCCGTTGAAAAATATATTACCAATCTTTCTTTATTAAGAATAAATAGATTTAAAATTCAAAAAAATATTCCTTTAGCTGAATATACCACTTTCAAAATTGGTGGGCCGGCTAAATATTTTTTTGTGGCCAAAAATACTCAAGATTTAATTAAGGCAGTTGAATTTGCTCAAGAGAAAAAGCTGCCTTTTTTTATTTTAGGCGGCGGCAGTAATCTTTTAGTTAGTGATAAAGGATTCGCTGGATTGGTTATAGCTGCAGAGAGTAAACAATTAATAATAAACAATAATAAAATTATTGCCGAGGCCGGAGTAAAACTAAGTGATTTAGTTAAGGTCTCCAGCCAAGCCGGTTTAACTGGTTTAGAATGGGCCATCAATATTCCCGGGACGATTGGTGGAGCAGTTAAATGTCAAGCCAGCGCTTTTGGTCAAAATATTTCAAAAATAGTTAAAAAAATAAAAAAAATAGATAAAATTATTCTTTCGGTTGAATTGGTCTTAAAAAAAGGAGATAAGAAAAAGAGTCAGCGATTAATTAAAGAATATTTTAAAAAAAGAAAAGATAGCCAGCCACTAGATTACCCATCAGCCGGTTGTGTTTTTAAAAATCCGGCTGGTCGATTTGCCGGCCAATTAATTGAAGAGTGCGGTTTAAAAGGAAAACAAATTGGTCAAGCAATGATTTCTCAGAAGCACGCTAACTTTATTATCAACTTAGGTAATGCCCAAGCCAAAGATGTAAGAAAATTAATTCAATTAATAAAAAAATCAGTTAACAAAAATTTTAAAATAAATTTAGAAGAAGAAATTGATTATTTGGGGTTTTAATGTTAAAATATTCTTATGAAAATAATTACTAAAGGAACCAATATAAAACTTTCGCCGAGTATTAACCAATATATTGAAGAGAAAATTGGCGGTTTAGAAAAATTTTTAAAAAAATTTAATCCCGAATTAATTGAAGCCCGAGTTGAGATAGGTAAAATTACCCGTGGTCAGCGGCAAGGGGATATTTTTAGAGCCGAAATAAATTTAAGCATTAACGGTCAGCTTTTCCGGGCCGAAAAAACAGAAGAATCTTTAATGGCCGCTATTGATTTAGTTAAAGATGAATTAGCTAGAGAGATAAGAAAATATAAAGATAAACAAGCAACTGTCTTTGTCCGGGGCGCCCGTTCTTGGAAAAAATTTTGGCGGCTTAGTCCTTTAGCTCGCTTTCGCGCTTCCAAAACAGGAAAAATTATTAAAAGAAAATAAGGACTTGTTCTAAATTTCTGAAGGAAATTTAGTAAGCAAACCTTACCCCGCCCTCTAAGCTCTAACTTGTTAATAATAAAGATTATTGATATTGATAAAGACAATTTACCCTTTGACTTTATGCCTTAAATTTAAAGCATAGAGGGCGGGGTTCTCATTTTTATTACCAAAACAAGTTTTGGATAAAAACGGAACTTATCCACATTACAAATGTTGACAAACAAAGTATAATTAAATTAGAAAATGATTTTTTGTTCTTTCGATAGGTAAAATGGAGGTCGAGTTTACCTGTTTCATTTTCTAAAGTCTAAAATTAAATAGTTTCAAAAAAATGGTTAAAAGAAAAAAAGCAGCTAAGAGAAAGAAGGCTGTTCCTAAGAAGAAAAAGACAACGAAGAAGAAAACAACTCGGAGGAGAAAAAAGAAATAGTTCTTCTTTCCTAATAGACCTGTCTGTTGACAGGCAGGCGGCAGACAGGTCTGTTTGTTAATAAACGGACTTAAAAAAGATTAATTAGTTCTAAGTAACTTTTCAATATTTTGAGGATTTATTTAGGATGTTTTTCTTAACCCGTATTTGATTTTTTGGTGATTTTGTTTTAAAGTAAAAGCAGTTTTAACTGCTTTTTTGTTTTCGTCATTGCGAGCGAGCCGTTAGGCGAGTGTGGTAATCTCGTTAATCTACGAGATTGCGGAGCCTGTCCCGAGCGAAGCGAGGGATCTCTAATTCGCTTTGCTTCTTCTCGCAATGACAAAATTTTTTACATGTCTTTTTTAGATAAATTTTTAGGTGATGCTAATCAACGGAAAATAGAAAAACTTCAATTAATAGTTGACCAAATTAATCAACTCGAGTCACAGTTTGAGCATTTTTCTAATGAGCAATTAAAAGAAAAGACAAAAGAGTTTAAGAAAAGAATAAAAGAAAAAATAAAAGAGAGTGTCATTCCTGATGAGAGTAATACTCCTAAAGTTCTTCCTGTGGAGAGTGACGTTTCTAAAATTCTTGATGAGATATTGCCTGAGGCATTTGCTTTGGTTCGCGAAGCAGCTAAGCGAACTTTAGACCAGCGTCATTTTGATGTTCAGTTAATTGGCGGTATCGTTCTTCATCAAGGCCAGATTGCTGAAATGAAAACTGGTGAGGGAAAAACTTTGGCGGCTACTTTAGCTATTTATTTAAATGCTTTAACTGGTCAAGGAATCCATATTGTTACGGTTAATGATTATTTAGCCCGGCGCGATACTAACTGGATGGGACCAACTTATAAACTCTTAGGGCTTTCTTGTGCCTGTCTCAATCATGAAAAGGCCTATCTTTTTGACCCTCAAACAGCCGCTGACAAAAATGAGGTTACCGTGGAAATGGAAAACCTTAAAGAAGCTTCTCGCCAAGAGGCCTATCAAGCTGATATTACTTACGGGACTAATAATGAATTTGGTTTTGATTATTTGCGGGATAATATGGCTCCTACCTTAGAAATGATGGTTCAGCGGGAACCTTATCTGGCTATTATTGATGAAGTGGATAGCATTTTAATTGACGAAGCGAGAACCCCTTTAATTATTTCCATGCCTGATGCGGAATCAACTAAACTCTATGAGCAATTTAGCCGAATTATTCCTCAACTCAAAGAGAATATTGATTACAATATTGACGAAAAAGTGCGAGCCGCTACTTTAACCGAAGAAGGTATTGCCAGAGTAGAAAAGATATTGGATTTGGATAATATCTATCAAGAAGGCGGTATTCGCTATGTTCATCATTTAGAACAGGCCTTGCGGGCTCAAGCGCTATTTAAAAAAGATAGAGATTATGTGGTCAAAGATGGACAGGTGATTATCGTTGATGATTTTACTGGTCGCTTGATGCCTGGTCGTCGTTATTCTGAAGGTTTGCACCAGGCATTAGAAGCTAAAGAAAAAGTTCAAGTTCAACAGGAGAGTCGGACTTTAGCTTCTATCACTTTTCAAAATTATTTTCGCCGCTATCCTAAGTTAGCTGGGATGACCGGCACAGCCCTTACTTCAGCCGAGGAATTTCACGAAGTCTATGAATTAGAAGTAGTCGTCGTGCCGACTAATAAGCCGATGATTCGTCAGAAGTTACCAGACAGTATTTACAGAACCGCTCAAGGTAAATTCCAAGCCATTGTTAGAGAAATAAAAAACCGTCATCAAAAAGGTCAACCAGTTTTGGTTGGTACAGTTTCTATTGAGAAAAATGAGTTGCTGTCCGCCTATCTTAAAAAGGAAGGCGTCCCTCATCAGCTTCTTAATGCTAAACATCATGAACAAGAGGCCAAGATTATTACTCAAGCTGGTCAAAAAGGGGCGGTCACTGTCGCTACCAATATGGCTGGCCGGGGCGTGGATATAATTTTAGGCGGCCGGCCAGAAGAATGGGCAGGCGAGCAAGGACATCTTTCAGCTACGCAAAAGGGCAAACAAGCGAGGAATTTTGCTGCCGAGAATCGCTCGCTCTCCGCCTCCGGCGGAACCATGCCCGCTCACGATTCTAGGCCGCTGAAAGATGCCTCTGCTTGCCTGCCTACTTGGCGGCAATATCATGATGAGATAGTTAAATTAGGCGGTCTCCATGTTATTGGTACGGAAAGACACGAAGCGCGGCGGATTGATAATCAGCTGCGCGGCCGGGCTGGCCGACAGGGTGACCCGGGCTCAAGTCAGTTTTTTGTTTCCTTAGAAGATGATTTAATGCGCATTTTTGGCGGGGAGCGAGTTAAGTCAATGATGGAAATGTTAAAAGTGCCGGAAGACCAGCCCATTGAAAACAAATTAATTTCCAAGGCCATTGAATCAGCTCAGGCAAAAATTGAAGGTTATAATTTTGATACTAGAAAACATGTTTTAGATTATGATGATGTCATGAACAAGCAAAGAGAAGTGATTTACCAGAAAAGAAAAGAAATTTTAACTAAAAAGAGTCTTAAAGCAGATATTCTGGAAATAATTAGAGAAGAAATTAAAAAGCTCGTTCAATTTCACAGTCAAGACGGAGAGACAAATTATAAAGAAATAAGCGAAATAGTTAAAAGCATTTTTCCCGTACCGAATAATTTTCTGGAAACCTTAAAGAATTTTGAAGATCCGGAAGAAATTAATCAGTATTTAATTAAATTAGCTGAAGAGACCTATCAACAAAAAGAAAAAGAATTAGAGACCAAGAATATGCGCCAAATAGAAAAATTTGTTTCCTTGCGCAGTATTGATACGCTTTGGATGGACCATTTAGATAATATGGACCATTTACGGGACAGCGTCCGCTTGCGTGCCTATGGTCAAAAAGACCCCCTAGTTGAGTATAAGAACGAAGGCATGCGCTTATTCCAGAGATTATTAACTTCCATTCAATCAACTGTGGTTAATACTATTTATAAAATAGCTTTGGCGCCAGCTGGAAACATTGCTAGTCAACCAGCCGGGTCAGCTACTATTGGTAAATCGTCATCAGGTAAAAAACTCGGCCGTAATGATCCCTGTCCTTGTGGTAGCGGCAAGAAATATAAAAAATGCTGCTATCCCAAATATGGCCGGTAATAAAAAAGAGACCACCGTTTAGTGGTCTCCAATCTCTCTTTCCTTTCGGGCAGCCATTCTCAGATAGGGCGTCATCTGTCTTATCTCTTTAATCGGTATCTTTGCTCTGCGGCAATGGACAATAAACTTTTGGCCAATTTGGCGAAGCGATAGTCCTTTCTCGAATTGTTTAGCCACCCAAGAGCTAATTATTATTTTCCAGAATTGCGATACCTGAAATTGGTTTTCTATTTCTTCCTGTTTTAAGCTTTTTTTCAAATTTATCCCTCCTTTCTAAAGAACTATATTGATAGATTATCACTGATTAATCAATTTATCAATATGAAAAAAAAACTTAAGATTTTTAGTTACCAAAACTACTTAGGAATGATTAAAGCCAGTCAAGGTAGTCAGATGTTCCGGCATCTTTATGTTTTAGAAAATAAGCAAAAGAAGGATATTCTTAAAAATGGCGAACTTTCTTGCGCTTATTATGTTTCTTCAATTCTGAAAATCTTTGATTTAATTTCCCAGCCGCATGCCACGGTTAAAAGTACCATTGAGGATATACTTAAAAGCGGTTGGCAACCGACTAGAAAACTAAAACCTGGTAATGTTTTGGTTTGGCAGGAGAAAGAATTTCCTAATGGGACAATTCATAAGCATGTTGGTTTTTATTTAGGCCAGGATAAAGCAATTAGTCATCGATACGAAAAGAAAATGCCAATTATCCATCATTTTACTTATGGCCAAACCCAAACAGGCCAGCTCAAAAGAAAAATCATTCAAATATTAACTCATCCGATAATTAGATAATGTTTTTTAAGGAGCCGAAAAATAGTAAAGAGATTTATTGGACTAAGCATGTTAAGGAAAAGATGCGTTATTATGGATTGGCTGAGGGGCGGCTGCGCCGGATTTTGAAAAGCCCAGCCCGGCAGGAAAATGGAATTGCTCCACGGACCGTTGCTTTAATGCAGCCAGCTGGCACAAAAAGGCCAAGCGAAATTTGGCTGATGTACCAGCAGATTGGCCGAAAAAAGAAAATGATTTCGGCTTGGCGCTATCCCGGGATTAGTCCTAAGGGCGAACCAATTCCTATTCCAGAGAATATTATTGAGGAATTGAGGAAAGATGAAAGTTGGGAGTGACACTCTCAACTTTTTTGATTTGTCTTTGCGAAAATTTTGACAAAAAAAAGAAAACAAGGTAGATTAAAGTTAATGGGAATCTTCACCAAAGGAGTCAGCGAGAAAAGGCCCCTTAGAGACGGGTCTCTGTCAAAGGGCGGACAGGCTGCCTTTAGAAGAAAAAACAAAAAAGTCCCCTGGACTATTTTTATTATTTTTGTCGTTGCTTTGTTGGCGGCTTTTTTAAATTATCCAATTATTTGGGATAAAGGAGTTGATTGGATTAATCAACGGGCAGGCCTAACTTTACTGCCCAATTTTTATAAATTGCCTTTCAAATTGGGACTTGATTTACAAGGTGGTACCCATTTAGTCTATCAGGCGGATTTATCCAATATTAAGTTAGACGATTACACGGATTCCATGCAAGGGGTGCGTGATGTCATTGAACGGCGGGTTAATCTTTTTGGCGTAGCCGAGCCGGTTGTCCAGGTTAATAAAGTTGGCTCGCATTATCGTTTGATTGTTGAATTAGCTGGGGTTAAAGATGTTAGTCAGGCTATTGCCATGATTGGCCAGACACCCGCTTTGGATTTCAGAGAAGAAAGACCAGCCATTGAAAAAGAAAGTATTTTAGCTGAACAAAAAGAGATTGAAGAGAAATTAAAACAGGGGATAACTATTACTCCTGAGGAAGAAAACTTATTACTTAAGGATCCATTTTTTACACCGACTCAATTAACTGGCCGTTATCTTGAAGGAGCCCAATTGGGCTTTGACCAACAGACCTATCAGTCGCAGGTTAATCTTCAGTTTGATGATGAGGGCGGTAAGATCTTTGAAGAATTAACCAGAAAAAACGTTAGTAAGCATTTAGCAATTTATTTAGATGGCGTTCCCATTAGCGCGCCAGTAGTTCAGGGGGTAATCTCTGGCGGCAACGCTCAAATTACTGGTGATTTTTCTTTAACCGAAGCCAAGGAACTGGTCCAGCGTCTTAATGCCGGCGCTTTGCCGGTGCCGATAAGTTTAATTAATCAACAGACCGTTGGCGCCAGTTTGGGTCATCTTTCCTTGGAACAGTCCTTACGAGCCGCTCTTTGGGGCTTTTTGGCTGTTTTGCTTTTTATTATCCTTTACTATCGTTTGCCCGGCTTGCTGGCTAGTTTATCTCTTTTAATTTATATTGTTTTGGTTTTAGCTATTTTTAAATTAATTCCGGTTACCTTAACTTTAGCCGGTATTGCTGGATTTATTTTATCTATAGGTATGGCCGTTGATGCTAATGTGCTTATTTTTGAACGGCTCAAGGAAGAACTTAAATCAGGTAAAAGTTTTGGGGGAAGTATTGAGGAGGGTTTTCGCCGGGCTTGGCCAGCCATTCGTGACGGCAATATCTCCACCATAATTACTTGTTTAATTTTATTTATTTTCGCCACCGGCTTAGTTAAGGGCTTTGCTTTGACTTTAGGCATCGGTGTTTTAGTCAGCATGTTTTCAGCTATTATTGTGACCAGAAGTTTTTTAAGGTGGTTTATTGGGGGGAGGTTGGAAAATTGGCAAAGAATTTGGAGATAATAAGTTTATGCAAATTATTTCTCATCGCAAAATCTATTTCTCTATTTCGCTTATACTGGTTTTAGCCAGCTTAGTTAGTTTATTGCTTTGGGGGTTAAAGTTAGGTATTGATTTTAGTGGCGGTACTTTAATGGAAGTAGAATTTTTGGAAGAACGGCCAAGTAATCAGCAAATTCAGGAAGGGTTAGCTGATTTAGAATTAGACCAGATTATTCTTCAATCAACCGGTCAAAAGGGATTGATTTTGCGTTTAAAAGACATTGACGAAGAAACTCACCAGATGATTTTGGCAGAGTTAAGGAAGCTTAACTCATCAGAGGAGTCAATCTCCCAAATTATTACTGAAAAAAGATTTGAATCAGTTGGTCCCTTAATCGGCCAAGAATTAAAAAGAAAAGCTTCCTGGGCAATTATTTTAGCCATGGCCGCGATTATTCTCTATATCGCCTGGGCTTTTCGTAAAATTTCTAAACCAGTTGCTTCCTGGCAGTATGGTTTAGTCGCCATCATCGCTTTATTTCATGATATTCTAATTACCCTTGGTTTTTTTTCAGCACTTGGTCATTATTGGAATATAGAGATAGGACTGCCTTTAGTAGCCGCTTTTTTGACCATTCTTGGTTATTCGGTGAATAATAGCATTGTTATTTTCGACCGGTCACGGGAAAATCTTTTGCGGTCTCATTGGACTGATTTTGAAGAGACAATTAATCAAAGCATTGAGCAAAGCGTGACACGTTGTCTTAATACTGCCCTGACCACTCTTTTTGTTCTTCTAGCCATCTTTTTATTAGGCGGCCAAAGTATTAAATATTTTGCCTTAGCTTTAATTATTGGCATAATTATTGGTACTTATTCTTCTATTTTCGTGACTAGCTCTTTAATCGTTGTCTGGCAGAAATGGCAAAAGAAATAGTATTGACGTCTATTAAATAATGTGTTAGATTAAAACTAATATCTTATAAAAATATGAGCAAAATTCCATCCTCATTAAAATATGAGCAATTGGTTTTCCAAGCAGTTAAAAATGTTGCCAATCAGCGGACACGAGAAATTATTAATTTGCGTTTTGGTTTACAAGATGGTCAGCGGCAAACCCTGGAAGCAATTGGCCAAAAATATGGCATTACGCGAGAGCGGGTTCGTCAAGTGGAGGAAGCCGCTTTTTCTGATTTCAGAAAACCAGCTCCGATGAATTTATTTAAGCCAGCTTTTCAGTTGATTGATAATTTTCTCAATCAAGAAGGTGGTTTGGTCAAAGAAGAAAGATTGCTTTATTCTTTAACCAATCAAGAACATCTTCATCCCAGGCGGGGCGGTCTTTTCTTTATTTTAACTTTAGGTCGACCTTATCAACGTTTTGTTGAATCGGATAAATTTTATTCTCTTTGGACTAATTCTCCGGATAGTTTTAATAAAACAAATTCTTTTATTACTAACTTAGTCAAAAACTTAGAAGAACAGGAAAAACCAGTTCCCTTAAATTATGTTTTAAATTATTTTAAAGAAGCAGGCGCTCTTTTACCGAAAAGAGTTTTGTTTTCTTATTTAGATGCTGCCAAGCAGATTGACCGGGATAATTTTGGTCATTTTGGTTTGAGTAAATGGCCGCAGGTTAATCCGCGCGGCGTTAGGGATAAAGCTTTTATTATTTTCAAAGAACAAAATCATCCTCTGCATTTTAGAGAAGCAGCTCAGTTAATTAATCAAAGTAATTTTAATACTAATTTAGCTCGCCCTCAAACTGTTCATAATGAATTAATTAAAGACGATCGTTTTGTTTTAGTTGGTCGGGGGACTTATGCCTTAAGAGAATGGGGCTATCAGCCGGGGACTGTCCGGCAAGTAGTTGTCCAAGTATTGAAAGAAAATGGTCCTTTATCTAAAGAGGAAGTTTTAGCTCGAGTTTTAAAAACTCGGTTAGTTAAAAAGAACACTGTCCTGATTAATCTTCAAAATCGAGAATATTTTATTAGAAATGAGGAGGGTAAATACAACTTGCGCAGAGTATAAAATTGATAACTTCGCTGTTATTTTATTATGCCTAGCCCTTTAACGGTTATCTTTACTTTTATAGTTGGCCTTTATTATTTAGGAGGGTTTTTATTATCTCTTTGGTGGATTTATTTACCTTTAATTCTTTTTTTCTTGGTTAAAGGTTTATGGTTGAAAAATATCAGGCAGAAATTTATTAAGAATATAGATTGGGTTCTCTTGGAAATTAAGCCGCCAGCCGAGATAAAGAAAACGCCGCGAGCTATGGAACAATTTTTTGCTGGTTTGCACGGTTGTCAAAGGACGCCTAACTGGAAAGAAAGAAATTTAGAAGGTCAGGTTCAGGAATGGTTTAGTTTGGAATTAGTCAGTCAGAATGGTGAAATTCATTTTTTTGTTCGGACACTGGCCATATATCGAAATTTAATTGAGGCCCAAATTTATGGTCAGTATCCAGAAGCAGAAATTAATCAGGTTAATGATTATGTTCAATCAGTCCCGGCTGATATTCCTAATCAAGATTATGACTTATGGGGAACAGAGTTAATTTTGAACAAAGAAGACGCCTATCCTATTCGGACTTATGAGACCTTTGAAAGAGGTCTTCTTATGGAAGAACAGCGAATTGACCCCATCTCTTCCTTATTAGAAGTAATGAGTAAAATAAATGATGGAGAGCAGATTTGGATTCAAACATTAATTCGGCCAGTTGATGATAATTGGCAGAAAGACGGTGAGAAACTAAGAGATAAATTAATTGGTCGAGCCATAAAAAAAGCGCCGGGTGATGTTAAAAAAGAAGTTATTGCCTGGAAAGACACCACTAAGCAGCAAATTAATTTACTCTTAGCTGGTCCAGTTGATAAAGAAAAAAAAGAAGAAAGAGAAATTAATCCTTTGGATTGGATGACTAAAACAGAAAAGGATGTTATTACCGCTCTTGAAGAAAATATTTCCAAAATTGGCTTCGAGGTGATTATTAGGTTTATTTATTTAGCTCAAACAGCTGTTTTTGCCAAGCCTAATGTGTCGGCAGTAATTGGTTGTTTTAAGCAATTTAATACCCAACATCTTAATGGTTTTAGACCTAATAGCAAATTAAGTACCAAGATTGATTACCAGGTTCAATTAAAAAAACCTCGCGAAGTTTACCGAAAAAGGAAAATATTAGCTGCTTACCAAAAGAGAGATTTTGTTCAACATTCAAAGGTGATTAAATATCTCAAGTTATTTTTCTTTGAACGTTTACCTATCCTCAAATGGTTTTTTATCAGAAGCCAGCCCTTTGTTTTTAATATAGAAGAATTAGCCACTATTTATCATTATCCTGGCCTGATGGTCAAGGCGCCTTTAACACCTAAAGTAGAATCTAAAAAAGGCGAACCGCCTACCGGTTTGCCGATTGGATAATGTTAAGGGCTACCCTTTCTTTATATGAACGATATTAATCTTTTTGCTGAAACTAATTTCCGTAACCAACGCCGCCAGTTTGGTATTAAAATTGATGACCGGCGGAAACATTTATATGTTGTTGGTAAAACTGGCATGGGCAAAACAACTATGCTGGAAAATATGGCTATCCAGGATATTCAGGCAGGTCGGGGAGTCGGTATAGTTGATCCACACGGAGAATTCGCTGAGAAAATGCTGGATTTTGTTCCCTCCCAAAGAATAAACGATGTTATTTATTTCAATCCAGCTGACCTGGATTATCCGATTGCCTTTAATGCTATTGAGAGAGTTGACCCTGAACACCGCCATTTGGTTGCCTCTGGTCTGGTTGGTGTTTTTAAGAAAATTTGGGCCGAGACTTGGGGACCGCGTTTAGAATATGTTTTGCGTAATGCTATTTTGGCTTTATTGGAGTATCCTGGAGCAACCTTATTGGGGATTATGCGGATGTTGACTGACAGAGATTATCGCCAGAAAGTAGTTGATAAAATTCAAGACCCAGTGGTCAAAAGTTTTTGGGTTGATGAGTTTTCTAAATACCGCGGCAGTTTTGAAGTAGAAGCAGTTGCGCCAATTCAAAATAAAGTTGGTCAATTTTTAACTAATCCTTTAATCAGAAATATTGTTGGTCAGACCAGATCAGCTATTGATATTAGAAAAGCTATGGACGATGAGAAAATTCTGATTATGAATCTTTCCAAGGGTTTGATTGGCGAGGATACTTCAGCTCTTTTAGGGGCTATGTTGATTACCCGTTTGCAGTTAGCAGCGATGTCCCGAGTGGATATTCCTGAGGAAGAACGAAAAGATTTTTATCTTTATGTTGATGAGTTCCAGAACTTTGCCACTGAGGCCTTTGCTAATATTTTATCAGAAGCCAGAAAATACCGTCTTGATTTAATCTTGGCTCATCAATATATTACCCAAATGGAGGAAATAGTCAGAGATGCTGTTTTTGGTAATGTGGGAACGATGATTAGTTTTCGGGTTGGCGCCCAAGACGCTGAATATTTAGAAAAAGAATTCGTTCCTGAGTTTGGTGTTCAAGATTTGGTTAATTTAAGTTTTGCTCAGATCTATTTGAAGTTAATGATTGACGGGGTGGCTTCCCGTCCTTTTTCCGCGGCTACCTTAGCTCCCTTTGACAAGCAAGACGAAAGCTATCGGGAAAAAATTATTAAGAGTTCCCGTGAACGTTATGCCAGTAACCGGCAAGAAATAGAGGACAAAATTGCCAAATGGAGTGGAGTTATTGAAAAGGAAAAAGAGGCCAAGGAGAAAATCAATCGGCCATTATTTGAAGCAGTTTGTTCAGAATGCAATAAAAAAATTCAGGTTAGTTTTAAACCTGATGGGGTTAGGCCGGTTTATTGTCCTGAATGTTTGGAGAAAATTAGAAAGAAGACCTCTACGGGTCAATTCCGTAAGATGCCCGAAGCTGTTTTACGAAGTCAAAAAGATTCAATTAATCAGTCGTTCGTTCAAAAAAGTTCACCTACCCAAATTTCACCTTCGGCAAAAATTGTGGCGGGCGAACCAAAAATAATTGAGCCAAAAGGAAAAGAAATTTCTTTAGCTGAGGCAGCGAAAAAAGAACCAGTTTCTTTTAGAATAGAAAAAAAACGAAAACAAGTTGATTTAGAAGGATTAAGAAAAACCATTGAGGAATCTTTAGCTGCTGCAGATAAAGAAAAAAATAAAAAATCATAAAAGAAGGGAGGTGATAAAAAGTGAAATTAGATAAAAAAGCGCTGGCTTTTACTACGGGTATTATTTGGGGTTTAACTATTTTAATAGCAACTCTTTGGGTAATCTGGCGAGGCGGCGGCAATACCTTAGCTCTTCTTCAGCAGTTTTATTTTGGTTATTCAATCAGTTATTTAGGAGCAATTATTGGCCTGATTTACGGATTTGTTAATGGTTTTATTTGCGGTTGGATTGTTGCCTGGTTCTATAATGGTTTTGTTAAATCTCCTGAGGAATAAAAATAGAAGATCCTATTTTATAAATGAATAAATAAAAAAAGGCCTATTTTGACCTTGTTTCGTGTTTAAGGATTTTTTTAAAATCCTTTTTTTAAATTTGGATGGAAGAGAAGGGTTCTATTTCCTTCTCTTCCATTTTTTGAGGGCTTTTCCCCAGTTTTTCCTTTATCAAGTCGGATTATCTGGCGGAATGCCCTACCTCTGCGGCGATGAGCCGGCCCCTGTTTGCATAGCTGCGATGACGAGGGCGATCGGCCTGGGGAGACGCACGGGTATCAGCCGTGCCATGGTAGGAAAAATTTTCCATAAGAACCTCCTCCTTATCAAAGAGATTCCAATAGCTAGGGGACAGAAGACATCCTTCTGTCATAGCCAAAGAACTGCTGTAAATTTATCATATTCCTTAAAATTAGTCAATAGAACTTATCCCCAGATTTTAAAGGGACATGTAAGGGGACTGTCCCCGTCCTGTTTGTCGAGTATTGTCAGGCAAAGGCAATCAGGGTATCATATAGACATGACTTCTCAAGAAATCCGTCAAAAATTTCTGGACTTTTTTAAGTCCAAAGACCACACTGTCTTGCCTAGTGCTTCTTTAATTCCGGAAAATGACCCAACCACTCTCTTTATTTCTGCGGGCATGCATCCTTTGGTCCCATATCTAATGGGGGAAAAACACCCTCAAGGGAAAAAATTGGCCAGTGTTCAAAAATGTATTCGGACAATAGATATTGATGAAGTTGGTGATGCTTATCATCACACTTTTTTTGAAATGCTCGGTAATTGGTCTTTAGGCGAATATTTTAAAAAAGAGGCGATTGAATGGAGTATTGAATTTTTAACCGAGCATCTGAATATTCCCATTGAACGCCTGGCTGTTTCTGTTTTCAAAGGAGATAAGGACGCTCCTTTAGACAAAGAGTCAATTGATATCTGGAAAAACATTGGCATTCCTGAATTAAGAATTGCCAAATTGGGTAAGGAGAATAATTGGTGGGATCCGGCCGGACAAACCGGGCCCTGCGGTCCTGATACAGAAATGTTTTATTGGAATGATGACAGAAACCCGGCGCCCAAAGAATTTGACCCTAAAGATGCGCGCTGGGTGGAAATCTGGAATGATGTTTTTATGGAGTATAATAAGACTAAAGAGGGTAGTTATGAACCTTTGAAACAGAAAAATGTTGATACTGGCATGGGCCTGGAACGAACTTTATCTGTTTTAAACGGGCTAGACGATGATTACAAAACAGAGTTGTTTATTAATCAGATTAAGAAAATTGAAGAATTGTCAGGAAAGAAATATGAGGAATCAGAAGAAATTACTAGAGCAATGAGAATTATTGCTGACCATATTAAAGCCGCCACCTTTATTATGGGCGATGATAAAGATATGATTCCTTCAAATCTTGACCAGGGATATGTGGTGCGTCGGCTAATCAGGCGGGCAATCAGATACGGACGCCAACTCGAAATTAAAAATGATTTATGGACTAAGGAAATAGCCAGTGTGGTCATTGGAGATTATGAGGGGGTTTATCCGGAACTGGTAAGAAACAAAGAATTTATTTTAAACAATTTAGACGAAGAAGAAGCGAAATTTAAAAAGACGTTGGAAAAAGGGCTAAAAAAAATCAATGAGACAATTAAAGTTTTTTTAAATAAAAAATTATTTTACGAAAAATTACCAGGAAGAGTTGCTTTTGATTTATATCAAACTGATGGCTTTCCGATTGAAATGACTGAGGAAATAGCTAAAGAGAGAGGAATCGATGTTGATAGAGAAGAATTTAACCAAGAAATGAAAAAGCATCAAGAAAAATCAAGGACCGCGGCGGCTGGGAAATTCAAGAGCGGATTGGCAGATACTTCTGAAGAAACTAAAAAGCTTCATACGGCGGCTCATCTTTTATTAGCTGCTTTGCGAAAGGTTTTAGGCGAGCATGTTATCCAAAAAGGGAGCAATATTACAGCTGAACGTCTGCGTTTTGATTTTTCCTATCCAGAGAAAATGACTGATGAACAAAAACAGGAAGTGGAAAGATTAGTTAACGAAGTTATTAAAAAGGATTTACCGGTTAAATGCGAAGAAATGAGCTTGGATGAAGCCAAAAAACAAGGCGCTATGGGCATTTTTGAATCCAAGTACGGTCATAAAGTCAAGGTTTATTCTATAGACGATTATTCCAAAGAAATCTGCGCTGGTCCTCATGTGGAACGGACCAGCCAACTCGGTCATTTTAAAATTATTAAAGAACAATCCAGTTCTGCTGGCGTCCGCCGAATCAAAGCAATTTTGGAATAAATTAAGATAGGATTCGGGATATATCTTGAATCTTAATATTTGCCCAAAGGACCGATTTATTGTAAAATATGAGTAATGGGGCGATTGAAGAATTTTTTTCAAATTGGCAAAGGCAAATCTAAAAAGGATTATCTGTTAGCTTTGGATATTGGCACCGAGTTTATCAAGGCCTTGATTTTTAAAGTAGATACTTCTTTATTTAAAGACGAAGAAGAAAAGAAAGGATTAGTTGTTGGAGTAGGTCGGCAGCGACAACTGCCTAATCAAATGCAGGCGGGTGCTGTGGCTGATATTGACGGGGTGGCCCTGACTTGTCAGAAAGCAATTGAACAAGCCAGTCAGATGGCTCGCCTAAAACCAACCAAGGCAGTTCTCGGGGTAGCGGGCGAATTTATTAAAGGATTAACGACTAATTTTGCTTACCAAAGGAATAGTCCGGAAGAAGAAATTGATTTAGCTGAACTTAAAAATATTATTCAGAAAATTCAGTGGAAGGCCTTTGACCAGCTTCGTTCTCAATTGGCTTGGGAGACCGGCCAGCCAGAAATTGAAATTAGATTAGTTAATGCTTTAGTTAATGAGCTTAGCATTGACGGTTATCAGGTAACTAATCCCTTGGGTTTTCAGGGAAAGGAGATATTCCTTAGTATTTTTAATGTTTATGCTCCTATGGTTCAATTGCGGGCTTTGGAGAGTATTGCCGCTAAATTAAACTTAGAATTACTTTCTATTGTTGCTGAGCCTTATGCCCTGGCAAAAGCTTCCAGTTTTGAGCCAAAAGTAGGCGGTCTCTTTATTGATGTTGGCGGCGGGACAACTGATATTGCCTTGATTCGGCAGGGCCGGGTCGAAGGCATAAAAAGCTTAGCTTTAGCTGGTCAGGCCTTTACCAAGCGTCTTTCCCAAACGCTGGGTCTCGGTTCAACTGAAGCTGAAGCGATTAAAATAAAACACGCCCAACGGCAATTGAGCCATAATGTTCAACGAAAAATCAAGGAGATTCTGGAAAGAGATATTAAGATTTGGTCTAAGGGTGTAGAATTAATTTTAGAAGAATTTAGTCAAGCTGAATTTTTTCCTCCTTTAATTTTACTTTGCGGCGGCGGCAGCTTATTGCCCGGCATTAAAAATATTTTAAGCAGAGAATCTATTCAGGGTGAGTGGCTGGATAAATTTCCTTTTAGTCAGAAGCCGAAAGTTCGTTTTATTCACTCAGGACAGATTACTAATATGGTTGACCAAACTGGTCTTTTAGAAGGACCGGAAAGTATCACCCCCTTGGCTTTAGCTAATTTGACTTTAGAAATAGCCACCAGTGGAGAAAAAACTCTCCCTTCTATTCTTCGCCGCATCGTCCGGATGATGCGTTAAAGGGCTTTGTCCAGTCGCCTTAGGCGACTGATAACAAAACCTTTACCCCGCCCTCTATGCTTTAACTGTAAGGCATAAGGTTAAAAGTAGATTATACTTATCAATACTTAATTATTGCTAAGTTACAGATTAGAGGGCGGGGTGACAATTTTAATCACAAACCCAGCCGTCTATGCTTGCAGTAAATTATCTTTAGCTTAGACGGCTGGGTTTGATAAAATAGTCATGAAGACCATTTATTTAGAACCAGATGAAGAAATTATCTCGGTGATTGACCGATTAACTCAAACTAAAAGTAAAGAGATTAGTTTTGTTGTGCCAGCCGGAGCTCAAATCTGGCAGAATTCAATTAATTTAAGATTACTCAAGCGAGAGGCAGATAGCTTAGGCAAGGAACTGACTTTGTTTGTACCTGACGACCTCAAAGCTGAAGTAGCCGAAAAAGTTGGTTTTATAGTCAAAAGAGAAAAAAATCTTCCCATTGAATTAATTCGGGAAGAAAAAGAACAGGATAAAAATAAAGAATCAGTTAAAGAAGATATGATCGGTCTTTTAGTTGAAGAACTCAAGCCAGAAAGAGAGGCCGATGCTTTGTTAGAAGAAGAACTTATTGAAGATGGATTTAAATCAGAAGAGGGATCTTCTTTGGTGAGTCAAGATTATGGAGCTGGCGAAAAAAAACAGGGTTTTCACTGGCCGAACTGGTCTTCTAAAGAACCGAGAAAAAGAATGGTTGATATTGTTCGGCCGGGCGGTCAGGTTGGTCCTCGACAACAAGATAAGGAAGATTTTTTTCCTCAACGATTTTTAAAGAAAAAGTCAATGAGACCGGTTCCCAGATTGAAACCAATTGAGGTCAGGCCGCTTATTAAAGAAAGAGTTTGGCAAGAGACCGAAGGCAGAAAGGCCAGAGCTCATTCGAGATGGCCAAAATTTTTGATTATTTTTATTATCTTAGCTTTCTTGGTAGCTGGTTTAGTCGGTTATTTGGTCTTACCAAATACCAAAATATCTCTTTCTCCTAAAATCGAGAAAGTAAGTTTTGATTTAGTCGTTATTGGTTCTAAGGATATTTTACAGATTGATGAAAGTTTAAATAAACTTCCTCTCCAGGAAATTAAGGTGGAAAAAACAATGAGTAAAGAATTTCCAGCTAGCGGCGAAAAAGAATTAAATGAAAAAGCGCGGGGAAGGCTGACTGTCTATAATGAATATAGTTCCAGTCCGCAAGCCTTGGTGGCGACTACTCGCTTTGAATCACCCGAGGGTAAAATTTTCAGAATAGAAAAAAACATTGTTGTTCCGGGAGCTGCCATAGAAGAAGGTAAAATTATTGCCAGTACTGTCGAAGTAGAAGTAGTAGCTGATCAACCCGGAGATGATTACAATGTTAGTTCGACTAATTTTGTCATTCCTGGTTTTAAGGGAACAGCTAAATATGCTGGTTTTTACGCTAAATCCAAGAGTCCGATGACTGGTGGTTATACAGGAAAGGTAAAAGTCGTTTCAGCAGAGGATCTGGAAAAAGCTGAGGAAGGTCTGGCCGAAGAATTACAAAACGAAGTCAAGCAAACTCTTCAAGAGCAAATTCCCACTGATTTAAAAATAGTTGAACAAGGATTAAAAGAAAAACTCACTAAGATTTCTACGGTTGAGGAGGGAGCGGAAACTGATAATTTTAATATTGAGATGAGCGCTTCAGTTCAGGCCTTGTTTTTTCAGGAAGAAGATTTAAAAAGCTTAGTTGATTTAAATTTAATTTCTCAAATTGAAGAAAATAAAGTACCTCTTTCAGAAAGCCAGCAGATTAATTATGGAGAAATAATTATTGATTGGGCAGAAGAAGAAGTTACTTTTAATTTACATATTGAGGAAGAAGTGTCTTGGCAAATAGATATTGTCTCGCTTAAGGAAGATTTAGCCGGGCAAAACGAGGTAGAAGTAAGAAAATATTTAGCTAATAAACCGGAAATCGAAAAAGCTAAAGTAACTTTTTGGCCCTTTTGGGTTAAAAAAATACCTCTTCAGGAAAAAAAGATTGAGATTATAGTCAACCTTAGTCTTGACTAATTATTATTTATTGTTTAGTATTTAAAAGTGCCTCAATTAAAGGAAACAATTACTCAAGAAGGCGTCGTTATTGAAACTTTACCCGGCGCTACTTTTAAGATTAGATTAGATGAGAACAAAGAAATTTTGGCTCATCTTTCAGGCCGTATGCGCTTACATCATATCCGAGTGCTTATTGGCGACCGGGTTAAGGTGGAAATGAGCCCTTATGATAAAACCAAAGGAAGGATTGTTTATCGGAGTAAATAAAATGAAAGTCCGAGCTTCAGTTAAAAAAATTTGTGCCAAGTGCAAGATTGTCCGACGGAAAGGTCGGGTTTGTGTTATTTGTAAGAATCCTAAGCATAAACAACGTCAGGGTTAAAGGGCTTGGCCTAATCCACCTTGGGCGGATTAGTTACCAAACCCTTACCCAGCCCTCTATGCTTTATTTCTAAGGCATAGAGTCAAAAAGTAATTTATACTTGTCAATACTTAATTATTGCTAAATTACAGCTTAGAGGGCTGGGTAACAATTTTCTAACAACTCGGCGTCGCAAGCAAGCTTGCTTGCCTCACTGACAAAATAGTCATGCCACGAATAGCTGGTATCAATATTCCAGAAGACAAAAGAATAGAGATTGCTTTAACCTATATTTACGGTTTAGGTCGATCTTTGAGTAAACGTATTTTATCTAAACTTAAAATAGACCCCAATATTCGAACAAATAAACTATCCAGTCAACAAGTTAGTCAGTTGCGGGAGATGGTTGAAAAAGAATATAAGGTTGAAGGGGAATTAAAAAGGGAGAAGATGATGAATATTAAACGATTGAAAGACATTAATTCTTATCGGGGTCTTCGTCATATTAAGGGATTGCCAGTCCGGGGCCAGAGGACTAAAACAAATACCAGAACAGTTCGAGGTAATGTCCGTAGGACTGTGGGTAGCGGTCGAAAAAGGGCGGCCGAGAAAACATAAACTTTAAAGAAGATAGCTCTTATATTTGAGGGCTATCCTTATGAATAATATGGGTAAAAAGAGAGTTATTAAAAAAACCGAAGAAGATGTTTTAAAAGAGACTGAGACCAGAGAGGCAACTGAACGGAAAGCCGCTCAAACGGTTCGGCCAAAAGGTAAAAAAATAAAAATTAGCCATTTAGAAGAGGCTAAGATATTTATTCAGTCAACTTACAATAATACAATTATCACTTTGACTGACAAAAAAGGTGAGGTGGTCACTTGGGCTAGTTCGGGTTCGGTTGGTTTTAAGGGGCCTAAAAAAGCAACTCCCTTTGCTGCTTCCCGGGTAGTTGAAGCCCTCCTTGAAAAAGTAAAAAATTTAAACATTAGAGAGGTAACTGTTTTTGTTAGAGGAGTGGGCAGTGGTCGAGAAGCGGCAGTGCGGGCTCTGATTAACCATGGTTTAGAGGTTATTTCAATTAAAGATGTGACACCTATTCCTCATAATGGCTGCCGACCACCTAAGCCAAGAAGAGTCTAGAATAAAAATATGATTATTGATTCCAAATGTAAAAAATGCCGAAGGGCCGGCCAAAAGCTTTTCCTTAAAGGAGAACGCTGTTTTAGCCAGAAATGCGCCATGATTCGCAAACCCTATATTCCCGGCCTTCATGGTAAAGCCAGAAGAAGAGGTCTTTCCGAATATGGTCAACAATTAATTGAAAAGCAAAAAGTTCGCCATGTTTATGGTATTTCCGAAAAACAATTTAAGAATTATTTTAAAGAAATTGTTGATCAAAAGGGCAATAAAGAAGAACTTTTAGTTAGTAAACTGGAGAGTCGTTTGGATAATATCGTTTTTCGTTTAGGCTGGGCTCAATCACGCGCTTTAGCCAGACAATTAGTTAATCACGGTCATATTTCAGTCAATCAACGAAAGGTGGACATTCCTTCTTATCAGGTTAAAAAAGAAGCCTTTATTCAAATTAAAGAAAAAAGTAAGAAATTAGCTCCTTTCCGAGATTTAAAGACAATTCTTAAAAAATACGAAGTGCCCGTTTGGCTTTCTTTGGATAAACAAAAATTAATTGGAAAAATAATTGATCAACCCAAAATAGCCGATATAGGTAAAGTTGGCGAAATAGGGATGATTATTGAATACTATAGTCGTTAAATTAACGAACAACGAACAACGAACAACGAACAATATTGTTCACTGTTCTTTATTCTTTGTTCACTGATCTATGATTACTCTACCTAAAAAACCTAAAGTTTCTGGAAAGGAAAAAAACCGAGCCGTTTTTGAAATAGAAGCTTGTTATCCGGGATACGGTACTACTTTAGGCAATGTTATCCGGCGAGTCCTTTTATCTTCTTTACCGGGTGCGGCTATTACTAACGTAAAAATCAAAGGAGTTCAACACGAATTTTCTACAATACCCCATGTCATTGAAGATGTTGTTCAAATTATTCTTAATCTTAAGCAAGTTAGATTTAAATTACATACTAACCAGTCAGTTAAAGTTTCGCTTAAAGTCAAAGGAGAAAAAGAAGTAACGGCCGCTGACATTAAAGCCACTTCTGAATTAGAAGTAACTAATCCAGAGTCTCATATTGCCAGCCTGACTGATAAAAAAGCTAATTTGGAAATAGAAATGGAGATAGAATCCGGCTTGGGTTATTCACCGGTTGAGTTGCGGAAAAAAGGAAAATTAGAGGTTAGTAAGATTGCGATTGATGCTATTTTCAGTCCAGTTCGTAAAGTGACTTATGCTATTGAAAATATGCGGGTGGGTGAAAGGACTGATTACGACCGTTTAAAAATGACTATTGAGACCGATGGAACGATTACTCCAGAAGATGCTTTTCAAAAAGCAGCCCAAATTTTGGTTGACCATTTTAAAATTTTTACCTTTTTAGAAGATAAATCTGCCAAAGGCGGACCCGCCTCTAGAGAAAAAATCCAGAAGAAGCTGGCCGAAGACAAAGCTAAAATTAGTAGAAAAATTAAGAGAAAAGCTGTCTTAGAAAAGACAAAAAGTAGGCAAGAGACGGCTAAAATAAAGCTTATGGATTTGAAAATTTCTTCTCAAACAGTTAATCTTCTGGAGGAAGCTGGCTTAAAAACAGTGGCTAGCTTAGCTAAAAAGAAGGAGAAGGATTTAGAAAAAATTGAAGGATTGGGCAAAAAAAGGATCATTGAAATAAAAAGAGTTTTGGGTAAACTGGGTTTGACTTTAAAGTCATAGAAATTAGAAATTTATGAAGCATCATCAAAAAGGTAGAAAACTTGGTCGGAAACGCGATCAGCGGAAAGCGCTTTTAAAAAACTTAGCCGCTCATTTAATTTTGAAGGAAAAAATTGTTACCACTGAAGCTAAAGCTAAAGAGGTCCAGCCCTTGGTAGAAAGATTGATTACCAAAGGTAAAAAGAATGATTTAGCGGCTATTAGATATTTAGCTAAATATCTACCAACTAAAGCTCGTCAAAAGATGATTAGTCAAGTTGGTCCTCAATATCAAAAAAGAGCCGGTGGCTATACCAGAATTATTAAATTAGGTCCGCGCCAGACCGATAGCGCTAAGATGGCCATCATTGAATTAGTAAAATAAAAATGCCTAAATATACTATTGATGCCACTAACAAAATATTAGGTCGTTTAGCAGTAGAAATTGCTAATTTATTGCGAGGTAAAAATAAGCCTAGTTTTGTTCCTTATTTGGATCAAGGCGATGAAGTAATTGTTGTTAATACCGACAAGATTAAAGTGACTGGTCGAAAAATGAAGCAAAAAATTTATTACCATCATTCTGGCTATCCGGGCGGAATTAAAGCGACTAGATTAGAAGAAGCAATGAAAAAAGATTCTTGTCAGGTAATCAGGAAAGCTGTTTATGGAATGTTGCCTAAGAATAAATTAAGGGATAAAATAATTAAGAAATTAAAATTATATAAAGGAGAGAAGACATAAAATGGTAGTTATTAAAAAAAAGTCCGTCAAAGGTCGTTCTCTGCCGGCAGGCAAGGCAGGTGTCTCTGATGGAAAATCTATTAAAACTAAATCAACTAAGACCAAAAAACCTCAAAAAAAAGCAGCTAAACCAAAAAAGAAGGTAGAACAAGCTGTGAGATATTATGAGGCAGTTGGTCGACGCAAAAGAGCAACGGCCCGGGTGCGTCTTTTTACCTGTCGTCCTTTTGAATCTCAAGAGGCAAAAATTTCAGTTAATCAAAAATCTTACACTAATTTTTTTCCCACTCTTCAACTCCAAGAGATAGTAGCCAGTCCTTTACAGAAAATGAAATCCATTAATAGATTTAAAATAACCGTTAAGGTCAAAGGCGGGGGGATTAGAGGTCAAGCAGAAGCTATTCGTCATGGTTTGACTCGCACTTTAGTTAAATTCAATCCAGATTTTTCCAAGAAACTGAAAAGAGCTGGTTTTTTGCGCCGCGACCCCCGGGAAAAAGAGCGAAAGAAACCCGGCCTCAAGAAAGCCAGGCGGGCGCCACAGTGGAGAAAGAGATAAAAAAATCCTCCGTTTGAAACGGAGGATTTTTAATAATAGAATTTTTATTCTGACACCAAAGAGATTCTTAATAATTTATTTCCCTTAACAAAATACAGTTTTTTATCTGTGGGAGAATAAGCTATCTGGCTAACGGCAAAGTTAAATAAGTCGTGGGTATTACGGTAATCGCGGTCGTCTAATTCAATGATTTTAACTTTTTGGTCAACTGAAAAGACAATATGCTCATTGGTTTCTGGATACCAAAAAGCTGTTTCAATTTTTTGACTTAAGCGGGTGATTAATTCTTTTTCACGCGCTTTTTTATTTGGTTGGATAAAGATATCTTCTAAATAATAGACCCAGATTTCCGTGGGAGTGGAGTATAAAAGTTTTTTGTTATCATTGGCAAATTGGACCTCTTGAACATTTTCCTCAAGTAATTCAAAACTTCTGGTTTCAGGATTAAGAAAATAAAGCTGGCGTTTTTCATTTAAGACAGCTATCTTCTCATTTGACGAAACAAAAATTTGATATTGATGCCCAGCCAGTAGAGGAGCTAAGCTGATTTGTTCCTGATAAGAACCATTTTGGTCAGTTTTATAAAGAATATAACTTGGTTCTTGAATATAAAAAATAGTATCAGATTCTTCTTGAGCAAGAAATTCTTTCAGAGAAAAATCAACTAATAGTTTTTCATTGACAATTTCGATTTCTGGATTAAGGGGAATTAAAAGAATATTTCTGGCTTCCGTAACTAATTTTGATTCTACCCTTAATTTCTTTTGCCAAGGATGGAATCCTTGTTTAGTTATTTTAACCTGATATTCTTTAGGCAAAAGACGTTTAATAAAAGCCGGGGTTTCTTCTTTTTTTAATTCATCATTAAGGTAAACCTTGGCTTCTTTGGTATTTGATTTAATGTAAAAAGCACCCGTGAGGACTGGTTTTTTATTCTGCCAATCAAAACTATAGCCCCAGGCATAAAAAAGGATGCTTGGGGTGGCTACAATAAAAAAAAGAATTGCCGAACAAAGAAGCAGACGACGAATCCGATGAGTCATATTAATCTATTGATTTTAACATTAATTAAGCGACTTGCCAAGGGGCTGATAATGGGATAAGATGAAGATATTATGGAGAGGTTTGTTATTCAAGGAGGACGGAAATTAAAGGGAACGATTAGGGTTAAGGGAGCTAAAAATGCCGCCTTGAAACTTCTGGCCGCTTGTCTTTTAACTGACCAGGAATGGACTATTTCCAATGTCCCCCAGATTGAAGATATTTTCAGAATAGTTGAATTACTTAAAGGAGTTGGCGTTGAAGTAAAAAAGAGTTTGCCGGGGACTTATCGGGTAAAAGCTAAGAATATTCAGACGACTCATTTAGAACCAAGTATTGCCCAGAAATTAAAAGGTTCTATTTTAATGGCTGGTCCTTTGTTAGCCCGACAAGGAGAGGCGGTTTTTCCTCAACCAGGCGGCTGTGTTATTGGTCAGCGTCCGCGCGACATATTTTTGGCTGGTTTTGAGGCCTTTGGCGCTAAAGTAAAAGAAAACAGATGTGGTTATCGTTTAGTTACTAAGCAATTAAAGGGAACTAATTTTGTTTTTCCTTTAGTTAGTGTGACGGCTACGGAAACGATGATTCTAACCGCTGTTTTAGCACAAGGGAAAACTATTCTTAAAAATACTGCTTGTGAACCAGAAATTGTTGCCTTAGCTGATTTTTTGAATCAATGCGGGGCTAAAATTAGAGGAGCCGGTACGCCTTTTATAGAAATTGAAGGAGTAGGTTCTTTGAAGGGTGGTCAATGCCGGGTGATACCTGATAGAATTGAAGCTGGGAGTTTCGTTATTTTAGGGGCCGTCAGCCAGAGTCCCATAAAAGTGATTGGTTTAAATCCCGAAGATTTAGATGTCCTTTGGTTTATTTTAGAAAAAGCCGGTGTTGATTTAAAAATAGGTAAAAATTCTGTGCTAATTAAACCAGGTTCTAAATTAAAAGCGGTTAATCTGAAAACTCATGAATATCCTGGTTTTGCGACGGATTTACAAGCGCCCTTTACTGTTTTAATGACTCAAGCTAAGGGTATTTCTTTAATTCATGAGACAATTTTTGAGGGACGCTTGTTTCATACAGATATACTTAATCAGATGGGGGCTAAAATTATTATGGCTGACCCTCATCGGGTAATTATTCAAGGACCGACTAAATTATTTGCTCGCTATATGGTTAGTCCTGATATTAGGGCGGGAATTGCTTTAGTTATGGCTGCTTTGATTGCCCAGGGAGAATCAGTTATTGAGAATATTTATCAAATTGACCGAGGGTATGAGAAGATAGAGAAACGGCTGCAGAAATTAGGAGCGGATATAAAGAGAGTTATCTAAAATTACAAGGCGAAGCCGCAGTAATTTTAGTAATAACGCCTTTACCCCGCCCTCTATACTTTATAATTAAAGCATAGAAGGCGGGGTGACAACTTTCTAACAGCTCGGCGTCGCAAGCAAGCTTGCTTACCTCGCTGACAAAATTGATATGTTTATCAAAAAAATCGGAATTGACTTAGGCACGGCGAATACTTTGGTTTATCTTCCCAAGAAGGGAGTAGTTATTAATGAACCAACAGTGGTAGCTATTTCTATTGAAGATAACCGTATTTTAGCCGTTGGTAATCAAGCCAAAGAAATGCTCGGTCGGACACCAGAAGCCATTATTGCCTTGCGGCCAATGAAGGATGGAGTTATTGCTGATTATCGAGTTACTGAAGCAATGCTCCGTTATTTTATTAGCAAGGTTTTAGGGCGTTGGCGGGTCTTTCGACCGGAAGTTATGGTGGCTGTGCCCGCGGGCATTACTTCTACAGAAAGAAGAGCGGTGGTTGAGGCAACAGTTAAAGCGGGAGCCAAGATGGCTTATGTGGTTAAAGAGCCGATTTTAGCCGCTATCGGCGCTGGTATTCCGATTAATGAACCGGTTGGTCATATGATTATTGATGTAGGAGGAGGCACTTCGGAAATGGCCGTCGTTTCTTTAGGCGGCATTGTTTCCTGGGCTTCGGTTAGAGTGGGCGGCGATAAAATAGACCAGGCCATTAGTGAGTTTATTCGAAAGAAACATAATTTAGCTGTTGGTGAAAGAACCGCTGAAAAGATTAAAATAAAATTAGGGAGTGCTTTGCCTCGAGAAGAAGATATTTCTTTGAAAATTCAAGGTCGCGATTTAGTGGCTGGCTTGCCTAAATTTATTGAGATTAATGGTAATGAGATAACCGAAGCTATTTCCGAACAATTAAGAGAAATTATTCAAGCGATTAAGAGTGTTCTTCAGGCCACGCCACCTGAGCTGGTAGCTGATATTATGGATAAAGGAATGATTTTGAGCGGCGGCGGCGCTTTGCTCCAAGATTTAGATAAGCTGATTATGGAAACGATTGGTGTTTCCTGCCGTTTAGCCAAAGAACCAATGCTTTGCGTGGCTAAGGGCGCTGGTTTAGCTTTAGAGCATTTAGATATTTACAAAAGAAGCATAATGTCCAAGAAATAAAGAATCTAGTTCTATATTTTATCACGCGTTCAGAAATAAAAATAAATTTTTATTTCTCTCACTTACTCAAAAATAATCTATGAATATTGGCATTAATGCCGTGGCGGCCTTTAAACAACCGCGGACCGGCGTAGAAGAATATACCTATCAACTAATTAAACATTTAACGATGCTGGAGGAAAGTAAAAGGCATCGCTTTATTTTATATAGTCAGAGGAATGATGACTATGGCGATCAAGGGACTGTCCCTGAGGGACAGTCCTTCTCGGAGGGACTGTCCCTCAGGGACAGTCCCTTGAATAGTCCTTTGAATATTAAGCAATTAAAATGGTCTTTGCCCATGTGGACGCAAGTAAGATTAGCTTCAGAAATGTTGTTGCATCAGCCAGATGTTCTTTTTATTCCAGTTCATGTTTTGCCCCTGGTCCATCCTCAAAATTCTGTTGTTACCATTCATGGTTTAGAATACGAATATTATCCAAAGATGTATCCCTGGCGACACTTAAGATATCTGCGCTGGAGTACTAAATATGCTTTAAAAAATGCCCGGAAAATTATTGCTGTTTCCGAGAATACCAAGGAAGATTTAATAAGGTTATATGGCGGAGAGCCAGAAAAAATAGCAGTAATTCACCACGGTTTTTCTGTTAGTAAACAGGGACTGTCCCTTAAGGACAATCTGGTTAGCCGGACTGTCCTTAGAGGACATTCCCTAAAACTGCCATATATTCTTTTCATCGGTCGCTTAGAAGCCAAGAAAAATATTCAAGGGATAATTAAGGCCTTTAATTTATTAAAAGAAAAATATCAAGTCCCGCATAAATTAGCTTTAGTTGGGCCCAAAGGGGGACAGGGACAGTCCCTCGGATACAGTCCTTGTTCTAAGGACTGTATCCGAGGGACTGTCCCTGTTCTAGACTCAGACCAAGTTATCTTTACGGGTTATGTTTCCGAACAAGAAAAATGGTCTCTGTTAAAAAATGCTGATATGTTTGTTTTACCTTCTTTTTATGAGGGCTTTGGTATGCCTATTTTAGAAGCCCAGGCCGCTGGTTGTCCGGTGGTCACTTCTAATGTTTCTTCTATGCCTGAAATAGCTGGCCAAGGAGCGATTTTAGTAGAGCCAAAAAACATTGAACAAATTACTCAAGCAATGTATAAAGTTATTAAAGACAGTCAATTTAAAAATGACTTAATTACCAAAGGATATGAAAACGTCAAAAGATTTTCCTGGCAAAAATGCGCTCAAGAAACCTTGAAAGTATTAGCTAACTTATGAAAATAGCTTTGGCGCATGATTATTTAATTCGTTTTGGAGGGGCCGAGAGGGTCTTTTTAAATTTGCAGAAAATTTTTCCTCAAGCCGAAGTTTTTACTTTACTTTATGACCACGAAAAAATGGGGAAATATTTTCCTAATACTAAAATCCGTACTTCTTTTTTACAGAAATTTCCCAAGTTTTGGCGCCAGCATCAAAAATATCTTTTGCCTTTTATTCCCATGGCTACTGAAACCATTGATTTAAGGGAATTTGATTTAGTTATTTCTTCTTCCAATAGCTTTATTAAAGGAATTATTACTCGGCCCCATACTATTCATATATCTTATTGTCATAGTCCGATGCGCTTTGGCTGGGATGCTTATGTTAACTATCTTCAAGAACAAAAAAAGGGATTTTTAACTAATACTGCCATTCGTTTAATGATGCATTATGCTCGTCTTTGGGACAGATCAGCTGCTAACCGGGTAGATTATTTCATTGCTAATTCCAAAACCACGGCTCAACGGATTAAGAAATATTACAGTCGGGAGGCAAAAGTTATTTACCCGGCAGTAGGGACTGTCCCTGAAATACAGTCCTTTGTAAGGACTGTATTTCAGGGACAGTCCCTATCTTCAGATTATTTCCTCATTGTCTCTCAATTAACTCCTTACAAGCGGATTGATTTGGCTATTGATGCTTTTAATAAGTTAGAATTACCTTTATTGATTATTGGTGAAGGACCAGAAGGGAAACGATTACGAAAAATAGCTCGGTCTAATATTAAATTTCTCGGCTGGCAGCCAGACCAAGTAGTCAGACAATATTTCCAAAACTGCCTGGCTTTTATTTTTCCCGGTGAAGACGATTTTGGTATCGCCCCAGTAGAAGCGATGAGTTTTGGCAAGCCAGTATTAGCCTATCGCCAAGGAGGAGCCACTGAAACTGTTTTAGAGGGAATAACCGGTGAGTTTTTTGACGACCCAGCCACTGAATCTTTAGCTGACGGCATTCGGCGCTTAAAAATAAACCTCAATAATTACAGTCCTCTGGTGATTAAAAAAAGAGCCGAAAAATTCTCCCAGGAGAGATTTGAACGAGAGATTAAGGAATTTGTTATAGAAGTAATTGAGCAAAGAAAAAAGGAGTCCGGATAGGACTCCCTTTTGTCGGTCTCCAATCAGTATTGAGAAAGACTTTTTCTTATAAGAAACCTTAGATCCCCGATATCTCCGAGGATCAAAACACATACGGTTCCTCCCGTGGCAATCCAGTAATTGCCCTTACTGACTAACGTGGCAATTAGCGTGAGAGTGAAGACGCCCAACACGTAAAGGACTGAAACACGACTTTTATCTAGATAATCAAAGAACGAAATTATGTAATTTATTATTCTTTTCATTGCGTCCCCCTATTTTTCGTTATCTTAATGATATCATATAATCATATATTCGTCAATAGTTGTTGTATTTTCAAAAATATGATAAAATAACCCTATGATTATCGGACATCAGCCGATTTTAGAATTTTTTAAAAAAAGCATTAATAATAAGCGTTTAGCTCATGCTTATTTATTCACTGGCTCGGCTCATTTAGGCAAGAAAACAGTTGCCTTAGAATTTATCAGGATATTAAATGGTCAGGAAATAGACCAGGCGATTCATCCGGACATTTTAATCGTTGAGCCGGAAATAATAGAAAAAAATGGGGTGAAAAAAGAACTGGAAATCGGTATTGACCAGGCCAGAAAAATCCAGCATCAGATGAGCCTCTTTCCTTATCAAGCGCCTTATAAAATTGCCTTGATTGACCAGGCCGAGAAAATGACTACTGAAGCGAGTAATTGTCTTTTAAAAACTTTAGAAGAGCCATTGGGTCGAGCTATTTTAATTCTCGTTACGGCAGAACCCCAATTGCTTTTGCCGACTATTGTTTCGCGTTGTCAATTGATTAAATTTTCGCCAGTGCCGGAACAAGAAATTGAAAAGGGAATTTCTTCAATTAGCAGTAGTCCAGTATCAAAACAAATTATCCGTTTGGCAAATGGCCGGCCAGGGTTAGCTGTCCAATACTTAAAAAATCCAGCCTTGCTTCAAGCTCAAGATAAGATTATCAATCAATTAGAAAAATTAATCAAAGCTGATTTAAATGAACGTTATCAATACGTCGAAACCATAACCAAGGATGTGCCTCAAACTCGCCAGATTCTTAATGCCTGGCTCTTTTGGTTTAGGGATTTGCTTTTATTAACTCTGGGTTGTTCTGATTTAGTTATTTATGACCAGGCCTCTCAATACAAGGACAGTTATTCTTTAAATAAACTAAAAAATATTATTCAAGCGATTAAAAAAACAGATCTACTTTTAACTAATCCGAGCCTTAATGCTCGCTTAGCTTTAGAAGTCTTAATGTTAGAGCTATGAAAAAATCTTTTTTCGTCATCGTTCCTATTTTTGCTTTTTTATCTTTTATCCCTTTTCAATGTCAGAAGATTAACGATGGAGGGCTTTATGTTTCCGGGGATATGGGTGAAAGCTGGCAGCAGCAAACAGTTAAGGGCGAACAGCTTTCCATAACTTCTTTGGATATTTTAAGCTTAGTCGTTGACCCTAATAATTCAAGTGTTCTTTATTTGGGAGCGCGAGAAGACGGTATTTATCGGAGTTGTTCCGGAGGAGAATATTGGTATAAAATAGAAGATACAAATGGCCTTCTTTCAGGCCGGGCCAATGTTTATGATATTGCCGTTGATCCTAAAGATTCTAATCGTCTTTACGCTGGTGTTTATCAGGATAAAAAAGGCCGGGTTTTTAGAAGTCAAGACAGCGGTAAGTCCTGGGAAGAAGTTTATGTGGTTTCTGAAGAAGAGTATGCTGTTTTTGTTGTGGCTATTGATAGTTATGATTCCTCAATAGTTTATATGGGAACGGCTCAAGGCGGCTTTTTGAAAAGCACTGACTATGGCAAGTCCTGGGAATTAATGAAGTGGTTTGATGACGTTATTTCTGATATTGTTATTAATCCTCAAGACACTCGAGTAATTTATTTAAGCACTTTTCAGAAGGGGATTTATAAAACAACAGATAAAGGAATTAATTGGCAGTCATTTGAAGAGGGTTTAAAGGAATTCAGGCAAGCTGAAAAAGTAGAAAATTTAGTTATTGATTCTCAAAGGCCGCAGATTATCTATGCTGGTTCAGAGTATGGTCTTTTAACTTCTAAGGATGGCGGTCGGACCTGGCAGGAGGTTAAAATAATTATGCCGCCCGAATCAGTACCAGTTTTGAGTTTGGCTATTGAGCTTGAAAATACTGACCACTTGTATTATGGAGCTGGGCCGATTTTGTACCGCAGCTTAGATCAAGGAGTCAATTGGACAGTCCACGAATTAACCAGTCAGCGAAATATTAAGGCAATTGCCATTGATTCAAGAAATCCTAATTTGATTTATGTGGGAATGCATAAGTAAGGGCTTTGTCCAGAATTTCGATCCGTTTTAAGTGGGTTGAAATTCTGGTTACAAAACCTTACCCCGCCCTCTATGCCTTAACTACAAGGCATAAGATTAAAAGTAAATTATACTTATCAATAGCCTTCATTATTGTTAGGTTATAGCTTAGAGGGCGGGGTGCTTAATTTTCTAGCGAAATAAATTTCGATAAAATTGGCATGTACCAAGAAATAATTAACAAACTAAAGCCCAGTTTTAATAGAACTATTGACTATCTTAAAAGTGGGTTAGCTAGTTTGCAGGTTGGTCGGGCAACCCCCAGCTTAATTGAGGATTTGGAGGTGGAATGTTATAACCAGAGAATGCCTCTGAAGCAATTAGCGGCTATCCAGACGCCTGAACCGCGGTCAATTCTTGTTAGACCCTGGGATAAAAATATTCTCAATGATATTGCCAAAGCAATCAGTCGGTCAAAATTAGGGCTTAGTCCAATTATTGAAGAAGAGTTTATCCGTTTAAAAATCCCTCCCTTAAGTGAAGAACGGCGGCGAGAACTGGCTAAGATTCTTCAAGAAAAACTGGAAGAATGCAGAATTAGTGTGCGGCGGCAACGGGAAGAAGTTTGGCGAGAAATTCAAGATTTAGAACAAGCCGGGAAAGTTTCTGAAGACGATAAATTTAGAGCCAAAGTTGAACTTCAAAAAGTGATTGATGAATATAATAAGAAAATTGAAGAAATGGGCAAGAAGAAAGAAGAAGAGATAATGAAGGTTTGATTATGTTCTTAACTATTGTCGTTTTTATTTTAATCTTAGGTTTGCTAATTTTTGTCCACGAACTCGGTCATTTTATTTTGGCTAAACGGGCGGGTATTAGAGTGGAAGAATTTGGCTTTGGCTTTCCGCCAAGAATTTTTGGCATTAAAAAAGGAGAAACGCTTTATTCTTTAAATCTTTTGCCCATTGGCGGTTTTGTTAAGATTTACGGAGAAGAGGGTAAGCCAACCGGTTCCGCTAAAAATGATGAAGGGAGAGCCTTTTATAGCAAACCAGTCAAGACAAGAGCCGGTATCTTAACTGCTGGGGTAACCATGAACTTTATTTTAGCGGCTTTTCTTTTAAGCTTAGGTTATTGGTTAGGTCTGCCAGCTATGGTTGATGACCAGGCCATTGACTTAACAGGAGCCAGGGTTCAGATTACTCAAGTAGCTTTTGATTCGCCAGCCGAAAAAGCGGGAGTCGGGATGGGGGATATAATTAAAGAATTGCGAATTGCGAATTACGAATTAGGAATTACGAAAGTTAGTCAGGTGCAGGGGTTTGTAGAAGCGCATCAGGGTGAAGAAATTATTGTAGTTATCCAAAGAGGCGATGAAGTTTTGGAAAAAACTTTAGTGCCCCGAATTGAACCGCCTGAAGCAGAAGGTCCTTTGGGCATTGCCTTAGTCAGAACAGCTATTGTTTCTTATCCTTGGTATCGGGCTTTGATTATGGGTATCACCAGCACAGTGAATTTAACTTGGTTTATTATTGTTGCTTTTGGGGGTATTCTTTGGCAACTATTACTTACTGGACGATTAGCCGTAGAAATAGCCGGACCAGTTGGTATTTTCAATTTAACTGGTCAGGCTGCTCAACTTGGTTTTATCTATATTTTACAGCTAACCGCTCTGATAAGTATCAATTTAGCTATTATTAATATTTTACCTTTTCCTGCTTTAGACGGCGGTCGTTTGCTCTTTTTGGCTATTGAAAAAATAAAGGGTTCGCCAGTTAGTCAGAAAGTTGAAAGAATAGCTCACACGGCCGGCTTTGTTATTTTGATTCTCTTAATGATTGCCGTGACTTGGCGAGATGTAGTCAGGTTGCTTTAATTTATTTCAACAATGGGTGTCGAAGTTGAATTATGAAACAATCACAACTTTTTGCTAAAACTAAAAAAGAAGCGCCTAAGGGAACGGAAACCATTAGTCATCAGTATTTGATTAGAGGTGATTTTATTGACCAGACTGCGGCGGGCATTTATAGTTTTCTGCCTTTGGGCTGGCGGGTCGAGCAAAAAATAGAAAATATTATCAGAGAAGAAATGAATGGTTTGGGCGGTCAGGAATTATTTTTACCTACTTTAATTCCTAAGAAACTCTGGCAGGAAACTAAGAGATGGCAGACTATTGACCCGCCGCTTTTCAAAGTTAAAGACCGCCATGAGAAAGAATACGGTCTCGGGCCAACCCACGAAGAGGTGATTACTGATTTGACCAGGAAACGAATTAAATCATATCAGGACTTGCCGTTTTATCTTTATCAAATTCAGAATAAATTTCGTAATGAGATGCGCGCCACGGGCGGTCTCTTGCGAGTGCGGGAGTTTATTATGAAAGACCTTTATAGTTTTAATGATTCTGAAAAAGAAGCCATGGACTTTTATGGAAAAGTTAAGAAAGCTTATACAAAGATATTTAAGCACTGCGGCTTAGAAGTGGTGGCTGTGGAAGCAGAATCTGGTACCATCGGCGGCAGTTTATCTCACGAATTTATGCTCTTGGCCGAGACCGGTGAAGATAAAGTAGTCACTTGTTCTAAGTGCGATTACGGAGCCAATTTAGAGAAAGCTGGTCAGATTAAAGAATGTCCTCTTTGTCAAAGTAAATTAGAGGAAAAGAATTGTATTGAGATTGGTCATACTTTTTATTTAGGAAAAAAATACAGTCAAGCTATGAAGGCTAATTTTGTTGATAAAAATGGCCAAGAAAAAACAATTGTTATGGGTTGTTATGGTATTGGCTTAGGTCGGCTACTGGCGGCTATTGTTGAGGACCGGCACGATGAAAAAGGAATTGTTTGGCCGGCCAAAGTGGCTCCCTATCAGGTTCATTTATTGGTTTTAGCTGGAGATAAAAAGGCAAAAGAAATAGCTGATAAAGTTTATGATATTTTATTGAAAGACAAGATAGAAGTACTTTATGATGAAAGAGATGATAAATCGGCTGGTGAGAAATTCGCGGAGGCAGATTTAATTGGTATTCCTTGGCGGCTGGTCGTTAGTCAAAAGACGGTGGCTAAAGATTCAATAGAATTAAAAAAGCGAGATAGTAATAAAGTAGAATTGGTCAAAATAGATAAGATTGTATCTAAGGGAGTGTCCCTCAGATACAGTTCTTAAATAGATATGCTCAACAACCTCTTTGGTATTTTTTCTAAAGACATCGGTATTGACTTAGGCACGGCTAATACTTTGATCTATGTCAAAGGCCGGGGAATTGTTATTAATGAACCTTCGGTCGTAGCTGTTAATCAAAAAACCGGGCAGATTTTATCGATTGGTCAGGAAGCCAAGAAAATGGTTGGCCGAACCCCCGGTCATATTATTGCTTCTCGTCCTTTGGTGGCCGGTGTCGTCTCTGATTTTGAAGTAACCGAACAAATGCTCAAGTTTTTTATCGACAAGGTTCATCGGGAAAGTTTTTCTATTTTACCGCGGCCGCGGGTGGTCGTGGGGATTGCTTCGGGAGTAACTGAAGTAGAAAAAAAAGCGGTGGAAGATGCTACCCGGAACGCTGGGGCCAGAGAAGTTTATTTAATTGAAGAGCCGATGGCGGCGGCCATTGGCATAAGATTACCCGTTCAAGAGGCAGCCGGTAATATGGTTGTTGATATTGGCGGCGGAACTACTGAGGTAGCTGTTATTTCCTTAGGGGGCATTGTTGTCAGTAGAAGTTTGCGGGTGGCCGGCGATAAGCTCAATGAAGATATTATTCAGTATGCTCGCGATGAATTTAATCTTCTTTTAGGTGAAAAGACAGCTGAAGATATTAAATTAGCGGTTGGTTCAGTCTATCCTTTAGAAGAAACCTTGAAAACAACGATGCGCGGCCGTGATCTGGTTACCGGATTACCCAAGGAGGTAACTGTTGAAGATAATCAAATTCGCAAGGCCTTAAGCCGGTCAATTAAAACATTAATCAATGCTATTAAGGGAGCCATTGAAGAAACGCCGCCAGAATTAGTAGCTGATATTATGGAACGGGGAATTTTTTTGGTTGGCGGCGGCAGTTTGCTGCGGGGACTGGACCAGTTAGTGGCTGACCAGACAGAAATGCCGGTTAAATTAGTTGAAGATCCCTTAAGTGCCGTAGTTCGCGGTACAGGTATGGTTTTGGAAGATATTGATGCCTTGAGAGATATTTTAGTCAGTCCTCAATATAAAGAACCGCCTAAGTAAAGGGCTTATTCTAAACCCAGCCCTCTATGCTTTATTTCCAAGGCATAGAGTCAAAAAGTAATTTATACTTATTAATACTTAATTATTGCTAAGATACAGCTTAGGGGACTGGGTAACAATTTTACCACTCAATCGCACTTCGCTTTTGGCTTGTGCTCTTGGGTAGGATAGTTATGCCTGAACTGCCCGAAGTAGAAACAATTAAAAGACAATTAAATAGAAAGATTAAAGGCAAGAAAATAAAGAAGGTGGAAGTTATCTTGCCGAGATTTGTTAAATATCCTTTAAAAAAATTTGAAGAGCTCGTTACAGGGGCGACTATTAGCGATATCAGTCGACGGGCTAAATTATTGATTATTGAATTATCTAAGGGATATTGTTTGATTATTCATTTAAAATTGACTGGTCAGTTAGTATTTAAAGGTCAGCCAACTAAACACACTCATCTGATTTATCATTTTACTGACGGTAGTCAGTTGATTCACAATGATTTACGGCAATTCGGTTTCGTTAAAGTAATTCTTAAGAAAAAACTGGCTGATTTTCTGGCTAAAGAAAAATTCGGCCCTGAATTACTGGATAAAAATTTCACTCTTAATTTATTTAAAAAGTTATTAAACAAAAGAAAAGGGGCTAAAATTAAGCCGCTTTTAATGGACCAAAAATTTCTGGCTGGCATTGGTAATATTTATTCGAATGAAATTTTATTTTTTGCCCGGATTTTACCAACTCGGCGGGCGGGCAGTCTTAAATCGGAAGAAATAAAAAAGATTTATCAGGGGATAAAAAAAATCTTATCCTTAGCCCTTAGTCGTCGAGGCAGTTCAGTTCAATATTATGTTGATGCTAAGGGGGAAAAAGGTAATTTTGTTCCTTTGATTAAGGTTTATCAAAGGGAAGGTCAAGATTGTTTGATTTGTCATTCTAAAATCAAACAGTTGAAAATAGGCGGCCGTTCCGCCTACTTTTGTCCGAGGTGTCAGAAGTAAATATATGTTTAGGGACTCAATAATATGCTTTTCAGCGACATCGGATTGCGAACGGGCATGGTCTCGTCGAAGACGAGGAGAGAGCAATCCGCAAGAGCAAAAATCCACGCTGGGGATTTTTGTATTCGCTGAAAAACATATTATTGAGTCCTTTATTGGCCATTGTCTAAAAAAACTCTAAAATTTCCTACTGGCTTTTTCTGGGGAACCGCTACTTCGGCTCATCAAGTGGAAGGTGGTAATGTTAATGAATGGTCAGAATGGGAAAAGAAAAATGCTAAGCAATGGACTAAAAAAGCCCGGCGACATTGGAAAAAGTGGCAGCAAGAAAAATTCCCAGAAATGTTTCAGCCAGCAAACTATATTTCTGGTCAAGCTTGCGATCATTATCATCTTTTTGAAAAAGATTTTGATTTAGCTAAATACTTAGGTCATAAGGCCTATCGTTTTTCCATTGAATGGTCACGCATTGAGCCGAAAGAGGGTAAAATTGACCAAAAAGAAATTGAACATTATCGACAAGTTCTTTTAGCTTTAAAAGAACGCGGACTTGAGCCCTTTGTTTCTTTATATCACTGGACTGTGCCGATTTGGTTTAGTCAGAAAGGCGGTTGGCTTAATCCAAAAGCGCCTTATTATTTTGACCGTTTTGTTAAAATAGTTAGTCAGAATTTATTTGGACAAGTTAATTTTTGGATTACCCTGAATGAAGCTATGCTTTGCGCTGGCGCTTCTTATTTAAGAGGGACTTTTCCTCCACAAAAAAGGAACGTCTTTAAATTTTTAAAAGCAGTTAATAATTTAGCCAAAGCCCATCAATTAGCTTATCGTTCCTTGCATCTCATTGATTTAGATTGCCAGGTAGGGATTGCTAAACATAATATTTATTTTAAGAATATTCCTTTAGCTGAATATTTTTGGAACAACCGTTTTTTAAATAAAATAAAAAAAGAGCAAGATTTCATTGGCTTGAATTATTATAAGCATCATCAGTTTCCTAAAAAGAAAAATCTGCCGGTTTCTGATTTGGATTGGGAAATTTATCCAAAAGGGATTTATTATGTGCTTAAGGATTTAAAAAAGTATAATAAACCGATCTATATTACGGAAAATGGCCTGGCTGATGCTCAAGACGCCAAACGGGCTAAGTTTATCAAAGACCATTTATATTGGATACATAAAGCTATTAAAGAGGATGTTGATGTACGGGGGTATTTTCATTGGTCGTTGTTGGATAATTTCGAATGGGATAAAGGTTTTTGGCCCAGATTTGGTTTAATAGAAGTTGATTATCAAACCTTAAAGCGGATTCCTCGGCCCAGTGCTTACCAGTATGCTAAAATTTGCCGAGAAAACGCTCTTAAATTATGAACTGGCTTGTTATTGCTATTATTGCCCATTTTATTTTTGCCCTGGTTTTTATTGTTGATAAATTTCTTCTTTCCAAGACAGTTCTTCAGCCAAGGGCTTACGCTTTTTATGTCGGTCTCTTGGGAATTTTTGCTTTACTTTTGATTCCTTTTGGTTTTACCTTGTTGCCTGTTGGGCAAATCGCGGCCAGCCTCATCGCTGGCATCTTATTTATTCTGGCTATTTTGTTTTTCTATAAATTAATTCAGATAGGTGAGGTCTCAAGAATTACTCCTATTGTTGGCGGAGCTGTTCCTATTTTTACTTTGATTCTAACTTATTTATTTTTAGGGGAGCGATTAACCAATTATCAGTTAATTGCTTTTTTTCTGCTTGTTTTCGGCGGGGTAATTATGCTTTGGCCCAGAAAAGACAAAATTAATCCGTCAGTAGGCCAAGCATCTTTGATTAAAAAATTAACTCTGGCCGTTACGGCGGCTTTGTTTTTTGCTGGTTCTTTTGTCTTAACTAAATTTATCTTCATGGAACAGCCATTTATTAATGGCTTTATTTGGATTCGGCTGGGCGGATTTTTAGGAGCTTGTCTATTATTGTTTTGGCCGGGCAGTCGTCAGATAATTTTTAGGACAACTGAAACAATTAAGATAAAATCAGTTGTTTTACTTATTTCAAACAAAACCTTATCGGCCCTCGCTTTTATTTTACTTAACTACGCCATTTTTTTGGGTAGTGTTACTTTAGTTAATTCTTTTCAGGGTATCCAATATGCCTTTCTTTTAATCGTGGCTCTCTTTCTTTCTAAAAAATTTCCTCAAATCCTTAAAGAGCAAATAAGTCGAGGAATGATTTTGCAAAAAATTATGGCTATTTCATTTATTGTTTTGGGTTTGGGTATTTTGGCTTTTTAATTGATTTTAGGAGTCGGACTCCTTTTGGAGAGTATGATATTTTCTAAAAACATTTTAAATCCTTGGCGGATTCTGATCTGGGTTATTTCCATTATCATTTTTTGTTTGGTCGGATTTTTAGTTTATATGTTCACTGGTCAGGCCGAGCCAGCTCCAGAAGTTG
>Ga0265594_1000193_pt1 | contig 48811 bp, 48 predicted proteins | sample saktaG_11_FD_190147 | JGI IMG/M metagenome (GOLD analysis project Ga0265594, IMG submission 190147) | Saline water microbial communities from Sakinaw Lake, British Columbia, Canada - sak_2011_5_24_80m | ecosystem: Environmental > Aquatic > Non-marine Saline and Alkaline > Saline ...
ACTGGTCAAGGCATAGTTAATATCTCTATGCAACACTTTATCTAAAAACTGCCCGGTGGCTGATTCTCTTTCTTCGGCTATCTTCTCGGGTGTCCCGATGGCTACTATGTAGCCCCCCAAATCGCCAGCACCTGGCCCAAGATCAATAATCCAGTCTGCATTCTTGATAACATCCAGGTGGTGTTCGATAACAATCACCGTATTCCCGGTATCAACTAGGCGCTGCAGTACTTGTAGCAAAGCTGCTACATCGGCGAAGGATAAACCTGTGGTTGGTTCATCCAGAATGTATAGTGTCCTGCCGGTGGCTCGCTTTGATAGCTCGGTGGCCAGTTTAACTCGCTGTGCCTCACCGCCGGAGAGAGTGGGAGCTGGCTGGCCGAGACGAATATAGCCCAGCCCAACATCGTTTAAGGTCTGGAGCTTGGTTTCTATCTTGGGGAAGTTTTTAAAGAAAGCCAAAGCCTGTTCCACTGTCATATTAAGCACCTCGGCAATGTTCTTGCCCTTAAACCTGATCTCCAGGGCCTCACGGTTGTAGCGGTTTCCTTTACACACCTCGCAAGGAACGGTCACATCAGGCAAGAATTGCATCTCAATTTGAATAAATCCTTCTCCGCGGCAGGCTTCGCAACGCCCACCCTTAACATTGAATGAAAAACGACCCGGAGCGTAACCTCTCATCCGTGCCTCAGGAACAGTGGCAAAAAGCTCGCGGATAGGAGTAAACGTGCCGGTATAGGTGGCAGGGTTGCTGCGGGGGGTACGCCCGATGGGGGACTGGTCAATATTGACTACCTTATCGATGTTCTCTACACCGATAATACCATCACAATAGCCGGCTCTCTCCCGCGACCGGTAAAAGAGCTGTGCCAGCTTTTTATACAGAATATCATCAATAAGGGTGCTCTTACCGCTACCCGAAACCCCGGTAATACACACAAATTTGCCTAGCGGAATATGAACATCTATGTTTTTCAGGTTGTTCTCTCTGGCGCCTTTGATTACTACCTCTTCACCTGAGCCGGGACGGCGTTTCAGTGGCAGAGGAATCTGCTTTGCCCGGCTAAGATACTGGCCGGTTATCGATTCCTTTGTGTTCATAATGTCATCTAGCGTGCCGGTGGCAACAACCCGGCCCCCATGCTCTCCGGCTCCCGGTCCGATATCAATGATGTAGTCAGCTGCTCTCATCATCGCTTCGTCATGCTCAACGATCAGTACGGTATTACCCAGATCCCTTAATCTCTTCAGGGTCCTAATCAGGCGGTAGTCATCGGCCGGGTGCAAGCCTACTGTCGGCTCATCACAAATATAGAGTACCCCCATGAGTCCGCTGCCAATCTGTGTCGCCAGGCGAATTCGTTGTGCTTCACCACCGGAAAGGGTAGCCGAGGCACGATCAATGGCAAGATAATCCAGGCCGATATCCTTAAGGAAACCGAGGCGGGATTGAATCTCTTTAATTATCTGGTGGGCTATCATCTGTTCGCGCTTGCTAAGTATCGCTTTTTTACCATTGTTCAGGTTGACAATCCATTCCAGCGCCTGGGTGGCAGACATGGAGCTAACCTCCATAATATTTTTGCTGCCGATGGTTACTGCTAAGGACTCTGGCTTAAGCCTTTGCCCGTTACAGACGGGGCATGTCCGCGATACCATGTAGCGCTCAATGTTAGCCCGTGAGTTTTCAGACTCTGTGTCATGATACAGGCGCTCCATGCGGGGAATCACTCCTTCGTAGCCACTGAAGTATTCCCTGACGTGGCCATAATGGCTTCGATATTTTATAAGCTCACCTTCTTCCCCAAAGAGTATTAGCTTTAACTGATGCTCGCTCAGGTCTTTAATGGTGGTACTCAGAGAAAAGCCATAGCGCTGCGCTAAAGACTCGAACTGGTCGGAGTACCAGGTGGAATACCACACGGGATGGATTGCCCCGTGAGTGATGGAGAGTTCCTTGTTGGGGATAACTAAATCCGGGTCTATTTCCAGTTTAATCCCCAGACCAGTACACGATGGACAGGCGCCGTGAGGGCTGTTAAAGCTAAAGGTTCTGGGAGCTATCTCGCCCAGGCTAATACCGCAGTGTACACAGGCAAAGTGCTCGGAAAATAATAATTCCTCACCGTCAATAATAGATACCATTACTACCCCGGCCCCGAGTTTGAGGGCGGTCTCTACTGAATCGGCAATGCGGCTTTGGCTGCCACTCTGCCCGATTACCAATCTATCTACCACGGCTTCGATGAAGTGTTTCTTATTTTTATCCAGTTGCAGTTCTTCAGACAGGTCGTGGACTTGGCCATCAATCCGAGCGCGTGCATAACCTGCTTTTCGCAGATCATCGAACACCGACTGGTATTCGCCCTTACGGTCTCTAATTAGAGGCGCCAGGAGCATAATACGGCTGTTATCTGGCAGGTTTTGGATAGCATCCACAATTTGTTGCACTGTTTGCATGGTAATCTCGCGCCCGCACTTGGGGCAATGTGGATGGCCAACCCGGGCGAAAAGAAGTCTCAGGTAATCGTAAATCTCGGTTACTGTGCCTACTGTGGACCGTGGATTCCGACTCGGGCCTTTTTGATCAATAGAGATTGCCGGGCTTAAACCTTCGATATAATCAACCTCGGGTTTTTCCATCCGACCTAGAAACTGGCGGGCATAGGCGGCCAGGGATTCTACATAGCGGCGCTGGCCCTCGGCATAGATGGTATCAAATGCCAGTGAACTTTTGCCTGAGCCGGAGACCCCGGTAATAATTACCAGTTTATCTCGGGGGATGACCACATCGATATTTTTAAGGTTGTGTTCTCGGGCTCCTTTAACAACTATGGAATCTAATGGCATATCTGTCTCGCAACATCTTGGACTACATTGAAATTGTAACACTTGACCTGAAGCACAGCAAGCCGATAGAGATTGTTTGTTAACTCACCCTTTTGAGTGGTGCAACTATATTCCCTATGCCTAATGCCTTATTGCTCCTCAGAGGTATTGATAATATCATGAATAGGTCTATAATAAAGCTACAATATGTGAAATGACCTGAACAATAGAATATTTAGTAGTGGGGTAGTGAGATGAGGATTAAAGAAGGGCACTGGTAATCGCTAATTAATAGTGCGGTGGCTGGTGCTCCTTTGGTTCGCAGATTTCACTAATAAATACAGGAGGTGATGGAAGTGGATAAACAACGAAGAGAATTGGATTGGTATGAACATAAGGAAAAGTATTGGGAGATGCGTGGTCAACTTCTACCTGACGTAAGGGCTGAATTTTTCCGTTTGGAGGATGTAGTCTACAAGGACGGAGTACTGAGTAGCAAATCTAAACGGCTACAAGCATTAGCTGTGGCACTTGCACTTGGTTGTGAAGACTGCATCGTGTACCAAACCAGAAAAGCGATAGAATCTGGAGCCACGAAAGAAGAGCTAGTAGAAACTACTGGAGTGCTACTAGCAATGCATGGAACAACCGGCTGGACTGAGGGCTGGAGAGTACTCAGGGTACTAGATGAGTTAGGAATGATGTAAATTAAAAAGGGCACTAGACCGCTAATTAATAGTGCGGTGGCTGGTGCCCTTTCAGGTTTGAATAACGCAAGCTATACAAAATAAAATTAACTCTGGTATAACCTTCTCCCTCTGCCCAAAGTCGTAACTACATTCCATATGCCTACTGGTTTGTGATATAGTATAAGATGAATTATGTTAGCCAAGGTAATAAGCTGTGCTGTCGTTGGATTAGAAGGGGCTGTTGTCGAGGTTGAGGTTGATATTTCGCCCGGTTTACCTTCTTTTACTATAGTAGGTTTGCCGGATGCTGCTGTCCAGGAAGCCAGAGAGAGGGTACGAGCCGCTATCCGTAACTCCGGCTTTACTTTCCCTATGAGGCGTATCGTAGTTAATCTGGCACCGGCTGACCTTAAAAAAGCTGGCCCAGCCTACGATTTACCCATTGCCATTGGTATTCTTATCAGCTCGGAGCAAGTGTCTGCCGATGTTTCTCGTACTATTGTCCTTGGCGAGTTGTCTCTGGATGGCGGCCTGCGTCATACCAATGGCATCCTGCCTATGGTTGCTCTAGCTCATCAGGAAGGACTGTCTACTGTCATCGTGCCTGATGCCGATGCCAGAGAGGCATCTTTAGTACAAGGAACTCAGATTATTCCCGTCGTCTCGCTATCCCAGTTGGTTAGCTATTTACGTGGAGAGATACCAGCTCCGGAGTATATACCTGATGAAGTTCAAGAAGACGCCCCGGCGGTCTCAGCAGCTGTTGACCTGGCTTATATTAAAGGGCAGGAGCATGTCAAACGAGCACTGGAGGTAGCGGCTGCTGGCGGGCATAATGTTATCATGAGTGGCCCGCCGGGAAGTGGCAAGACGCTGCTAGCGCGGTCGCTGCCTTCCATATTACCGCTGATGACTACCGAGGAAGCTCTGGAAGTTACCAAGGTGTACAGTGTGAGTGGTCTGCTACCATCAGACACTCCGTTGATTAGACATCGCCCTTTCCGGTCTCCACACCATACCATATCCAATGCTGGCCTGGTGGGTGGTGGGCACTGGCCCAGACCTGGTGAAATAAGCCTCAGTCATCGGGGAGTCTTGTTTCTTGATGAGCTGCCTGAGTTTGGGCATTCACTGCTTGAGATATTGCGACAGCCTCTGGAGGACAAGGTAGTAACTATCAGCCGAGCTCAGGGTAGTGTGACCTTCCCGGCTAACTTCATGCTGGTGGGAGCTATGAACCCCTGTCCGTGTGGCTACTACGGCGACCCTTTCAGACAATGCACCTGCTCTCCCGGTTTGGTTTCCCGGTATCAGAAGCGTATCAGCGGGCCATTCATTGACCGGGTTGATATCTTCGTTGAAGTGCCCCACATTGACTATGAGAAGCTGGCTGATGATAGATTGGGTGAGAAATCAGAGGCGGTCCGAGCACGGGTTCAATCTGCTCGCTCCTGGCAACAAAGACGCTTTGAAGGAACGAGGCTAACCTGTAATACTGAAATGACACCGGCAGAAGTCAGGAGTTTTTGTCAGGCAGAAACTGAGGCCCAGAGCTTGCTCAAGGCAGCCATGAAGCAACTATATCTTTCCGCTCGTGCCTTCCACCGCATTCTTAAGCTGGCTCGCACTATCGCTGACCTGGAGGATGCTGATATAATTAAAGCTAATCACTTAGCGGAAGCCATCCAGTATCGCCCGAGACGGATGGTGTGAACTATCCGAAAGGCAACTGGAAAGGAGTACCATGACAGACGAGACAGATTTAAGCCAAGAGAAGATATGGCTACACGAAGAGCGTGCTAAAACGGTAATAAAGAAACTCCAAAAGGGGAACATAAACGGTCAATATGTACCCAACCGGCAGGAGGCGCTTACCACTATCATGGAGATGATTCCCCCGGGGGTAGTTGTTGCCCGTGGGGACTCGGTTAGCCTTGACCAGGTGGGAGTTGTTCCAGAACTTGAAAAGCGCAACCAAAATAGAATTATTGATCCGCTTAAGATAAACGCTGATGGTTTCTATGTTAATGACGAACGGGAACAGAGGTGGAGAATAGCCAGAGAAGTTTTCTCCGCTGATATATATTTGGTCGGCACCAATGCTATCACCCTTGATGGCAAGTTGGTCAATATTGATGGTTGGGGGAACCGGGTTTCAGCTCTTATATTTGGGCCAGAAAAGGTGATTGTTGTCGTCGGAGTTAACAAGATTGTTAAGGATGTAAACGAAGCTCTGGAACGTATCCACAATTTTGCGGCACCGATGAATGCCAAGCGACACTATCTAAAGCATCACCGGGATGAATTCAGTGACCTGCCTTGTGTCAGGGCCGGTCGCTGTGTTGACTGTAATCATGCCTCCAGAATCTGCCGTTATACCGTGATTATCGAAGGCGCTATGGCTCGGGAGCAAGGGCGAATAAATGTGATGTTGGTTGGTGAGGAGTTAGGCATATAAAAATATCAACTCCAGAGCCAGAAGGCACCACCCATCACCACCATAAGCAAGCCTATAGCAATGGCTATCCAGCCGCCTATCCTTAGCGCCCCAGGTTCAGGGCGCTCTGGCTCGTGCTCTAGGAACTCCCTTACATCGGAGCGAGTGGATATGATATCATAGTACCCCTTCGCCTCCCTCTTGCCCCAGAAAACCGAGGCTATGCCAAGGATGACAAACAAACCACCCATACCCATCAGAATAAAATAATCAGGCATACCACTTTCTCCCCGTGGAAGCGCCCTTTAGCGATAACTATACGCTTTTTCAGCGTCGTTTTCAAGTGGTGTTATTTAACTTCCGCAGTGGCACCGGCAGCTTCAAGTTTTTGCTTTATGGTAGTTGCCTCATCCTTGTTAATCCCTTCCTTAACCGCGGCTGGTGCACTTTCCACTAAATCTTTAGCTTCTTTTAAGCCCAGGGTGGTTAGCTCACGCACTGCTTTAATCACGCTAATCTTATTTGCTCCTATTTCTTTAAGGGTTACGGTAAACTCTGTCTGTTCTTCTGCAGCTGGAGCGGCAGCGCCAGCATCAGCCAGTGTCGCACCAGCGGCTACCATTGGTACAGCAGCACTTACACCAAACTCGGTCTCCAGGGTCTTTACTAAGTCTGCCAGTTCCAGCACTGTCATATTTTTGATAGTGGTCATTATTTCGTCAACTGTTGATTTTTCCTTGGCTTGAGGCTCTTTCTTAGCTGTAGTTGCTTTGGCCTTCTTAGGCTTCTCAGCGACTTGTTCGGTGGATGTCTCCACGTTAGCTGTTTCCCCACCTGTGGTTTCTACTTCGTCTGTCATTCTGACTCTCCCTCCTGTGTTGAATTGTGTTTTGTGATACGATTATAAGAATCTCTTGCCCGATACTTAATTCTCTGATAGTGTACTCTTACTTTCTTCTAACTGTTGAATTCTAGCTTGTAACACGTTGACCAAGCCTCTCATAGGGGCGGCAAGATGGCTGAGCAAAAGAATTATCGGGCTCTGCATACCACCTACCACCTTGGCCAATAATATTTCTCTGGATGGTAACTTAGCCAGTGCCATTACATCTTCCCTGGTAAGTAACCTGTCGCTGAGAAAACCCCCTTTGATACGTATAGCTTCCCTTGATGTATTGATATAGTCAGCCAGGACTTTAGCTGGTGCAATTATGTCACCATGACTAAAGGCAATAGAAATCGGGTTGCTAAAGAGACTGATTAGATCGCTCCTGCCAGCCCTTTCGGCAGCGAAGCGGGCCAAGGTATTCTTAATAACTTTATACTCAATGCCCTCTTCCCTGAGGCTACGCCGTAGCTTAGTCATCTCTGGGGCTGCCAGACCCCGGTAGTCTGTTAAGATACCAATACTACAGGTAGAAAAAATATCCTGTAACTTATCTATAATCTGTACCTTTTTTTCTCTAGACATTCTTTGTTACCCCCTGACTATCACCTGAGCATTTTATTAAAAAAGTTCTTGTGCCGAAGCACAAGAACTTACTACCAATACCATTCTTTGTTAAGAGTAGAACTGTTAGTTTATAGTTCCAGCTTGCCTCGGCAGGCATTACTTTAAGCCTAAATCGGCGCCTGCGTTCTCAGGACAATGCCAAATATTATATAAAACTGTTAAACAGCTAGTCAAACTTCCCTAGTATAGCCACACCCGTCATCCTGAGTCAAGTAACGGTGTCAACTGGAGCTCAAGGCCAGGGTAGATTTGAGGTCCAGTTGTATGCCAGGTCCCATGGTACTGGCAATGAAAGCAGTTTTAACGTATTGTCCCTTGACTCCGCTAGGTTTAGCTTTGACAATTGCTTCTATCACTGCTGTGAGGTTATCCATCAGCTTGTCCGCTTCAAAGCTCACCTTACCCAAAGGAACATGGATAATAGCTGTCCTGTCTAATTTGAATTCTACCCGACCTTTGCGAGCGTCATCAATAACTCGAGGTAAATCATCAGCTGGCACCACTGTCCCTGACTTAGGGTTAGGCATTAGCCCTTTCCTGCCCAAAATCTTTCCCAGTTTTCCTACCTTACCCATCATGTCAGGAGTGGCTATAGTAATATCAAAATCCAGCCAGCCAGCCTCGATCTTTTTAACCAACTCATCACTCCCCACGTAATCTGCCCCGGCGCTGGAAGCAATCCTTTCCGCCTCACCCTGGGCAAAAACCAGCACCCGGACTTTCTTTCCCAATCCGTGCGGTACGAGGGCTACGCCACGCACCTGCTGACTGGCATTTCGCGGGTCAACACTCATCTGAAGATGAAGTTCAACAGTCTCATCAAACTTGACATGAGCTGCTTGCTTAGCTAGTTCAATAGCCTCCTGAGGAGAATAAATCTTTGTTCTATCTACCAATTTATCTGCTTCTTTATAATTTTTACTGTGCCTTGTCATTTTCTCTTACTCTATCTCAATGCCCATACTGCGAGCAGTGCCTTCTATAATCCGCTCCGCGCCTTCGAGATTGATAGCGTTCAGGTCCTTAGCCTTGAGGTGGGCTATTTCCTGAAGCTTGTCTCGGGATAGCACGCCGACCTTTTCATGACTAGAAGTGCTGGACCCCTTTTCTATACCGGCTGCTTTTCTGAGCAAATCGGTAGCGGGTGGTGTCTTAGTAATAAAGGTGAATGTTCCGTCAGCAAAAACAGTTATTTCTGCGGGAATAATAGAGCCGGCCTGCGAAGCAGTACGCTCATTATAGTCCTTGCAAAAGGCCATAATATTAACCCCGTGCTGACCCAAAGCTGGTCCTACCGGAGGTGCTGGATTAGCTTTCCCGGCTACAATTTGCAGTTTGATTATTGCCTTAACCTTTTTCGCCATGATGTCCTCTAACTAAAAAATAAATTTAGAGTTTCTCCATTTGTAAGAAGTCAAGCTCTACCGGTGTCTCCCGCCCGAAGAGGGAAAGTAGCACCTTAGCTTTACCCTTATCTGAGCTTAATTCATCTACTATGCCGACAAAGTCAATGAAAGGTCCATCAACCACCCGAATACTCTGCCCCTGGCGGAAGCCGGGCTTAACCCTTGGAGCTTCAGCTGCCATCTGTTTCAAAATTTGTTCAACCTCGTCTTCTTTGAGTGGGGTCGGCTTATTACCACTACCAACGAAACCGGTGACGCCGGGGGTGTTACGCACTACATTCCAATTCTGGTTGGTCATTTTCATCTGGACGATGATATAACCAGGGAGTATCTTCTTAGTAACCGTGCGCCTCTGCCCGTTTTTAACCTCGATCTCATCTTCGGTAGGTATTATTACCTGGGAGATATCTATGGTATCCATGAACTTGATGCGTTGCTCTAAGTTCCGTTTAACCCGTTCCTCATACCCCGAATAAGTATGAACTACAAACCAAAGTTTTTGATTTTCCTCCACAAACAACCTCACCCAGTTAAAGATTTTTCGGAATTACAAGATTATTCCCTATGTTAAAACTTATAGCTTTCAATGGGAATAATCGCACACTACCCACCCAGAAAAACTTTGTCAACTAGCTGAGTAAAACCATAGTCAAGTGCACCCAAGAATAATCCCATGATGATGGCTACGATCAGTACCAGAGTTGTTAAGTAAGCGGCCTCCCGCTTACTGAGCCAAACCACCTTCTTCAGTTCGGCTATAATCTCGCCGATGAATCTAAACCTCGCAGTTGCTCGCTTGACAATTGCAGTTTGCTGTGTCATATCAAGACCTTACCACCTCTTCTTCGCTGACCTATTTGATCTCCCTGTGGAGTTGTTGGGTGCGACATCGAGGGCAATATTTTTTAAGCTCCAATCGCTGGGGGTCATTTCTTCTATTTTTGGTAGTAGTATATGACCGCTCCTTGCACTCGGTACAAGCAAGATGAATAATGACTCTCGCTTCAGTTTTTCTCGCCATAATTATTCTATAATGCTGGTAAAGCTACCGGCACCTACCGTCTTACCACCTTCCCGAATAGCGAATCGCAAACCTTTCTCTAGAGCTACTGGGTATATGAGTTTTATTTTCATGGTTGTGCTATCACCGGGCATAACCATCTCCACCCCTTCTGGTAGCTCAATGGTTCCGGTAACATCTGTTGTCCTGATATAAAATTGAGGTTTGTATCCATTGAAGAAGGGTGTATGCCGGCCTCCCTCCTCCTTGCCCAAAACATATACTTCAGCCTCAGCATAGGTATGTGGTTTAATGGTGCCAGGAGCCGCCAGTACTTGGCCTCGCTCGATATCTTCTCGGTCTACGCCTCGAAGCAAGATACCCACCGCATCCCCGGGTTCAGCATAATCTAAGATCTTATGAAACATCTCCAGGCTGGTAGCTATTAGCTTGCGTGGCTCGTGGTGTAAGCCGACTAATTCTATCTCAGCCCCGGGTTTAATTACGCCTCGTTCTACCCTACCGGTTGGTACCGTACCTCTACCCTTGATACTGAAGACGTCCTCTACTGGCATCAAGAAGGGCTGGTCTTTGGGTCGCACCGGGGTAGGGATATAGCTATCCACAGCATCCATCAACTTCCAGATGGGGCCGCACCACTGGCATTCCCTCTTGCCACAGCCACACTCCAGAGCTTTGAGTGCGCTTACTCTTATCACTGGTATCTCGTCCCCAGGGAAATTATACTTGCTCAGCAGTTCCCTTACCTCTATCTCTACCAGCTCTAAAAGCTCCTCGTCTTCCATCATATCAACTTTATTCAGGGCGACTACTATAGAGGGGACTTCTACCTGGCGAGCCAGTAGGACGTGCTCTCTAGTCTGCGGCATAGGCCCGTCCGGAGCACTCACCACCAGTATCGTCCCATCCATTTGAGCAGCACCGGTTATCATGTTCTTAATGTAGTCAGCATGACCGGGGCAGTCTATGTGAGCATAGTGTCGTTTCTCGGTCTCATACTCAATATGGGCGATGGCGATAGTTAATCCCCGTGCCTTCTCCTCAGGTGCATTATCTATGCTCTCAAATGCGCGGAACCCAGTCGAGCCTGCTTTGGATAGCACCATAGTTACAGCTGAGGTTAATGTTGTTTTACCATGGTCAACATGACCAATAGTGCCCACATTGCAATGGGGCTTAGTCCGTTCAAATTTCTGTTTAGCCATTTTTTAATCCCTCCCTTTTATCCCAGCCCACAACCAGATTCGAACTGATGACCCCGTTCTTACCAAGAACGTGCTCTACCTACTGAGCTATGTGGGCACAGTTACGAAGCTAATTGTAAGGTAAAAGAAATGAAAAGTCAACATTTCATCATTTAGCTATGGTGGAGGGGGCAGGATTCGAACCTGCGTAGCCCTTAGGGCGGCAGATTTACAGTCTGCTCCGATTAACCACTCCGGCACCCCTCCCAGTTTCACATCCTAAAAAGCACACATCCTAGCCCGAGAGGGGATTCGAACCCACTAACCTACCGATTACAAGTCGGTTGCGCTACCATTGCGCTACTCGGGCATAATTATTAGCAGCTTTGGTAAAATAAATTAAACAAGTAATATATTATAGAAGTGAATGGCACAAAAGTCAAGCTATCGCTGTCTTGATTAGGGCTAAAGCTGGTGATACAATGTCGAGGATAGTAGAACGGGTGACAGAAAAGAGTAGCAGTTGAGTTTATTGAACAGGTTGTATTAGAATTCAATTGATTAAAAGTCTATTATCATAAGGAAGGTAAGAATGAACACTGCAGATTTTCTTGGTATTGCTACAGCCATCTGTCCCGAGCGGACTGCCATTGTCTTTGAAGGGAAAAGGTATACCTTCAGCCAGTTAAATGAACGGGTGAATAGTCTGGCTAATGCTCTCGTACAACTGGGGGTGAAGAAGGGCGACCGGATAGCCATGCTACAGGTAAACTGTAATCAGTTTGTGGAAGCCTATTTTGCGACAGCAAAACTTGGAGCTATCTATGTACCATTAAACTTTAGAGCCAAAGGGGATGAACTTACCTACATGCTCAATAGCTCTGAATCTAGCACGCTGCTTATTGGTGAACGGTATATTGATCTAGTGAACTCCCTACGGTCGAATCTGACCTCGGTGCGTTACTTTATATCCATAGAAAGTAGGCATGACAACATGCTGTACTATGAAGATATGTTAGCTTCGTCATCGGCTGGTGAGATAGTTACTGAGATTGACGATGATGATACTACCATATTAGTGTATACCGCAGGCACTACCGGTTTTCCTAAAGGAGTTATGTTATCTCACAATAGTTTTGCTGTTTATGTATTGGAGAATGTAACCCCAGCTGACCCAGAACTAGAGGAGAGGAATATTCTTACCGTTCCGCTGTACCATGTGGCTGGCATCCAGGCGATGATGGCTGCCATTTATGGCGGCCGGACACTGGTTATGGAGCGACAGTTCGGTGCCAAAGAGTGGATGGAGCTGGTTGAAAGTGAAAAGGCTAATCGTGCGATGATGGTTCCCACCATGCTAAAACAATTAATGGAACACCCTGAATTTGGCAAGCATGATTTGAGCAGCCTGAAGGTCATAACCTATGGTGCTGCCCCGATGCCTCTTACAGTCATCAAGAAAGCCGTGGAAGTTTTCCCCTGGGTTAGCTTTATTAATGCTTTTGGGCAGACGGAGACAGCCTCAACTATTACTACGTTGGGTCCCGAAGACCACATCATTAGTGGAACCGAAGCAGAAAGAGAGAAAAAACTAGAGCGGCTTTCCTCTATTGGTAGGCCCATGTCCGACGTTGAAATGAAGATTATTGATGAAGGTGGTCGTGAACTACCTACAGGTGAGGTGGGAGAAATTGTGGCTCGTGGGCCAAGGGTAATGACTGGCTACTGGAAGGATGAGGAAAAAACAGGTAAAACTATAGATAGGGATGGCTGGGTCCACACTGGCGATATGGGCTATACGGATGAAGGTGGCTACTTTTATCTTGCTGGCAGGGCAACGGATATGATTATCCGTGGTGGAGAAAACATCTCTCCTGAGGAAGTCGAAGCTGCACTGCGCACTCATCCTAAAGTTGGGGAGGTGGCGGTAATTAGTATCCCTGATGAAGAGTGGGGCGAGCAACCCAGAGCAGTAGTAGTGCTCAAACGTGACGAAGTAGCTACTGCTGATGAGATAATGGAGTATTGTCGAGAAAGGCTATCTAGCTTCAAGAGACCTAGGTCGGTGGTTTTTGTGGATGAGCTTCCTCGTAATCAAATGGGCAAGATACTGAGACGGGTACTGCGTGATAAGTACGGGAAAGCCTAGATATCAGTAAGGCACGTCAAGGAATGGGACTGACCAACAAGATATTGGAAGGTGACGTTCGAGCTGCCGCCAGGCTTATGAGAGATATTGAGACTATTGAAAGCCCTCTTAAAGATTATATTCATCAACAGATTGGAAAAGGTGATTACCAGGGAAGGCTGGAAGACGACTTGGTATAAAGGAAGATCAGTCCGCATTCGGTTGCCTTGGAGATTATTAATCGCTTTGGTAAATGAGCTAAGCCAATCGGCAAAGCTACCCATGTATTTTTTTGCAGAATAAAAGACTTACCGGTGGTTATTAAGATTCCTAAGATGTTATATTTCGAAGCTAAATAGTGGGCTAGCTGCCTCACCAGCCGAATACTTATCGCCTGTGAATACTTTGTGTCCCATCTTTACCCTTTTGCTGATTAGTTCCATATTGGCGTTACCTGGGTCGGTACCGATAAAGTTACCCATTAGCCATGGCCCTTCGTCAAGTTCAACCAGTACTATAATATAGGGGACCTCACCCTCGCGCCCTTCTGGAGCTACATTAACGGTGGTAAAAGTTTTAATTTTACCCTTGCCGGTTAATTCAACGATTTCCATATCTGGGCTGGTACATTTGCGGCAAACCATCTTGGGCGGCACTGTGATAGCACCACAATCCTGGCACTTTAAACCTAACAGTTTATTCTGCTTGAGAGCCTCGTTATACTCTTTGAAAGTAAGCTTATATTCCATTTTTAGCCTCCTTAGAAGTAAATCATGTAATGTCTTACCAGCCCCGTTGTAGAATCAGGTTAACCAGGGTGCCGCCGTCTCCACCCAGTGTATCGGTCATGCCTATTTTAGCGTCTTCTACCTGTCGCTCTGGTTCTATTTCTCCTCTTAGTTGTTTCACTACTTCGTAAACTTGACCAGCACCAGTGGCGCCTATAGGATGCCCTTTAGATTTCAATCCACCAGAGGGGTTTATAGCTATCTTGCCACCAATATCGGTTTCACCCTTCATCCAGGCTTCGCCTGATTTACCAAATTCAAAGAAGCCAAGACTTTCAGCAGCAATCAGGCTAGCAATGCTAAAGCAATCGTGAAGCTCACAGAGGTCTATATCCTGAGGGGTGAGTCCTGCCATATCGTAGGCTTGCTTGGCTGATATTTCCCTGGCTCTAATCCGTGGTAAATAATCCTGCTGGCTGGATAAAGGTCCGGCTGAAGCCTGACCAACGCCGATAATATAGACTGGTTTGTCAGTGAGCTTCTTGGCTACCTCTTCTGAGGTTAGGACGATGGCAGAACCACCATCAGAGAATGGACAGCAATCATGCAGTTGGATGGGTGAGCACACCATGAAAGATTTAAGCACCGTGTCTATATCTACCTCCTTACGCAGGTGTGCTTTGGGGTTAAACATACCACGACGGTAAGATTGAACCGATACCATAGCCATTTGTTCTTTGAGCTTAGGTAAAGGTAAGGCATACGTGGCTGAGTAAAGATGGGCTAACATGGCAAAGACAGCCGGGAAGGTGATGCCTGAGGGGTATTCATAGTGGCTATCACTAAACATGGAAAAGGTTCGAGTGGCTAAGGGGGTACCCATGGTAGCTGCCCTTTCTGTGCCTCCGGCTAGGGCTATGTCATAGAAACCGGAGGCGATCCACAAAAAAGCATCCCTTAACGCCATGCTGGCTGAAGCACAAGCTCCCTCATATCTGGTAGCCGGAATTCCAGCACAACCGATGTTTTCTGCAGCAAAAGCCTGCACCATACCCTGTCCCTCGGAAAAGTCTCCCAAACAGTTACCCATAAATAGGGCCTGCATATCCTTTGGTTTCAGGTTTGACTCATTAAGCGCGTCCATAGCCGCTTCGGCAAATAACTCAACCTCTGTCTTTTCCTGAGGACCACTAAATTTTGTTTCCCCAACACCAACTACTGCTACCTTTCTCATGCGATTCTCCTAAATTGGACTTTCTCCAGTATTACTGGAGAAGTACGCTATACTGCCGATTCTGCTATTATCTCGGCAATGTCCATAGCTTTGATCGATTCTTCGGCCTCTTTTGTCTTTATGCCGTCTTCAAACATTTGCAGGCAGAAAGGACAGGCAGTAGCCACAATCTGGGCTTTAGTATCGATTGCCTGTTCGGTACGCACCTCATTAATTCTACGGCCCGCATGCTCTTCAAGCCACATGTGACCACCACCACCTCCACAGCAGAACCCTTGCTTCCGGTTGTTCTCCATCTCAACTAAAGTAGCATCAGGTAAGCTATGTAAAATATTTCGCGGTGGCTCGAAAATATTATTATATCTACCCAGGTAGCAGGCATCGTGGTAGGTTATTATGCCTTTAGTACCTTTGTTAACCTTTAGTTTGCCTTCTTTTAATAAATTAGCAATGAACTCACTATGGTGTAAGACCTCGAATACTCCGCCAAACTGAGGGTATTCGTTCTTCAGGATGTGATAGCCATGGGGACAGGCGGTAACTATTTTCTTAACGTTGTATTGTTTCAATAGCGCAATATTTTTCTCTGCTTGCATCTGGAAAAGGTACTCGTTACCCAGGCGGCGCGCTGGGTCGCCGCAGCAGCTCTCCTCAGCCCCCAGAATACCAAAATTGACTCCGGCCAGCTTCAGTATTTTGGCCACGGCTTGAGCCACTTTCATGCTTCGTTCTTCTAACGCCGAGGTACAGCCGACCCAAAAAAGAACGTCTATGTCACTATCTTCAGCTAAAATCTTAATATCCAGTCCTTCAGCCCAGTCGGTTCGGCTGAAGGTGGTGCCTCGCCAGGGGTGGCCTCTATTTTCAATACTTCTAAGAGCAGCCTCAGCTGTCTCAGGAATTTGCGATTGCTCCATAACCAGATTTCGTCTTACATCGATGATCTTATCAATATGATCTACCCAGACAGGACAAACCTCGTCGCAGGCACGGCAGGTGGTGCAAGCCCAGATGTCATCTTCAGTAAGAACGGTACCGACTATCGAATTATCGGGATTGATGGCAGAGGCTTCTGCCTCGTCTTTAGCTTTGATTAGCTTAGGTCCGACCTCAAGCAATCGGTGCTTGAGGTCCTGAATTATCTTCTTGGGATTAAGTGACTTGCCGCTGCTAAACGCCGGACATTGAACTTGGCATTGACCACAGACTACGCAGGAATAGAGGTCCAGAACCTGTTTCCAGTCAAGATTAGTTATCTTGGAAACACCGAGAGTCTCTGCAGATTCAAAGTCAATGGGGCGTAGAGCACCTGTGGGTGGTGGTGACTTGAAGAGGATATTGAATAGGGACGCTAGCATGTGGAGATACCTTGAGTAGGCGATGAAGACCAGGACAAACAGAACGGTGAGCCAGTGTGCCCAGAAGAAGCAGACACTTGCCGTCTCAATCGTCGCTATAGAGCTACCATTAAAAATATTACTGAGAGCAGCACTTACCGGTGGTAGAGTTGCGAAACCCATACCAGCCGGGGGGTGTCCTAGGGCAATACTGGTTGCTTCTTTAAAAAGATGGGTCATCGGGTGGACCAGGACAGTAAGCAGAATAACCATGGCTTCAACTGTCTGCTCACCTTCAAGTCTTGGTGGCCTAACGATATATCTGCGGATGATGCCCCAGGCAGCACCGGTGATAACAAAGACAGCCATGATATCCATGACCCAGGCATAATGGAAGAAGAAGCCGGTGTTTTCCAGTGTTTCGGACAAACCAAAGCCAGCGCCGAGGATGATGAACAGGAAATAGAAAAGGACAAAAACGGAGAAACCCCAGAACATAAAGGCATGGCCGATACTTGCTCTATCCTTGGGAGTCAGGTTTTTCAATTGGCACCACTGTGTTAATGCTATCCATGCAGTATCCACTATTCGTCGTAACAGGTGGCGAACACTTTGTATCTTCTGCCCGAGGAACATGTAGCGCAAAAGCTGGTACATCCGGTGCAGGAACAGGCCGGCAGCCAGGGCAGTTATCCCCCAAAAGAGCACATACCCAGAAATGTTCCAGTACATTATGCTGGTCGATGACATGATACTTTGGCACCTCCATTACAAAGTAAGCTTCGGTGTAAAACCAGATTGATACTAAGTCAATTAATCTAGGTTTTTACCGTAACCGTGTTATGGCAATCCAGATACCTAGGCCTAGGGCTATCAGGTCAAAAACGATATTAAATAAACCTAGGGGGAACCCCAAGGGTAGTAGAATGCTCACCAGGTAGCTTATTACCACAGCGGCTCCGGCAACAATGGCTAAACCGGTGCCGCGCTTACGGTTAACTGACAGGCCAATTACCTCTCCGATAGCGTAGCCAATGCCGGGGGCTATTAGTAAGTTAAGATAAAAGAACGGCACGAAATTTCCTATCACACTCCAGATAGTGCCGCAAACAATCGCCATACCTAGTCCTGTCCCAGCTGCTCGCAGGTAGTATTGAGTAGAGACACGATAGGTAGGTAGTTTATAAAGCTGAGCGCAATCAAGGCATCGGGCTCCCACTGGAGTCTGCACCATGCACTTGGGGCATATGGGTTTTTCGCATTTACCACACCTGAGATTAGTTTCAACCTGAGGGTGAGTGGCGCATTTCATCTTATTTGGGGATCCTTTCCTTGCTTTTCCTCTTGTCCAGGAGTTTGCTCCGCCGGGCCAGCTTGAAGAGGTGTCCGGTGTATCCAAGCTTCTCGGTCTATTATATCACGGTCGAAGAGCAGGCGATTGACCAGTAATCGCCCGGTACTCACTGACGCTGTAACTGAGGTACGTGGTGCTGTTAATCGTCTGAATAAAGCTATTAACAGTATAGCGAGATAACCTAGCGTAATGGTTAGCTTATCCTCAATACCAAATGGCTGGCTGAGAAACCAACTCAGTATTGGCAAAGAGCCCAGTGCTATAAGAACACCTAGAGATAGCTTCCGAAATAGAGCTAAAGAGTAAGCTATGACTATCATTATTAGTCCTATTACGGGTGATAGAATGAGAATAACGCCCAGGCTAGTAAAAATACCACGCCCTCCCTGAAAACGTAAAAAGACAGACCAGTTATGTCCTACTATCGCCGCTAAACCTACTACTACCTGTTCCATAGTCCCGAGGCCTATTAGTTGAGCTACCCACACGGCTAATATACCCTTGCCGATATCGAAGATAGTAACCGGAATAGCAAGCCACTTTGAAGTTGTCCTCAGTACATTACTGGCTCCGATATTGCCGCTGCCGTATTGCCTGATGTCTATCCCTCGGGACCACTTAGCCGCCAGGTAAGCGGATGGCACCGAACCTAAAAGATAGGCACCTATGATTAATAGCCCAAACTCGATAGCCACCGGAACCTCCGTTGAAATTGCTTTCTATAGACCGGTCAGGTTTAGTGCCCGGTCTTTGGCTAAGGTTATAAGGCGTTCTGCAGATTCCATTGGCACTTCGACACCGCCAATTATAGTTTCACCAGCGGGTTCTAGCCCGTGGTAGTCAGTACCGCCGGTGGTAATAAGACCATACTTATCAGCAAGGCCAATCAGCTCATTAATATTATCGGTAGTATAGTCCTTGTAATAGGTCTCAATGCCTACTAGCCCGGCTATCTTCAACTCAGCAGTCAGCGTCTTGGTGTTATTGGAAGTGAAAGGGTGGGCTAACACTGGCAGCCCGTTAAACTTAATTATTAACGCTACTGCTTCAACCGGGGTCATCTTTTCCCGCTCAACATAGGCCGGGCCATCACGGCTGATATACTTGTCAAAGGCCTCCTTCAGTGAGCTAATGTAACCCTTCTCAAGCATAGCTTGAGCGATATGGGGGCGCCCGACAGAGCCTTCCTTAGCTATCTCTTGAACCCGTTCCCAGTCAATTTGGATATCCAACTGCTTCAGTTGAGCCACCATTCCTTGAGCCCGCTTGATTCGTGAGTTGCGCAGTCCTTCTAAAATGGCTTGAAACTCATGGTTAGTATAATCTATGAAATAGCCGAGAATATGGACTTCACCTTGGGGTACATCAGTGCTCAGTTCAATACCGGGTATAACTTTGAGCCTAGGGAAGCCTTTGGCTGTTATCAGGGCTGAGGCAATCCCATCTATGGTGTCGTGGTCGGTGATAGCAATAACGCTTAACCCATTCTTTGCTGCTTGGCGGACGACCTCTGCTGGACTAAAGCGACCATCTGAAGCGTTGGAATGGATATGAAGGTCAACCTTGGGCAATTACTACCTTACCTCCTTATAGATTCGGTCGATGTTTGTTGCCCGCCCACTGCGCTCATCGATTCTTACTGATACTGCGTTAAACATTGTTCTACCCTTGGCTACAGACATCCGATGAGGTATTCCAGTGAGGAAACGCTGAATTATCACGTCAGTTTCCATACCGATTACCGAATCAATAGGGCCAGTCATACCTACATCGGTAACATAGGCCGTCCCTTGAGGGAATAGCCGGGTGTCGGTAGTTCCTACATGAGTATGGGTGCCCAACACTGCACTGACACGTCCATCAAGGTAGTGCCCCATGGCTATCTTCTCGGATGTTGCCTCAGCGTGGAAATCAACAATTATAACCCGTGGCTTGTGCTTACCCTCGTTTAGTAGTTGGTCAATAGCCCTAAATGGGCAATCAACATCACCCATAAAGGTTCGGCCGATCAAATTGACCACCATAGTCTGCCTGTTGACTAGATATCCCCTACCGGGCACTCCGGAGGGATAATTTAGTGGACGCAGGATTGGCATATCTCCGTCAAGGTGGGGGATGATTTCCTGCTGAGCCCAGATATGATTACCTGAGGTCAGCACATCAACACCAGCATTCAGTAGTTCCATAGCCGTGGCTAGAGTCAAACCGAAACCTCCGGCGACATTCTCCGCGTTAGCAATAACCAAATCTAGCCCATATTGCTGCCGGAGGTTTGGTAGAAGCTCTCTTATCGCCTGCCGGCCAGGTCTGCCAATTATATCACCAATCATTAATATTTGCACTGGTTCTTTAAGAAGAAAAGGACTGCTTAACCAGGATCTGTCTTTCCTTCTTTTTCATACCTCCTACCTAGCATAATCTACGGCTCTTGTTTCTCTGAGTACGGTTACTTTTATCTGACCGGGGTAGTCCATACCCTCCTCTATCTTCTTAACAATATCCCGGGCAAGCCTCATTGATCCTAAATCATCAATCTCTTCTGGCTTGACCAAAATGCGGATTTCACGACCGGCCTGAATAGCAAAGGATTTCTCCACTCCCTTGAAGCCATTGGCGATAGACTCCAGTGCCTCTAGACGCTTTAGGTAGTTCTCTAAAGACTCACGTCTGGCTCCAGGTCTGGCACTACTGATGGCATCAGCAGCAGCGACGATAAAACCCAAGATACTAGTAGTGCCGGACTCACCGTGGTGTTCAGCAACGGCTTGAGCCACCTCAGAAGATTTGTCCCATTGCTTAACCAGGTCGGCACCAATAGCAGCGTGAGTCCCTTCCACTTCGCGGTCTACTGCTTTACCAATGTCATGGAGAAGTCCGGCTTTCTTAGCTATGGCAGGGTTGGCGCCTAACTCGGTGGCTATCATACCAGACAGATGAGCTACCTCAGTGCTATGTACTAAGACATTCTGCCCGTAGCTAGTCCTATATTTAAGCCGACCGAGTATTTTTATTAACTCGGGGCGTAGTCCGGGTACTCCCACCTGATACGCTGCCTGCTCTCCGGCAGTATGCATAGTAGCCTCTACTTCCTCTTTAGCTTTGGCTACTACTTCTTCAATACGAGCCGGATGGATACGGCCATCCAGGATAAGTTTGTTTAACGCTACGCGGGCTATCTCCCGTCGCACCGGGTCGAAGCTGGATAGAGTCACTGCTTCGGGGGTGTCATCAATGATTAGGTCAACACCGGTAGCCTGCTCCAAAGCTCTGATGTTGCGGCCTTCTCGTCCGATAAGCCGACCCTTCATCTCATCACTGGGGAGAGGGACAGCTGAAACCGTCGTTTCCGATACAATTTCAGAGGCAGAACGCTGGATAGCCTGTGACAGAATCTCCCGGGCTTTCATATCGGCTTCCTCTTTTAACTTAGCATCCCACTGCCGAAGACGCCGAGAAGCTTCCTCCTTTATCTCAACCTCCATAGCTGCCAATAGCGAATCTTTCGCCTCGGTACTCGTCATGCCTGAAATTAGCTCCAGCTGCTTTAACTGCTTATCTTTAATTTCACCAAGGTGAGCTTGTGTAGAATCTATCTCCTTTTCTTTGTTGAGTAGATTGCGTTCTCGGTGTTCTACGGCCTCTAGCTTGTGCTCTAAGGTATCGTTTTTCTGAGCTAGGCGGTTTTCTTGTCGTTGCAAATCGGCTCGCGACTCTCGATGTTCGGCGTCCGTTGCTGCTTTAACCTTTACCGCTTCCTGTTTAGCCTCATGGAGTATATCTTTAGCCTCAAGGCTGGCATCAGTCACCATTCTGCTGGCTTTTCTTTGGGCAATACGGAGCTGACGGTTAATTATTGTCCTCCGTCCCAGGAAAACAGCCATCCCTCCGAACGTGATGCCTATAATGAAGCTAAAGAAAATTGCTAAATATCCTATTACTTCCATTTATCTCTCCCTTTCTTTTAGCCTCCACCTCTGTAGGGACTATTTGGTTCTAATCTCTCCTTTCCGACCAAAGTCGTTTAATAGTATTGTTAATAATTTCGTAACTAAAACCGCGTCGCTTAAGGTATGCACCCAATCGGCGCTGAAAACCCGGGTAATCAGCCCGGGGTAGATTGCGGGCTTTACTCAGGGCTGCTCGATAAGCGCTATCGTCATCATCAATAGTCTTGATTACTTGGCCTGTGATGTCGTCAGCTATCCTCTTTTGTCTTAACTCTAACTTAGTTAGCCACTGGCTGCGAGGGCTAAACGAGTCCCGGTTTTCCTTCCAGAATTGAGCAAATGCCATGTCATCTACTAGCCCCTGCTCTTTCAGGTTGACTATCACCGCCTCTATGGTATTATCATCAAAGCCTCGCCGCAGAAGTCGCTCCTTTACCTCAAACTCACTCCGGGGTCGGTAGCCAAGGTAGTGAGTAGCAGCATTAAGGCAGCGGTGAAAGTGATTCAACTTGGTTAGCGCTTCAATCTGACTAGCTGATAGCTCTTGCCCAACCTGTAAACTCTCTTTTATGACTACTTCAGCCTCCAGGCTACAAGCAAACCTGTCATCCAGGAACATATTTACTCGCTTCTTCTGCCCCTTCCCGATACGCAGGGCGGTAATCTTACTCATTGTCGGTCTCTTTCTTTGACCGTACCCTCTAAAATACAAAGCTGGAGCCTAAGCCCCAGCCTTACTTATTATCATCATCTATTAACCTAACGTGTTAAAGGTACCAATCAATTATTGTTTACAGGATAATAGTTGGTGACAGCTGAGGCTTTAAGTTGCTGCTCAATTTCTTGGCCAAGCTCAGGATGTTCACTCAGGTATTGCTTGGCATTCTCCCTTCCTTGCCCCAGGCGAATGTCACCAAATGAGAAAAAGGCTCCAGTCTTTTTTACTATTTCCCGTGCTACACTAAGGTCGATAAGGTCACCCTCTCTGCTTATCCCATGGCCGAACATAATGTCGAACTCAGCGCTTTTAAATGGAGGGGCAACTTTATTTTTGACCACCTTAGCTCTGACGCGGTTACCTACTGCTTCATTTCCTTGCTTAATAGTTTCAATTCGTCTCAAGTCTATCCGCACCGAGCTATAGAATTTAAGAGCCCTGCCACCTGGTGTTACCTCAGGATTACCGAAAACGATGCCTACTTTCTCTCGCAACTGATTGATGAATATTACCGCTGTCCCTGATTTGCCAATAGCGGCTGCCAGTTTTCTTAATGCTTGTGACATTAAGCGGGCTTGCAAGCCAACGTGAGTATCGCCCATCTCCCCCTCGATTTCGGCCCGAGGCACCAAGGCAGCGACACTATAATTACGATGGCATCAATGGCGCCACTCCTGACCAGCGCCTCGGTAATCTCCAGTGCCTGCTCCCCGGTATCCGGTTGTGAGATAAGCAAGTCATCAATCTTGACACCACAGTTAGCAGCGTAGGCGGGATCTAAGGCATGTTCCACATCAATATAGGCAGCCAGGCCGCCTCGTTTCTGCACCTCAGCAATAATATGCTGACCCAAGGTGGTCTTTCCCGATGACTCAGGACCAAATATTTCAGCAATCCGTCCCCTAGGGATACCATTAACACCTAAGGCCAGGTCCAATGCCAGTGACCCAGTGGGGATACTGTCTACTGGGGAGCCAATGACCGCTTCACCCAGCTTCATAATGGAACCTTTGCCAAAATGCTTCTCGATTTGGCTTATAGCTAGCTCTAGTGCCTTTTCTTTATCTGTGGTCATATTCGCCTAATTGCATAATAACACAAGTATCTCACCAAAACAAGCCAAAGAGAAATAATTTAACAAACTAATCCCCGGAGAGGCTTTTGGGGTGTAGCCGTTTCTAAAACCTGGCTACTGATGGGGAGTGTTGTTGTAGGTTTTTGGTTCAGGTGAAGAGATTAACCCGCCACCTCGGTCAGTCTTGGTCCCTTCTTTGCCAACTGGTTTGCGTTTGCCATGACGTTTACCTACCCACAAACCACGGAAGAACCCTTGGTCTAACTGATGTCGGTTATCGGCTGCATCTAGCAGGTCCTTAGATATTCCGCTCTCAAAGTAGGCAACCTCAACATGTTTCCCCATGTTCTTTACGGCTTGTAGCGCATAAGCAAAATCAGCATCTCCACTTACCAAGACGGCTACATCGTAGAAGTTGTTCCAGGCGAAATACAGCAGGTCCGAGGCCAACATAATATCTATGCCCTTTTCAACAGGTATTCCCTGTGCTATCTTGGTAGTCCCTAGGCGAACTTCTAGGTATGGTGTCTTACGGAGGATACCAAGGAATTCCTGTTGTTCCCTGGAGCCATCGGGACGTTGAGCTGGGTCCTGTAACACGTTGTAATAGTAGGTTCGGAACAAACGTCTCGAGCCACAGAGCCTGTTAGCAAACTCGGTGAAGTTAAGGTCGTTCCGCCTAAAGTTACTTTTTAAAGCATGATATAGATTACTACCATCTATGAAGATAGCAACTCTATCTTCCATAACCTTCTCCTTTTTAGACCTATCAGTGACTTTTGATAATCTCTCTATAACCTATTATACACTGAAAATTTGATAATTTCACTTAATTTCAAAACTACGTCTGACTATGTATTGACAATCTGTATAGTTGGTGCTATTTTAACATTGCTGTGATGTTAGGAGGCTTGTCTGAATGACGAGGACAGAAGGCCAATGAGTATTAAGATAGGAGGTGAGCAATGAGGTGATTATATTAAATACCCGGTTGACTAAATTTTATAAGGAGGTTATCAAATTGAAAGCGAGGATTTTAACTGTTTTACTTGCTTTAGTATTAGGAACTTCGCTTCTTTTGGCAGCTTGTGCTGCACCGGCACTGACGCCGTCTCCAACGCCATCTCCATCGCCAAGCCCAAGTCCTACACCAGCACCGTCCCCGACAGCGGAGGTCTATCAATGGAAACTCCAGGATTATGCTCCTGCCGGGAGTACCAGCTATGTCGAGCGTACTGAGCCCTATATTAAGGCGGTCGAACAGGCATCTGGCGGGCGTATCCAGATCAAGCACTTCGCCGCCGGTGAGTTAGTACCCAGCTTTGAGGTCCATGGAGCTGTCGGAGAAGGGATAATTGAGATGGGTTACAGTTCTAGCACTTATGACATGGGTTCGATACCCTCAGCTGAACTCTTGTTCGGCTGGCCATGGCTTTTGGAGAGTGTCCCTGAATTTCTCACCCTGCAAAGGAACTTTGGCCTTAACGATGTTATGAGGGAGGCTTACGCCGAACATAATCTACACTACATCGCCTACCATACCGGTCCCTACTACGGGGACATGATGTCAACCAAGGAATTAACAAAGGAAAGTGATGTAAAAGGGCTCAAGATAAGGACCTTCGGCACACTCGGGAATATCTACGAAGAGCTAGGAGGTTCTGTGGTTCAAGTCCCTGCTGAGGAGATTTACACTGCGCTGGCTACTGGTGTAATTGACGCTTGCTGCTGGAGTCCTCTAGCTGACTTCTATGACTTTGGGCTTCATGAAGTATGTCAATACTATGTATTGCCGCCAGCTTTGCCCATACTTGGTACCGGCTTTCTTATCAACTTAGAGCTTTATAACTCTTTGCCTGATGACCTCAAGACTATCCTTGATATGGCTGGTGAGGAGGCCTTTGTTCACTATTATGCCGCCTTCTATCAGGACGACATGGCAGCTTGGGAAGACATGTCGCAGAACTACGGGGTCACCAAGTCAATATGGACTGATGAGACAATCGCTAAGTTTAGGGAGAGATCCTTATATTATCTTGACCAGAAAGCTAGCACCGACGATTATTTTGCTAGGGGTGCTCAAGTTTACAAGGATTACCTCACAGGTTTGGGGCGCATTTAGTAGTAAGACATGACCAATCTACGGGGTGGGCAAAGTGTCCACCCCGTAGAGTAGGCAGGATTCTTGATGAAGAAGCTGGAGTTTGCTTTAGACCTTATTGATAAGCTCAATGACAAGGTGGGTAAGGGGGTTATGTTCCTTATCGCCGCTTTGACGCTGATGGTAGTTTTTACAGTAGTAATGAGGTACGGCTTAGATGCACCCACCGCGTGGAGCTTTGAGGCAATTGGCTTTGTTTTCGGTACCTATGTCATCTTGGCTGGCGGATATGCCATCCTACACCACTCGCATGTTGCTGTGGATATACTTTACACCCGCTTCTCGCCCAGGGTAAAAGCTGCGTTGGATGTATTTACCTCCCTAGTTTTCTTTTGTTTTGCTGTGGCGCTAGTGTGGAAAGGGAGCCAGTATGCTTGGCATTCCGTCGAGATCCGGCAAACCACAGGTTCGCTCTGGAATCCCCCTGTCTACCCGGTCAAGATGATGATACCCATAGGGGCATCACTGCTCTTACTGCAGGGAATAGCTAAGTTCATCCGTGATTTCATGACGGCTATCGGCATTAGTAGGAGTAAGTCAGGATGAGTATAGAGCTTGTTACCATACTGCTTTTTGGCTCCATGGTACTGCTTCTCGCCTTGGGATTACCCGTGGCTTTCACCTTAGGGGGGATTGGGGTAATATTTATCGTATTCCTGTGGGACATATCGGCGTTACCTGCCGTGGCGCTGGATATCTTCGGCAAGATGACGAACTTTATCCTGGTTGCTATTCCTCTATTTATCTTTATGGCCAATGTGTTGGAAAGGTCGGGAGTGGCTGACGATGCCTATGAGATGATGTATCGCTGGTTTGGCCCATTAAGAGGCGGCTTAGCAGTAGGAACCGTAATAATCTGCACTATATTCGCTGCTATGAGTGGCATCAGCGCCGCTGCCACTGTCAGTATGGGACTCATTGCTGTCCCCTCAATGCTTAAGCGTGGCTACGAGAAGGAATTGGTCATGGGCTCCGTACAGGCGGGTGGGGCTCTGGGGGTCCTTATCCCTCCCAGCATTATAATGATAGTCCTTGCCCTGTTTGGACAGCTGTCGGTGGGTAAACTCTTTGCCGGTGGGATGATACCCGGGCTTATCCTTTCCTCCCTGTTCATTATCTATATACTGATAAGAAGTTTCTTGCAACCAAATCTGGCTCCGGCGTTACCATCAGAAATGAGGTCTAGCTGGAGAGACAAACTCACCTCCTTAAGAGCAGTAATCCTGCCTGTTTTATTGATAGTCGCTGTTCTGGGATCGATTCTTGCCGGTATGGCTACACCTTCCGAAGCTGCGGGTATCGGTACTTTTGGCAGCATTATCTGTGCCGCTGTTTACGGCAGGCTTAACTGGCGAATGTTCAAGGAAGCCTGCGACCAGACTATTCGTCTGAGTGCCATGGTGATGTGGATTATCTTCGGGGCTTGTTGTCTTTCCGTTGCCTATATTGCTGTAGGAGCTGATGAACTTATAGGAAAGGTGCTATTGGGGTTACCGGGAGGTCGCTGGGGGCCTCTCATAATCATGGTATTTATTTGGGTTATCCTGGGGTGTTTTCTTGATAACTTTGGTATCTTGGCTATCACTACCCCCGTCTTTTTCCCGGTGGTTCGAACCCTGGGCTTCGACCCGCTATGGTTTGGTATTCTCTATGTACTCACGATAGAAACATCTTACCTCACGCCGCCTTTTGGCTTTAACTTGTTCTTCATGAGAGGAATTACCCCTTTTATAAAAAGAGAAACTGGTATTGATATAAGTATGGGGGATATCTACCGCTCCATCGTGCCCTTTGTCGGCATCCAGTTGGTTGCCCTTGTTCTTGTCATGGTATTTCCTCAGCTGGCCTTGTGGCTTCCTAGCGTAGTCTTTGGGACAAAGTAATCGCATTATATCAGCTCTTGTTTTCAGATGTATCGCTGTGACAATCTAAAAGGAGATTATCAGATGAATAAACTAAAGGGCAGAGATTTCTTAACCTTGCTGGATTATTCCAGGGAAGACTTGGAGGCGATTCTAAATCTGGCATTTGACTTGAAGATGAAATTGGCCAGCGGGGAACCCACCCCCCTTTTAGCGGGTAAGAATTTAGGTATGCTGTTCTGTAGCCCATCCACCAGAACGCGAGCATCTTTTGAAACGGCGATGTCTCAATTAGGTGGGCATGCTCAATATTTCGGCATTGAAACGATACAGGGCCATCTATCGGAAAACTGGGTTGATACTGCCCAGGTTTTCTCCCGCTACCTGAACGGGTTGGTAGTTCGCCTCGCTCGGTTGCCAGCACCGTTCCCCACGTTGAAGTATGGTGAGTGTCGTCAGACCCTAGAGTTAATGGCTGATAATGCTAGTATACCGCTGGTTAATGCCCTTGATGACGAGGAGCACCCTTGCCAAACGATGGCAGATATCATGACCATAATGGAAAAGCTTGGCTCTGATTTTAAGAAAAAGAAGATAGCGGTTCCTTGGGTACAATATGACCACTGGGTAAGCCCGGGAATGGCTCACAGTACAGCTTTAGCCGGAGCTACCTTAGGGATGCACCTGACTTTTGCTTACCCGCCCGGGTTTGATTTGGACTCGAAATATATGGACGAGGCTAAAAGGCGGGCTGAGCAGTCTGGGGCGACAATAGAGATAACAAGTAGTCTTGATGAAGCCTGTGAGGATGCCGATGTCATTCTAGCTACCTACTGGGGGTCAGTTTCAAACAAAGATGAAGATGCAAAATTACGTGAGCCGTTTGCTAGCTGGTGTATTAATGAGAGGCATTTTGATATTGCTGCTAAGAATGCTATCTTTATGAACTGTATGCCCTTACGAAGGGGAATGCAAGCCACGGCCGAGGTAGTAGACGGTCCTATGTCTGTTATCTACGATGAAGCCGAGAATCGGCTCCATACTGAAAAGGCGATTCTGTCCTTGATTATGGGTTAACTTCAGACAAATAATTATAGTAAGAAGAATAGGAGATAGGATGTAGGAAACGACGGACATTGAAAAATGTGTTGTCATTACCCACGGCAATGGTTCCTCCAGGTATGGGCCTCATTCTTTATTGTAGTTTGTATCTTAACTAAGTTTGCTCTGTAGCGCAGCAGTTCCCTATCCAATTAATGAACTGGGAATGAATGTTGTTCTTCGTGCATGTGGGGTGAACCGTAGTGCTTAACATTGTGACCTGATTGTTTCCCACAGCATTACTCATACATGCGGGCATAAACCTTGAGCCAAGAAATGACTATTGATAAACTAAACAACCTATTGTAGAATAGGCAGAGGTACAAAGTTATGGGTAGTAGAAAAGTTAAATCTCCTGAGGTCGGAGCACTAGACAGCATCTCCTCTGAAGTTCTAGAGAGCACAGCGGGCGATACCGGAACGTTTGAGGGAACGGTAGCCAGGGCTGAGAAACTGGGTGAATTAGCCAGGGAGGCTGCTGAGGCATCGATAAGAGTATCACAGGAGGCGATAAACAGGGCTGAGGAGGTAGGCAAACGGGCAAAAGAGACAGCTAAATCAGCATCGAGAACATCGCAAGAAGCAGTGGCCAGGGCCGAGGGGGTATGCAAATCGGCTGAGGAGATGGCTGAGGCGTTGAAGAGAACCTTTGAGGAAGCGATAGGCAGGGCTGAAGAGACGATAAAATCAACTAAAGAAATTACTGAAGCCCTGGTCTCAACGTTTGCGGAAGCAGTACATGAAGCTGAGAGAACAGCAAAATCTGCCAAGGAGACAGCTGAGCAATCAATAAGAATATCACAGGAAGCAATAAACCGGGCTGAAAAGACAAGTATAGCTGCCAAGGAGGCAGCTGAGATATCGATAAGAATATCACAGGATGCTAGAAGCAGGGCTGAGGAAGCAAGCAGACAGACTAAAGATATGGCTGAGTTAACAACAAAGGCATCGCAGGAAGCAGTACGAAGGGCTGAGAAAGCAACTAAATCGGCTGATGAGACGGCTAAGGCATACAAAAAAAACTTTGAGAAAGCAATAACTGGTGCTGAGAAAGCAGGTGAGTCAGCCAAAGCAGCCGTTGAAGCAGCAACAACGGTATCTGCACAAATGGCGATAAAGGCTGAGGAGGCAGGAAAATCAGCCTGGGTGGCGGCTGAACAATCTATAAAACTGGCCAAGGAAATGGCTGAGGAATCAATACGGGTATCACGGGAAGCTATCTCTAAGGCCGAGGAAGCAGGGAACTCAGCCAAGGAAACTGCGGAAGAAGCGAGGAAATTAGCTGAAGAAGCGGCGGGTGGGGCTGAGGAGACAGGCAAGACAGCCAGGGAAATGGCTGCAGAATCAATAAGAGCATCACAAGACGCAATAAGCAGGGCTGAGGAAGCAAGTAAATCAGCCCGGGAGGTGACTGAGCAATCGATAAGAGCGGCTAACGATACTGCTGAGATCTCAATAAAAGCATCACAAGACGCTATTGCTAAAGCTCAGGAAATAAGCCAGACGACAACAGCGAGTGCTATGGCGTGGATGAAGGCATCACAGGAAGCAATAAGCAGGGCTGAGGAAGCAAGTAAATCAGCCCAGGAAGCAGCTGAACAATCAATAAGGGCATCACAGGAAACAATAAGTAGGGCTGAGAAAGTGAGCGAATCGGCTAAGAAGGCTGCTAAAGAATCGGTAAGAGCGAGCAAAGAAGCTACTGAAGCATCCAAAAGAGCAACTGCAGAAGCGGCAGAGATGTCAGTAAGGGCATTTCAGGAATTAATGGGCGGCACTGGTAAAATAGATAAAACTGGTAAACAGATAGCCAAGCAAGCTGCCGATATCACGATGAATATACCCCGGGTAGATGACGTCAATTATGAGGAAGCAGATGAAGCTTTCGAGGATAAAGCCGAGTCGTTAGCAAGGACCTTTGGTGAATCACTAAACATAGCAGAGGTTGACATAAATAAAGATAAAGAAGCCAGGGATGTTAAGAGAAGGATGGATACCCGTTTGAAGTACTTGGCCAGGATGTATGCGTCTAATAAGGACCGGGGTTTTGAGGAAGAGGAGGAAGAGGATGAATAGACTTAAAAAAGTATGTATGGCAACAAGCTGTATTAGCATATACTATTGCGGTGGACAGCAACCGGTTTTAAAATGTGTTACTGGTAAATAAAGTTGGGAATCAGGATTTGTGGAGGTATTTTTTCATGGTCAGTGAAAAGGAACAGATAAAAAGGGCTGTTAAACAAACAGAAGAGCAATCCTTGGAACCGGAAGCTATGGTTCCTGAGCAAATTACGGACCCTTTTAGTGAAGTTCTGGGACAACTTGAGATAGCTCAAACAGCCTATGTGGAAGCTCAAAGAAAGGCAGCTACAGCTTATCGGGAAAGAGAAAGGCAAAGGGAGAAGCTTTATAAAGTAGCTGAACAGAAGGCTGATACTATCTGCGAAGAGGCTTTAGGGCAGGCTTTGAAAGATCGTCAAAAGGCTGAGTTCGAAGCCGAAGAAGCATATAAGAAGGCCAGAGAAAAAGCCGTGGATGTTTACCAGGAGAGTGTAAGGCAAGTGCTAGGGGAGCGTAAGGAAGCCATAGAGCAAGCCTGGAATATTTCGAGAGAAACTTCAGAGCAAACCTGGAAGATCTTCCACGGTGATAAGGCAAAGTAAGTAAGCCCGGGCTTACTAGCGCATTTTGTATATGGCTTTAGGTTGGTTAATTACAGTAATGAGGGTATGTCTTTGAAAACCTCGTCAATTCCTCTGTGTTCATGCTCTGTCTCTCCACGCCTTCTCCTGGTAAGAGAGATATAATTGATAGTTTTAGTAAAATACCCCATCACTTTCCTTGAGTTAACAAGGTCAGATAGAACAACGGTAACACTCAATAAGCCCTTATCCCTGGGATAATCACCACTCCGTATTATAGCCTCGGTAGCTATATTCTTTAAAGAGGATGAGAGTTCGTTTATCAGATCCATGCTCATTTCTTCAGGTGGTCCTGTCAGGAGATACAGGGCTCTTCTGGCATCGGCAGCGTTGCACTTGAGCGATAACTCGCCGATGGCTTTATCCATCGCCTGGGCTCCCTTTTGGGTGCCAGAAACTTTGTCCCTAAAGTGAATCTTGTCTTCACCGAGAAGCCTGATCCGTGGTAGCTTTACTTCGCCATAGCCAATGACCGACCATCCGGCCAGAGTCTGTATGATGTCTCCGGCATCAAGCACCTTTGACCCGATATATTTGGAGTTTATCTCTTCTCCGGCGCAGAGCAGGTTATAAAAGGGCTTAACTACCTGATAGTTTATTTTAGCCAGGTTGTTACTAATAGGTACGTTTTTTTTAATAAATCTTTGATTATCAACCAAAAATACAGCGTCGGCAATCAGGTAGGAAGATTTAAGGCAGGTGCCTACATTATAAATAGACCTTTCCTCGGTCATCTCTTCATATCTAAAGGGGAGAACGATCAGGTTATATACCGGTTTGTGGATATAACGCTCTTTTAAGAGTTGTGTTATTACCGGCAGAGCTCCGGAGCCGGTTCCGCCGGCAGCACCGGCAATTACCAGGAATGCGTCTGTCTCAAAAAAGCGGTGTGTTTGGCTGACACTTTCCAAGACCTTGTCGCCATCTTCTCTGGCGACTTCAGCCCCCACCTCATTCATTTTACCCACACCATGGCCCCCTGTTTTCTGGGACCCGATGAGAATCCTGTGCTGGTAATCGGACCCTATATGAGATAGTCCACTCAAATCGGCAATATCTGTGTTGATAGCTAAGACGTTAGTAACTGCTTCAATTTTGCGCTGAGCGTGTGTTGCTTTGCCTAGTAGAGCAAACTCATCAGCAATCCGGCCGCCACATTGCCCACAACCTATAATCGTTAACTTCACTGCACACCTCAATAGTAGTCAGGTGCACTATTCTAATCATAATTGCACAGCTGTGTCAACTCTTAGTCTCCTCCACTCTCTGTGTACTCTGTATAGATAGAGGCAGGGTTCTTCTAGATGGGCGAAAGCCCATAGTCAGCCGCTGGGCCCTCTATGCAAAGAGGGCTAAGAGATGGGTGGTAACCAATTTTCTAATTTGCCTTAGTAGGGCTACTGCGGTAAAATGTGTAGGAGAATTCTTTTGTGAGGTGAAATGGTGCCTATCTATGAGTATGAGTGTGAAGCCTGCCATAGTCTTTTTGAAAGGCGACAAAGGTTTGATGAGGAACCAGCAGCAGTGTGCCCCAAATGTCAGGGAAAAGCACGCCGTGTTATTCACTCGGTTCCTATTATCTTTAAGGGCAGTGGCTTTTATATTACGGATAATCGTAAAAGTCAGGTGACAGAGTCAGGGGAAAATAAGAAGCAATTCCCTGTAAAGGGTAAGGAAAACAGTAGTGAAAGCGCTACTCCAGCGAGTTAATGAAGCCTCAGTTAGTGTGACCGGTGAAGTAGTAGGCCGGATAGACAAGGGGCTGGTGGTCTTTGTCGGAGTAGCTGATGGGGACGCAGAAAAGGATGCGCAGTATCTGGTACAAAAAACTGTCAACATGCGCATCTTTGCTGATGAGGGAGGCAAATTTAACCTTTCGGCTCTGGATATTAAAGGTGAATTGTTACTGGTGAGCCAGTTTACTCTGCTGGCTGATACAAGGAAAGGACGACGGCCTAGTTTTATCGAGGCAGCACCACCGGAACGGGCTGAGGGACTATTCCAGTATTTCGTGGAACAGGTTAGGGCCACTGGATTAAAGGTGGAAACCGGACGATTTCAGCAATATATGCAGGTAGAAATCTACAATGATGGTCCGGTAACAATACTGCTGGATAGTCGGGATAAGTTCTAGCGTTATTATTTCCGGATGGGATTTGGTGGGGTTGAGATACCAAGAGGAAGTTTTAGCATGTTAACTATTCGGCCAGAAACATCTGAAGATGTAAGGTCTATCCGCTATGTTAATGAGCGGGCATTTGGCCGAAATACAGAGGCAGAACTTATTGAAAAATTACGTAACCAGGCTAAACTAGCTATTTCGCTTGTTGCTGTTCAGAACGATAAGGTGGTTGGCCATATTGCGTTTAGCCCTGTAGTGATAGAATCAAAAAGCTCGAGTTTTGGAGCTGTAGCCCTTGCTACAATGGCAGTCTTACCAGAGTACCAGCATAAAGGAATCGGTTCACAATTAGTTTTAGCTGGTCTTAAAGAGTGCCGGCTGTTGGGATATGAGATTATAGTCGTAGTAGGCCACCCGGATTATTATCCACGCTTTGGTTTTGTTACTGCGAGGTCTAAGGGTATTGAATGTGAGTTCCCGGCCCCCGATGAAGCGTGGATGCTGCTGGAACTTAATGAGGGTGGACTTGCCGGGCGTAAAGGTACAGTAAAATATCAGCCTGAGTTTCAAGAAGCTACGTAAAATGGCGGCTTGATAAAAGGAAGTGGAGCTAAGGTATTAATAGGTAGAACTTTTAAACTGGCCTTCAGTCTGACTATTTAACCTAGCACCCCCATCACATATGATTGTAACAGTTACCTGCGCAGTCTTCAACAGGCAGTCTCTTCCACTTAGGTATCAGGCGACAAAACGAATTATGTACTGCAAGCATGATGAAGATTGATTAAGCCAGTAGAAGCTCAGCTTTCCTGAGCACTTCACAATTGTCTAGATAGATAGTAGAATTCAAAAACTTAGGCAGATGAGTATATAACTCAACTAAACGAGTGCTGCGCATCTGTGTTCCGTCAGTTAAAGAGGGTTCTGTTATGCCCCAAATTACTTATGATTATTTTGAAAAAGTAGACATACGTGTTGGCAAAATTATTCAGGTTGAGGATTCCCCTAAAGCACGAAAACCAGCCTAAAAACTCTGGATAGACTTTGGTATGCTTGGAGTCAAGAAGTCCAGCGCTCAAATTACTGAACTTTACCGTAAGAATGACCTAATGGGCAAGCTGATTATAGCCGTAGTGAGCTTTCCACCGAAGCAGATTGCTGATTTTAAATCCGAAGTCCTGATACTAGGCGTGGTACTTGATAATAATGAAGTGGTGTTGGTTCAGCCGGATGGCGATGTTCCATTAGGGAAAAGAGTTTTGTAGTGTTGGCTATACACAATATAAAAAAACATTTGTGTGTTGTTTCACTAAAGTGATCTCACTGGTAGTGTCCCGAAAGTGGTGGAAAAAGGAATCGGTATATCCTACTCTATAATAAAGCCAACTAACAGAAAGGGAGGATATACCGATGGAGAAAGGATATCACAAGGGGCAGGAATTGACCGTGTCAGAAGTGGGGTTATCGCTGGAAGAGCTTGCCGGCCAACCGCTGGAGCTGTTCGCCCAGGAGGGAGCAAAGCTGCTGTTAACCGTAGCCTTGGAGGAAGAGGTGACCGCTGCTCTCAAGCGTCGGCCATATGAGTGCAGCCAGGGTAAGGTTCTCGGCTATCGCAACGGTCATCGGGAGCGTCAGGTAAACTGCGGTGCCGGTGAGATTGAGGTACCGGTACCCCGGGTTTCAGATACCGGGGAAACCTTTCGCTCTCAACTACTTGAATCCTGGCAGCATCGTAGCCAGCTCCTGAAAGAAACAATCCCTCTCCTCTACGTTGAGGGGTTATCGACGAGGGACTTCAAATGAGCACTCAAGCCGCTATGGGGAAAGAGCGGTCTCTCCCGCTCCAGTGTTTCACGGGCGAATAAAGCCCTCAAGGAAGCCTTCAACAACTGGCGCCGCCATTTTTTTAAGAACATGTACCTGGGGGTAAGGGGTAACAGCCGTAATAAGGAAGCCGTGCTGGTAGCCGTTCTGATTCGGCAGCTTTGCAGGCATCATTCCGTGGTTCGCCATCGTGATTTACGCCTGGGCGCCGGGTCTCACTGCATCTCCATCGGCTTTCGTATATGGCATCATCATTTCGCTGTTCATCTTCTTTAACTGTTTTGCTGTCAACATGGTATTGTATTAAAAGAAGGTGGGCCCTTGGCGGGATTACCTATATGGTGAGAAGATTTATATTATTCTCAGTCTCATGGCTAAGGCGCTGCTAGCTTGGCAGGTGTTTTCCCCTTGCTGCAGTGCCTTTGACAAACACTAAAACGTCGGTTATGATATGACAACAGGGGTGCCTGAGCGAATTCAAGAGCCCGCCTACAGTGGTGTTTGTTGTAATCGGTGAGCCAGCTTAAAAGAGGAACAATATTTGGCAGGAATCAAGGAGGTTGATAAGGAGAGTTTTATTAATTTAAAACTCTCCAATAGCATCATGGAAGTATTGAATAGCATCCCAATTAGATTAGAGCTCGAAGAAGTATTAAAACAGTTACATCAAGATAAAGAGAATAAGTATATTGAACGAATTATCCAAGAATTGATTGAAATTGTTCAGCCTATAGTTAAACCCAAAGCTATTTACAAAGTTTCCTATGTTGAGAATAAAAATGAAGACTCGCTCTACATTGATGGTGTAAGGTTTACCAGCCGTATTCTCAGAGTCAATCTAGATAAAGTAGAAAGAGTTTTTCCATATGTTGTGACGTGTGGAAGAGAATTAGATGAGGTAGCTGTTCCATCTGATGATTATATGAAATATTTTTGTTTGGATGTAATTAAGGAGATGGCTTTGAACTCATCTATCAAGTACCTTACGGATTACCTAAAAAGAAATTATGCACTTGGACAAGTGTCGAAAATGCTGCCCGGGTCTTTGAAAGATTGGCCAATAACACAACAAAAAGAACTGTTTTCAATCTTTGGTAATGTTGAGGATTTAATTGGAGTGAAACTAACCGATAATTTCTTAATGATCCCAGTAAAGTCTGTGTCTGGAATATGTTTCCCAACTGAGATTAAGTTTGAGAGTTGTCAGTTATGCCCAAGAGAAGCGTGTAGTGGGAGAAGAGCACCATATGACCCTGATTTAGTTAAAGAATACAAAGAAAAGATTGTAGGGTAAAATAGGCTCCTATCTATTCCTGATGTTTTCTCATCTAAGATTTGACCATGCTGTGTAGAGTTTTAGCCTCCTTTAATGCCGCCTATCCAGGTCTCACCAGTCTGTGGTTCAATAAACATGATTTTCTCACCTATTACAGTAGAGCAGATCATGTGTGCCTTAGTGTTCTTTTTATTAAATTCAACCTGTGTTGACATCTGGTATCCATCCAGCAGTGCCATTCTTTGTAAATCTAAAGCGTAATCCACACATGTCCAGCCGCATATTACCCTGCGATTAGGGAACTGGCTCTGATACCATTCTGCTAATTGTTCTTCAGACTCAAATTGGTTTAACTCCAAGCTTAGAGTTTCCCTGATAACTTCAAGCGGAATCTCCACTTTTTTCTCTATTTCAATAACTTCCACACGGTCCAGATACTTTGGGATAATGTAAGGAATATACTGCGTCTGTGATTCAGTGACACTCTGCCCATAGACAACCCCGAAGCAGAAAGTAGTTACCGCTAGCGCTATTGATAACAGTACCAGGCAAATAGTGTGGGTACGCTTTTTTGAACCTATCAGATCTCTCATGGATTACCGTGGGCCTGTCTCATTCAAGGGCGTGTTTCTAATTCGGTTATATCGTAAAATTCCTTACTCTTATTTCTGCTGGCAGCCGTCTCTTCGGTTGTGCTTTCCTCAAGTTCTGACCTTTCAAAATAGCCGATGCATTTATCATCAAATTGAACTGCATACAGTGTCCGGGTTTGAGCAAATTGGTTGATTACCCGGCCCATTTTCCCCAAACGGGTGCCAGGAGCCTTTACTAATACCAATGTGTTGACGGCTAAATCAAATTGCATCTTTCTTCTTTACCCTATCTATTTAAAAAACATAGCAACAAGGGTTTTACCTAATACATTACTTGACATTATAGCTTTTAATTGGACAGATGTCAATAAATAATCCAAACAAATACCACTGGGTAGCAAAGTGGTTGGTGCTATCATTTAACTCTATTTATTATCCTGGGCTTTAGTGGTTAGGGGTGTGACTGCTGGCTACATATGCCTGGCAATACCTAGCTCTGTAAAAAAAGACGAGGCGTAAGGATAACCTCCTTACGCCTTTGAAACAATAATGCTATAGAGTGATTATTTTTTAAAGTGTACTCGAAGTAAATGTGCAGAACAGGATATGCAGGGGTCATACGCTCTCACCAGCATTTCCAGGGTGAGCCTAATTTCATCCTCAGGGCGATTAATTATACTTGGTGCCAGAGATTCCATATCCTTTTGGATATTATTATGGTTCTGGTTGGTAGGAATAACGCAGTTAGCTTTGGTTAGTATCCCATTCTCATCATAGGTGTAATCATGGAACAGGATACCCCGTGGCGCTTCTACTGCTCCGATACCTCTTCCTGCGCGCACTTTTACCGTGTTGTCTTCTTCTTCTAATCCTCTGGCCACTATCTGGTCAATAAGGTTAATGCTGTTTTCTAACACGTGGATACATTCAACAACCTGGGCGACAGTAATCATAAATGGGTTATGACATGGCGCACTCAGGCCGAGTTCTTCGGCGGCTTTTTGGGCTCTGGGTAGTAGCTGAGCGTAATTGTTATTGAAACGAGCCAGTGCCCCCACCATATAGGAATCCCGTTTATTTTTAGTGTACTTGGCAGTGGACTGGGGAACACAGAACTCGTTGGTTACTGTCAGGTAATCGCTTGCCGGTTCTATGCCAGCGTCAGTTGAGGCTATATCACCGCTGATAAAGGCGTATTCTTCAGGGTCTTTAAGGGATATATATTCTGTTTCCCGAACAAAATCTGGAATACTGAGTGTCTTAAACAATTCTACCACTGTATCAAGGTCAACCAGGGCTTCCTCAATTCTTTTGCGGAGGGCTTTTAATGCGTCGATTTCGGGTAGCTTGGCAAAACCGCCGACGATGCAAGAAATAGGGTGTGTCTTTCTGCCGGCTAGTGCTTCAGCCAGGTTATAGGCTAGCTTTTTCAGCCGCAGTGCCATCAGTACTACATCCTTGTGTGTTTCTACCAATGGGAATACACTGCCTACTCCTAAAAAGTCTGGTGTAGCGAGGAAAAGGATGTGCAGAATATGGCTCTCCAGTGTTTCGGCATTGTACAAGAGTTTTCTTAGTAGCAGTGTTTGCTCCGATGGCTTAATGCCAAAAGCGGCTTCGGTGGCTTGTATAGAACAGGTGGTATGGGAAATAGAGCAGATGCCGCAGATTCGGGAGGCAATGAGGGGAACGTCTTCGTAAGATCTACCACGGAACATCACCTCGAAAAAACGTGGTGACTCAGGAATCTCCCACCTTAATTCCTCAATCTTGCCGTCTTTGGCATTCAGCACTATGTTGCCGTGTCCCTCAACGCGGGTTATCTGGTGTACATCAATATTTATCTCTGTCACTTGCCGACCTCCGAGTATGTGTTGAATAATTTAAACTTTTCGACTACCTGCTCTACTGTGAGACCATACTTTTCAAGTATATCTTTCTGTGAGTCAATGTTGGGTTCATCGACTAAGCCGCGGCAACCCCAGCAGCGCTGCCCGCTGCTGACGCATATCGCACTACAGCCTGCCCTGGTGACCGGACCGAGGCAGGTCATACCCCGCTCAAAAACACAGACGTTACCAGCCATCTTGCATTCAACACAGACCGGGTAATTGGGGATATCCGGGCTTTTACCCAGTAATAATGCCTTGATTACCTTGACGAGCTCGGCAGTCACCGGGGGACAACCCCGTACATAGTAGTCTACCTTGACTACTGCATCTGCCGGTCGAGCAGGGATGGTATCGTAGTATTTGGCATTTTCTCCATAGACTATCCGAAGAGCCTCTTCCATGGGGACGTGGTTCTTCAGGCAGTTGATGCCACCGATGCAGGCACAGGCACCTAGGGCGACAACAATTTTGGCTTGCTCACGTATCTTTTGCAGTCGAGGTATCTCAGATTCACGGGATATACTACCCTCGATGAAGGCTATATCGTAGTTATCTGACCTCTCGGTCATAACCTCTCTGAAGTTGACAATATCCACTGCATTGAGCAGGTCTACAACCTCTTCTCCATCAAGGTTAAGGGCGTCTAACTGGCATCCCTCACAACCGGTAAAATCAAAGAATGCTACTTTGGGCTTCATTATACTGCCTCCCTTAGGTTTCTTAGTTGAGCGAGGGAAAATACCGGTCCCTCCTGACATACATATACGTTGTTAATCTGGCAATGCCCGCATTTACCAACGCCGCATTTCATTCTTCTTTCCAGCGACATGATGATATTATCATCAGGAAGCTCCCGTTTCTTGAGTTCGTTGATAACAAAGCGGTACATGATGGGTGGACCTACTACCACGGCCATAGTTTTCTTGGGATCCATATTAACTTTTGGTATGAGGGTAGTAATCACGCCTACATGTCCCTGCCAGCTCTCATCCCCTCTATCAACTGTTTCATGAAATTCAATTTCCGGATTGCGGTTCCAGGTATCAATCTCGTCCGGGAACAAGCGCTCCGCTGGCGAACGAGCTCCGAAGAGTAACGTGACTTTACCAAAGGCACTTCTCCGGTCGAGGATATATTGTATTAGCGAGCGGAGTGGAAAGAGCCCAATACCTCCGGCTATTAGCAGGATATCATTACCTTTAAGAGCCTCCAGTGGGAAGCCGTTGCCGAACGGCCCGCGGATGCCAACAGTGGCTCCTTCTGATAAATTATGCAAAGCATTGGTTACATCGCCAACGTTCCTTACTGCTAACTGAAAAGTCTTACCTCTGGTAGGCGAGGACGAGACAGAGATAGGAGCTTCTCCGGTGCCCATGATTGAGACTTCAACAAACTGTCCTGGCCTTTGGCCCAGCTCTTTCCCATCCTTAAATCTAAATTCGAAGACCTTTTCTTTTGGAGTTAGTTCATCTACTTTAATTAGTTCTGCGGGACGGGGTGTATATAGCTCGGTTTCCACCTTTGCTTCTTTTACTATGCGTATGGCTGCTTCTTTGATTCTGGTTGAATCTGCTATAGCATTAAAAGCTTCTAATGGGCTGGCGATTTCAGCCAGGCAGGCGGTGGCACATCGCCCGCAGCCGACACAGCCAACCTTACCATATTTCTCCAGAATATATTTTCCTTTACGGAATATGCGGTGCCGGAACCGGCTGGTTTTGTCATGACGGAAATTCTCACCGGTGGCTACCTTGGCAAAATCTGTCAGCATACAGCCATCCCATTGACGTGAGCGTTCTCCGTCTACCAGATTTAGTGATACCTCATCTTTGACATCGAAGCAAAAGCAGGTAGGGCATACCATGACACAGGAGCCACAGCTCAGGCAATTTTCGCTTCTAGATTCCCAGTAAGGGTCGTCGTAGCTATCCTGTAATAACTTCGGTAACCTTTCTTTGGGTATATCGAGAGAAAGTTTGTATTTGGTTAATGCTTTGTCTCTCAATTTTTGTTGTTTGGCTATTTCATCACCGGTGGGCTCTCTTACCTGAGCGTGTTGTGTGAGGAGCTTAGCCCCTTTTTCTGACCCCACAGTTACTATGTAGCCAGTACCGATATCTGTAAGTAACAGATCAAAACCTGATTTGGTCAGATGAGTTCCCATACTGGGGGCAAAAGAATTGGGAGATGGGTTAAGGCAATCAACCCCGATGATAGTGGTATTATGCCGTCGGGCGATATAATTGGGGTCAGGGTTAGTATCTATGAATACCTCGTCCAGTAATTCGACGGCCTTAATATCGTAGGGGTGCATACCGATGATAACTCTGGGAGTGGTTTCTGCTACTGGTGAAATATTTGATTCGTTTCCTAGCTTGAACTTGAGTAGAGTTTCCTTGGCCGGCAGGAAATATTTGGTGGGGGGGGCAATGGTGACATCGTAGTCGAGACGGAGTTCCTCAAAACTTGTTATCTTATTGTAAACATATTTACCATGCCTGGATTTTACCCCGACTAGCTCTGTCTCTTTAATCAGATTTTCTACTATAGATTTCAGGTTGCCTTTGGTAATAACGAAGGATTTCTTGACGGCAACCTCTTCTACAGTGGGAGGTTGTGGCTGTACTGCTACTTCGGTTGTAACTGTCGGCTCTTGGCCTACCGAGTCAAGGGTTTCTCGAATAAGTTTTTCCATGTCATCAGGGGCGATGGGCTTGATGAGATAATCAATGGCACCAAGTTTCTTTGCCTCGGATATTGTTTGCTCGGAGGGATAAGCAGTTATGATAATAGACTTAATCCATGGTCTTTGTGCCTTTACCTCTTCCAGTACCATTATTCCAGTTTGTCCTGGTAATCTTATATCCAAGACCATGACACTGAAGTCCTGTTGTTCAATCATTTCCAGGGCTTCCTCACCGCTTTCTGCTGTCGCTACCTGGTAGCCAGCATCCTCAAGCCAATCCCTGATTGACTCTCGCACTATTAGTTCGTCGTCAACAATCAAAACCGAGTTCTCTAGCATCTCTGTAGCCTCCTTATTATTTGCCCTCGCATTTAAGAAGGGTTTCTCTGATAAGTCTTTCCAGGTCATCAGGGGCAATGGGCTTGATTAGATAATCGATAGCACCAAGCTTCATCGCCTCAGCTGCCAACTCTATTGAGGGGTAAGCAGTTATAATAATTGACTTTATCTCTGGCCTTAGTGCCTTCACCTCTTTTAGCACCGTAATCCCGGTTTTCCCTGGTAGCCTCACATCCACAATCATAACACTGAAGTCCTGTTGCTCAATCATTTCCAGGGCTTCCTCGCCACTCTCAGCTGTCGCTACCTGGTAGCCAGCATCCTTAAGCCAATCCCTGATTGACTCTTGCACTATTGGCTCATCGTCGACAATCAAAATCGGTTTACTGACCATATTGATATAACCCAGTGGCTTCTATATTTTAGACTGTTTATCATATGTCTAGAATAGGCACTCTAGCTAGAACGCTTCCGCCGTCAACAGGCCCATGCATTGGCAGTAGCATAGGCTGACGAGAATAGCGTGTTTTCCTTTGAGGACATGTTAGACCTGCTATATTTAGCCTCAGTGCGATTTTTCCTTTGGAACAAAATGCACCGACGCATAGCGGCATAGCCTTTGGCTCCCAGGCAATTGCTTGAGTCTGGCGACTTCATTTTCACCAATCACTGCGATGGTTCCAAATCTGTCTTGTATGTCCTGAGCAAAGGCACATGAACCACATTCATAGTAGTGAGTGCACACGCGAAAAGAAACAGCCCCGAGTTCCAACCAGACATGCTTTGTATCTAATTTTTTCTCTTCTAATTCTCCTAGCGCCCCACTGACTATCTTTTCCAACTCTTCAACCTTGAAAGGCTTAGGCAGATAGTCAAGGAGTCCTATCCTTTTTGCCTTTTCCTGTGTTTCTTTTGAAGGGTAGGCAGTAATGATTATCCCTTTAGTTTCGGGTGTCACTTCTTTGACATGCTCGAATACTTGCAGTCCATCAACGCCTGGTAATCTTAGATCAAGAACGACAACGCCAAATTCTTCCTCCTTGATTCTCTCTAAGGCTTCCTCCCCGGTCCCAACGCACTCTACATCATATCCATCCTCCACAAGCCAATCCCGCACACTTTCTCTCACGACAGCCTCATCTTCTACGAGTAGAATCTTCCTTGTCCGGATTTCCATAGCTTTCCTCCTTGTAAAGTCCCCAGGGTATCCACTCTTACTGTATATTATACATTCTTTAACTTTATGATACAACGCATATGTCTGATAGCAATAGCATACCCTCTTAGCTATGCACTGACATGGAGGTTATTACTGTGTTTTAGCCTGTTTCTCTTTTTTACGTAGCGCCTCTCGCCGGGCAGCCAGCTTGGTTAGCTTTTGCTGTAGGGCATCCTCCATCATTTGGCCGAACTCACAGGTAGCACATTGGAAGAGATGGCTGCAAACTCGGTAAGAGACGTCACCCTTAATTGCATAGCGGCAGAGCCTTTGGCTACCGGGCAACTCCTTGAGTTTCTGCATTGCTGCTTCAAGCTCGGGTGCTTCACCGCTGGCCATTTTCTCCTGCATCATCTGGTCAAACTCACAGTTGATGCAGTCATAGTCTCTGGTGCAGATACGGTGAGAAACCATCCCCATCTTCATCCACAGACATTCCTTTGGTCTAACCTCTGTTACAACAGGAGCAGCTTCTCCCTCAGTTATTACTTCAATGCTGGGTGTGGCCAGAGCTTCCCTTGTCTTTCGGATCCAGACTCTGGTCTCGATATTCCCTGGTGCAATAGCAAGGACAGCCTGAAAGTCCTTGAGTGCCTCCTGGTACCGACCAGCTTCAAAATGAGTTTTACCCTGTTTTAGATGAACCGGGATTTCCTCGCTGGCAATAGTTGTGACCTCCTCAACCCTAGCCTCCTCGACTGCGATTGGTTCAGCTACAATTTCTTCAGTGATAGCTTTTGGCTTTATCTCTACCTGAACTGGTCCCAGAGTCTGTCGGACTAACTTCTCTAGCTCATTAAGATCGAAAGGTTTGGGCAAATACCCAATAGCGCCCTCTTTTGTCGCCTCCGCTGCCGTCTGTGATGAGGGGTAGGCGGTGATGATAATACCCTTAAGCTGTGGCCTCTTTGCTTTAGCCTCCTTCAACACCTCAAGACCATCTTTTCCCGGCAGCTTCAGGTCGAGGATGGCAATACCGAAGTCCTGCTCAGTGATAGCTTCTAGCGCTTCTTCGCCTTCCTCGGCAGTCTTTACGAGGTAACCGCTATCGGTTAGCCAATCTCGGAGAGATTCCCTCATAGTAGCTTCGTCATCTACAATCAATACTGGTTTCATCTTTTTACCTCCTCTTATTTTATTTTCTGGTATTGTCTGCTTAGCCATCTTTTTCGCCTCCACCCTATTTAAACGCAATTTTCTTGCCAAACTAAAAACCATCCTAAATAGTTAGAATGGCCTTAAATATCTGCTTGCAGCAGGGCATTAAATTGTAAGAAAATTGGACAGTAATATATATTATTTACAGCATTGGTAATTTTCTCTCCGAAAAAGACTGTTCTGCCTGATCACAATGGCTTTTCTGATTACCTCGGGTTATCAGCCCCACTATCTATCCTGATTGTCGCTTTGATACACGGAGACCATCAGTTGTTGTCCACATTCTTTACACTCAACCCGTATGCTCTGACTTTATTGTAAAGTGTCATTCTGGAAATGCCTAATATCCTGGCTGCTTGACTATAGTTCCCCTGGGTTTGAGTGAGAATATCCAAAATATGGTTTTTCTCTAAATCTTCGAGCGTTTGTCCTCGTAGTAGTGAACCTGCCTTTAGGAGGTTTCCCTGAGGCAGGTCAGTTACCTCAATGCAGGAATTTTGGGCTAAGATGACCGACCTTTCAATAGCGTTTTCCAGTTCGCGAACGTTACCTGGCCACTCATATTTCAAAAGAAAATTAGTAGCCTTAGGAGAGAAGCCGGTAATCTCTTTTTGGTTTTCTACAGCAAATTTTTTCAAGAAATGTTGGGCCAAGAGAGGGATGTCCTCTTTGCGCTCACGCAATGGTGGTAACTCAATAGTAACCACGTTAAGGCGATAGTAAAGGTCTTCCCGAAACTGGCCATTGGCTACCGCCGTTTTTAAATCTTTGTTAGTTGCTGAAATGAACCTTACATCAACTTTAATTAGTTCGTTACCGCCAACCCTGGTGAATTCCTTCTCCTCCAATACCCTGAGCAGATGCACCTGTATATTAGCGCTCATCTCACCAATCTCATCCATGAATAGGGTGCCTCTGTTAGCGATTTCAAATTTCCCTTTTCGTTGGTTGTGAGCTCCGGTAAATGCACCTTTTTCATGTCCGAATAGCTCGCTCTCAAGGAGACTCTCCGGCAAAGCAGCACAACTGACAGCAACAAAGGGCTTGTCCTTACGGTAACTCTGGGAGTGGAGGGCTCGTGCTACCAGTTCTTTCCCGGTACCACTGTCCCCGATAATCAATACAGTAGCATTGCTCTTGGCTACCACCTTAATTAATTCGGTGATCTGCTGCATCTTAGAACTCTTGGCGATGATATTCTCAAATCGGTAGCGATCTTCTAGTTTCCGGTGCAGAGAAATGTTCTCATCAATGAGTCCTTTGTGCTTTACCAATCTACTAATTAATAGTTCCGTCTTTTCCGGGCAGAAAGGTTTCTCAAGGTAGTCATAGGCGCCTTCTCTCATAGCGTTGATAGCCGTAGGGATACTGCCATAAGCAGTGGTGATGATTACCTCAATGCCAGGGGATATTTCTTTGGCCCTCTTCAGCAGTTCAATCCCGTCCATGCCGGGCATTACTAGGTCACTAATAATAATACTTGGCTTCATCTTTTCTATGATTCCAAGTGCCTGGGGCCCATTCTCTGCCGTAATCACCTGATGGCCGATATCACTAAGCCAGTCGCGTAGCGATTCGCGCATAATAGCTTCATCATCAACGACTAGAATCTTAGCCTTTTTCTTCATGGTGCAGTGGTAGATATACCGTAAAGGTAGTACCCTTTCCCTCCTTACTTTGCACCTCTATTTTGCCCTGATGACGCTGGATAATTCCATAGGATACAGCCAAACCCAGGCCTACTCCCTTTACCTCCCGCTTGGTGGTGAAGAAGGGGGTAAATAGCTTGCGCATATTCTCCGGGGAAATGCCAACACCGGTGTCCTGAACCTCTATCTTGACCTGAGCATTATCGGTTGAAGTGCGGATGGTTAGCTCACCGCCTTCAGGCATCGCCTGAATAGCATTCATAATAAGGTTGGTGAAAACCTGCTGAAGCTGGTCAAAATCAGCTGTAATTTCAGGCAGGGAAGGGGCAAGTTCTTTCACTACATCGACATGCTGTAGTTGGGCAGAGTGCGCGGCGAGGTCAAAACTTCGGTTAATGACCTCATTGATGTTTACCTCCCAGAATCTCGGGGGAGATTGCCTGGCAAAATCCAACAAGTTTCGTATCAATTTGGTACTACGAGTGAGTTCCGACTCCATCTTTGATAGGTATTCTAGCGCAGCCTCTTTGGAGAACGTGTCGCTGTTTATCTTCTTTGCCAGTAACTGGGTATAGACAAGGACACCAGATAGCGGATTATTAACTTCGTGAGCAACAGCGGCGGCCATCTGACCCAAAGAGGTGAGTTTCTCCGCATGAATTAAGCCTTCCTGGGTGGCCTTCAACCTCTGAAGTACATATGGCCAGCACATATCAACCTCAGCTAGACCCTGACAGACGGCAATGGCCAGTTCTCGGCAGGTGTTATAGCCACAGGAACCACAGTTGAACTGGTCTTCAGGTCGTGTCTTGTTCATCTGGTCCAGGACACGCTGCACATCTTCGGGGCTAGGAGTAGCTAACCCGACGCTTTGAGGGGTAAACCTGCGGCTAAGGTCAATATTGGCATATTCCTGGATGTCCCTCTCGGTTTGTGCTGGGTCAGACTGGCTGTTAGTATAATTGATTATCATCTCCCTTCGTTTAAAAACGCTTAAATCATTATCAATGACTGGCCCATCAATACAGCCCTCACAGTAACACAGGCTAATGAGATTAGCAGTGATATTACCTTCGGCAAACTCCCGGAGGATATTAGGTATATAGCCCTTCCCACAGGCATTAATAACTTTATTTGTCGTGATGTCCTCGGAAAGCCCGGCTACTTTGAGCAAGCCCCCCGATATGGCGAACAGACGACCCAGGTTAGGTTTAGGGCCGGAGAATAGTCCCTCCTCTTTAGTTTTAAGGTTAATCCCTTTGGCAGCGAACATTTCCTTCAGTTCGCTGAAGGTTAGTACCGCATCGATGACACCAGCTACCTTCTCATTCCTGCTCTCAGCTATCTTGGCTACACAGGGGCCAATAAAGACTATCTTAGCCTGAGGATTGTATCGCTGCTTAATTATTCTGCCCATAGCTATCATGGGCGAGACAATGGGTGCTAGATTACCGATTAGCTGAGGATAATATTTCTCAATGTAAAAGACTACTGCTGGACAGGTGGATGAGAGGATAGGTTTGGCATTGTTCTCATTTATAAGTCGGGCATAGTCTCGGCCGACAAGCTCGGCACCAAAGGAATCCTCCATGACCTCACTAAATCCAAGCTCTTTCAGGGCAGTTACTATCTGTCCTGGGTTAACCTCAGGGAAAGCCGCTGGGAACGGAGCCGCAAGCAGGGCAATTACAGGTTGAGGCTGTCCCAGTAATTGCCAAACTACCCCGATGTCGCTTTCCGCTCGTTTTGCCTTAGCCGCACAGATCTGGATACAGTTGCCGCAGTCGATACAGCGTTCCTTTATTATCTGAGCTAAACCTTCTTCTACCTTAATTGCCTTAGCTGGGCACTGACGAATACAGACAAAGCATCCTTTACATTTTTCTCGCTCAGTGTAGACAATACTCATTTCATCTACTCCTTCCCGCAGAATGCCGTTTTATGCGAGCTACTGGAAATTTAAGTTCTTTTCTAAAATTTGCTACCGAACGCCGGGAGATTGCCACGCCGAATTTCTCCCAGAGTTTAGTCCGGATAGCCTCGTCAGAGGAAAGCTCATTATCGGTTTCAAGAAGTTGCCTGACAAGCTCCATTCTGAATCTCTTTGGCCTGGGGAAAAAATGCTTAAGGGGAATTTCTTGACCCCAAGGCGTGTCTATGGTTCTGCTCCTGATAGCACGGCTTACTGAGCTGCGAGCAACACCAATCTTTTTGGCTAGCTCCTTTTGACTGAAGGGTAAAAGAGCCCGTATGTCACTAGACTCTAGATACAGCGTTTGCTTTTCAATGATATTTTGCAGTACTTGAGTTACCGTGTCCTTACGGCTATTAATTAGCTCCAGCCTTTTGAATAACTGCTTGATTTTCTTGGCCTCAGCCTCGATTAAGACACCAGTTGCCGCTAACTCTGCAAATCTTTCATAATCAATTGAATACCGACCTCTAGCCAAAGAGGCTGAAAAGTAGCCGATAACAAAGCCCTCCTTGTCTTTCTCCACTGAGGCAATCTTGGAATAGTGAATGCTGTCTGAGGTAACATTGGAGGGATGATAAAACTCACTCATAATTGAGAACTCATTAATAAGGCTATTTATCTTACGGACCTCAGAGACATCCAAGTCGCA
>Ga0265594_1000194_pt1 | contig 48736 bp, 44 predicted proteins | sample saktaG_11_FD_190147 | JGI IMG/M metagenome (GOLD analysis project Ga0265594, IMG submission 190147) | Saline water microbial communities from Sakinaw Lake, British Columbia, Canada - sak_2011_5_24_80m | ecosystem: Environmental > Aquatic > Non-marine Saline and Alkaline > Saline ...
ATCCTCGTTAGAACATGCAACATCATTGAATCCAGGTTTTGGACCTCTTCGACCCATCTTGCTACACCCACAATGAGATAGGACGTAATAGTATAATAACATCAACTCACTGCTGGTGCACTACCTAGAAAGGAGCTGCCCGAGAGTGCGATTATAGAGCTGAGCAAGCGAGCAGTAAACTGTGTTGAGCATCTGAAGACGAAAATGGGGACGGAGACATGAAAGAAACCTATCCCGATAAACAATATGTAGAGGGTTCGCTTGCCAAACATCTCTTCTTTGCCGAGGAGTACAAAAAGGCCCTAGAGCCGAATCTCCGGCTAGGCGAGAGGTCTTACGAGTTACTTGACTTCAGCTCTGCCCTTCAGTTTACAGAAAGGGCGGTGATCTGTGCAGAAAAAACGGGCAACAAAGAGATGCTGGCAGCGGCCTTTCATCAAAAAGGGATGATTCTTGAATCTATGTTGAGATTCGATGACGCCTTAGATGCCTTCAATAAAAGCCTAGTTATTGCAAGGGAAATAGGCGACCATGAGGTCGAAGCCAAGATACTCCAACAGATGGGCTTGGTCTACGAGAATACAAACCGATTCAAGGAAGCTACTGATCACTACAATAAGAGCCTGAATATCTGGGGGGAGATCGGTGACCGAGCGGGCGAGGTTAGGACCCTCAGCCAGATTGGCATGGTTTATCAGGACACAAACAGATTCGAAGAAGCTCTGGAATATTACAACAAAAACCTGAAGATCGAGAGGGAGATCGGTGATAGAGCGACCGAGGCCAAGACACTTCACATGATCGGCATGGTTTATCAGGACACAAACAGATTCGAAGAAGCTCTGGAATATTACAACAAAAGCCTGAAGATCGAGAGGGAGATCGGTGATAGAGCGACCGAGGCTGAGACTCTTCACCAGATCGCCATGGTCTATCAGGATACAAATAGATTCGAAGAAGCTCTGGAATATTACAAAAAAAGCCTGGAGATTGAGAGGGAGATCGGGAACCGTGCGGGCGAGGCTCGGACCCTTTACCAGATCGCCATTGTCTATCAGGATACAAACAGATTCGACGACGCTCTGGAATGTTACAACAAAAGCCTGGAGATCGAGAGGGAAATCGGTGACCGAGCAACAGAGGCCAAGACCATCCACCGGATCGGTATGGCCTTGATTAGAACCAAACACTTAAAACGTATTAACCGTTTTGTCATGCCCAAGCCGGAGCAGGTCCCCATACGAAGATCTATGGAAGCTGAGGAGCTCAACTGCAGGATAAAAGAATTAGAAGAGTATGCCCGAATTCTGAAGAGGCTCCGCTTCATAAGATATCGGTATCAGGGCTTCAGCGTTGAGACTTCGGCTCATCTGGTCGGCATCACCAAGAGCGTGGGATACACCTGGCAGAAGAGGTGGAATGAATGCGGCTTCGAGGGGCTAATGCCGAGGCACGGTGGCGGAAGGCCTACAAACTTCTCGGAAGTTCAAAAAGAGCAACTTAAGGTTCTTCTCCTTCAGAGAGACCACTGGACTACGAGCGAGGTCAGGGATCTAATAAATAGAGAGTTCGGCGTGGAATACACCCCCAAGCAGATACGGATCATTCTGAAGAAGATGGGCATAGGCAATGCCCGGAGTTCTGCTTGTAGCACCCCAGAGTCGGGAGAATGCGGTTCAAATCAGACGACAAATCATTGAAATGCGACTCAAAGAATGCGAGCAGAAGGAGGAAAGAGTTCGTGTTCCGCAGGCCGGAAGTTACTGACGTGGAGCCGATTTCAAAACTACTTAAACAACCACTCATCGAGAATCGAATTTTGCAGCCCATTTGCGGCTAGGCACGGGGTAAAGATACCAAATCTCATGGCTTTTCCCCCCTCGTTGTGTCGACTCTAACCTTCGCGCCGAAATTCTCTCCTGAATTAAAACCAAATCACACTTTTCACCAAAAAATTCATATCCAATCAGTAACACTTATCCATCCAGAGGTGATAACTCATGTCAGAGAACGTAACGCCGAGAAGAAAGAGGCTGGTGATATCGGACGCCGCCGTGCCCTTCGTGGCCAGGGGCGGTCGGGTCTTCGGCCGCCAGGTGGTAGACGCCGACCTGGACATCGAGGACGGAGAAGAGGTTCTGGTGGTGGACAGAAACAACCACCCCATAATAACGGCCCGGGCCATGCTCTGAAAACGGGCGAGTGTCCGGTCACCATCTATTTTTTCTGCGGATTTCTGGGCAGAGATCGCAAAGAATATCTCCAGCCCCGCCAACGGTTCTTCAAAATCGGGTCGATCTTATTTCTTTCGGCTCAGATAGTAGCGGGGCTTTCCATGAAATCCGTTTTCACCCTCGTCCTCATCCGCCACGGCCAGTCCGTCTTCAACCTCGAACGGAGGTTCACGGGCTGGACCGACGTCGGCCTCTCGCCTCGGGGCGAGGAGGAGGCGAGACGGGCCGGTCGCCTCCTCCGATCGGAGGGGCTGGACTTCGACATCGCCTTCTCGTCGCTATTGAAGAGGGCGATCAAGACCCTCTGGATCGTCTCCGAGGAGATGGACCTTGAGTGGGCCCCGGTCGTGAAGGCATGGGAGCTGAACGAGCGGCACTATGGGTCCTTGCAGAGCAGGACGAGAGACGAGGTGGCGGCCGAGGTCGGCGAGGATCAGGTCCAGCTCTGGCGGCGCGGCTACCGGGATCTGCCACCGCCCCTAGATTTCGAGGATCCGAGGCATCCCAAATTCGACCGGCGCTACTGCGACGTTCCTCGGGATCGTCTGCCATCTTCTGAGTCGCTGAAGAACGTCTCGGATCGGGTCGTTCCCTTTTGGGAAGAGAGGATCGCCCCTGAGATCAGGTCAGGCCGGAGGGTCCTCGTCGTCTCTCACGGAAACACCCTCCGCGCCCTGGTCAAGCACCTCGACAGGATCTCGGACGATGGAATATCGAATGTCGAGATCCCGACCGGCGTTCCCCTCCTCTACCAGCTGGACTCACAGCTTCGGCCGCTGGGTCGCCGCCTTCTTCAGGATATTGGTGGCAGGAGCTTTTGAGAGGGCGACCGCCAGCAGGAATGGGAAAACTTCAGAGGTTCTCGTTCTGGTAAGCTCCCTCGTACCCCTTGTCAGCCAGGCTGGAGAGCCGATAGAAGGCGAGCTGGATCAGCCGGGCGTTCCTCTTCAGCCGCAGCCCCTTCGGGTTGTGGACTACGAGAAGGGACTGGCTCCGTCCTCGATAACCGGGATCCCAGAGGGCGGTCTCGACGGTCGCCCCGCTCCGAAGAAGGCTCGACCGAGGCCTGGCTAGGGCGGTCAGGGCGTTTGGTATGCTGACGGTCTCGTTGAAGGTCACAAGGTAGCAGCCCGCATCGAGGCGGACCCAGCCCGCATCGTCGAAGGTCATCTCCTCGGTCTTCGAGACCACACGCTCCTTGTTGTCGTAATCCACCGCCCCCGCCGTCAAAAATCGCTCAACGGATCTGAGGGTGAGGTCGACCCCGCAGATCTGAACCTGGATCTCGGGATCGATCATCTCCAGGACGACGCCCCGGTCCAGGATCTCTTGAAGCTCTTTGCCCGCAATTATCGCCATATTGAAAACACTCCGTTTATGCTCATTTTACTCTCATTTTACTCTCCGTTTATGCTCCTTTCGCGCTCCTTTTAATCTCAATTTATAGGTCAGGCCTTCCTCGAAAGAGATCCTCTTTTCGGTTCCGGCTTCTGGACGACTATTTGGAAGACTATATTAACGGCCCCAACAAATTGTCTTCCGGGTGTTGAAGTTGTTCGAATGGCTCGTCATCCCCATCTCTCTTGCACTCATATTGCTGGCCCTGGCCGCGCCTCTGATCGTCATCTACCTCTTCTTCAGGCTTACAGCAGAGGCCTTCTTCCAGGTGGGTTTCAGCTACTGGCACGCCCTTTTGATGGTCTTCGGAAGCTTTGCGGGAAGCGCTGTGAACGTTCCCCTCCACACGGGGCTGATCACATCTTACCCCCCAATTTTTTTGGAGGTCGCCTCGCTCATCTCGCCGATGGTGGACCTCTCCTTTCCCACCACCTTTCATCCCGTCTCCCTGGCCGTGAACCTCGGCGGGTGCATAATCCCCATCTTCGTCTCCCTGACGATCCTGGTCAAATGCCACGTCTCGACGAGAAGGGCGATCCTGGGAACGCTGATCGTGGCGGTGATAACCTACAGGATGGCAATGCCGGTGGCAAACGAGGGGATCCTCCTCCCCGTCTACGTTCCCCCCACCCTCGCCGCCGTATGCGGCCTAACCCTGGCAAGAAAGCTCCAGGCGGCCCCGGCCCTCGCCTACATCAGCGGGACGATGGGAACCCTCCTGGGGGCCGACGTATTCAGCCTCCTCACCCCCGGCGTTCTGGCAGAGCTTGCACCACCCATGGTCGGCCCAGGATCGATGAACATGAGCGCAAAACCCCTCGTCCTCTCCATCGGCGGGGCTGGAGTCTTCGACGGGATCTTCCTCACCGGCATCATGGCCGTACTCCTGGCGGCCTTCGTAGTCCACTACTTCCACCGATCGGGCCAGATCAGCTCAAAAAGCTGCACCGACCCATGACAGTCGCAGGCTTGATGGGAGGGGTTTCGAGTTGAAGGTCGCCGTCCTCTTCTCGGGTGACGCAAGCTCAATTTGCAGCCACCACCTAATCCGAAAAGCAGGGCTTGAGGTGGAGTATCTCGTCACGGCGAAAGCATCCCAAAGCTCTCGCATGTACGGGAGACTCGATCCTGATCTGACCAGGATTTCGGCCCGATCTCTGGACGCGCCGCTGATCGAGTTTTGCGCTGAAGAGGGGGACGAGATCTCGCCCCTCATCGAAACTCTCGCGAGTATCGATATCGACGGCCTCTGTATCGGAGCCGTCGCATCAAACCGCCGGCGAAACCGCCTGGTGAGAATCTGCCAGAAGCTAGGTATCCAGCTCGTATTGCCCCTTTGGCACAAAGACCCGGCGGAGATCCTCGCGAATATGATCGAGGAGGGCTTCGAGATTATGATCGTAATGTTGAGGGCCGATCGTCTTGACGAATAGCTGGCTTGGGCGAGTTCTGGACAGGGAATCTCTAGACGAGTTCCTCCAAGCTTGCGAAAAGAACAAGATCAATCCAATGGGCGAATCCGGCGAGTTTGAAACCTTCGTTTTGGCGGGCCCCAACATGCAGGGCCGTATAGAGTTGGATTTCGAGAAGATGCGATCCGGAAACCTGGCGATCACAAGGTCAAGACTTGTACGCTGATGGGCGACTTGGGATGGACTTTGGACCGCGCCCCGCCGTCTTTGTTTTCTCCGACCGCCTGCCGATAAGATACGGTCTAAACTTCAGAACGCCAGGCCGAAGAGGTTCAGTATTATCACGGCGATCGCCCCCGGCGCACCGAGGATGGCGCAGATCAAAAGCACCGGCAGACTGTAGGGGATGGAAAGGCCGCCTATGACGTTCGCCAGGTACAGGATGATCAGGCCGAATAGGGTGTTCAGGGCCAGGAACTTCACGGACTTCATTATCAGGCTGAAAGAGACGTAGATCGCCACTAGCAGCAGCAATCCCAAAATCAAAATCTCCACTTGTACCACGGGAAATCACCTACCACCGGGTTATTTATGATTTTTTATCTTCGACCTCGATAATCTCCATCTCGCTCTCCAGCCGGTGCCGCTCCTTGGTGTCCAGGGCGAGAGGGTCGATGTGAATTATCAATATCCCCTTCTTGAGGGCGACCACGTCCCTCTGAGACTGGACGAACCTCAGCACCGACTCGTAGTTGCTCTGAGTTATGAGGTACCCGAGTCCCTCCAGCAGTACCAGGGGTTCATTGGCTTTGGAGAGGAAGTCGGAGATCATGCTGGAGAGCCTCGGGAAGTTGGTGGGATCGACATGCCTGTACTGGGGCTCGATCCCGGCCGACTGGGTGAGCCATATCACCCTATTCGGGGAGAGGCCGTACCTTTCCATCAGCTTTTCGGGATGGTACCTGCTTATGCATAGGCCTTCCACGCCCCGGTCGACGAGATCGCTGAAGGCCCTCAGGCTCTTTACAGGCTTATCCTCCTCGATCACGTAGGTCGTCCCCGGAACGAGACGCAGCTCTATGGGGTCCAGACCGTATTTGGCCATCAAAGGCATTGCGGCGCTCAGAAGGTCAAAGGTTGGATCGACCGCCTCGATCGCTTTTGAGAGGCGCCTCAAGGCCGCGAAAAACTCCCAGCGGCTCAATCTCGCGCTTGAGTCGATCTTCACCACCCTTCCGCGGGGCCCCTCGTTGATCTCGCCCATCTCCGGATCGCAGCCTGTGCCCTCATCTGGCCCCCTCATCCCAGAGAAGAGCTTCTCGGTCTCCATCATCTCCTCAATTTCCCTCAGAACCATCACCCTTGAGGGCTCGTCAAGCCTCTTCAAAAGCGATTCCGCGAAGACCTTGAAGAGATAGGCTGAAAGGGGTCCCAGGAGGAATATCAGCTGCTGGGTCTCATTGATATCAAAGGTCAGCTTTTTGTTGGCGAACTCGGGCCTCGCCTTGAGCACAAGTCTCGTTCGGCCCTTCCCGGAGAGGCCTTCGAGGGCGTGGACGAAGTCGAGGACCTCCGACTCCGGAACCAAGGACGCGTTCTCTTCGATCAGCTCTTCCAGGCTGTCCAGGAGAATTATGCTGTTCTTGCTGCTCTCCACGAAGGACTTTATGGTTATGAAGAGGAGGGGAAGGTTGTTGGGAGCGATGTACCTCTCACCCCGGCCCTTCTCGTGGCTGAGCCTGATGATCGGCGTTTCAGTGAAATGCCACCTCAACCTGATCTCGTCGGGATTCGACGAGGTTATGCACAGCCCCTCTATCCCGTGAGTTATCTGGTCTGTGAACACCTCGTAGGCCTTCTCCGGGATTATGTAGGTTTTTCCCGGATCCAGGGTGTAGAGGGGCCTGGTTTCCTTGATCACCTCGACGACCGGCTTTACCGCTACCTCCTCTTCGACGATCATCCTGGTGGCTGAGGGTCCCAACGAGCCGGTCAGGGTCTTTTCAAGCCGGTCCCTCAGCTCGAACAGCTGCCTGGCATCTATCCCCTCCCGGGTGGTCTTCAAGTCGACCAGTTTCATCTCGACGACGTTTTTGGCCCTCTCGGCTCCGATGTACCTGGCCACCGTCCCCTCAAGCTCGTCCACCGTCCCCACCCTTATAACCATGCTCTCTCCAAAAAGAAGGACGGGGCACGGCTCGATCCTAGGACAGATTTTGTATATGTCCACGAAGCTGTCGGCGAGGGCCTTCTCCTCATCGGTGGGCTCGTGGATCAGGGAGAAGAAGACGTAAAGGGTGAAGTTGACCAGAATCGACCAGAAGAAGGCGTGAGTCCAGACGTCGAGCTGGAGGCCGAAGAGGGTCGTGGGCCGGAGAAGGGCGATCCCGAAGGGTCCGTTTGCGATCAGATCATTCGAGACCCACCCAGCATCGACGAGGGTCGGAAGGAGGGCGGAATAACCCCAGATGAAGAAGCCCGCAACTAGACCTGCAACCGCCCCTTGCCGGCACCCTTTCTTCCAGTAGAGGCCTCCAAGGGCTGCCGGGGCGAGCTGGCAGGCTGCGAGGAATGAAAGCTGGCCGATGTCGACTAGAGCGGGGAACCCCACCAGGAGAGAGTAGAGGTACCCAAGGGCCAAAACCAGAAGTATGTTCAGCCGCTTCAAGGTGAGTATGAGGGATGGCAGGTCTCTTCCCTTGCCGATCTTCCGGACGATGTAGGGCATCTCGAGGTCGTTTAGCATCATCGTGCCCACCGTCACCGCCGAGACGAGGACCATGGCCGTGGCGGCCGAGGTCCCGCCGATGAAGACCAAGAGGGCGAGAAGCTCTTGCCCCTGACTGATGGGGATGGACACCATGAACATGTCCGCCCTTCCGGGCGCGCAGAGGAGAAGGCCGCCCCAGGCCACCGCCGGGACGAAGAGGTTTATCAGCAGCAGGTAGAGGGGAAAAAGCCACATCGCTTTTTTCAGGTGTTCTTCATCGGAGTTCTCCACCACCATGACGTGAAACTGTCTCGGGAGAAAGAGGATCGCAAATGAGGACATTACGGTTATAGAGAACCAGGAGACGTAATCGACTTCCAAAAGGTGAGAGTAATCTGGATTGCTAGCGATCCCGCTGACGATCTCGCCGTAGCCGCCGAAGAGGCCGTAGGTTATGTAGAGGCCCGCAGCCAGGAAGGCCACCAGTTTTACCACAGACTCGAAGGCCACCGCTGCGATCAATCCTTCGTGCCGCTCCAGGGGGTCGAGATGTCTCGTACCGAAGATGATGGCGAAGACCCCCAGAAGGACGGCCACGATCAGCCTTCTGACCCCCAGGATTTCGTGATAGGTGCCGCTTATTATCGTCAGCGACTCGGATATGGCTATCAGCTGGAGGGCGACGTAGGGAGTTATCACTATGAGAATTGCGATGACGACGAGAGCCCCGATGACGTAGCTCCTCCCGTACCGAAAGCTTATGAAGTCGCTTATGGTGGCGAGACGGTGCTCCTTGGAGATCTTTATCATCTTTCTTATTACCGTCCAGCCGAGGAGCATCACCAGGGAGGGGCCAAGGTAAATGGGGAGAAATCCAAGGCCATCGGTGGCACCCCTCCCGACGCTCCCGTAGAAGGTCCAGGCAGTGACGTAGACCGAGAAGGATAGGGCGTAGACGTAGGGGTTTGAGACTATGCTCTTGCCCTGATCGCGCTTTCGTTCGGCGTAATGGGCTATCCCGAAGAGGAGAAGCAGGTATAACACCATCGCAGCCAGGGCAAGAACCGGGTTGATCAATTCGAGGTCCACCTGTCGAAGAGATAAGCAGAGAGGATGATCATAAGCCAGACCGCGATTATGTAGACTAGTATCGTGAAATGCCCGGAGGTTTCGCCTCCTCCTGCGACCAGTGATAGGATCGGCCAGTTGAGAAGAACGCTTCCGAGGACGAAGAGCAATATCCAGAACTCGTCTTGCTCCATCAGATCTTTCCGCGATATCGTCATGGTGACTACAGGCCAGGAGGTACTACGGTCTCCTTTTCAGATATATCTACCGCATGCTTTTCAGCCATTTGCGACGTTCATCGCCATCGGGGCCATTGGGCACGCTTTTGTCAAAGCCCGTTTCGACGGTGAGGCGGCGCCATCGCCGGATCTTCGATTGCGGCTATAGACAAATTGCCCTAATATTATGTTAATGAACGTCTTATCCTATTTGGTCCTGTTGGACAGGCACAAATCTCGCCACCCGGAACGCTTATCGCTCCCGATCTGCGGACTGCTTTTATATCAGAAACCTATTCTCCCCACGGTGACGTTATTTGGACCTCAGAACTCATTATTCAGGTGATATACTTCCGGAAATGGACGGCGCAGAGGTCACGCTGGCGGGCTGGGCCCACGAGGTTCGAGACCTTGGAGGGATCTGCTTTCTCATCCTGCGGGACCGCGAGGGCTTCTCTCAGGTGACGCTGGTTACAAAGAAGGTGGACAAAGACCTCCTCGAAAGGGTCAGACGCCTAAGCCGGGAGAGCGTCCTTCTCGTCAAGGGAAGGGTTAAGGGCGAGCCTAAGGCTCCCAGGGGCTACGAGATCATCCCCTCCGAGATCGTAGTTCTGAACGAGGCCGACTCGCCCCTGCCCATGGACCCCACCGGAAAGGTGGGCGCAGACCTGGACACCAGGCTCGACTCGCGGTTCGTCGACCTGAGAAGGCCCTCGGTTCTGGCGGTATTCAGGATCGAGAGCGAGGTTCTTCGCTCCTTCAGAAACTTCTTCTCTGATAACGGGTTCATCGAGGTCTGCACCCCAAAGGTGGTGGCGACGGCCACCGAGGGCGGAACTGCCCTGTTTCCCATAACCTACTTCGAGAGGGAGGCCTTCCTCAATCAGAGCCCCCAGCTTTACAAGCAGATGCTGATGTCGGCGGGCCTGGACAGGGTCTTTGAGATCGGGCCGATCTTCAGGGCTGAAGAGCACGACACGAGACGCCACCTCAACGAGGCGATATCCATCGACGTCGAGGTCAGCTTCGCCGATGAGGAGGACGTTATGAAGCTCCTGGAGAATGGGATGGCTAAAGCCTACGGGGACGTCGCCCTTCGGTGCCAAAAGGACCTCGAATCTCTCGGCATCGACCTAGACGTTCCCGAAATACCCTTCAAGAGGGTGACTTACACCGAGGCCCTAAAGATCGCCAACAAGGGCAGAGCCACCGAGATCGAGTGGGGAGACGACCTGGACACCGAGGCCGAGAAGGCGATAGGAAGCGCCATCGGCGAGCACTACTTCATTACCGAGTGGCCCACCGTGATCAAGCCCTACTACACCCAGCCCTACGAGAACAGGCCCGAGATCAGCAGGGGATTTGACCTGATGCACCCCCAGATGGAGCTTGCCAGCGGTGCTCAAAGGGTCCACGACCCCGAGCTTCTCGTCCAGAAGATAAGAAACCAGGGGCTCGACCCCGAGGGGTTCGAGTTCTACCTGAGGGCCTTCAGGTACGGGATGCCGCCCCACGCTGGGTGGGGCCTGGGCCTTGGAAGGGTCGTCCTCACAATGCTCAACTTAGAGAACATCCGGGACGCTGTCCTATTCCCCAGGGACAGAAGGCGGCTGGTTCCTTAAATTTCGACGGGCTTGGTGGGCCGTCGTCCACCGATCAACTATTTTTGCCAACAAGAGAGCTTCGGCGCGGGACCGATTCCGACGCCGATCATCGCTCTTCATTCTCAGCTCTGAGAGGGAGAAGCTGATCGCCGAGTACTTCTTCGCCCACTTTCTCTTTTTACGGGAGGACCTTCTCGAAAAAGATGGCCGGACTCGATTTTTCGGGACGCTACAAGCTGCTGAAAGAGTTTTGAACAAAAACGAATTGGCAGATCGAAGATGGAGGCGAGATGCTCGACTCGTGGCGAACTCCAACACTTCTGAGGAGTTGGACAACGCATCAAAAACTTTATTAGGGAACTTATACAGACGTTGTGCCATGTTTTCCAGCCTCGACTTTGATGGAGGGATTGATTGAAAGGAATGGAGAGAATCCTCCTGCTCTCAGTCCTACTTTGCCTTTCGGCGGTCGCCTCGGCCCAGGACGGCGATTTCATTGGTGGAGTCATAGGTCCGGGAACCGAGAGCCCCGGCGGCAACATTGGGATGTCGAACCCTTCCGCCGACTACTGTTCCAACCAGGGATACGAGTACAGCGGCGGAAATTGCGTATTTCCGGACGGATCGTCCTGCGACGCATGGGCCTTCTACAGGGGCGAGTGCGAGTACGAGCCGAAACCCGCCCCGGAGCCTGAACCTGAACCGATTGTGGGACCCGGCACCGAGACCCCCGGCGATGGGGGATCAGTGATAGGTATGCCAAACCCAGCCGCCGTCTATTGCTCAAACCAGGGGTACGAGTACAGCGACGGAAAGTGCATATTTCCCGACGGGTCGTCCTGCGACTCCTGGGAGTTTTACAGGGGTGAATGCAGCTACAACCCGGAGCCCGAGAAGCCGATAGGAATGCCAAACCCCGCCTCGTCCTACTGCGCAGCTCAGGGGTACGACCTTGAGACCAGAACCGATCCGACGACCGGGGGAGAGGTTGGGTACTGCGTCTTCCCCGACGGCTCCTCCTGCGAGGAGTGGGCCTTCTACAGAGGACAGTGTCAATACCACCCGAAACCAAAACCTCAGCCGACTCCAACGCCAGCGCCCGTGCCTCCCGTCCCCAAGCCCCAGGCGCCTATAGCCACATACACCTGCGATGCTCCGCCCGTGGGGGAAGAGGGAACGATACTGAACTACAACGCGAAGACGGCGCCTCCGAGCAGGGTTTACTTCATGGGGAACTTCGTCTCCTGGCGAAACTTCGAGGAGGCATTTCCCGCCACGTCGCCCGCCCTCTGGGTCGAGACCTCTTCGGGATGGTCCTGGAACGCCGTATGCCCCCTGGGCGCCTGGATGAGCGAAGTGATCTACCTTCCGAGGAACGGGTCGGTCAGCCTCTACCTGATGGACTTCAGCGGAAACGCCAGGCAGCGCCAGCTTGGATCTGCCTCTGAGGGGTTCAAGCAGATCATCCTCTACACCAACTCGCCGGGACAGCAGATGGCGATAATCACCCTCGATGGCGTCCCGAGCAACGTCGTCTTCATCAACGTAAAGTCCGACTGGACGCCCTGCGGAACCCGAGAAGTCGGCGCTTCTGCAAGCCCTGAGGTGGACCTCGTCCCCTGAAGGGGATGAATTTTCGATCAGAATTTGTCGATCAGAAGGTGATGAATTGAGCACGAAAATTTTGTTTGTCCTGATGGCGGCGCTGGCGGCGGCGGCCGGCCCCGCTGTTGCAGATCTCGTGACGATCGAGGCGGATGATTACTCGATAGCCCTGAACGTGGACCTTGTCAAAAACGACTCCCAGGAGATGGAAACGGGAAGCTTGACCTACCCCCTGGTCGTTCGAGGGTCACAGTGGCCGGACGATGTCGCCTCGGCGACGAGCTACTCCCGCCAGACTTTCTCGATAGGGTCGACCTCCGAAGACGTGAAGGACGTGCCTCACGACCTTTTGGCCCTGGAATCGAACGTGGGGATAAAGCTTGACACGTATTCTGAGCCGCCCGAGGGCGGGCTCAACACCACGCCTTACGTTCTCGGCGTGGCGGTTAAGAATCTCACGGTCACCTTTGTAAAGAACGTGACCGTGGGCTGGATCAATCCGAACGAGACGCCGATGTACAGGGAGGAATGGGACTATGGGGACGGCACCGACCTTCCCGACGTCTACTTCGTCCTATTCGCCGTGGACGATGTCACGACCTGCAGGATAGATTCGATCTACGGGGTCTCCGGCGACGAGATGAGCGTTGAGAAGTTTGAGAATTTCCTCAAGAACGTGGACATCCTTCTCAACGTCCGCTCTTCTGGAGGAGATCCAATCGTGAACAAAGCGGAGGGATAGATATGATTGAGAAACTGAACGAGAGTTCGGGAAACGTAGTCGGCTTTCGGATGACCGGAAAGCTGACGGACGCCGATTACAAGGCCATGGGACCAGAGTTCGAAAACGCCATCGAAAAGTCCGGGAAAATCAGAGTTCTCTGGCTTCTCGAGGAGTTCAAGGGATGGGAAGCTAAGGCCGTCTGGGACGACTATGAGTACTGGAGAAAGTACGGGAAAAATTTCGAACAGGTAGCCATCGTGGGAAACAAGCGTTGGGAAGATTGGATGGCGAAGCTCGCCAAGCTCTTCATGAAGGGAGAGGTGAAGTACTTCGACGATTCCCAGCTCGATGATGCCTGGGCGTGGGTTCGAGAGGGCGCATCAAAATAGGGGAGCCTGCACCAGGCCCCCTCTCCCCTCGCCGCCATTTTTTTCATTTTTTTCCGTCCGCAATCCGCTTCGCCTCCTTACGGCACGTCCCACCACGCACCGACGGGCGGCGCGAGACCCCTCCGGCAGCCGAAACAAGAGGATGATTCCAAAGGTTAATATGGCAAAGATGAGTATAAAAAGATGCGGCAGTCTATCCGTCCGTTCGATTCGGCCGATCGGTGGCCGCCTGCCTGCTCATCCGCGCTGAAGAGATCAAAGGGGGAGAAAACCACGTCTGAAAAGAAGGAGAAGAGGGAGAAGATGGTCGAGGTCTGTCCGGTCTGCGGAAGCTCCGAGCTTTACTACGAGGCTGGGAGCTCCATCGGCAAGGTCTACCACTGCAAGGACTGCAACTACATCGGGGCGCTGGTGGTGGAGGCCGACGACGAGATGATCAAGGCGATAAAGGAGGAGTACGAACGGGAGAAGAAGGCCTGAAAAGGATAAACATACTGAATTATTGATGGTGCGATCTGATGTCGAATATAAACACAAAGGCCCATGTCCTGGTTCGTGACAACTTTACATGTCGCTATTGTAACGCTCGATTATATTTGGCTCAGGCGGTCAAAATACTTGCAATGCACAAACCAGAGAATATTTACTGGGATGCCCATTGGAGAACAGAACCTCTGAAAAGTTATGGTGCGACTGTCGACCACATTATTCCAGAGGATGATGGAGGATACGACTCGTTTGATAATTTGGTTGCCTGTTGCGTAGTATGCAATTCAAGCAAAGGCAACAGAAAACGAAGTCTTTTACCCCAGTTTTTAGATGGATCATGGGATGGGGGTAGTAGCATATTTCTAACCCTCGCCCCAATGTATAAGAGTCGCCTAAGCAAAGAGGATGAAAAATGGAAGAGGGCACTAGAACGAGAGGGAATTAATCCAGATGGTGAGGATGTTCAGGCTAAAATCAATATGATACTAACGCAGTCTTTCGGAGAAGATCCCGCCAGCTATGCCGTCACGCCAGAAATAGACGAAAGCTAAACATCGATGGCAGTTCTGGTGGTGAAGGTGCAATAACCACCATCGCACATTTCATAAACCCAGAAATAGACCCAATTCACAAGATGACCTCCCACGACGCTGAAATCTCTGGAATGACCACCCACAGGATAGAGGCCCTCACCGACGGGATCTTCGCCGTGACCATGACGCTCCTGGTCCTGAACCTGAAGCTCCCACAGGGCGGAGGGGAGGGGTTGGATGCCGACCTCATCGACCTGATCACGGGCCAAAGCCACGTATTTTCCAACTACGCCAAGAGCTTCCTTCTCGCGGCGATCTTCTGGATCATTCACCACCAGCAGTCCTCCGTCATAAAGAGGACCGACCGAAATCACACCTGGCTGAACATCATCATCCTGATGTTCGTCTCCCTCATCCCCTTCTCGACCTCGCTCGTCAACGACTACCACGACGACTGGATGGCGAGCGTCTTCTTCGGCATGAACATGTTCATCCTGGGGTCGCTCTTCTACCTCAACTGGGACTACGCCACCCGAAACCACAGGCTGGTGGCTCTGAACCTCGACCCTCGTCGGATCGCCATCGGGAAGAGAAGAAGCGCGGTGACGCCGATCGTCTCGCTCATCGCCATGGCTCTCGTTTTCGTGGACGTCAGCATCTCCTCTTTCGCCTACCTTCTGATCCCGGTGATCCTCTTTCACCCGACCTTCAGGTACGATCCCAGCGCCCCCGAAAAGAAGTAAGCTGAGCAATCGGGGCGGAGGTGGAGCAGGAGCAAGCAGAGCCTGAGCCTAATCCGTCTTCCGGACCCTGCCCCTGGCTAGAGACGCGAAGACCCCGATCAGACAGAGGACGACGAAGATTGAGAGGATCGCGGTGACGCTTTCGAGGAACTGTGGGTAGACCTCGGGCGTCACCTGGACCCTGCCCATGAATATCGAGAGGGCGGTCATGGCGATCGCCATGCTCGTCATCATCCCGATCGACCTCATCGTCCCCACCATCCCCGAGGCGACGCCGTAGTACTTCTTCTCAACAGAGCTCATGATGGCGTTGGTGTTCGGCGAGGAGAAGAAGGCAAATCCGAGCCCCAGAACTGCAAGGATTGCGACGATGAAGACGAGGCTCGTATCCTCGTCCAGGGCGTAGGCGAGGAAGAATAGGCCGATGGCTGTCAGGCCCATCCCGAATGATGCGACGACCTGGGCCTCGATCCTGTCGGAGAGCTTCCCGGCCCAGGACGATAAGGCCGCCTGGACCGCGGGCTGCGCCACCAGGATGAACCCAGCGTGCAGCGGCGAAAGGCCCTTCACCGTCTGCAGGTATAGTGTGAGAACGAAAGCGACGGCGAAGGTCGCACCGTAGTTTATCAGGGCGGCGAGGTTCGAGAGGGCGAATACCCTGTTCTCCCGAAATAGCCGGACGTTAAGAACCGGGCTCGGGCTTCTCAGCTCCCACCAGCCGAAGGCGAAAAGCCCCGCGATGCCCAGGACCAGGAACCCCGCCCCCGAGGACGATGGAAGGGTCGTGAGGCCGTGGATCGCCGAGACGAGGGCAAAACCGTAGATTAAGGATCCCGGCCAGTCGAACTTCTCCCCCCCGGCCTCGATCCACTCGCCTTTGAGCTTTCGGACAGTGAGAAGGACGACACACAGGCCCAGGGGGACGTTCACGAGAAATATGCTCCTCCAGCCGAGGTACTGGGTGAGAACCCCTCCGAGGAATGGGCCCAGGGATAAGCCCAGGTAGACGGCGGTGACGTTGATCCCAAGAGCCCGCCCCCTCTCTCCTGGAGGAAATACAGACGTCAGCAGGGCGACGGCCGTCCCAAAGATCATGGAGCTGCCCATCCCCTGGAAGAACCGGAAGAATATCAGGATCGAACCCGATTGGGGGAAGGCGCAGAAGAACGAGAATATGGTGAATGTCGCCATCCCCAGGGTGAAGAACTTCTTTCTCCCCCAGATGTCGGCGGCCCTTCCCAGGGGGACCATGAAGACCGCCATGGCCAGGAGGTGGGCGGTCACAACCCAGCCGAGGAGTACCGCATCCATCTCGAACTCGACCCCGATGGGCGGGAGGGCGACGTTTATCGCCGAGTTCGCGAAGGCCGGAAGAAAGGCGGCCACGGTGGAGATGAAAAGGACGCTTCTTTTGCTCTCGGCTTCGCACATCTGTTCGGGGAGATCTACGAGCAGCTATTTACCATCTCCCCTCGATGGAGCCGGTCCTCAAAGCCGACGCCTGAGATAAATATAAATCGCATACGAAATTAATATGATGACCATGAAGATCGTGGGAATATGCGGCAGCCCCCGGGAGAAGGCGACGGATCACGTCCTCAAAGAATGCCTCAACATGCTGGAGGAGAGGGGGTTTGAGACCACCTTCTTCACAGTTCGGGGCAAAAAAATCAGCCCCTGCCTCCACTGCGACTTTTGCCTCAAGAACAAGGAGTGCCGGATAACTGACGACATGTACGAGGTTTACCCCCTTCTCCGGGAGGCCGACGGTATGGTCTTCGCCACACCCGTCTACAACGGCGCCTTAAGCTCCCAGACCAAAGCCGTCATGGACCGGTGCCGCGCCCTTGCAGCCGCCGACTTCGACGTATTCAGGGGCAAAACCGGAATGGCGATAGCCGTCGGGGGGGATCGGATGGGCGGCCAGGAGATGGCGATCCAGCAGATCATCACCTTCTACGTCCTCAGCGGCATCGTGCCCGTGGGCGGAGGTTCTTTCGGCGCAAACCTGGGCGCCACCTTCTGGTCGAAGGACACCCTGGAGGGCGTCAAAGAGGACGAGGAGGGCTTTCGAACCCTGAGGAAGACGGTCCGGAGGTTCTCAGATCATCTGAAGGGCGTCGTCCCCGGGAAGGAAAAATAAATCAAGGTGTGGAACGATAAAGGAGCTACCATGACCGAGAAAAGGGCCAAGAAGAAAAAGGTGGTCTGGGGTATCACCGGCAGCGGCGACCGGATCCGGGAGACGGCCGAGATCATGACGGAGATGAGGCGAAAGTACGACGACGACGTCGAGATCAGAGTCTACATCTCCAAGGCCGGAGACCAGGTGGTGAAGTACTACAAGCTATTTCCCGAGCTGGAGCAGGAGTTCGACAAGATCTGGGTCGAGGCGAACGCCAACGCCCCTTTCCTCGCAGGCCAGATCCAGATGGGAAGGTTCGAGTTCATGCTGATCGCTCCGGCCACCTCCAACAGCGTCGCCAAGATATCCCTCAGGATCGCAGACACCATGCTCACCAACGCTGCCATCATGAGCCAGAAGGTCCTACTGCCCCTCTACATCATGCCATCCGACTTCAGGGAGGGAGAGGTGATCACGAAGCTTCCCGACGGAAGAGACCTCAAACTGGTGATAAGAAAAGAGGACGTCGAGCACGTCCAGAAGCTGGCGGCGATGGGGGGCGTCACAATGTTGGAGAGGACCAAGGACATCCCCAGCGTATTCGAAAAGCACTTCGGATGACGACGCCGAGCTGGACGAAGAAAAGAACAGATGTCCAGCTTTGGATACCCGGTTTAGGCCTGATGGTGGCGAATTCTTCCCCATAACCTTCGCCATCTGCAGAAACTATTTCAAACAGAATAAGTGTGATGAGCTGGTGAGATCAGGTGGACTTCAGCTCCTTTAGCCTGTGGATCTTGGTCATAACGTGATCGGTCTCGGCCTTCTTGTTCGTTTCCAGGTAATCGATTATGTCGTAGAGCCCCTTCTTCAGCTTGTAGATCCTGTAGGGTCTTCCCTTCCCTGGGTTCTTCTCGTCCCTCTCGGCTATCCAGTCCAGCTTTCTCAGCTCCCTCATGGCTATGCTGACCTCGGGCTGCCTCAGATCGGATCCCATCTCGATCTCGCGAGAGGTGGCCTCGTCAACACAGGCTAGATATGTCAAGACCTTCGCCACGTTCCTTTTAAGGCCGATCTTCATCAGTATCGATGCGAACTCCTCGCGTTCAACGTTCTGAGCGGGTAGCGAAACATTCCTCAATCCGGTCACCATTGTGTTGGTTGTTATAGATCCATATATAAGTTACGTTCAAAATAATTATCGCCTAATCCGGACCGGGCGAAGGGTAACGCCTGCTCCGATCTGGGAGAATCGAAACTGATTTTACCGACCCTTCCCGACTACAACTCGATATATTATCGGGCTTATGAGGCGATCTTATGAGAGGACTCTACATCACTGACAGCTATATCAAGAGCTTTGAGGCGAGGGTTGAGGAAGTATCCGACGGCAAGTTCGTCGTCCTGGACAGGACCGCCTTCTACCCGAACTCCGGAGGCCAGCCCCACGACACGGGGGTTCTGGTCAGAGACGGCGAGGAGTTTCCCGTCGTCTACGCAGGCCTCTTCGGCGGCAAGATAAGCCACGAGCTGGGAAGGGAAGGCCTTGCGGCCGGGGACAAGGTAGCGGGGTTCATCGACTGGGACCGCCGTTATCTCTTCATGCGCAGCCACACCGCCTGCCACCTATTGAGCGCTGTGATCTTCAGGGAGACGGGAGCGATGATCACGGGAAACCAGATTGGGATGGATAGGTCCAGGGTCGACTTCAGCCTGGAGGAGTTCGATCGATCGAGGCTCGCCGAGTACGTCGACCAGGTCAACAAGATCATAAAAGAGGACAGAGCCGTCAAGACCGCTGTCATCCCGAGGGATGAAGCGATGGAGATACCAGACCTCGTGAGGCTCGCAAAGGAGGTCCCCGATAGAGAGGAGATGAGGATCGTCGAGGTGGAGGGGATCGACCTTCAGGCCTGCGGCGGAACCCACGTCGGAAGGACCGGGGAGATCAAAGGCATAAAGATGCTCAAGGCCGAGAACAAGGGTAAATTCAACCGGCGGGTATACTTCGGAGTTTCGGAGGGTGATTGAGCATGGACGAGATGGAGCTTCTGGGAAAGACAAAGGTCGTGGTCAAGGACGAGCGGGTCGTGGAGACGGGAGAGCCCCTGATAACGTGGTGTCCCCTCTTCGACAAGGTCCGGGGAATAAAGGAGATAACCCCCGAGGCTGCGGCCGCCAACATGGAGTTTCGGATGCGAGAGCACGGGATGTTCACCTCGAAAAGAAAGCTGGAGATGGACGTCTTCGTCGGCTTTGGCGCCTCCGAGGTGATGATGACGGCGACGTCCCGGGGCCTGATCGAGGCCGCGGTCACCGTCTGCGACGGCGCGGGGACGGTGATAACATCGAACCCCAGCCTGATCCAGGGGATGGGGGGCTGGATTTCGGGGCTCGTCGAGACCGATCCGATACCAGAAGTCCTGGCCGGGATCGAGGAGAGGGAGGGGACCGTCCTGGACCCAAAGATCGCCCTCATCGACCAGGTGGCGGGAGCGAAGCTCGCAGCTAATAGGTTCTCGAAGTTTGCGGTCACCGTCGCCGACGCCGATACAGCGGAGGAGCTGCGACGCCTTGAGAAAGAGCGGAACGTTCAGATCCTGATCGTTGGGGTCCACCTCACCGGGATCGGCGAAGATGAGGCCGATCGGCTCGTCGCAGCTGCCGACATCGTGACAAGCTGTGCCTCCAAATTCATAAGGGAGAAGGTCCGGCCCCTCGTCCAGGTGGGAACTGCCGTTCCGCTATTCGGCCTGACCCGATGGGGAAAGGAGGTCCTGGTGGAGAGGGCAAAAGAAGTGGACAGGCCGATCCTCATAAACACGATGCCTCTGCCGGTCCTGCCGGAAAATAAGCAGCCTCGACCGCTGGTCTAGGTTCTGTCTGCAAAATTTAATTGGGTGGGGTTCGTGATTTATGGACAGGTCAGATAGAACTCGCTTCCGGAGCCGATCTCTTGCCTGATGTTGAAGTCGCCGATGTAGGTCCCGCCGTAGGTCATGATGGTGACGCCCTCGTAGCCGTTCTTCACCCTGGCCCCGAGCCTAGCTGTGCCTCTGCCCTCTGAGGCGATCGAGTAGACCGAGGCGTTATCGTTCTGGAATATGGTGGTGTCCTTGATCAGGTACTCTATCTCGGTGTAGCTCTCGGAGATGACCGTTCCCATCTCGTAGTTCTTGGCACAGAGGGCGTTACGAAGGTCTCTCTCGGATTGGAAGACTCCCCACTCGTTGAAGAACATCGAGCCATTGTCGACGTAGGCGGTCTGTCTCCTGGAGACGGTCCCGCTCCCCTCGGTTCCGACGACGAGCTTCTGGCCTTCGATCCCCTTATCGGTCTGGTAGATCTTCATCTCGTCAATGTAACCGCTCAGGTATATGTACGAATGTTCCGTGACGTTCCCGGCGATGCTCCAAGCAGCTAAGCCCGTCGGAGATACCAGCATCACAGACAGGACGACAAGCGGCAGCAAAACTCTGGCCTTCATGATAAACCCCTTTCCAACTCTCATATTCTGGTACATCCATTATAAATCTGATGGGTCCTAGGCACCCGAATTAGGGGGCCAGTTTCCAACGCCTCGCCGAGGCCTTCTGCAGGAGAGCGCTGGGGCCTGGACGGGTTTCAAGGCATCTTTTCGTCCCGTCTCAGGTCTCGCCCCATCCATCCTTCGTCCACATCACCAAGCTCCGAGCCGGGCCGTGCCCCGGTCCTGAGACGATATCTGGTAGACCAGTACGTCATCCTTCTGGGATGAGGTGGTGTCCTTGATCAGGTACTCTATCCCGGTGTAGCTCTCGGAGATGACCGTTCCCACCTCGCGGTTCTTGGCGCGCAGGGCGCTAAGAAGGTCGCTCTCGGAGGTTTGGGGCTTGTAAGGCTTGTAGTCGAATTCGCCCTGCACGTTGAAGTATATCTCGCACTCGTCGACGTAGGTGGTCTGGGTCCTGTAGACGGTCCCGCTCCCCCGGGTTCCATAGACGAGCTTCGAGCCCGCTAAACCCTCCTCGGTCTGGTAGATGAACATCTCGTCCATGTACCCGTTCAGGTATATGGTCGAGCGTTGCGTGACGTTTTTGGCTATCTCCCAGTCTGCAAGGCCCGTCGGAGATACGAGCATCACGAACAGGACTGCAAGCGGCAACAAAACTCTGGCCTTCATGATCGACCCCTTTCCAACCCTCGTATTTTGGCGCCTTCATTATAAATCTGATGGGTCCTAGGCTCCCGAATCAGGGGGCAGCGTTCCGACGTCCCGACCTTTTTCCTTTTCTCTTTTTTCCGGGCTGGCTTCGCCGGATCTCCTCGATCCGACGGTCCAGGGCCGGTTTCAGGTCGGCGTTCACCTCGCCCGAGTATCGGTCGATCCGAGACCCGATGGCGAGCTTTGCCGCGAGAGCCCGAGCGGCTCGACCCCGGAGCCCTCTTGTCGTTCCCATGATCGCGGGATGCCTGTAGATCATGCCGTGCTTGGGGGATGGAGCCTTTCCCCGCAGGTGCTTGAATAGCGCCTTTTCAGCCCCCATCACCTGGATCGCTGACGCCGGCATCTCCGAGAGGCGTTTGAGCCCTCCGGCTCTCGATATAATCCTTGCCGCGAGAAGCGGCCCCGCGAGGTTCGAGAGGTTTGGTGCGATCTGGACCGTCGCCGTCTCCAGGCTCTTTTGGACCGACCTCTTAGCATCGTGAAGCTCGATGACGGATCGAGCCAGGACCCCGATCGACTCCTCTTCTTCGGCCAGGAATTCTGCGAGGGCTCTGCCCCGCAGGCGGCGGTCGTCGTGGAGGCGGGACCACTCGTAGAGCCTCTCCTCCAGACGGTTCACCACCTCGTTCAGGTCGTCGAGGGCCTCGATCGTCTGGAGTAGCTCCGCCTCGGCTCCGGCCTGGGCCCGCAGCTTATGCCTCACGAGATCCAGAGCCGTTTCCCGGAGGGTGGCGTTATATTCCTCGTCGTCCCGGAAAATGCCGCTCGCCAGGGCCAGCTTGCGAAGGTCGGGCTGGACCGCCCCGTCTTCCGCCCGACCGCCCAATGCCTCCAGTCTCCCAAACCCTGAGAAGGGCTCTTCTGAGATCCTCATCAGCCCTTCGACCATCTCGTCGGCCCCACCGGCCAGGGCGACCTCCCCAGATTCGTCGTCCAGAGATCCAAACCAGGTCGTGATCTTCATCTTGCTGCTCACTCTCCCGCCAGGTCCAATATTACTTTCGCCCCGCCGGAAGTAAGTTTATCTACCATTAAGGCCTCTGGAATATTGCCTCTCTATTAAAACTATTAGAAACTGGAGGTCAAATATTATGAAAGCAGCCGTAGAGCAGATTTTGGCTCGGCTGCGGGACCAGAAGGTGGAGGTCCCCGCAGACGAGGTGGAGAGCCGTCTCAGGCTCCTGGTGGAGAAGTTCGGGGTCCCCGAGGGCGAGGCGACCCGGTCCGTCGTCAACTATTTTCTCAAAGAGCACGGCATCGCGCCGGCGTCCTTTGCCGCAAGAAAGAGCGAGAGCCTGAAGGTGGGCGAGATCAACAGCTCCGGCCGGTGGATCGACCTGGAGGCGAAGGTGGTGGATCTCTGGGAGCCGACGAGCAGCGCCATATCCCAGACGGGCCTCGTTGGGGACGAGACCGGCACCATCAAGTTCGTCAAGTGGACCAAGTCCGAGCTTCCGGACATGGAGCTTGGAAAAAGCTACCTCTTCAAGAACGTCGTCACCGACGAGTTCCAGGGAAGGTTCAGCGTCAAGCTGAACAGGACGAGCGGTTTCGAGGAGCTGGCCGAGGAGGTGAAAGCCGCCGAGGCCCCGGCAATGGGCTCGGTCCAGGAGATGAAGATTTCGGAGATATCAGAGCCCGCGCGGTGGATCGACCTTCGGGCGAAGGTGGTCCAGCTCTGGGACCCGACGAGCGAGGCGATATCCCAGACCGGCCTCATCGGCGACGATACCGGAGTGATCAAGTTCGTCAAGTGGACGAAGTCCGAGCTTCCGGATATCGTGGAGGGGGAGAGCTACCTCTTCAAAAACGTCGTCACCGACGAGTTTGAGGGCAGGTTCAGCGTCAAGCTGAACAGGACGAGCGGGTTCGAGCCCCTGGAGGAAGAGATCGAGGTCAGCCCCCAGGAGGCGAAGTTTTCAGGAGCGATCGTGGACGTCCAGAAGGGGTCGGGGCTGATCAAGCGCTGTCCCGTCTGCAGGAGGATGCTGACTAAGGGCGTCTGCGGCGAGCACGGAAAGCAGGAGGGGACCTACGACCTCCGGATCAAGGCGGTCCTGGACGACGGGGTGAAGGTCCAGGAGGTCCTGATCAACCGGGAGAGGACGGAGAGCCTCATCGGGATCAGCATGGAGGAGGCGAAGACCATGGCCATGGAGGCCCTCGACCACGAGGTGGTGAGGGGCATGATCGAGGAGAGGCTTCTGGGCAGGTACTACACCGTCTCCGGACCGACGGTCGACCGCTACATCCTCGTCGAGACGATCTCGCTGGTTCCCCCGGTGACTGCGGAGGAGGCCGATGCCCTCATGGAGAGGGCCCAGGAGGTGATCTGAGATGGCAAGCTTCGCAAGGGAAGTTGCAAGAAGGGTCTATGCTCAGGAGCTTCGCGACTCCGACCTCTCCTTCAGGGAGAACGAGGATCAGTACGCCCCCCTCTACCTGATCACCCCCACTGGGGCTCGGTGCAACCGGGTCCTGGTGGTGGGAACTCTGACCGAGAAGGACAACCTGGGAGACGACGTCGAGTACTGGCGGGGAAGGGTCGCCGACCCCACGAGCAGCATCTTCGTCTACGCCGGCCAGTACCAGCCCGACGCGGCCCAGGCCCTGGCGGGAACCGAGCCACCGGCCTTCGTTGCCGTCGTGGGCAAGCCCAGCGTCTACGAGACAGAGGACGGGACCAGGCTGATATCGATCAGGGCCGAGTCGGTCCAGAGGGTCGACGCCGAGACCAGGGACCGGTGGATCCTCGAGTCGGCGGCGAGAACCCTGGATCGGCTCAGGGCCTTCAAGGCCTTCCTGGGCATGGGTGGTGCCGACGCCTTCTCCAGTGGCGATGAGCTCCTCAAAAAGCCCCAGGCCCCCGAGGACGTGGCCGACATCGGAAAAGCCCACCTCCATTATTCCACGGACCTTGAAAGGTACAGGCAGATGGTGGCGAGGGCTCTCGAGTCCCTTAAAGGGGAGATATCAGAGCCGAAGGTCGAGGTCGCGGAGCCCAAAGCCGAAACGGAAAAAACAGGAGGCACAAGAGCCGAGACGGCCTGGGAGGACGAGGTGGCTATAGGGGCCGAGCCGGAGGAGGGCGAAGAGGAGATCAGCGAACTTGAAGACCTGGAAGGCCCTTTGAATTTCGACGAGGATGAAGGGCTGGGGGACGCCGAGGGGATCGAGGAAGAAGAGGTTTTCTTTGGCGGACGCGAAAAGGTCTCCCCCAAGAAGAGGAAAGAGCGGTGAGACCGGAAACGGACGAGCCGGAACTGGTCCTGAAAGGTTTATATAATATGGCTGAGTTTATATTAGGTGGTGATAGAATATGGTGATCGGAGTGACGATGGTCAAGGTGGTGCCGGGACAGGAGAGGACCGTTTACAACGCCCTCAGAGAGATCGAGGGGATCAAGGACGTCTATCACGTCTTCGGCGAGTACGACTTCGTGGTGGTTCTGGAGGTGGAGGGACTGAGCGTCTTAAACCGCCTGGTGGACACCATCCGTGAGATTCACAACGTGACCGCAACCCAGACGGTGGTGGGAGCCGAGCTCTAAGCTCCCTCCTTTTTTCTGATATGGAGATAGCAGAGGAGCTGGCCAAGCACCAGAAGGCCATCTCCGTAGCCGAATTTTTCGAGAAGAACCGCCAGATCTTGGGCTTCGACTCGGCTCCTCGGTCCCTCATAACCACCGTCAAGGAGGCGGTGGACAACTCTCTTGACGCCTGCGAGGAGTCGGACATATTACCGGACATCTTCGTCCAGATCCAGAGACGTGGCGAGGGGTTCAGGGTTGTGGTGGAGGATAACGGGCCGGGGATCGTGGGGTCTGAGGTTCCACGGGTCTTTGCCAAGCTCCTTTACGGATCGAGGTTTCACGCCCTCAAGCAGAGCCGGGGCCAGCAGGGGATCGGGATATCCGCGGGCGTCCTCTACTCCCAGCTCACAACAGGACGGCCGACGGCCGTCACCACCAAGATCGGGCCGAATCACAAAGCGGGCCGGTGGGAGCTGATGATCAACACCGCCACCAACGAGCCCGAGATTCTGACGATCGAAGAGGCCGACTGGGACCGACCCCACGGAACCCGGGTGGAGCTGGAGATGGACGGGTCTTACGTTCGGAGCCGGAGGCAGTCGATTTATGGTTATCTGAAGAACGTGGCCATAGTCAACCCCCACGCCCGGATCACCCTCGTCGAGCCCGACGGGAACATGGAGGTCTTCGAGAGGGCGACGGACAAGATGCCGCGGCCCTCCTACGAGATCAAGCCCCACCCCTGGGGGATGGAGCTTGGCGGCCTCATCAAGATGCTCAGGTACACCGACAAGAAGAAGCTCAAAAGCTTCCTCCAGGGCTCCTTCTCCAGCGTCGGGGCGATCATATCCCAGGAGATCTCTGAGCGGGCGGAGCTCGATCCCGAGATGGTCCCCCAGGATCTGACCCACTCCGAGGCAACGAGGCTCCTTTTTGCCTTCAAGCAGATGAGGCTCAAGTCGCCCCCCACCGACTGCCTATCCCCCATCGGCGAGGAGCTGATAAGGACGGGCCTGGAGAAGGAGTACCGGGTGGACTATATCGCCACCTCCATGAGGTCGGTCTCGGTCTACTCGGGAAACCCCTTCCAGGTGGAGGTGGGGCTCGCCTACGGCGGCGAGCTGAAGGCGGACGGCAAGGTCGACGTTTTGAGGTTCGCAAATCGGGTTCCCCTCCTCTACCAGCAGGGAGGGTGCGCCATAACCCACGCCATCGAGAACATCTCCTGGAAGACATACTCCCTGAGCCAGCCCGGAGGCGGGGTTCCCACAGGACCTGTGGCGCTTCTAGTCCACATCGCCTCGACGAACATACCCTTCACCTCAGAGTCGAAAGACGCCGTCGCCGACGTTCCCGAGATCGTGGCGGAGGTGGAGCTGGGCCTGAAGGAGGTGGGAAGAAAGCTCCGGCGGTACCTCTCCAAAAAGAGCGCCCTCTCGGAGCGAAAGGAGAAGGAGGAGATCATAAGAAAGCTCCTTCCTCGGATCTCAAAGAAGCTGGCAGAGCTTCTCGAACGGGAGGAGCCGGACATCAACCCCGTCGTCGCCAAGATCATGGGAAACCTCCTGGTCAAAAGGTCCATAGTTTCCGAGAACGGCGAGACCTTCGTGACGTTGGAGGTTGCAAACTACAGCGATGCCGCCAAGGCTTTCAAGCTCCACGAGACGGTCTCAGTGGAGGCGAAGTCCGTCGAGCCCACCGCGAGGGTGATCGCTCTCGGGGACGGGTACGATCACCTTTGGAAGGTGTCTCTTCGGCCCGGAGAGCGGCAGAAGATCAGGTACACGGTTCCCTCGGAGGGGGTCAGTTTCTCCGAGCCCGTGGTCGAAGGCATCCCCTCGGAGCTTGTCAGCGGTGCAAGGGTGGTGGGATAGATGAAGGACTCAGAGACGACGAGGAAGAGGCTTCTGGGCCTAGCGGAGACGCTCTACGACCAGTTCGAACAGGGAATCGTACCTCACCTCGCCCTTCCCAGCAGGACGAAGAGCAACCTAGAGTACGACCAGGAGGGAGAGATCTGGGTCTATGGCGACCAGGAGAGCGTCCGGTCCGTCAAGACCGTGAGAGGCGCAAAGAGCGTCCTCAAGACATCCTATCTTGTCGAGCTTCTGATCAAAGAGCACCTCCAGCATAACCGGGGCTCCACCCTGAGAGAGATCTACTACATCTCCGAGAACTGGGACGTGGCCAAGTTCGGGGAGCAGGCCGAAAGCGACCGGCTCGTCGAGGATCTGGAGATTCTGACGACTCTGCTCCGAGAGGACTTTCACGTCCGGCCCGAGGAGGACGGTGCCACGGTCTTTGGCCCCCTCACCATCAGTGAGAAGACCCGGAGGGGCGAGAGGACGATCCACTGCCAGGAGGACGTCGGTGAGGCCGGGTACCAGATACCCTTCAACGTCGACAACGTCGAGTTCAAGGATCACGACGCAAAGTTCGTCGTCGCGATAGAGACCGGCGGCATGCACGCCCGGCTGATCGAGAACGGCTTCGACCAGGAGCACAACGCAATCCTGGTCCACCTGAAGGGCCAGCCCGCAAGGAGCACCAGACGTCTCATAAAGAGGCTGAACGAGGAGCTCGCCCTCCCCGTCCTCGTTTTCACCGACGGCGACCCCTGGTCTTATCGGATCTTTGCCAGCGTCGCCTACGGAGCCATCAAGAGCGCTTACCTCTCCGACTACCTGGTGACGCCAGCAGCCCAGTTTCTGGGGGTCCAGCCGACGGACATCGTCAACTACGACCTGTCCACCGACAAGCTGACCGACCAGGACCTCCAGGCCCTTCGAAGCGAGCTCGCCGACCCGAGGTTCGCGACCGACTACTGGAAAGAGCAGATCCAGCTCCAGTTAAAGCTCATGAAGAAGGCTGAGCAGCAGGCCTTCGCCGGAAAGGGGCTCGACTTCGTGACGAAGGTCTACCTCCCTGAGAGGCTCTCGGAGATGGGGATGATCTAGGCCCCTCGACCTTGCGACGGGGCGAAATTTTATCTATTTTGGGAGGGTCTTTCGATCGTGACCATTGACTTTCATTCCCACATATATTCCGACGAGATGGCGCCAAAAGCGATCGCCTCCGTCAAGAGGAGGATGGGGGTCAGGGTGCCGGGGCTTGGGACCGTCTCCGCCCTCCGGGACTCGATGGAGAGGGCTGGCGTTGAGAAATCGATAATACTGCCCCTCGCGCCTCTCCCTAGGCACGTCGGGCCGATGAACGACTTCTTCCTCGGGGCGGCTGAAGGAAACGGCCTCGTCCCCTTCGGGGCGATCCACCCCTTCCAGCCCGATCTCGAAGAGGAGCTGGACAGGCTCATCTCGGCCGGGGTCAAGGGGGTTAAGGCCGTCCCCTTCCTCCAAAGCTTCTATCCCGACGATCCCCCGGTGCGACCGGCTCTACGAGGCCGTCGAAGAGCGGGATATGGTCCTCCTCCTCCACGCTGGAAAGGTGCCCGAGGACCTGCCGGAGTTCTTCGGGACCCCCGACCGCTTCGCCCGGATGGTGGAGAGACACCCCGACCTCGTCGTCGTCCTCGCGCACCTGGGAGGGTGGGAGATGTGGAACGGGGTGCGTGAGCACCTGATCCCGGCGGGGGAGAACGTCTACTTCGACACCGCCTACGTCTCGCCGAGTTTGACTTCAGAGGAGTCCTGCGACCTGATATCCGAGATGGGCGCAGATCGTGTCCTCTTCGGTACCGACTACCCCTGGACAGACCAGGCCGAGGAGATCGAGTTCGTCGGGGAGATGGACCTATCGGATCGGGAGAAGAGGCTTATCTTATCCGAGAACGCCAAAAGGCTCCTTTTCCGCTGAGCCAACTTTTTAACGGATCGATATGGTGTTGGGAATATGAAGCGCGATCTCATGGAGATTCTGGCCTGCCCCATGTGCAAGGGCGATCTGGACCTCGAGGTATTCGAGGAGAAGGACGAGGAGATCCTTAACGGAAAACTGTGCTGCAAGAGCTGCGGCGAGTGCTACCCCATCGAGGACGGGATACCGAACATGCTGCCGCCGGGCCTGCGGGAGGAGATGGCCTCTTAGGCGGCCTTCGGGGCCCGCCCGCCGGGCTCGCCTTCGTCCGATCTCGTCCACCCGCCCTTCATTCCCCTCCCTTCAATCCCGCCTCAAAACCTCTCTTCAAATTCCCTTTTATTCTGATCGTCACTCTTATCTAGGGACGAAATACCTTCCCGGATACGTGATAAGCGTGAGATACATCGTCGTTACGGGCGGGGTGATGAGCGGCCTTGGCAAAGGGATCACCGCCGCCTCTATCGGTCGGATGTTGATGGAGAGGGGCTACAAGGTCACCGCCATCAAGATCGACCCTTACATAAACATCGACGCGGGGCTGATGAGCCCCTTCCAGCACGGCGAGGTATTCGTCCTCAAGGACGGGGGCGAGGTGGACCTGGACCTCGGCAACTACGAGCGATTTTTGGACGTGGAGCTGACCCGCGACCACAACATCACTACCGGCAAGGTCTACAAGAGCGTCATCGAGAAGGAGAGGCGCGGCGAGTACCTGGGTAAGACCGTCCAGATCATCCCCCACATCACCAACGAGATCAAGGAGAGGATCAGGCGGGTGGCGAGGGAGAGCGGCTGCGAGGTCTGCCTGATCGAGGTAGGCGGGACGGTGGGCGACATCGAGAGCATGCCCTTCATCGAGGCGATGAGGCAGCTCAGAAACGAGGAGATGGGAAACATCGCCTTCATCCACGTGACCCTCGCGCCGACGACCACCGACGGCGAGCAGAAGACGAAGCCGACCCAGCACAGCGTCAAGGAGATGAGGTCTCTTGGCCTTCAGCCCGACATCGTCGCTGTCCGCTGCACAAGGCCCCTGCGGGACGAGACGAAGTCGAAGATATCCCTATTCTGCGATGTGCCCGTCGAGGGGGTGGTGAGCAACCACGACGTTGACGACGTCTACAAGGTTCCCCTCCTCCTGGAGGAGCAGAGGACCCCTCTGTACCTGATGAAGATGCTCCGGCTCTATCCTCTTGAACACAGGACCGACTGGGTGGAGCTGATCGAGAAGATGGTATCGATCAACGATTCCGTCAAGATGGCGATCGTTGGCAAGTACACCGCCGGGTCTCAGGGGACGACCCACATGGAGGAGACGTACCTTTCCATCCGGGAGGCCCTGAAGCACGCGGGGATCGAGGCGGGGGTCTGGCCGAAGATATCCTGGATCGATGCCGAGGATCTGGAACACAATCCGCCAGAGGAGGTCCTGAGCGACTTCGACGGAATCCTCGTGCCCGGCGGCTTTGGCGCGCGCGGCACCCAAGGGAAGATGGAGGCGGTCAAGTACGCCCGCGAGAACGGCGTTCCGTACCTGGGGATCTGCTTTGGGATGCAGCTTGCCGTCGTAGAGTTTGCAAAGAACGTCCTTGGCCTAGAAGACGCCAGCTCCACCGAGTTCGGCGAGACCCCCCACCCCGTCATAACGATCCTTCCAGAGCAGGAGGGGATCAAGGATATGGGCGCGACGATGCGCCTCGGTAACTACGACGCAGAGCTCCGGGAGGGGAGCATCGCCCGCGAGATCTACGGCACAGATCAGATCGTCGAGCGGCACCGTCACAGGTACGAGGTGAACCCTGACTACATCTCCAGGATCGAGGAGAAAGGGATGATCTTCTCTGGCAAGAACAGAAACAGGATGGAGATCGCCGAGATCCCCAACCACCCGTTCTTCTTCTCGACCCAGTTCCACCCCGAGATGAAGTCGAGGCCCGGCCGCCCCTCGCCTCCGTTCCTCGCCTTCGTCGAGGCGATGAAGGAGAGGGCGGGGAAGCGAGAGTAAGGTGAAAAAACGATAAGCTGCGCCGCTGTGGTGGGCGGCGCGGAAAATATTTTTTGGCTCGCCCCATGATCCGCACCTCACCGAATTTGTAGATCCAAAAACCGATTGATTTATGTAAGGAATTTACTGAGTTGATACCATGATCGATCCCAAGCTATCGCTGGCAATTTCTGTTCAATCCAACAAGGGCGTATACGCCCTTCTGTTGGGTTCGGGCGTCTCTCGTTCTGCTCAAATTCCGACAGGACGGGAGATCATTTGGGATCTTATAGGAAAGTTGGCGAAACTCGAAGGTGGAGATTGCGAACCCGACCGTGCCGCATGGTACAAGGACAAATATGAAGAATATCCAGACTACTCTAAGCTGCTCAGCCAGGTTGTTTATTCCGCATCCGAACGTCGTGAACTGCTTAGACCTTACTTTGAACCCACTGAGGAGGAACAGGAAGAAGGATTGAAATTATCCACAGAAGCCCATCAAGCCATAGCGAATCTTGTTGAAAGTGGTTATATTCGGGTAATTATTACGACAAATTTCGATCGGCTCTTAGAAAATGCCCTTGGGAATAAGGGGAGAGCACCTATAGTTATAAACACAGAAGAAATAGCAAAAAGTGCATTACCACTAATTACACATCCTACAGGATGTATTATTGTCAAAGTCAATGGGGATTACTTGGACCCGCAGACCAAGAATACGGCTGATGAGCTAAAAAAATATCCTGAACCTATAGAGAGACTCCTAGATCGCATATTCGATGAGTTTGGGCTGATAGTTTGCGGTTGGTCAGGTGATTCAGATATTGCTCTTCGTGCCGCACTGAAAAGATGCAGCAATCACAGATATACGACGTATTGGACGGACATTAGGGAACCAAAAGGTGAAGCAGGTAACCTTATAAGTCTAAGGCAAGGAAAATTCATCCACATTAAAAATGCAGATAGATTTTTCGGAGAATTGGCTGATAACGTGTTCGCTTTGGAAGAATATTCTAAGCCACACCCCCTTGATTCTCCTGTCCTGGCGTACAGAGTTAAGAAGTATTTACGTGATGATCGTTGTGATATTCGTCTTCATGATTTGATGCATCAGGAAGTAGAGGAACTCTACGCAGAATTATCAGATGAGGAGAAGTTTCCTGTTTGCGGCATCTCTAACAATGGACATAAAGATGAATTCAGAAGACATGTGAAACATTACGAATATATAACTAAACCTGTCCTCGCTATGATGATCACAGGATGTCGCTGGGGTAAAAAATTACATGAAGATCATTGGATCCACTGTCTTGAGCGAATTGCTAATCCATCAGGAAAACGGAATGGGATACCTGTATCGACTAACCTGAGATTGTACCCTGCCCTTCTTCTTCTCTATGGTGGTGGAATTATTTCAATTGCAACAGAAAACTACGAACTATTTTCTGCACTTCTGAATAAACCTAAAGTTAGGTCCGTGCATGGCGAAGATGTCCCTCTTGTTAAATCCCTATATACAGAATCCGTTATTGAAAAGGAAAGCACCCAAAAATGGTTGCCTGGTATGGAGCATGAGCGTAAACCGGTTTTTAGTAATTATTTATATAAAATACTTCGAGAACCACTTAAAGATTTCCTTCCTCAAGATACCAGATATCAAAAGTGCTTTGATCGGTTTGAGTATCTGTTTGCTTTGGTAAACACCTCCTTGGAAGATGACGCTTATGGGCCTATCGGGTGTTTTGCCTTTAGGCATAAGAATGAGCATCGCGAAGTTAGCATTATGCAGGAAATAGGGGACGAAGCATCAGTGCTAGGTGACAACTGGCCACTTCTGAAAGCCGGTCTTTTTAAAGGTGATGTAAAGGAATTCAACTCCGCTAAACAAAAGTTTGATAAACATATTAATGATTTTATTCGAAGAGGAGGTAACTTTTAAAAATTAGATTAATGCATCTATCATTCCCGACATAGTGCTGTCCGTCCCTTTAGCTAAACTTGTCCCGAAACTTACTTGTCCCGATATCCGCCTTAATCATCCCTTGGAGTCCCTGAAATGACCGATCAGAAAAGCCCCAGGCGGTCCGTCCCCCGGATCGAATCGATCAGAATCAAGAACTACCGGGCGCTTTGCGACCTGGAGCTCAAGCCCCTCTCCCCCCTCACAGTCCTCCTCGGTCCCAACGGCAGCGGCAAGTCCACGATCTTCGACGTCTTCGCCTTCCTCTCCGAATGCTTCTCGGCGGGCTTGAGGCGAGCCTGGGACAAGCGAGGGCGGTTCAAGGAGCTTCACACCCGCGGCACCAGCGGCCCTATCGAGATCGAGCTGAAGTACCGCGAGAGGGGGAACCTTCCGGTCATAACCTATCATTTATCCATCGACGAGGAGAAGACGGGGCCAGTCGTTGCCGAAGAGTGGCTCCAGTGGAGACGAGGGTCACAGGGCAAGCCCGTCCGGTTCCTCGACTTCAAAAACGGATCTGGACGGGTGACTACGGGAGAGATGCCCAACGAAAAGGACGAGCGGGTTGAGGAGAGGCTGGACTCTCCTGATATGCTCGCCGTAAACACGCTCGGCCAGTTCGCAAAGCATCCCAGGGTCAGCGCCCTTCGACGGTTCATTTCGGGCTGGTACCTTTCCTATCTCACCGCTGACAGCGCCCGCGGGATCGCGGAGGCGGGACCCCAGGAGCGACTTTCCATGACTGGAGACAACCTCCCAAACGTGATCCAGTACCTAAAAGAGCAGCATTCAGACCGGCTGGTGGAAATCTTACGCACCCTATCTCAAAGGGTGCCCCGCCTTGAGAGGGTCGACTCCGAGTTCATGCCCGACGGGCGGCTCCTTTTGGAGATCAAAGACGCTCCTTTCGAGAAGCCGATTTTGGCGAAGTTCGCCTCCGATGGGACTCTCAAGATGCTCTCTTACCTCACCATCCTCTACGATCCAGATCCGCCCCAGCTCGTGGGGATCGAGGAACCTGAAAATCACCTCCATCCACGGATACTGCCGGAGCTGGCCGAAGAGTGCCGGAACGCCTCCAGCCGGACGCAGCTGATGGTCACCACCCACTCTCCATTTTTCGTCAACGGCCTTCGACCCGAAGAAGTTTGGGCCCTCCGCCGCGACGAGAAGGGCTACACCCAGGCAAGGCGGGCGGCCGACATTAAGGGAATCAACGAGCTCATGGACGAAGGGTCCAAGCTCGGTTACCTGTGGGTGGAGGGACTCTTCGAAATTGTTGACCCTCTCCTTGAATCATCATCCCGAAGTTCGCCCGACTCTGAGGCGGGAAAGCAAGCCGCTGAGTGATCCGCCATGCACATCGAGTTTCTGGTCGAAGAGCCTTCGGCCGAGGCGGCTTTGAGAAATTTGGTGCCCAAGATTCTGGGACCTGATGTCGAGTTTCGCGTTATCCGTTTCCAGTGCAAACAAGACTTGTTGTCCAATCTTCCCGTACGGCTGAAGGGCTACAGAAAATGGATTCCCGCCGACTGGCGCATTGTAGTGCTGGTCGACGAAGATCGCCAAGACTGCCTGGAACTCAAGCGCAGGCTGGAGAGGGCGGCAGTGGATGCGAGATTGGTCACCAAAACGAATGCCGAAAACAGCTCTACGTTTCAGGTTCTGAACCGGATCTCGATCGAGGAGCTGGAAGCCTGGTTTTTCGGAGATGTGGAGGCGATTCATCGTGCCTATCCCAAGATTCCTTCGAGCCTGGGAACGAGGTCAAAATATCATGACCCTGACGCAATCCAGGGTGGCACCTGGGAAGCGCTGGAACGAGAGCTTCAGAGGAAAGGATATTTCCTGGGAGGTCTGGCCAAAATCGAGGCCGCAAAGGCCATATCCGCTCATATGGACCCTGACCAGAACCGGTCGAAGAGCTTTCAGGTATTCAGGGACGGTCTGATAGAAATGGCGAAATTATCCCGAAGTTGATCCGCTCCAGGTTCTGGGCTTCCGAATCCCTGCCCCAATTTTTCCCCGCCGCCCGAGCCCCCGGACCCTCACGGCATCTCTCTTCCGAGGCCGAAGATGGGGGTCATGAGGATGTTTGCGAGAAGGCATATCCCGCCGGCCAACAGGCCCGTCCCTATCGGCGATAGCTCCAGCAGGTGCCCGAAGTAGGTTCCCAGATAAAAGCCCAGGCCTATCGTGACGATCATCTGAAGGATGCGAAGCGATCTCGTATCGATCATACGCCAACAAGTTCGCAGTCATCTTTTAAAATGCTTTGCGACCTCTCCGGGACCAGAGGGGTCGGGGGAGGGGGACTGTTTTGAGGGGCTGATCGTGGTGGGCGCCGCCCGCGCCCGGGGCTTTGGTGATCCGGATCGGGATCATGGGCTTCTGGGCCGTGGAGGCCTGATGCCTCCGCGCCGAGGGAAGGATATAAGGCTGAAGAGATATAAATAAAGTCCACATGTCCCTCGATATCTATCATGTAGACGCCTTCACCTCAGAGCTCTTCGCCGGAAACCCGGCCGCCATCTGCCTCCTCGACGAGCCCCGGGATGACGGATGGATGCAGAAGGTGGCGCGGGAGATGAACCTCCCGGAGACCGCCTTCTTGATCCCGTCCGGGGACGGCTTTCGCCTCCGCTGGTTCGCGCCCAAGGTCGAAGTCGACCTCTGCGGCCACGCCACCTTAGCCAGCGCCCACGTCCTCTGGGAGGAGGAAATCCTCAAGCTTGTCGAGACTGCCAGGTTCGAGACCAAAAGCGGCCCTCTCTTTGCCGAGAAGAGAGGCGACCTGATCGAGATGGACTTTCCGGCAGAGCCGGAGAGGGCCGTCGAATGCTCTCCGCCCATGCTTCAAACGGCCCTGGGCGCGCGGCTCGGCTACGTCGGCGAAAACAGGTTCGACCTCCTGGTGGAGGTGGACTCTGAAAAGACCCTGCGCCAGCTTAGGCCCAACTTCAACCTTCTGAAGAAGCTCCCGGTCCGCGGAGTGATTGTAACCTGCGTGAGCGACTCTCCAGAATACGACTTCGTCTCTCGGTTCTTTGCTCCGGCCTTGGGGGTCGACGAGGACCCGGTGACGGGCTCCGCCCACTGCTGCCTGGGACCCTACTGGGCCGGAAAGCTGGGAAAAACCGAACTCGTCGCCTATCAGGCCTCGGAACGGGGCGGCGTCGTCCGTGTCCGAGTGGGCGAGGATGGAGATCGCGTCGGCCTCGGCGGCGAGGCCGTGACCGTCCTGAAAGGAGAGCTGATAGAGAAATAGGGAGGAAGAATAGGGAGGAAGATGCCGCTCATCACGAGATCGGACTGACGGACCCCCACGTCTAGGTCTCTAGGAACCCTAACGAATCAGGTTTCTATCACTTTCTTTTTCATCTAATTTCGATATTAGGTGAAGAGCTCTAACATCTGGAGATCGCCCTAATATTCGGCAATACGAGATCGAGCTTTGATTTGATAATTGGCTGAATCTTTGGAGATGGAACCGTCCGTCGACGAATTAGGGGAAAAAGATTAATTAAGTCAAAGAAAATACAGCCTAAAAGAATCGAAAATACGATAACATCATCTTAAATCCAGACGAAATTCTCGGCGAGATAAAACAGCTGGAATTGTGCTTGTCCCGTCAAGTCTGTGAATAGCAGATGAGGTGAAAAACATGAACGGTGGCGATAACGACAAAAAATCTTTCTGGAATACGTTGCCTGGCATCCTGACGGGGATCGCCGCAATAATAACAGCCATCGGAGGACTTCTTGTCATACTCCATCCGATGGGCGTTTTCGATGGAGACGAACCGGACGGCCCACAAATTGAACTTCCAAAGATCGAACAGTTCGATTCCGACCCGGCCAGAATCAATCCAGGGGAAGCCTCGACGTTGAGATGGTTGGTCTCTGGGGCCCCACGAGCGACGATAGAGCCGGGAATGGGGTGGGTAGATCCGACCGGTACAAGGCAGGTATCTCCCTCTGAGACCACCACTTACACCCTGAGCGCTGAGAATGAGGCGGGACGTGTCGATGCCACCGTCGAAGTGATCGTCGAACCGGAAGATAAGATGCCGACGATCGAATATTTTGAATCAAATCCGGCGGGCATTCACATCGGTGAGAGCGCCACCCTGAGATGGAGCGTCCGTGACGTCACACGAGCGGCCATAGAGCCAGGAATAAGGTGGGTAGATCCGACCGGCACAAGGCAGGTATCACCCTCTGAGACCACCACTTACATCCTGTCGACGGAAAATGATGCTGGAAGGGCGGATGCCTCCGTCACCCTGGAGGTAATCCGTCCTGAGACCCACTCGACTGGCCTATTAACCATCCCCCAGACCTGGACGGCAGATCTCGATGAAGGCGTGGTGGGCGCCGGCCCAGATGCGGATATTTGGTTCCACGCCTTGACCGATGACGAGCGGTATATCGAGCCGACTGATGGAGCGGATATCGCCAAAGTGGGGACGAGATCGGTGGGACTTGAGGGCTGTATGGCGGCACCCCTCTCCAGCACCAAGATCGATATCAACGATCTGCCAGAGGGAACATACGTCTGCGTGCTGACCAACGAGGGCCGCTTCTCTCAGTTCCGGGTCAACGCGCCCGTGGGACCGAGCCCAGGAACCCTCAACGTCGGCTATACCACCTGGGAAAAGGTTCAGTGAACCGGGACAGGTCGACAACGTGAGAGAAAAGGGGGGGTGAAAAAATGATTTACAAGGCCAAGCCCGGCCAGGCCAGCTACGGCGAGGCGATAGGCATACTCCTTTTGGACTGCTTCACCCCCTTCATCCCAGGGGACGTCGCCAACGCCACCACCTATGACTTTCCGGTGCGGTTCCAGAAGGTGGAGGGTCTGACGACAAAACGAGTCCTGGGAAAAGACCCGACGGCCTTCGAGCCGCTCCTCGCTGCGGCAGAAGAGCTGGCCTGCCAGGGGGTCCGAGCCATTTCGGGAGATTGCGGATTTCTCGCCCTTCATCAGAGAAGGCTTGCCGCCAGCCTCGAGATCCCCGTCTTCCTCTCAAGCCTCCTCCAGATCCCCTTCATATCCGCCATCCTCGGCCCCGACCGAAAGGTCGGGATCATCACCGCCGACTCGATGAGCCTCGACGAGACGTTGCTGAAGGCCGCGGGGGTCGAGCAGGGCGAGAGGCTGGCGGTTCGGGGGATGGAGGACCAGCCCGGATTCTCGAAGTCCGTGATCGAGGAGACAGGGGTCCTCGACTCCGAGGAGATCGAGAAGGAAGCGGTATACGTCGCGAGAGAGATGGTCGAAGAGGAGCCGGAGGTCGGAGCCATTCTCCTGGAGTGCAGCTGCCTTCCACCCTACGGAATGGCGATCCAAAAGGCCGTTTGCCTTCCGGTATTCGATTACGTCACCATGATAAACTACGTCCACTCGGCCCTCGTCAAAAGAAAGTTCGATGGGCAGATGTGACCGAAGGCTCCATCAGCCCGAGACGCCTTCAGTCCATCTTGAGACGTTTCGCGTTCACAGCGACGATGACGGTGCTGAGGCTCATCAATACCGCTCCCACCGCCGGGCTGAGGAGGATCCCGCGGCCGTAGAGGACGCCTGCCGCAAGAGGTATGGCGAAGGCGTTGTACCCCGTGGCCCCAGGGGAGGTTTTCGACCCCCTGGCCGGCCGAAGCCCTCACCTCTCTGCTCACGCCATCCTTCTCCATGGATTTATTTCTCGACCCCCTGGTGCGGAAGGTGATGGAAAGAAGCTCGAAATCCCCGTCCATCGCCCCCCGCAGTTAACCTCTAAATCTGGCTTCTGCCCTCTGCCTTTATTATTATCCCATAGTCTCCCACGAACCATCCATCTTCTTCGTCGAGCAAGAACAGTCCCCTCAGATCCAGGGGAATGCCGATCTCTACATCCCGCCAGCTTTGGCCCCCGTCGGAGGTCTTCTTGACGAGTCCATCAACTCCCACCATCCAGCCGTTCATATAGTCCAGGAACTGTATATCCTGAATATCACCCTCACCCCTCTCATCCATATTCAGAGGGTCCCAATTATCTCCCCCATTGGTGGTGGAGAATAGCATCTCTCCGGCCAGCCAGCCACTGCGGTTATCATGGAAGGCCAGAGCGAAGCATCTGATGGGACAGCTCGGATAACCGCAGGAGAGGTTCTGCTTTCTCCATGTGACCCCACCATCCTGCGAGTGGACCACCTCACCCAGTCCCCCGGCAGCCCAAATGTTATTCCGGTCGACAACCTCCAGATCGCCTTGCACCAGAGCGTAACCCACCGCCATGGTGCCGGGAATGCCGGTGTCCACCCAGCTCCAGTGCTCACCGCCGTCTGTGGTATGGGCCAGGAAAATATTTTGACTGGGGAAGCGCTTCGTTGCCAGCGCCCATCCATCCCTCTCATCAAGGAACTTTACGGCGAAGAACTCCAGATCCCACTGATCGTACAGATCGCTGCCCTGATCTTTCCAGGTCTTCCCCCCGTCCGTGGTGTGCAGTATGGCTCCTTCGTGCTGCCAATTGCCAGCCGGTGGCAGACTTTGATCCCAACGAGTCTCGGAAGTTCCCAGGGCCCATCCGTTTTGCCGATCGACAAAGTATATGCTGCACAGGCGATGGTAGCTGAAGAGATCGTCGGAAGGTGGCGCGTTTTCGTATTGGACCTGCCAGGTCTTGCCGCCGTCAGAGGTATGCAGTATGACCTGACCCCACAGGTTGGGCACGGAACTGACGCTGCCTGCCGCCCAGCCGCTTTCATTGTCTGCGAAAAAGATGTCGTGAAGCAGGTAATGCGGATTTATGTAACTCTGCTCAAAAAGGCAGTCGCAATTGTAGCAGGTCTCTCCTGGAGCGACTACCTCTGGGCAGGCATCCCAGGCCCGACTTGACCGGGCCACAAGGTCGTGATCTCCCACCAGCACCGCCTGGTCTTCCACCAGAGCCAGGGCAAAGAATCCTTCTGGCATTAAGACCGACAGGGGATTGGCCTCATCCATCCGGATCTTGGTCCAGGTGGCGCCACCGTCCTGTGTTCTGTACACCGGCGGACCCCAGGCGGCTATGTAATTGAATCCAACTGTGTAGCCTCCTTCTTCGTCTATGAACTGGATGTCCCAGAGGGGATCAAAGAATCCACCAGGCTCCTGTCTCTCCCAGGTCATGCCCCCGTCTGAGGTGTGGAAGACAAAGCCGCCATCAAGAGAGCTTGATGTTGGAAATCCCGCGGCCCAACCGGTGGAGAGGTCCACAAAGTCGACTGCGGTGAGGGTGATGTCCACTCCGGGACTGTACTGCTCCTTCCAGGTCATCCCGCCATCCGTGGTGCTGTATACCACACCTGCGTGCCTCATGCGAATATCCTCCTCTTCCAGCCTCTTGGCCCCGACGGCCCATCCCGTTGCCGAGTCGACAAAATCTATGCGGCCGAGGAGGGAGACGTTCTCTGGAAGGGTCTGTCGGGTCCAGTTCCGTCCACCGTTCGAGGTATGCCAGATGCTTGCCGTCCAGTCGTCATCCTCTCCCAGCCAGTCCTGGTGGATCAGCCTGACGGCTGCGGCCCAGCCATTGAGCGAGTCGGAAAATGCCAGGCCCCTGAACTCATCAGAGGTATTCACCTTCTGAACAGTCCAGTTAGCGCCTCCATCGGATGTATGCAAGATGGTCCCGTTCTTTCCCGCCACCCAGCCAAGATCCGGGTTTATAAAGGAGACGGCATTGAACGTCTCCGCCACCCCTGCATCCTGGGCGGTCCAGCTCAGGCCTCCGTCTGTCGTCTTGATTATGGTGCCAAAGAACCATTTTTCCGACTGACTCCAGTGAGGCTCTCCTACTGCCCATCCCAGGTCCTTGGTCAGGAAAGCCACGTCCTTGAGATAATAAGATGTCTCCATAAACTGGAGGGTCAGTTGCGGATCGGAGAGGCGTGCTGGGCTTCCCTCGATCTGGTCTTCGTGATCTAACGGGGACGGGAGGGACTGATCGGCGCCGGAGACTTGAGCGATCTGCGAATCCATCAGAGGTGTTATTGGTGGATCTTGCTGTTGAGCTAAGAGGACTTGTTGTTGAACCAATTGGCTTTGTTGCTGCAACGATTGCTGGATCAGCGATTGCTGCAACGATTGCTGCTGTTGCAGCCCCACGGCCGGCTGGGGCGTGGGCGTTGGCTGCGGTAAAGGCTGATACTGGGCAACAGTTAATGACATTAATAGAATAATTAAAGATATTATGATCGAAATTCCTTTTTTCATCCGGATCCCTCTTGCCAAGAGTTTTGCGTTTTTTTTGATATTTAAGACTTGGCCCAGAATGTGAACTTGTCTTTACCGAACTCGTCGTAACCCGAAGAAACTCACAAGCGGCAATTCTTGGTCTCAACCAAGCTGCACCGCGGAAACATATTGGGCCCTATGCCGCCCAATCCTCACTGGTAAAATTGATGCGGGGAACGGGATTCGAACCCGCGAACTCCTGCGAGACGGGATCTTAAGTCCCGCGCCTTTGGCCACTTGGCGACCCCCGCCCAGACATCGATTGCGAAAACGCTACGCTGCACTATAATCAGTGCAGAATCGCACCGCGTCAGGCAGAGTTGAAGCGCGGAAGATAAATAGTTTCCCGCAAACTCCGGCGCCTGCCGTAAACACCGAAGGTGAAGCCATGTATCAATACGAAGAGCGCAATTTCCAGACATCGGTGTATAAAGACGAGAAGTACGATTTTTTGACATTCATGAAGGCTGCCGGATTCGAGGAGGACGAGCTTCTCCTGGTGACCGACGAGCTCGACGCCTACAAGAGCATCCCCGGCACCACCCTCAGAAGGTACGTCAACCGGGTCCAAAGCTCCGTCGAGGTGGACTGCAGAGCCGCCTTTCTCAAGGGCGTGATCGTGGGGACGGCGATCCACGAGAGCCTCGAAAACCCCGACCTCGAAATGCACATCACCGCCGAAGTTAATAGAAGGCTTCGAGAGATCCTGGACGACCTGGCTCCGGTCTGACGCCCAACCCTGAAATACCCCCAAATTAAATCTGGTTACGATGGAAAAAGGCATCTACACCCTCGTTCTCCGGCTCGAGGCGGACATGGACTTGGAGGTTGGCTCCCTCGGACCGGTCCACTTCAGGGCCGGCTACTACGCCTACACCGGATCCGCCCGGGGGCCGGGGGGCCTTGCGAGGGTAAAGCGACACCTTTCGGTGATGGAGGGGACGAACTCCACGCGAAGGTGGCACATCGACCGGCTCCTCCCCCATTCGACCCTGGTGGAGGTGGTGGCGACGAAGACCGAGGAGGACCTTGAGTGCCCCATCGCCCGCAAGATAGGCGAAAGGCTTTCTTTCGTCGAGAGGTTCGGCTGCACCGACTGCCGGTGCCCCTCGCACCTCCACTTCTCAAGAGACAGGGAGGAGATCCTGGCGGCGGTGAGATCTGCCCACGCTCAGATATCCCGATCCGATGGAGGGACGAGCTCAGAAGCACGACGATAAGAGAAAGAAGAAGAAATCATAAGAAAAAGAGCCAGCGAAGAACGGTCGCTGCAAAGACCAAAAGGCCGCAGATGGAGAGGGGCAGGGTGTACCCGACGAGAGCCTCCCTCAGATCGGAAGCCGTAGTCTCCTTCACCAGCCAGAAGTAGGGATCGCTGATGCTGGAGAGGACGAAGGCCCCTGCCGAGATCAAAAACAGCAGGGTGACGGGCTCCATCGGGTAGCCTTTCATCATCTCGGCGGCGATCACCACAGTTACAACCCTCGAACCCTGGGCGAGCTGGATCAAGGACGCCACCAAAAAGGGGAGGACCACCACCGGGACAAATGGGCCGAGCTCTGCGTAAAGCTCGGGCCCGAGGCCACCCTGGGCGATGACGTACCCGAAAGCCCCGGCCCCACATAAATCGAAGATTATGATACCCGCCCTCCTGGTGGCCTTCTTGATCATCTCATTCGCCTCGTTTCTGGCCAGGGCCGCCGAGAGGAGCGCTCCGGTGAGAAGGGCGACGTTGGGTGACCCCACAAACCAGGCCGCTGGAAAGAGGAGGCCTGCAAAGATCAGGGCCAGGGGCAGAGCCAGAGGCGCCCATGAAAGAAGCCTCGGAGGCAGGGGGCCCGTCTCGCCCGGGGCCTCCTTCTCGACGATCGGAAGGCGTCCCAGGTAGAGAAATGCCGGGATGAAGAGGAGGAGAGATAGGGGAAGGCCGAACTTCAGCGCCTCGGCCGGGGGCACCTCCAGCGATTCGGTGAGGGTGACCATCACCGGTGATGGGTATACCAGGTTGAAGGATATCACCGAGAAGACCGCAGCCGCAAACTGGAACCTCCTTCCCGACCCCCCTGCTTTTCGGCCCATCCCCCCGACCAGCGGTTCCAGGATCAGATAAGAGGTCATGGAGCACATCACCGGGGGGGTGACCAGGTATCCAGATAGGCCCGAGGCCAGCATCCCCTTCCGCTGGCCCACGAGCCCCAGAAGGTCGGCGACGATCCTGTCCACGGCCCGAGACCGCCGCAGATGCTCGGCGATCACCGACCCGGAGAAGACGATTATCGCCAGGGCCGAGAAGATCCGGGCCAGGCCCGCCGTGACGTAACCGATCAATTCCGGACCCATGCCCGTTAGGACCCCGTAAGCCAGAGCCGAGACGACCAAGCTCAGGAAGGGCGAAAGGCCGATTTTCACCGTCAGGAGGCTCGCTAGAAGGATCGCAAAGAGGAAGGCAGGAAGAGGATCCATCATGGTGATATATCATAGTGGGTCTATAAAAAGATCTCCTCAGAAATCATTTTCTCATTCAATTAATATGAAAAATAACTTATCACGATTTGTAGAACCAATTCATATATATGACAGTACCGCCTAATTGTTCCGAAATTACTTTATAGAAGGAAAACAATAAAACGTTTGCTCAGGGGGAGCGTATGAAGGGTGGGTGCTGGATAAAATCCCCCAAAAGGGGCGGTGCGGTTCATTTGTTCTGCTTAGCTGGTCTCATCCTCGTCTCGATCTCCCTCCCCACCGCCTCTGCCTGGTCCTTTCCCTTCTCAATCCCTTTCCTCTCCAGCCCCGATGAAGGTTGTGAGCTGAGCTTGGACCTCGATCAGCTTTTGGTGGGGTACGGAAGTTCGGCCACCTACACCCTCCACCTGAAGAATTCGGGTCGGGACACCTTAACCGACATCTCGATAGCGGACAACTTCGGCCAGGCGGGGTTTCTCGCCAGCCTTCCAAAAGGAGAATCTCTCGATCTCATCAGAACCACACCCCCCCTGAAGTCCAGCACCCAGCTGAAGGTAGTGGCAACCTCAGGAGGCGAAGAGATGTGCTGGGCCGAGGCCGCCGTCCAGGTTGGACTCCCTGAAGAGGAGTTTTCGATCCCCGTGCCGGACTTCGAAAAACTGGTGGCATCTGAAGACCAGACCCTGAAGATAATGTCGGCATCGCCCGAGATCGAGCTCGTCGTCGGGGCCGACCCGAACGCCGTGCGACCCGGGGAGAAGACCACGGTGAGGATGACCGTCACCAACCGCTTCTCTCAGCCCCTGAGAAATGTCGGGATCACCGGTCCCGGCTGGACCGTCCAGGCTGGAGATCTGAACCCCGGCGAGTCCAAAACCTACTCGAAGACCCTGACCATCACCGAAGACCTATCAGCGGACCTGACCGCCACCGGGACCGCCGACGGCGGTGAGAGGGCCGCCGATCAAAAGAGGCTAACGGTCTCAACCATCAGCTCGGATCTTTCGGTCAGGGTGATCTCCACCCCAGCAGGTTCGGGTCAGCCCACCACCACCGAGTACAGGCTGAAAAACGATGGCGAGGAGGTTCTGAGCCGGGTGACCCTGAAAGACGGCGGGGGAGACACCCTCGGCATCCTGCCCCAGCTCGGCCCCGGAGAGTCCAAGAGCCTGACCCGAACCGCGCCCCAGGGCGAAGAAGCCACCGGGCCGATCGACGTGACGGCCATCTCGCCAGAGGGAAAAACGGTTACAGGAGAGGTGATTGTCCAGCCCGCCACCACCCGACCTGCCGCCGCCTCAGTTCTGGGGCCGACGAGCAGTTCAGGCCCCTCGAAGCCGTCCACTAAAACCTCCGAGTCGATGGGGTTCGGGGCCATGCCGGAATTCGAGGAGATGGACCTGGATCTGAACTTCGATGGTATCGGCTCCGGCCTTGACGTCGTCGGGACGGCAACAGATCCCAGCGGCCAGAAAGAGAGCCGGTCGGCGGTTGCCGGCTCAGAGTTACAAGACATCGGTTCGGATGCTGGATTTGGAGACTTCGATATTGGATTCGACTTCGGCGATTTCGGGTTTGGCAACGACTTTGGCACAGCCCCTGCTGGAGGAAGCTCAGACCTCATAACTCCATCGACGGGATCAAAGACAGAGACAAAAACGGAAACTGGCTCGCCGAACCTGATGGCGACCCTCCAGGTCAACAGGACCCTGGTTCATAAAGGCGACATGGTCGGGTACAGGTGCGCCGCCGTGAACCGGGGGACCGCAAACTTGGTCGATGTCGCGCTTCGATGCGGCGAGAAGACGGCAACGGCACCCAACCTCGCTCCCGGAGACGGCCTTCCCCTTGAAGGGGCGATTCGGGCAGAGGGGTCCCAGAACTTGACGGCCAACGCCATCGCCTCAGGACCCGGCGGATCGGAGCTGACGGACGAGGCTTTCCTTCAGATAGAGGTGGTATCGCCAGACCTGAATCTAGAGGTCTATAAGGACCCCGAGGAGATCTGTCGAGGCCAGAGGGTCTCGATCGTCGTCCGGCTGGAGAACTCTGGAGACGACGCCCTCTCAGACGTGAGGGTCTCAGACACCCTTGGGGAAATCGGAAAAATCCCGGTCCTCGAGCCGGGTGAGGCGAGGACCCTCATGAGGAACTCGACCATCGGCGAGAGCCTCGAAGACGTGGTCAGGGTCGTTGCCATCGATTCGACCGGCGGTCGCCTCCAGAAGTCGCATGCCCTGAACTTCGAGCTCCTCGAACCCCGCCTGAACCTAACAGTCGATCCCAGGAACGCCGCCGCATATCCAGGAGAGGCGGTGGAGGTGGTCTGGACCATAAGGAACACCGGTGAGGTGGATCTCGTGGACGTGACCTTCGAGGGGGAGGACGCAAGCAGGTTCAGGCTTACTGCCGTCGCCGCCGGTGGGTCAACGCCGGTATCCTCCACCTATCTCGCTGACGAGAGCCGAGAGGTCTCGGGCCGGGCCGAGGGCAGGACTGCAGGAGGCGAGACGGTCTCCGACTCTGCCGCCTTTGAGATCAATGTGGTCTCGCCAGGGATCAGCCTCAACGTCAAGCCCTCCGAGGTAGAGGCCTGCCCCGAGAAGGCCTTCAACCTGAGCTGTCTTGTGACCAATTCAGGGGACGACCTCCTCAAGGACGTGACCCTCTCCGAGAAGAGCCTCGGGACCCTTGAGAAGATCGGGAGGCTGGAGCCCGGCGACTTCAAAGTCGCAACTCTCGACTTCTTTGCGGAGACGAACACCACCTTCAGGCTCGAGGCGAAGGGTGCCGACTCGATGGGCAAAACCTGGACCGATTCCCAGGACGTGGCGGTGAAGCTCGTCTCCGCCAACATCGAGCTTTCCGTATGGGCAGACCCGCCCGAGACGGCCCCCGGAGGAAACGTCAACGTCGTCTGCACCGTCGAAAACCAGGGGAACGTCCCCATCTTCAGCACCTTCATAGTGGGCAGGTCCCTGGAGCACCTGGGCACCATAGACTACATCTCCCCAGGTTCCAGCCGCACTTTGGAGAAGGAGATCGAGGTCTCCGAGGAGATCGAGGACGAGATAACGGCCGAGGGCTTCACCAGGGACAGGGCCTCGGTGAGAGACAAAGCGATCCTCCAGGTGGGGCTGACGGAGCCCCAACCACCAGCCGAAGAGACGGTGCCTGCTTACGCTTCAGAAGGCACGCCGGTGGGTGCGGCCAGCATATCAGCCCAGGAGGCTCGCGATGCCGGTGTGGCCGAGGCCAAATATCAAGAAGAGGTCGGCCTTGGAGAAATGGTCAACACAAGCAACGCAGGGATCTCGGATATTCGAAAAGATGAAAGCTCCAGCATAACCGGCCTCATGAACCGCCTGAGGGAGATCCTGGAAAAAATCAGGCTGAATAAAGAAAGCTCGGCAGAATCGGAAGGGACAATGCCCGCCGGATCAGAACCCGCGCCCTCCTCGGGCGCCCCTCTCTCGGCCAGCCCGCCGGGCGCTTCGACTGAGTGGTCGGGGTACGGGACTTACGAAGGTAGCACGAACGCCTCGCCCCTCTCTCCCGACGGCGCCCTCCCGGAAGGGGCGGGATATGCGCCGTCGACTGAGGTGCCGCGAGCCGTGCCCGCCACGGGCGAGACGAGCCCTGAAACCGCGGGATACGCTTATTCGGCAGAGGAGCTGGCTTCGGGCGATCTTTCGTCTCTCGGACCCAGTTTCGAAACTGCGGGCTACTCGTACTCGGCTGAGGGGCTGGCTTCCTCCTATCTATCCTCTCCGTGGATCTCGCCGGGATGCGCGGGGTACGCGTATTCGGCCAGCAGCCCTGCCTCCGCATACCTCTCGTCTCCCTGGACTTCGCCCGGGAGTGCGGGATACGCCTCTTCTGACAGTGGCCCCTTCTCGGCCCTGACCTCGCCCGCCGGAATCTCGGCCACCCTCGCGGGGTCGGCGACCCCCACCAGTTACGAGAACGCCGACCCCAGATCGTCCTCGGAAGTATCGCCAAAGGTGGCCGAGTCGAAAGCCTCCGCTGAATATTCAAGCCTCCACAGATACCCGGAGGTCTCGCCGGGGTATGCAGAGGCCGCGGCTCCGGCTGGCAGCCTCGGCCTGGACAGCCCCTCCCAGTCCAAATCGCCCTCCAAGAACATCAAGCTGGTCATAGGCGACCCGAGCACTCTTGAGGTCGACCGTCCACCGAAGATAATCGACATGGGGGCGTTCCCACCAGATCCGACCGCATGGACGCCAGTGGTGGTGGCTGTGCACGCCTCCGACGACATCGGTATCAAGTCCGTGGACATGCTCTGGGACACCCCTACCACCACCGTCAGCAGGCTGGATTTGGTCGACATCACCAAGATCAACTCCCAGAAGATGGAACTCGAGGAGGGCGACCTCAAAGAGGGCTACTGGAGCTACGAGATTCCCGGCCAGGCAGCGGGGACCTACATGGCGGTCTTCATCAAGGTGAGCGACGGGGAGAGATGGGCTGAAGACGGCCCCTACATCCTATTCTGGTCGGAAGCGGCCTCTGAAAATAAAGCCGCAGAGCCCGCCGCCCAGGAAACAACCGCGGAAGATGGTGGAAGGAGAAAGACCGTCGAAAGCCAGAAGAACGGGATGCTCTTCGTCGAGTCCACCACCGTCATCGGCAGGGGCGACGTCTCCATCAAAAACGAGTTCCGAGAGGCTAATGCCCGGTACAAGGAAGAGCTGGACGGCTGGGGGTCGATAGAGATGCAGTCAGAGAAGACCATAAACAAAGGAAACCCCATCGTCAACATAACCGACAGCCGGCTCCTGGTATTCGACCAGGGTTACCTCAAGGGGTTCAAGGTCATGCAATCTCCCAACTTCCACGGTGGCATGGGCGCCAGCGTCACTGAACGGTTCAACGCTACGACCCTCGAGAAGAGCGAGTCAGGGACGATATCTTCAGTTAACAGGTCGGAGAACACCCTGCTCTTCAACACCCAACAGGCCTTCGAAGGGATATGGGGAACCAAGACAGAGTACTCAAACTTCAACAAGAAAATAAAGGCCAAACAGCAGCTGAGCGGAACCTTCGAGACCCAGAAGAAGATAACCTTCGAGGACTAGTATTTAGGAATGAAATTTGGAACCGTAATACTAGACGCTGAGTAACTATTCAGCTATCCCGAATCGCCCGCATGATGCTGATTTTGGTTATGAAGGCATGCCGACAAACAATTTGCGCTAGAATGGAAAACGATATCTACTGACGAAGTTACTTGAAG
>Ga0265594_1000195_pt1 | contig 48507 bp, 51 predicted proteins | sample saktaG_11_FD_190147 | JGI IMG/M metagenome (GOLD analysis project Ga0265594, IMG submission 190147) | Saline water microbial communities from Sakinaw Lake, British Columbia, Canada - sak_2011_5_24_80m | ecosystem: Environmental > Aquatic > Non-marine Saline and Alkaline > Saline ...
CCCCCATCCCACAAACAACATGCTCCTTTACAAGTGCGGGAGTGTGGGTGCCATAGAATGTCCTGGAGATTTATTTAGCGTAGGACCTTTAACTGCGAAGAGTCTTTTCGTAGCGGATGACGTCAGTTCAGCATACGGGGGAATACGGGCGAGTGCTCTGTATTCGCATACCGGCTCAATTTCATGCATGGGCCCCCTCGAAGTTGATGAGGTTTGGGCTTATGGGAATATCCTTGCTGGGGGAATAAAGGCCTCAAAAGTTACCTCACAAAACGGCTCTATCGTAAGCTATATGCGGGATTTGTGTGCAGATAACGTTCGCGCATGGGGTGGGAACTGGAGTCCGGACGATAAGTGGGGTCTTGACCCATCCGTTATTGCGCATTTGAAACATGATTTGGACTGGGACCTTATTGCGAATCTCGGTGGAAAACCCGTCAAAGTCGAAGGAGAAGAAGTGGGTGGAATTGTTGCAATAGCTGCTGATATTCACTCCTTAAGCGACCCGAATAAGCCAACCGATTTTTTATGGACTCCCAAAGGAACGGTTTCAGCCTCAAACGCTCGATTACGATGTTTTTTAGCCAAACAATTAAACATATCAAACGATCTTGAAGTATGTGGGAGAAGCTATGCGCCTAATGGTGGGAGGATTGGCGGGCAACTACGCTTGCTTGAGCATGGAAGCCTGACTCACTGCGAACAACTAGACATGCAGAAGCCAACTTTCATTGATGATGAGGCAGGCCCAATCGAAGACGTTGAAGAACTCCCCGAGGATCCCAAGTTTCTCCTAAAAAATTGGGGTGATAGGGGGGACTTACGGTTTGGTGGTCGAAGACAAGGCTCCCGAAAACCCCGCTAGATTAAGCAATCGCCGCGAAAACCTCACTTGCGTGCCCTCTCACTTTCACTTTCTCCCAAATCTTCTTGATTTTTCCTGTTGGATTTATTAGGAAGGTGGTCCTGATTGTTCCCGTAAACTCTTTGCCCATGAATTTTTTCAATCGCCAGACACCGAATTTTTTCTGGATCATGGAGTCCGGGTCAGACAAAAGCCTGATTGTAAGCTTCTTCTTGTCTATGAACTTTTGGTGGCTTTCACAGGAATCCTTACTCACCCCTAGAATAACAGCGTTCTTCTTCTCGAAATCCTTTTTCAAGGTGGAGAAATCCAATGCCTCGAGAGTGCAGCCTGGCGTCAAATCCTTGGGGTAAAAGTACAAGACAACCCACCTACCTCTATAATCCTTCAAACAGACATTTTTCCCATCAGCGTCCTTCAAGCAGAAATCCTCTGCATTGTCTCCTTCATTCATCGTATTTTATGAAAACACAACTTCATTGTCGTACCAAATACCCTGGCTTGAAAGAAACGTCAACTGTATTTCAAGCTCTCGCAAATGCTCTTTTTCCGATTCAATCAGAAAGTGAAACATTTTACTTGCACTGTCGTGTTTAATATCGCAGGCAGCCCGCTCGTAGAATTCGATAGACTTCTTCTCGATCTCAATGGCTTTTTCAAGAGCTTGAATGCCGTCAGAATCCGATCCTGGGGAATCGGGTATAAGGTCACATGGTTTTGTTCTTTTCAAGGTTTTACACACCAACTTATCGAATAATTCCTCGTCCGAAAGCCAAGTGTTTTTACCCTCAACCGACTCAACCTGTTTTTTCAAAGCCTCTAAATGTTTCTCCTCCTCTTCGGCGAGAAGCTGGAACACTTTTTTACCTCTTGGGTTCTGGGTTTTACTGGCTGCAAGTCTATAGTAATCTGCTTCCTCCCTTTCAAGGGACAACGCAATTTTCACTGCAGACAATGCTTCCTTGTCCATCTTAACTACTTGGAAGTCCAAAGACCGTGAATGTTACAGTATTCCCTAGCCTTTACGCCTTCCGCACCAATCTCGAATTCTGCTTCAGGTGCCTCACCAGGATTTAGAAACTTACGGCACACTTCGTCTCCTGCGATAATCTGGACCCACTGGATGAAGTGTTTCTCCTCCATTGGATGCGGGATCGAGCCGACCTTGACTTTCACGCCGTTTTCAGTCTCCTCAACCACGGGAACGTGCTTTTCATTGCCCTCGTCTTTGGATTTCTCTGCTAGAAGTTCCATGTTCTCGTTGCAGCACACTAGAGTCCCTCCTCCAGAGTACAAGACTTCGACTATGTTCCCGCAGACATTGCATTTGTATACCTCAAGTTTTTCTTTAGTCATCTCAATTCACCTCAATTGAATTTTTTCGTTGAAAGATACTTGAAAACGCCGAGACTCGCAATACAACCCTGTCCTGCAGCAACAATTATCTGGCGTTCAGGAACACTCGAAACATCCCCTGCAGCATATAGTCCGGGAATACTTGTCTCACAGTGTTCGTTTATTTTTATTGCACCCCCCTTGTCAAGTAGGATTTCCCCACTCTCAAATTTTACCTTAGGGGGGTTGGGCACCCACCCTATCTCGATGAAAACACCCTGAACATCCAAGTTTTTCTCACTTCCAGATTCCTCTACCTTAATCCCGGATACGAAAGTCTCGCCGAAAACCTCCAAGGTCTTCGTGTTTGAATGAATCTCGACATTATCGGAATTTCCAACTTTACCGATCATGATGGAATCCCCCGTAATCTCTCTGTTCAGTGTTATGAGGTGGACTTTGCTCGCAATCCCCGTAAGCTGGAGTGTCGCGTCTAAGGCTGAATTACCCCCTCCGACCACTGCAACCTCTTTCCCCGAAAATATTGGGCCGTCACATATTGCACAGTAAGTCAAGCCCTTATTCTTGAATTCCGCCTCCCCTGGAATGCCGAGTCTTCGAGGTTTACCGCCAGTTGCGACGACAACCGTGCGGGATTTAATCGACCCCTCACCCGTATTAACTCTGAACAAGTCGCTTTTTTTCTCAATGCTTGATACAGACTGGTTTTCATTTAATTCAACGTCAAAATGCCTTAAATGGTCTTCGAAGTGTTTTGCAAGATTGGGGCCAGTGATAAACTGGAATCCAGTGTAATTTTCAATGTCTCCTGACAGAGCAGCCTGACCGCCAATGTTTTCACTAATGACGAGCGTCTTAAGGTTTTGCCTCGCAGCGTATACTGCGGCAGTGATTCCTGCCGGCCCGGCCCCGCAAACAATTAAGTCAAACATCCTAACTTTACGCAAGAGCTTCGTCTATTGCCTTCTGGTCGAACCCGATGATGATTTTTCCTTCAATGTCTAGGACGGGAACTCCCATCTGACCTGACTTTTTAATCATTTCTTGAGCCGCTTCCTGGTTTCCTCCGACGTCTAAGTTTTCGTATTCTATCCCCTTACTGTTAAGGTACTCTTTAGTCTTCTTGCACCAAGGGCACGTGGGAGTCGAGTAAACCATAACTTTCTTGTCTGCCATTTTTCATTCACCACCAAGTGTTTCATGTTTCAACTTAATCTGATTAGCAAGCTCTTTCAATGCCCTGTAATCCTCTTGCCTCGGAAATCCTTTAATGACGACAGGGTCGATAACCTCGACTTTAAGGTTGGGGATCATCCCGGTAAGTGTTTCCACAAGCTGCCCCCCCCAACCATAAGAGCCGATTATGGTGGCATATTTTGCCTTAGGCCTTAATGCATTGGCGAGTACTGTAGCGTATGCTACTGCCGGGTGCGGTCCGTGCAGGACCGTTGGAGAGGCGATCACTATCGTCGCCGCATCCACCAATGCAATAGCGAGATCTCCCACATCCGTTTTCGTGAGATTAAACGGCTTGACTGTGATTCCCGCGTCAACAAGCTCGGAGACTAAGTAGTCTACCATAGCTTTCGTAGCCCCCCACATTGAAGCGTATACTATTACGACTTTGTTTTTCACTTCGTCGGACGTCCAGTCCTCGTAGGCTGAGAGTATGAACTCTGGGTTATCGTATACTGGACCGTGGCTTGGGGCAATCAATTCAACCTTTAAATCCCTCACCTTCGGAATGTGCTTTTTGATTATCCCCCTAAACGGCATCATGATTTCCGCGTAGTATCTTTTCGCAGCCTCATAGACCAGGCACTCGTCAGTAGCGTACAATTCACTCGAAGCCAGGTGGGAGCCGAACAAATCGCACGTGAAAAGAATATTATCCTCCTCAAGAAGGGTTAGCATGGTCTCCGGCCAGTGAACCCACGGCGCGAAAACAAACCTTAGAGTCCTATCTCCAAGGGATATTGTTTCCCCGTCCCCGATAACCTTAAACCTTCCATCGTCAATGCTCATCAAGTCCTTAAGCATTTCCTTGCATTTAGCGTTTGTGACTACTTGAGCGTCTGGGTATGCCTTCAAGACTTCCGGAATCGACCCTGAATGGTCTTTTTCAGCGTGGTTCGCAATAACGTAATCCAGTTTTTTAACACCCAACTTCTCAAGGTTTGAGAGAAGCTCCCCAGACTTTTCAGGGTCAACAGTATCAATGAGCGCTGTTTTTTCACTCCCCTCGATTAGATACGAGTTATAGCTTGTACCGTCCGGCAGCGGGATTAATTCATCGAATAGTCGCCTATCCCAGTGTTGCACTCTTACCGAGTGGATACCATCCCCTAATGATCCTGTCACATCAAATCACCCAAAATTCCGAATTCACGTTGTTATCGTCTTAAAGTCGTAGTAGCTTCCAGTTTCAGTTACAAAATCAATTTCCCCTTGAAGAATCGACAAGTGCTTCTCCTCCTCGGAAACGAGCTGGCGGAAAAGATTCCTACATTGTTCGTCACCACACTGCTCTACTATTGCCGCATAAAGGCTAATGCTTGCCCTCTCAGCCTCAACACCAATGTTTAATGCGGCAAGATTGTCGGCACCCTCGTCTGCGATTCCACCATTAACCTCTTTTTTGAAAACAGTATCTTCCATCTCATCGTATTCAGGGATTTCAACCATCACAGTCAAGTCAAACTCCTCGACATCAAGATTTTTTTGAAGCCACTGCTTGTGCTTGACCTCCTCATCGGCCAGAAACCTGAACATCGCTTTCCCCTGTACGTCGTAAGTCTTACCTTCAGCCTCATTATAGAACGCGTAACCGAGCTCTTCAAGCTCGATAGCCTTATCTATCGCTTCCCTTAAAGTTACATGAATCATATCTTATCCCCCCCACTTAATCCTTGATTGCTTTTCCTCGAAATGAAGGATAGTCCTGTGGCCGAACTCCTTCTCGTAGTCTAAAAAATAGATTTTTTCAGGAACAACTTTAATCCACACATGATGGTCTGGAACTCCCCCATAATCTTTCGCGGAAGGGAATCTATCGGCGTGTTTGTGCCTTAATTCATCTTCATGGTCCTTGGGCACCATCACAGCCCTACCAACTAACTGGATCCCCTTGATTCTCCCGAAGTCGTCGTAGTCTTCATCAATCGTTAAGGCAATCTTTGGATTAACCTGAATAGTCTTGACTTTATCAGTTATAGGGTCAGCCTCAAAAAATAATTCCAATCCATCATTTATGTAATATACAGTGTGAGCGCTTGGCACATTACTCCGAGACAAAGCTATCGTGCACAGTCTATGGCTGTTAATGTATTCAATGATTTCTTTCTCAAGATCATCAGTTACCATCTTTCGTATTCTAATGTATATTACTTCTTTAAAATACGTACAGTTTCCGTACAGTGACCTTAAAAATCAGTATTTCTCGCAAAAGACTTCGAAGTAGCTTTCCGGGTGATCGCAGGAAGGACACTTACCTGGAGGGGCATTTCCCTCATGAGTGAAACCACATTTCCTGCAAACCCATGTAACCGGTTCATCCTTCTTAAAAACAGTGCCCCCTTCAATCTGCGCTAGGATTTCCTTGTATCTTCCCTCATGATGTGCTTCGGCCTTGGCGATCGCCTTAAGACGAGCGGCAATCTCTGCCAAACCCTCTTCCTCTGCAACCCTCGCAAACTCTGGGTACATGCTAGTGAACTCAAAATTCTCACCCGCAATCGCAGCCTTAAGATTCTCCACAGTAGTGCCAACGGTAGTCGGAACATCCGCTTCAACAACAATATCTGATGCCTCATCACCCTTAAGCCCGTTGATAAGCCTTAGAAGCCACTTCGCATGCTCGTGCTCATTATCAGCCGTCAAAAGAAAAATCTCAGACAACTGTTCATAACCTTCTTTTTTCGCGGTTTTTGCGTAAATCGTGTATCGGTTCCTCGCCTGGCTCTCACCTACAAAGGCTTTGGCCAGATTCTCAATAGTCTTTTCCATTTTAAAGTCTTTTAAATTAGGTTCAACATATTTAAATAATTCAAGGTTTATAAGATTACTTTCAAAGTTAATTTGTATGAAATCGAAGAAATTTTTTGTATTAGGTTGTTTGTTACTTTTCCTCTCGGTTGTAGCTTCCGCTGAAGGTGACTCAGGCGGTATTTTAGATCGAATAATCCTTTTTCTAAAAAACTTGTTCGGGATGGCGGTGATCCCACTATCGAGGAGGTAGTCTGTAATCCACCGTATATCCGGGTGGGAGAGGACTGCTGTTTGGACAGGAATTCAAACAGCATTTGCGATAAAGACGATAGGGCGAAGACTACAACAATCACTGTCACAACAACTGTTTCAGCAACAACTTTGTCCACGACGACTCAAACAATCACCACTACTTCTCTTACAACTACATCCTCATCCTCAATGACGATGCTCGTCATACGCTGCACCGTAAACAGTGACTGCGGTTTAAGAAGGGAAGAGAAAGTCTGCTACCGCGGAGACGTCTACATGAAGTCTTATAACCCGCTCTGCAAGAACCCTGGGGAAGCCAACGCGTACTGCCTGACCAAGGAAGCTTTCGTCGGCGCGTCGCTTCAAAGCGAGCCCAAACCCACCAAAGAGTGTATGAACGGGTGCAAAGACGGAGACTGCCTTTGAAAAAATGAATATTTAAATGTGTCATACCTCATATTTTATTAATGAGGGGATCGGTTAGGGTTCTAATACTGGTTGTTTTTGGATTTATGATTCAGTCTAGTGCTGGGTTTTCCTCGTCGCTGAATGAGTATGAAAACGTTTTTGAATCAGGTTGGAATCTTTTTTCAATTCCTCTTATCATTTCAGGACAGCATTCCCCCCCCCAAATCACGACTTCTACCACAACGGTTTCTAGTTGGACTTCCACAACCACTCAACCTCCTCAAGTGGTCAATTCTAAGCCTTCTAATCATTTAACGGTGACGACGGACGAAAACGGCTTCATCCAATTCGATTTCAATGCGTCAGACGACAACGGTATTGTGAACGTCAGCATATCTGACAATCGAAACGGGAGTTTATCCTATGTGTTGTGGAATACGAGCGGGATTTCAGGGGTTTACAGTCTCTTCGTTTATTTTGGGGTGGACTATGATTCCGGGGGAAATTCAATAGTCTGGATTCCGGGAGCATTCGACTTTCAAGGTAACGAAGCCTTCGGAACCTACTGGCATCTCTATATTCATTCAACAACGTCGTCGACGACTTCGACGATAAATTAAACCCTTGTTTACACAATGCATGATTGGCTGAAGCGGCAACGAAATATCAGTGGAAGTGTGACTCTTTTTTACAGTAAGAAGTTTACTATCATGTATCCGGCCATTATGGTCATGAAGCTTACGAACCATATTGTGTGGTTCCAGGCTCTTACGTCTTTTCCGTCGAGGTGGGTGAAGGGCATGATTTCTGCGGCAGCCCACAAGCTTGAGGTGACTGTGATTAGTTGGTAGACTTCTTTGGGGTTTTTGTAGTTTAGGTAGGCGAAGGTCATCATTATTATGAATGAGAATGCTGGAGCTGCGAGTTTTGTGAGGCCGTACTTCCATTTCGCGATTGGGCCATCCACTTTCTCCATGAGGAATCCTTGTATTGAAAAAGGGTGGCCGAAGTAGCCTGTGATTAGTGTTATCGCAGAGCCCCCCCACCAGAAGTGGTATTCGATGTGTATGTTGCAGAGTTTCCCGACCATCCTGTGTGAGACTTCGTGTGAGAGTGCGGCGAAGAGGCAGAGCGCCCAGTTTTGGAGGAGTTTCGTGAAAAATACTGTAGTGATTCCGAAGAACGTGAAGGTTATGGACAGTCCCAGGACGAAGGAGGCGCCGAGTACGGCCAACAATTCGTCGATTTTTATTGGGCCCCACATCCTGTGGAATTCCCTGACCTTCCTTTTCCGCCTTCCAAAGTGGAGTGCCATGAACTCGAACACGGTCTGAAGCAGGCTTATAAGCCACATCAATCCCACTCCCGAAGCCATCGCAACGATCGGGACGTACTCTTCCGGGAAGAATCTTTTCAAAGGCGAATTCTTCGCGGACTCGTGCACAAGCTTGTTTCTGCTGCGCGGGTGGGCGAAAACCGAAAAACCCATGTCTTCAGTGCTCCCCTTAGTAAGGTTGATTTGCCCGAAATAGATGCTCTCCACCTCGGTTTCCGAGGCGTTGCCTATGAATAGCCCGCTCAGGTTGTTGTGGCCTGGTCCCCCCAGTAGGAAGGCTGCGCCGGGCCTTAGGAGGATCTGTTTGAACGATTCCGGGCTGTCGTCAAGGTATATGGCCTCTATTTCCGAGACTTCCACGTCTAAGTCGCCTCCGGACTCGACGTAAGCTTCGGCCGTAGTCCCCAGCATTCCAGTCTGGAACATGTCCATGATGCTGCGTTCCACCAAATCCATGTCTGAGCCATAGACTATGTAGAGTATGGGTTGGACTGTGATATTCCCTGAGTCGTCGAGAGGCACTTCAAACTGCAGCTTGAACTCCTGCCTGAAACCATCCAAGTCGAGCATCTGCGCGCTGGCGAAATTGCTAATCGATAGAATTATGATTATGCAGGTCAGATGGATTATGTTTTGTCTATTCGAGCTCATCTTTGATTAAAATATCTGTTGAATAAAATAGTAACAATAATCTTAAAAATGAAACCTGACGATATTAGGGGGATAAAGACGGATTACGTCCGGGGTAAGATCAAGGGAATGCTTTTAACATCTAAGATTGAAGAATACATTGAAGACTTGATAGCGCTGGAAAAAGCAGTTTTAAGCGGTTCTACCGACTGGAATATCGCCCGGAGGTGCGAGGGAGTTAAAAAAGATTTCCTAGTCGAGTATCTGGAAATTCTAAAAGAATTGAATCCCGAGAAATACGGGGACGAGATTTTTCGTTTGAGCGAGGACAAGAAAGTGAAAGTGGATTTCAGCCACAAGCACGTTGAGGAAGAGAAAAGGAGGATTGAGGAGCTTCGCAGGCTGTGGGCGGAGATGGGGGGTAAGGTTTAAGCGTCTTCGTCTGGCTGACACACCCTCTTGTACACGCCCTCAACGTTTTTCAAGACGTTTTCCATGCTGTCATCCAACTCTTTTATGTGGTCTTCCATCTTCTTGGTGTGTTCGTCCTGGGTTTTTAAAAGCCGGTTCAAAAGCTTCGAATGCCGGAAAAGGCCGTAAAGGATTACGACTTCGATTAAAATCACAAACACGCTCGTCACGATTCCGATTACTTCAATTGACTCCATCTTAGATTTTAAAGATAATGTGTCACCTACTATAATAGTGTATTAATTATCAAGAATGAAACCATCATTTAGGATAAAAAACCTCCACCTCCTTGGCTTAAACATAATTCTCGCAAAGCCTTTGTTTCTCTCGTTGAAACTCACAATCCTATGGAAGCTAGGTTACATCAAAATATGATCTAACTGGATTACTCAACTTTTTCGAACTGGTCTTTACCCACCTTGCACAGAGGACACAACCAATTATCCGGCAAATCCTCAAACGCAGTTCCCGGCGCAACCTCAGTCTCAGCGTCGCCTACCGCAGGGTCATAAACGTAACTACACACAAGACAAACATACTTTCCATCAACTACTTCATCCATACAAAGTCACCTCAAAATACAATAACTGAAGAAAACTATAAAAATAAAAAAAAAATAAGTTAATACAATGAGAATAAAGAGAGGGTTGGCTGGGAGGAATATTATTAGAATTATTTTTCTTTCCGTTAATGCTTTCCTTCTTTTTTTTCAAAGAAAGAAAAAGGTTAGCTGGGAGGCGGATTTGAAATCCCGCAAACTTTTAAAAAAAGTTTGATCAAAATTTTCTTTCTTTTTCGTTAACGTTTTTCTTTCTTTTCGGAAAAGAAAGAAAAAGGTTAGCTGGGAGGGAGATTTGAACTCCCGTTCTTCGGTCTGCAGCCGAACGCCTAACCGGGCTTGGCCACCCCAGCAAACTTTATAAAAAGATAGAGTTATTATGCGGGTTTTATCTATTTAAAAACTTTTTCTCTTTTGATTTGAGGGATTCTGGTATGATGTAGATTTCGTCGGTTTTTAAGTCGTAGATTATGGGTAGGAGCAGTATGCCGCCGCATGTGATTTTCTTGTGGACTTTCGGGTAGTATACTTTCAGAAAATAGAGCATCCTGTCGACTTGGATGCGCGCGCCTTCCTCGATTACGAGAGTCTGATAGGCATCTTTTGTTAATTTCTTTTTCTTTCCCTTCAAGTATTCTTCTACTCGAAGTTTCGCAAGGCCTCCCCCGTTTTCAAGCATGTAGTATTGAATTTCTTCCTCCACACATTCTTCAGTAAATAGTGTCGAGTATCCGCCACACTTCGTGTGGTGTACTATGGCCACGACTTCAGGTTTAAGATGATTTAATGCGTAGACGAAGGCCGGGATCGCGTCTTCAGTGAAAAGCCCTCCCACGTTTCTAACCTGGAAAATACTCCCCTGTTCAAGTTGGCCGAAAATGACGCTTAAGTCCAATCGAGAGTCCGAGCAGCAGAGTGAGAGGATTTTCGGGTTCTGGCCCTTGGATATCTCCTTGATTTTCACCCCGATTTTACTGTGGTGTGTTCGCCAACCCGAAAGGATTTTCCCGAGTATCCTCCTCTGGGAAGATTTATCAACCTTGAAATCCTTTTCACACCATCCTGCGAGCAATCCTTCCTGAACTCTCCTCTGGGTTTTCATTGTTGATTGAGTTAATATTTTGTCTGTAATCCTAAAATAAAGGTTGTGGACGGCGCGCGAGAGGCTTTGCCTGAATACTTTAAGATTTTGGGTGGGGGGCGTAAGGCAAGGTTTCTGGAGTGTGACAATCTTGAGGATAAGGTTTTCAAAGCAAAATCATTCCTTTCTTCTTGCATGCTTTGCGAACGCCGCTGTGGTGTTGACCGGACAGCTTCCGAGCGGGGTTTTTGTGGCGTCCTTGAGCCGCGGATTTCCTCGAAGTTTCTGCATTTAGGTGAGGAGGCTGAGATCATCCCGTCGTATACTATTTTTTTCTCAGGGTGTACGTTTCCCTGTGTATTTTGTCAGAACTGGGCTATCAGTCAGAATCCTCGGGGAGGAGTCGAGTTGCACGCTGAGACTCTAGCAAGCATGATAAACAATATTTCGGCGCGGAACGTCAACTGGGTGGGCGGGGATCCCACTCCGAACCTTCCGTTCATACTTGAAGTCTTAGCCTACGTCGAAAAAAATATTCCTCAAGTGTGGAACAGCAACTTGTATTTGACTGAAGAGTCGATGAGTCTTTTGGATGGAGTCATTGACTTGTATCTTACGGACTTCAAGTACGGCTGCGACGAGTGCGCGGTCAAATACTCGCAGGCTAAAGACTATTGGAAGATTATCACGAGAAATCACTTGGAAGCTCGAAGGCAGGTTGAAGTCATCATCCGCCACCTCGTCCTCCCAAACCACGTCGACTGCTGCACTAAACCGATTCTCGAATGGATTTCTAAAAACCTCGAGAACGTGCGAGTGAACATTATGGAACAGTACCGTCCCGAATATAAAGCCTGCGATTACCCTGAAATTAATACTCGGCTTTCGACCAACGAGTTTCGGGAAGCCTTAGACTATGGGCGGGAGCTTGACTTAAATATCGTAAGATGAAAGTGAAGTTGATTTGCGTTGGAAAAGTGAAGGAGGGGTTCATCAAAGGTGGGATTTCCCACTACTTGACCCGGCTTAAGACTTCGCGACTAAAAATCGTGGAAGTCGCCGACTCAAATCCTGAAAAAGAAGGGGCGATAATCCTATCGAAGATCAAGGAGGAAGACTATGTTATTGCTTTGAGTGAAAAAGGAAGTTCTACATCCTCAACCGAATTCGCCTTTATGCTTTCTGACGTTGAAAAGAATTTCGTCTTCATAATCGGCGGCCCTGACGGATTGGACGAGAAAGTCATAAAACGTGCTAATGAAGTAACCTCACTTTCTAAAATGACTTTCACCCACGAGATGGCCCGGCTAATCCTGCTCGAACAGATTTACCGGGCCGTGCAGATAAACGAGGGACGGCCGTATCATAGATAAGCTGTTTTTTTTTACTTATTCACGTATTTTAGATATACTTTGAAGAATTTGTTATAGGTTTTCTTGTATTTGTCGAGGAAGAATCTCTCTAGGTTTGTTGTGTATCCTCTATGGAAGTCTTCAAGGCTTTTGATGTAGGATCGTCTTTGGCTTTTACGGATTATCAGTGGCGGGTATTTGTTTTGCATCAATATGGTGTTTGCAAGAAACCTGCCGACCCTTCCGTTTCCGTCCGCAAACGGGTGTATCCGTTGAAATCTACCGTGGAATAAGGCTGCAACCTTCAGTGGGTTAGCGTATCCGCTTGTTTTTTCATACCACTTGATTAGTTCCTCCATCTCCTCCTCGACATCCTCTGGCGAAGTCAACTTGACTCGGCTTCCGACAATGTAGTTTGGATACTTCTTGTACCCGGTCCGACTGTCTATGTCTTTCATAAGAATCCTATACATCCCTATGATATCCTTCTCGTTTATCCTAAATTTGTTTTTCAGCATCAAATTCATGACCTTCCTGGAGTTTTTTGTCTCATAAATCTCCCTCAAGTCTTTTCCTTCTATGCTCTTGTCCTCGAACATCACGATGGATACGTCCTTGAGTGTTAGGCTGTTGCCTTCGATGGCGTTGGATTCGTATGTGAAGTTTGCGATAAACCTGTCGAAGACGTCCCTGTATTGTTCGCGGCTGAAGTTTTTCACTGTGTGCTGGTAGTCGACTTTAATGCATTCAATCCTTACCAAATGTGCTTTTGTGAAAACAGCGTCGCTATTGTATCTTTCGAGGGCATAATCGCCATTAAACTCTTTTTCTTTCGCAACAAAATAGTCTGAATGCTTCTTAAAGGCCTCTGCCACCGAAAGGTTCTTGTCCTTTACGTGTTTTTGGATGGTTTTTACTCTCCCGTCAGGTAAGCGGATGGACTTCGTCAAATAACGGTACTTCCTGCCATGAATTGTCTTGTCTTTGAAGAATACCATGAAAAACATTTACCCCTACAAATATATAAATCAATAAAAAATGTAGGGGTAAATATATGGTATTGTACATACTCGACCAAGCCCACCTAACTCCCCTCAAACAAATCTACCGGGCAGTGCAGATAATCGAAGGCAGGCCGTATCACCGATGACATTTATTTCTCTAATCCATATTCTTTTTTTATGGCATTGAAGGAGCATTCACCTGGAAGCCAACCTAGGTCGGCGGATCAAGTAGTTGAAATTATTCATTCTCGCTGGGATGATTGTGGCAGATTTTTTTTCGGGGAGCGCACTAACTCTGATGATATCAGAGCTATTGTTCCCTGGGTTAATTTCTTGGAGGGTTTGAAGATTTCTCCCGGAGACAAGGTTGCATGTTGCAGTGCACCACTACTCCTTCAGGATGCCATGGCCGGATTCTATGGTGCTGATGTGTTGAGCATTGAGGTGGATGGAGCCCTCGTTGGGGGTCAATGGGATATTTTAGAGCGGCTCCGTGAAGGCTACGGTGAAGGAAATATGGGTCAAGTATTAACACTTCCTTACGAGTTTACTCAGTTTTTCAATCCACATGAGAACATCCACGATTTCTTAGATCTAGGGGGGTTATCTCAATTTGTCGAAGGATTCCGCAAAGGAGAGCTTGCCGCTGTAATGCTCCCTAAAGTCTTGGATGATCCTCGTGGGTCTGAAGAAAACCAACTAGAAGTTGTAAAGACTGCCGTGCGACTGCTTAAGGACGGCGGTAGGCTCCTAGTATCTTCAGAAGGCTCTATGGATGGTTTTTCCAATCACATTCCGCTTGAAAGGATAAAAGAGGTGGAGGAAGCATCGGGTGTTCGGATCAAGCCAGTTTCAAAAACAGTTTTGACTCAAGTAACCGACGCTCGCATATTCGAAGTCTGCAAGTAACTTTCAGTATCCTTCCAACTCCCTGCTTTCTAAGTATAGGCTGTCAACATGCACGTGGGTGACAAGTATCAGCTGCCAGCCGGCGGCCATCTTGTTCAGGGTTTCCCCCAAAAGCTCCCGATGCTCTTCATCAAGGCTTCCGAAGGGCTCATCCAGTATCAGAAGCCTCATGGGGGAGAGCATCTCAATGAGCGCGATCCGGAGCGCTACTGCGAGCTGAACTCGCTCGCCGCCTGAGAGTTGGTCTAGTCCTAGCGTTCCACTAGTCGTCTTGACCTGGATTTTATAGTCTTTGTCAAAGGATACTTCCTTGTAGGTTGGGTTTTGGTTGAATCTTTTGAAGTAGTGGGTGAGTGTCGCATTCAAGGTGTTGATGTACTTGTCTCGAAGGTATTTTGGAAGGCCTCGGTCGGTGTGGAATACTTCGCGCGCCCGCAAAAAAAGGTTTAGTTTAGCCTCCGACTCCTCCCTACTCTTCTTCACTTCATAAAAACCCTTTTTCTTGTCCTCAATCTCCCTGGCCTTCGACTCGTTCTCCCGAAGCTTGAAAGACAATTCCTTAACCTCCCCATCGATTGCATACTTACTCTTGAAAAGACCGTCCCTCCTATTCTCTCCCTCTTCAAGCTCTTTAGGTTCAAACACAATTTTTTCCAAACCTTCTGAAAGCTCTTTCTTTCTCGCGAGGTTGATATCACTATCCTTGGTCAGCTTCTCGATCTTCCCCTTAAGCTCTGCCTCCCCAGAAAGCTTTTCCTCAACGACCTCAATCTTCCCTTTAAGGTTGTTGTATTCGGAAACCTTCATCTCGACAAGAGACGGATCCTCACCGTCATAGCCCGTCTCCTTAAGCTTTACCGAAATCTCCTCCCGATCCTTCAAAACCTTTACTCTTTCCCCCTCCCTCTTCTCAATCGTGTCTTTCAGGCTTTTCAACTCGAACTCCATCTTCTGAAGCTCTTTGACGCGGGCTTTAGCCTCATCCAGAAACGTTCTAACCTCCGGCTCCTTAGACTTAATGTTTCCAACACGATCCTCCTCCTTGACAATAGTCTGCTCGGTCACCACAGTCTCGTTCATCAAGTGGCCTTTACTCAAAGCCTGCCCGCACCGCGGACAATTGGCCTGGCCTGAAAGCCCCCTCAAATCCTTAAGGAAAGCGCGAAGTCTTTGGACTTCAAGCTCGGACTCGATTAACGCGGCATTAAACTTCTCAAACTGTTTCTCAAATTCAATGAGCGTTTTCCCAGCCTCCTCCCTTCCGGAGACGGCAAGCTCAAGCTCCCGCAACCTTGAAGACTCCCCCTCATCTGCCTTAGTTTGCGCGAGCTTATCATTTAATGAAGTGAATTCGGTCAAAAGCTTGCGCAAGCCAGCGTATTTTTCACACTGAGAGGCTTGACTTTTAAGCTCTGCAAGCTCATTTTTTTCACCTTCAAGAGAGTTGAATTCACGCTGAAAAGAAGCAATCCTGTTCGAAACATCCGAGATGGCAATCTCAAGCCTTCCAAGCTCCACCTCAATCTTTTCCCTCTCAACCTTTCTCCTCTTCAGCTCGGAAATGTTTCTCTCAACCTCGGACAAATTCCCTGAGACTTCACCCAAAACCTTGTTTTTCTCCGCAATCTGGATTCCAAGCCTCCCCCACTCTTCAGATAGGCCCCCCAATCCTTCCCGGAATTCCTTTTCAGCGTCCTCGGGATACTTTGCGAGCTGCTCTTCAAAGACTTCGGTCTTTACCTTCACCTCTCTGATTTTTTCCCCACACGCCTTGTAGGCTTTCTCAAGCCGATTCAATCCGAAAAGCGAGTCCAGTTCCTGGCGGCCGCCCTTCTGCGTTAACCTGTCGACGATCCAAGTTATCTCGCCCTGCGGCACGTAATGGAGGCTGTCTAACACTTCTTCAGATAGAAAATCATTAAGCGCCTCAGAAACATTCTTGGGATTGTCGGCGACAAGCTCACCCTCACAAGTAAGCTGAGCAGTCGAAGGCTTGTCCTTGTGGAGGACCTTGTTTATTGAATATTTTTTCCCGTCGCGGGTGAAGGAAAGAGTTATCTCAGCCTGCCGTTCCAAATTTTTTATCATACGGTTTTTGTAACCCGCAGCCGTACTCGCAAACGCGAAGCGGATGGCGCGAAGGATCGAGGACTTGCCGGTCCCGTTGCGGCCCTCAATCTGAAGGCCCCGAGACAAATCAACTTCCAACTCCGGGTGGCAAGCCCAATTCGAAACAGATAAACCCTCAAGACGCATGGAAATAAATACGTTTAAGAAAATAAAACAAATTTAGTTGAAAAAGCCCACCTCACATCCACCCCCCAATTCTTATTGTATGATATCTGAATATATTATGATGAACGAAAAGTACATAATAGAGATCGTGTCGGCAATCGAGCGGGATGACGCGATGGGTTTGCGCGAGTTGTCTCACAAGTTCAGCGGGATTGCGGTGACAGAGCAGTCAGGCGAGGTCATTGATCTAGCGGTAATCACGTACTGCCTGAACAAGATTTTCAGCAAAGTCCACTTCAAAAAGAATTTGGGTGATTTAAAAAAGAATATTGTCTCCGAACTCTCCCGGGAAAAATTCGGTGCCGTTTTAAGGGAGATTGAAAGCTTCGACAAGGCGCACGGCGCCTTCGAAGGAAACCTCGTGGGGAAAGCCCGGATAAAGGTGGGCTCGCGGCTTTACTCTAACGGGCTTTCACTTTCCCAGTCGGCAAGCCTTACGGGAGTCCAGGTGTCAAACATCCTAGCCTACGTCGGTGCCACGAAAACCCACGAGAAAATCAAGCCCGCCTCAGTGAAAGATAGGTACAACCTCGCCAAAACCATACTGTCGAAAGGTGGGTGAGCGAACTCACACAAGCTCCTTTAGAAATCCACTCCTATTAACGTGTTTAAAGTCGAATTTATCCAAGACTAGTCCGTAAGAGCAGATTCTTTGTCCCTCACATTCAACTTCAATTAAAGCATCTGACTGATCCATCACGTCTTTTTTTGCCAGCCCTTGGGCTTGTGGGGTATCTAAAATATTCTTCGAAGAACCTAAACCTTCCTTACCGACGTAGAAGACCGAGACTCCTCCGGCTTTAAAATGTTCGTAAAGCACTTCTCGAAGCATTCCTGGAAAACTACTACCCCTGAACTTCTCCCTCACGTACACGCCCTCGTCGTTGGCTGTCCCCCCCTCATGGACAGCGAATCCTTGGACGGCTGCAGGCTCCCCATTGAAGAACAAAATCAACGCATCCCTTCTTTCAGCGTCTGCTGCAAGCCTTGTGAAATCCACTTCCGAGAGTGGCCCTGCAGCCTGCGATTCCTCGCTTGCGTAAGACCATGCGTCATGGAATTCATCCATAAGATTCAAGACGGGATCCGTAAACTCACTGTCAGGGATCGACTTGAATAATCGGAAGCTACACTCTGTGGGAACCGATTTAAGTATCTTAAGCCTTCTCATCGTACTACCGCTTTTATAGTGTTATGTTATATATATTAAGCCTTCTTTTACATGTGATATAAAAAATGTATCCTCAAGGTCCTGCGGCATACGACCGCGCGATAACGGTGTTCTCCCCTGACGGGAGGCTTTTTCAGGTGGAATATGCAAGAGAAGCAGTTAAAAGGGGCACGACTGCCTTGGGAATAGTATTCGATAAGGGCGTGCTTCTCGCAGTTGACAAGAACGTGGCGACGAAACTAATCGTCCCCTCTTCAGTAGAGAAAATATTCCAGATAGACGATCACATTGGAGTTGCAACTTCAGGTCTTGTCGCCGACGCGAGAAGACTTGTGGATTCTGCGAGAATCTGGGCTCAGAGGAACAGGCTCGCCTACAACGAGCCAATCAGCACATTAAAAATCACCAAGGAAATCTGCGACGTAAAACAGGCTTACACTCAATATGGGGGTGCAAGGCCGTTTGGAACCTCCCTCCTAGTCGCGGGAGTAAACGATTACCCACACCTTTACGAGACTGACCCGTCCGGTGCATTCACCGAATACACTTCAACGGCCATAGGTATGGGCAAGATGGACGTCGAAAAAATATTCGAAGAAAAATACCGCCCGGATTTAAGCCGGAAAGAGGCGATTGAACTTGCACTTCTCGGATTGAACGTTGTCACCGAGGGAAAGTCGCGGGAGGAGTACGTGGACGTAGTCACCATAGAGGAGGATAAAAAATACTCGCGGGTGGTCTCCCAGGAAATCAAGGAGTCTCTCGACAAAGTCAAGAAAGAGATTAAGACTCGTAAAAACAAGCAAAAACGCAAGGAAGAAGAAGAGTAAATCTTTTCGTAAATCACGATTATAATTCAAATGAGGTACACTTTTTTATGGTAAGCCTGGATGAGGCAGTCATAGCTCGAATAAAAAAGCACGGTCACACATTCGAGATATTCGTTGATCCCGATCTTGCACTAGCATTCAAGTCAGGTGATGGGGGGGACATAGCTGAAGTATTGGCTGCTGAAAACATCTTCAAGGATGCGAGCGCCGGGGATAAGGCCGCGGAGGAAACACTTACTGAATCCTTCAGTTCAACTGACGTAAATACTGTAGCATCCGAGATAATCCGGAAAGGTGAATTACACTTAACAACTGAGCAGCGTAAAAGAATACTCGAAGACAGGCGAAAGCAGATAGTCGATATTATCGCTCGGAACGCCTTGAACCCTCAGACTAAAACACCTCACCCGCCTTCAAGAATCGATAAGGCAATGGATGAGGCGAAGGTTAAAGTCGACTTCGAAAAGTCGGCGAAAGCTCAGGTTGATGACGTGCTCAAGGCGCTTAAACCCCTTATTCCGATAAAGTTTGAGGTGGTTGAGGTTGCGTTGAAGATTCCTGCGAAATACTCTGGTTCGACCTATCAAACACTTCATGATTTTGGGGACCTTAAGAAGGAGGAGTGGAGGGGAGACGAACAGTATTGTGTCTTGCATATTCCAGGTGGGATGCAGGATGAATTGTTCAAGGTTATGAACAAGCTGACTCACGGTGAAGTCGAGATTAAATTAATGAAATAAAAAAAAAATGGATTATTCAGTTGAAGACAGGGAAGTTGTCGTACCCGGCCAAAAGATTGGCGTGTCGGGAAAATGCGATCTAACATGTTTTAAAGACCATGAAGAAATCTACTCTACAGTGCATGGGCTTGTAAGACAGGGAAGGGATTACGTAACAGTCATACCCTCGAAGGGGGCTTACATGCCGAAGGAGGGTGACGTGGTTATAGGTGTTGTCAAGTCTGTGAGGGAGACTTTTTGGATTGTTGATATTGGGTCGCCTTACTCCAGCTACATCTTAAAGGATGAGGTTGTTAAGACGAGGGGTAGTGTGGATTTGAAGCAATTCTTCGATGTCGGTGATGTTATATCTGGCAAAGTTTCAAGCTTGAATGAGGTTTACTCTCACCTAATAACTCGCCCATGGAAACTTGAAGTGGGGCTTATCATCAAGGTTAATCCAAAGAGGATTCCCCGCGTGATAGGCAAGAGCAGGTCTATGCTTGAGGTTATTAAGTCGAAGACGGGGTCTCGGATTATTGTCGGTCAAAACGGCTTGATCTGGCTTAAGGGGGGTAAAGCCGACTTGGGGGTTAAGGCTATCCGGAAAATCGAGGCGCAAGCCCAGACGAGGGGTCTTACAGAACGGATAACAAATTTTTTAGATTCAGAATCAAAAGAGGTTTAAAGGAAAATGAGCGGAAAATCAAATGTTGTGTTGATTAAGGATGGAAAAAGATTGGATGGAAGGAAGTTTGATGAGTTGAGAGATATTAAAATGGGGGTTGGAGTGCTTCCGAGAGCCCAAGGGTCATCGTATCTTGAGTGGGGTAAAAACAAGGTTATGGCTGGTGTTTACGGGCCTAGGAAGCTGCACCCCATGTTCCTGCAAAATCCCACGAAAGCGTTGGTGCGGTGTGTTTATAACATGGCCCCTTTTTCGGTGGAGGATAGGAAGAGGCCTGGCCCTGACAGGCGGAGTGTTGAGATTTCAAAGATTTGTTCCGAAGCATTGGATTCAGTCGTCTTGAGTGAACGATTCCCAAATGCGGTCATCGACATTTTTGTGGAGATTCTTCAGGCAGACGCCGGAACTCGGTGTGCTGGATTGACTGCGGCATCAATGGCTCTCGCTGATGCTGGCATTCCAATGAAGGATTTAATCGCTTCTTGTGCGGCAGGAAAAGTTGAGGGTGAGATAGTCTTGGATCTTATGAAAGAGGAGGATAATTACGGGGAATGTGATCTTCCCATCGCAATAATCCCTCGGAAAAAAGAGTTTGCATTGCTTCAAATGGATGGGAAGCTATCTCGGCAAGAGTATTCAAAGGCTTTGAACTTGGCAATGGACGGTTGTTTGAAAGTCTATGAAATTCAAAAGCAAACATTAATTGATAGTGCTAAAGTGGAGGCCAACTAAAATGAACGTCGAAGCATATTTGAAAAAGGATTACATTCAATCCCTCGTGTCTGAGGGAAAGAGGATGGATGGTCGCGGCTTCGAAGATAGGCGAAATCTGGAAATTGAAAAAGGTTTCGCTTCAGAGAAGGCGCCTGGTTCGGCAAGAGTTAAGCTTGGTGAAACGGAAGTTATTGTTGGAGTAAGTTTAATCGTAGGTGAGCCATATTCTGACCGTCCTAACGAAGGAACTATGAGCGTTTCCACCGAGTTAAGGCCTATTGCAGACCCAAACTTTGAGTTAGGCCCTCCTAGGGAAGAATCTATCGAAGTTTCAAGAGTCATTGACAGAGGAATCCGGGAGTCGGGTGCAATAGACTTTTCCAAATTATTTATTGAGGAAGGGAAAGTCTGGATTGCTTTCATCGACTTACACATCCTAAACAATGCAGGAAACCTTTTCGATGCTGGTGGCATAGCGGCAATATCTGCTCTACTCGATACTAGGATGCCAAAATATGAGGACGGCAATCCTGTTAGGGGTGAGTGGGATGGGAAACTACCTTTAACTTGCACTCCAATACCACTAACGATTGCCCAAATAGCGGGACAGCTTCTCGTAGATCCAACAATTGATGAGGAGTACTCTTTGGATGCGAGATTGACTGTTACAGTATCGGATACATTGAACGCATTGCAAAAAGGAGGTTTCGGGTCTCTAACTCTTGAACAAGCTGAGGCGGCGGTAGACCTCGCCTTCAAGAAATCAGCGGAAGTAAAGGAGGTCGTAGAGAAGTAATCGTCTTTTTTAAATGATTACTTCCTATTCATTCTCTTGATAAAATGTTCAGTCACACAAAGAAAGTCGGAAGCGTTGGAAGGTACGGGACGAGGATTGGTTGGAAGACTCGTAAAAGAGTGTTGAGGGTCGAGCAAGAATCAGCAAAATCCCGTAATTGCCCCTCTTGCGGGAAAAACCGCGTGAAACGCTCTTCAGCTGGAATATGGGATTGCCCTTCATGTGGCAATTCCTTTACTGGTGGGGCTTACGTTTCAATACCTCGTCGAAAGAAGGTTTTGGAGGATGGTACAAAATGACTTATGCTTGCAGGGAATGTGGTGCGGAAGTTGAATACGAGTATCTTCAAAGCCACAAGCTTAAATGCACTAAGTGCAAGGAGAGGCGGTCTAACATCTGGATTAAGAAAAGGCCACCAATAACAAAGAAGATTATTGGCCGGTAAACCAGAAAGTTTATTGTACATTATTCATATCTTTACTCTTTTTATACTAGACCTCCCATATATTACTGGGTGGGGCTATCTATCTAATCCGAAAAACACCTCTGCTTACAAGGATATGGCTGGATTACACACACTGCCAACTGACTGCTAAAAAAAAAGCTTTCTGGCAGGCCCCACCTAATAATCAATAAATTGGGGTGATTTAAAGTGGCTGAATTCATCTGGAGAGAGGGGAAAGAACTACTTTCCCACAAGACTGACTCACACAGTGAGGATGTTGAGTTTATTAGAAAAATGTCAAATGAGGGGAGGGCATTCACATACAAGAAATTCGGCAAAGCAGTACACTATCCCTGCTAACCGGACTAAATAGATTATAACGTTATTTAACAATCTTCTCAATCAATTGGTTTACCTTAAAGTAGCATTCCTTCCTCCTCGACCCAGTTTTAGCACACAAACTCCTCCTAACGTCATATACTCCCCCTCCAAAACAAACTCCCTGCTCCGAGGCATTCTCGCAAAGAGTCACGTTCCTTGTTAAAGCACCTAATAATCCATAGCAAGGCTTCATTAACCTTCCTGAAAACCCACATAAACTAGCATCCTCTTTTTTCACAGCCAACTCATAAAAACAACGAATCTTCTTTTCCCCGGAAAGCTTCGCGCAAATCTCTTCAATTCCCTGGTTAAGAGCTATCGCCAGCAAACACCCTTCAACGTCATATTCTGATTCCTCGCATAATTGTTCATCGCTTTTTTTCACAGCGACCAAGTGAGTGCAAAATCCAGACTCATTACCTGCCTTATCACAAAGTGTTTCGTCCAGCTCTTCTAATCCGAGCTCGAGGAAACATGCCTCCCTGTTTTTTTCAGAAAGTTTCTCGCAAATAGAATTGTTTTTAGTTTTCAATGCTATTTCGAGCAGGCATTCCTCTCTTAATGGTTCTGTCTTCGGGCAAAGTTTTGTATCCCCCATTCCTATTGCGACTGCAAAATTGCATTTGTCTTTATCGGAAGTCTTAGTACATAAATCCACGTTATTCAATCCTAAAGCTACCGTGAAGTAACAGTCTGGAGGGTTGTCTGATTTAGGGCATAGTTTAGGGTTCAAGGTTTTTTCGGCTAGGATTCTAAAGCACACTTTAGCGTAAGATGAGGCTTTTTCGCAAAGAATTGGATTAGAAGTATTTTTGGCAATTTTCGTAAAGCATGTTGCAGGATTTCTTGATTTAGGGCAAAGGCTTGAGTTAAGGCTTTGTTCTGCGATTGTTTGAAAGCACCCTCCTTGATCTACTAAAGGCATTTTTTCGCACAAAAGATAATCTCCGGTTGCAACGGCAATCTGCCTTAAGCATTCGCCTTCCTTACTCGTCTTAGAACACAGTTTCGGTTCCTTAGTTTTCAAGGCAACCTCAAAGATGCAATTTTGAGGGTCTGCGGATTCATCGCACAATGATACATTCAATTTTGAGACTGCGAGATTGAAGTAACACAACCCCCTGTCTTTTCCAGCTTGTTCACACAAGTTTTCATCCTGCGAAAATACTGCGATATTTTTCATGCACAAATCAGAGTCGTATGACCCACTGCAAAGAGAGATGTTTTCCGTCATCAAGGCGATTTCATGCATGCATTCATCAAAATAGTGTCCACTAACCTCACAGAGCCTGTAATCCCCAGTTTGTGTGGCAATCTTGTAGTAGCAATCGTCTAAGAGGTAATCCCCTGCAACACAATATTCTGTATTGCTGTATGCTATAGCATTCTGGTAGTAACACCAACCCTTACTTCCGACGTTGGATTCGCATGTTACGGGTGGAAAATCCTTTGTCGCAAGGTTGAAATAACAGTCTTCTCGCTTAACAGCCTCTAAAATATTTTCGCACAAGATTTCCTCGTCTGTATTGTAAGCTATCGTGTTATAACACTCTCGCTGCCTCCAATCCACCCTATCACACAAATCAGCGTTATTAGTGTTCACCGCAATGGCGAAAAAACACTCCACATCATTGACACCAGACCGCTCACACAACAGGGGGTCGTTTCTCGCAACTCCAATCAATCCGAAACAAGTTTCAGAGTACGATCCAGTCTTAACGCAAAAAGAATCCTCCAAAGTCTTCCTCGCCAAACCGAAATAACACTCTTGATACTCGTTTTGAGAATAGATGAGCTCGCATAAAAGTGGGTTGGAGTTGTCTCTCGCAACCCGGGAAAGGCAGACTTGTCTTTCAGAGGATTCCCTTAAACAATGGTATGCATGGTAGATTGTTGTAAACCCCAGGTTTTGCGAAAAAATAAGGGTGATAAGACTTAACAAAACAATTAATGTATAAATAATCCTCCTAGAATTGAACTTAATCTTTCCGGCCAATTTTTCTCTCCCTTCGTAAGATCGTAAGGAGTGTTTCAACGGAAAACGCTGCACGAGTCAACCCCATACTCCTCATGTCCGTGTCAGTACCAACCAAATACAAGCCGTTGACCGGACTTTTAGTGCCTGGAAACTTCACTCCCGCAGTAACCGCAGCCTTCTCGGGATTTGCGAACTGAAAGTGTTCCAACTCGACCAAACGATCAATCTCCGGGATAGCGGTATAAACTGTGTTTAGGAGCGCCTTCTTTTCCTTGGATTGCGGGCCATCAACAAAGGATGTGAATCCGATAACCTGCCCTCCGTAAGGCGCAAATGATGGATTATAGTTCGAAGTTGGCATACCCCAGTATGGTTTACCCTCCTCAAACCAGATTTCAGAGCCCAAATAATTAAGGTTTTTGTGGGGTTTGGAAAGACCCAGCCATAAGGTGATTGAGGTTGTAAGCTGAATCTTCTCAAGGTTTTTCCGGTAGTCACTGGGAAGCACACTACCACAAAACTTGGGAAGCTCTTTAACCATTCCGGAATAAACTACCAAGTCTGCTTTATACGAATCTTTTTCTGTGACCACACCTGAAATATCATCCCCTGAAAAAGTAAATTCCGAAACACTTTCCGAAGTATTCAATGAAACACGATCCTTTGGAATAGAGTAAAGAAGCGCATCAGTAATAGCCTGTAAACCCCCCCTGGGATAAGCCTGATGATGTGCTCCGTCATAGCTTAAAAGCCTTCTAAGCTTGAAGACGTTTTTCACCCTCCTCCTAAACTTATTATCCTCACCCTCCTCAAGGTACCTGGCCCCCTTAAGCATCCTCCACGCCGGGGCCTCATCCATCGGCTTACCGCTCATGAAATAGCATAAGGCGTCTATGAAACGCCAAGTCTTCTCTGTGAAATTCCTGTTGCCAATGAAATCTCTTACAGTCTTGTCTAAACCAATCTTGCTTACCGGAGAAGTAGCGATGGCTGACGCGATGAGCTGGGCGAGTTCAAGCCTGTCTTTTTTTGGTAGTATGCTGAATGTCATCCATTCCTGAATCGTCCATGGGAAAGGCGAAAGCCTTTGCTTGTCTCGAACATAATAAGTGCCGTAAGGCAGGAATGTGGGCACTAAATCAAAGTAATCTTTCATAAGGCGGGCGAGAGGTCCGTCGTTTATGTACGTTATTGCGTGCGGTCCTGTATCAACTTGAAAACCGTCTACTCTGTATGAGCAGGCATTCCCTCCTAAGTGGCCATCCCTCTCTAAAAGCAATACTTTTTTCCCCTCCTTCGTCAACGTTAATGCAGAGAGAAGGCCGGATATTCCACCACCCACAACTATTGCATCAGCGTCCTTCAACTTTCACCACCACACTTCCTTCAGCTTGATTTTGTATGCCACGTAGTTTGCAAGAACATGCAATGGTATGGTCAAAACCACAACGATCAAGAAACGGGTTAAATCGAACGGAACCGCAAGTAAGGCAAAAACGAAGGCCCCCACAATATAATCGAGCTGGTCTAAACCCGGAACCGACGCCCCACGATCAAAACCCGTCTGCCTCTTTACGAAACTCGCAGTCATATCCCCAATCAATGCTCCGAAGGAAAGTAGGAATGCTAACTTAACGGTCATCTGCGGCAGGCTTTCCCCCAAGTAAGGTTGTATTGAAAGCTGTAGTAATCCGATTAACGTCCCTGCAATGACTCCCCCGAAAAGCCCCCTCCAAGTCTTCCCGTCTCCCAGAATCCGTTTCCCAAAAATATTGTGTCTGAAGTCTATGGGAGTTGAATATTTCTTGAGAAACGGTATTGCCGAAACGTCGATTGCCGCAGAGTTTGCAACGTAAGCAGGCAGTATGAACCAAACAGCGTCAAAAAATAAATCCCACATAATAAATATTACTCTGAAGGTTTAAAGTATGCTCTCGCAATGATTCAAGTAACAAACGGTTTTACAGCCTAAGAGTATCAATAAGGGGTGAAGGGTGAGTTATCTCACCCAGACTCTTATTGTTGCTGTTTCTTCTCCTTTCGGGCATCCTTCTTTTGCGATTGCGAACAACCCGTCGCCTGCGTTTTTATTTCCGGGTATGCCTTCAAGGTAGCCACCGTCTCCGTAGTCGCTGGAGACGAGTCTGTCTCCTGGTTGTAGTTGCTTGTTTGAATACTCGAATTTCCCTGTTTTATCGGTTCCTCCACGACCACAGACAACTTTTGCAGTGATCTCACCGAAACCGGCGATGGGAACCCAATCTTCGCACGCCTCTGGATCGTCAGCCATGTAGGTTCCGTTACACTTTCCATCCTTATTCCATTCACCCTTCTCCTCATTCCAAGTTGCTCCTATACACCGGCCTCCGTAACCACACCCTTCGATATTTTCAGGCGGAGCAGCACAAGGTGTGTCATCTACTGTAAATATCGAATCAACCCCTCCACATCCATAGTTTAACAAGAATCCTGGCTTAGTTGATACTATTCCAATGACTGAATATGAGTAAGGTTCCCTACACTTTAACACACTACCCTCAGGGTATTGGCAGAGTGCATCACCGTTCTCTACTTCTTCATTTACTCTAACCATCTCAGCAATATCGGAGTGGTTTGTATTGTATCCTACAGCTGTTATGTAACCATCTGAAGGGGCAGTACACGAACCATCATCGTCAACGCAAACACCACCATCTGGTACTCTAAAGTCACCTCGTATATAAATTTGATCGTCATAATCCCAATAGCCCATAATGATTTCATTGGCTGTTCCCCCGTACATATAATAGCCTCGTAAGTTATTCCCGTAATTTAACTGCATGTTTGGGGGTGTATTCCCATCAGTACTAATAGCTTTTTTATCATCCAAGTAAAAATCTTTTTCCTTATCCATGTATAGATGCCCAGCCCCAATATCTAAGTCTCCATCAATTACTACACCACCACCTGCGGGGTCAATTGTTATATTGCCTGAATTCGTTTTGATAATACCTGTAGCCGTAGCATACAATGCAATACAAGATAACACAAACACACCCAATCCAACAATCATTTTTTTCTTTGCTTTCATTTTATGCACCCCAATTTAGTTCATATTAATCCCAAAATTCATTTACCGAATCCGATACTGAATCAAAAAACCTGAGTACGCCATCAATTATGAATATCCCATAATAGGGAGAAGTATCCGGGTCTATCACTAGAGTAGTATTATCTAATTTCAATACTCCACTTGAAGTTATCTCCACAGTAATATTTGAATCCCCTTCAACATGTACAATATCATCCCAACAACGAGTCTCTTTAGACACAATCCAATTATCGCCGTAAGTGGTTGAAGGTACATTGCCTATACATCCCGTATAGTTTATGTCATGATTACATACAAGAGCGTACTTACCATTGAATCCGATCGGATCGGCAACTTCTAAAGTATAATATCCAGTGTCTCCTGAGGGGACATCATAGTATATGTGCTCTACGTTATCCACGCTACTATATGAATAGTCAACTTCACCACCGTCATATTCCAAGTAAATGTCTATGTCAGGGAGACTTGGTGGGGTCGGGTCTGAGTAATTAGTTACAGGCCTATTCCATACTACAGTGCATGTCAAATTTTTACTATCACTTGGAACATATACATCATAAAAATGGGTTGCATCAGTATGTACATAAAATACTCTGTCCCCATCGGAAAGTGTATTGTAAGCTTCTTGAGCATCAACTAAACCCGCACCCTGTTCATCATCCAAAATATCCGACTCATCATGATCCCAAGCACCACCATCTTTATCAGCAATCTTTTTAGCGGAATTAAGTATCACCGCCTTCACAATCAGCGGATTAATCTCCACATTGTTCTTGTAGGCGTAGTCATAGAGCAACGCAGCCACGCCAACAACATGAGGTGCTGAAAAAGAAGTACCTTGTATATCTGCAAAATCATTACCGTAGGCCCATCCTGCACTTGTAGTAGTAATGCTAGTTCCAGGGGCTACTACATCTGGTTTAGACCTTCCATCAGTAGTTGGGCCCGTACCACTAAAATCTGCGACACGTTCGTAGTTGTAACTACCGTCAGTTGCTCCAACAGAGATAATATTAAATGCCCCCCCAGGAGGTCTTATTGTAGAACCATTATTACCTGCAGGGACGACTGCGATTATATTTTTGACATTTGCAAGATAATCAAGGTAAATAGCTATGGGATGACTCCCATCAGCATCAGCTATGTAATTCAGATAGTAATAATACACATCCGGATCGTATTCCGAAATTAGAACATTAGAACCAGTTATTACGTCATCATCGGAAGCACCATGTTTCTTACCGGCAATTATCTCAGCTCCAAAAGCCATTCCTGTATATGTTAGATTTCGGCTAGCGATTACGCCTAAAGCGGGAGTACCATGTCCTTCAGGAGGTTCAGCATAATCATTAGTGTCATTTCGTGTTTGATTAAAGTCATAAGTAATCATATCTGAGTCTAAATCAGGATGAGACTTGTTAACTCCTGTATCTACAAATAATATAGTCGCTTGGCTACCATTTAGACCTAAATTATCGTGGAAATAATCACCATTAACCTTGGGCACTGAACTATCTAATGATAATATAGGTATTGATCCGTATACCAATTTTATTACATTAGATTGGTTTGCAATCTCCAATAATTTATTCAATGAAGACTCATAGGGTACAAAAGATCCATCATTTTTTATTATTGTTATGGGATAATCTCTGCTTTCATTAATCTCTAATTCCCCTATGGGAGGCAATCTATCATAATCACTTCTTATCTTTGATCTGAGACTATACCCTATTTTTCCATAAGGGGTGGGTAAGTTGTCAATATAGTCCAACCAATCCTCGTATATAACACTAGTGCTGTCTGTAACTCCTCCATCTCTATGACGCACTACAGTAGTTATGTGACCTCGGTGCCTGCTTAGTTTAGCCTTTAGAATAGTGTACGTCAAATTGCTATCATAGTGAGTATGAGTACTTTTATGAAGATGCAGTATTCTCTCAGTGGAGTGACTATTCTGTAGATACGTAATTCCTATTTTCGTAAAATTGTCAAATTCTGCAGATGATATGTCTTCAGGGATATTATCAATGAAATTCTGAGAACTCACCACAGAGGTAAAAAGGATGGAAGATACGAAAAGACCGAGGAAAACCCCATCATTAATACATTTATTTTTCATATTCTCTTACCTCCAAATTAGTAAATACCTAGTGTACAATCTACCACCTCGTTCTGATCATCGGGCAACCCCGTGTAGTGAGGAGGATAACCCTGAATCCACACACCTAGTTCATCCAAGACTTCAATCATTCTTGGTCTGGCAAATTTGAAGTCACAGGTCACACCAAAGTACACTCTATCGACAGACTGTACTCTCGTCTCGTTTGGATGGGATATCTCAGATAATATGATCTGAGCTGTATAGTTTTCAATATTCTTTTTTATCTCAATAACACGCTTAAAGCTTGTTTGATTTACTTCTCTTGATGGTGGATAATCATGTAAGGAAACAATATAGTTCATCCCTTTAGCTCTTTCACTCAGAGTATCAAAGTTGACAAAGTTTTTTAGTTTATGTGGGCGGTAATTCGAGCTAATGAATAGACATCCAGCACATTCTGTACTCTCACGTAGACCATAACTGCGGTAAGTTGTGGAAGATGTGGTTGTTGTTACATTATCAATACATCCATTCACCAGCACCATCCCTACTACCAGAATCAAAAATAGTGCGATCTTTTTGATTTCCACAAATCAACCACCAATTAGTCATTAAAAATAACCTTTAAAAATCAGAATGTATTGTATAATACCTCCTAAACACGTTACTGTTTGACTTTTTGTGTGGAAACGGTTTTTTGTGCGAAAAACGGTTTTCACTTTTCTTTTATATTTTAAATCCTAATTATAATTTCACTTTTTTTTTAGGAGCATTTTTCCCTACATGGGGGTGATGTTTGATGGCAGAATTTATTTGGCGTGAAGGAGACGAGATATTATCTCACAAGACGGGTTCTCATAGTGAGGATTTGGAGTTCATAAGAAAATTGTCTTTAGAGGGTAAATCATTCACCTACAAGAAGTTCGGAAAGGCGATACGTTATCCCAACTAGCTTTTATATACCCTAAATTCCTATATACTGAGACGAAAAAATGTATCACGGAAAAATAACTCGGGCAAGTAAGAAGCGGAAGGCGCATTGTGGTGGTATTTTCACTGAAACGCAAATAGGCGACAAAAAAATTAAGAAAGTTAATTCTAAGGGCGGAGCCTCTAAGGAAAAGCTTGTAACAAGCAAATCCATTAATGTCGTATTGGAAGGCAATCCGGTTGTGTGCGAAATCATTGGGTTGGAGGAAAACCCTGCTAACAGGGATTACACTCGCCGAAAAATAATAACTAAGGGCGCACTTTTATCGGTAAAAACTCCGGATGGAAAAGACATTAAAGTGAAGGTGACGTCGAGGCCGGGACAAGACGGTGTCTTAAACGCAATGATTGCGTAAACACTTACTGCTGAATTAACATATCACTGACACCTACTGGTGAAAAATGAATGAAACAGCTGAAATCAATCTAGAGGAAAAGTTGGGGGAAGAAAATTATGGGAAAATATCAATTATTTCCAACCCCCACTTAAATGAATTCCTAAGCAAATACATCAAACACTTAAAACCTGAAAGCGTATTCGTCTGCACAGACGATGATAAAGACATCGAATACATCCGCTTAAAAGCAATTGAAAACGGGGATGAAAAACAATTAAAGCTTCCCGGACAGACCATCCATTACGACGGCTACTTCGACCAAGCCCGCGACAAGGAGAACACAAAACTCCTACTCCCCCAAGGAGTTGACCTGGGTCAAAACATCAATTCACTCGACCGTGAGGAAGGACTTAAGAAAGTACATGAAATTCTGGAAGGGACTTGCAGAGGAAAAGAGTTGTACATCATGTTCCTGTGCCTGGGTCCAGTCGACTCGGAATTCAGCATTTCATGCGTCCAGGTTACTGATTCAGCTTACGTAGCGCATAATGGAACACTCCTCTTCAGGCCCGGATTCGAGCAGTTCAAGCGGTTAGGTGGATCAGATGATTTTTTAAAGTTCGTTCACAGTGCCGGCGAGCTTGACGGCGCTGTTTGCGCAAACATTGATGAACGTAGGGTTTACATAGACCTTGCTTCCGACACGGTTTACTCCGCAAACACTCAGTATGGTGGAAACACTATCGGCCCGAAAAAACTTGCAATGCGACTGGCGATTCAAAGGGCTTCAACGGAGGGTTGGCTTTGCGAGCACATGTTCATCATGGGAGTGCATGGGCTAGGAAATCGGGTGACGTATTTTGCAGGCGCCTACCCCAGCATGTGCGGGAAAACGTCTACTGCGATGATGTCTGGTGAAACTATTGTGGGTGACGACATCGCTTATTTTAAGGTCATTGATGGAGTGTTCCGTGCCGTGAATGTTGAGCAAGGGATGTTTGGCATAATCGGCGACGTAAACGAGAAGGGTGACCCCCTAATCTACAAGACTCTCACAACACCTAATGAAGTCATCTTCTCGAACGTACTCGACGAGGACGGAACACCCCGTTGGACCGGAGACGGTCGCAAGCCCCCTGTTTCCGGCGTAAACCATTCTGGAGAGTGGACTCCAGGCAAAAAAGGCCCAGACGACAAGGAAGTCTCAATCTCACATAAGAACGCGCGTTATACTGTGGCTATATCATCCCTCGAAAACGCTGATGAATTGCTCAATGATTCAAACGGTGTCAAATTAGCGGGCGTGATCTACGGGGGCAGGGATTCCGACACTTCAATCCCACTAGAACAGGCTTTTGATTGGGTGCACGGTGTAATCACTAAGGGTGCTACTCTAGAAAGCGAGACTACTGCCGCGACCTTGGGTCAGGAGGGTGTTAGAACATTTAATCCAATGTCTAATCTAGACTTCCTCTCAATTCCAATCGGCCGTTACATTCAAGTCAACATTGACCTTGGTGGAAAAGCGAGTAAACCACCCCTGATTTTTGGTGTAAACTACTTTTTGAAGGGCGATGATGGAAACTACTTGAACGGAATGCAGGATAAGAGGGTTTGGGTTAAGTGGATGGAAAAAAGGGTTCGCGGGGAAGTAGAAGCAATAAAGACGCCCACAGGATTCATACCCCACTACGAGGACCTTAAAGATTTGTTCAACGACGTCCTTGGGAAAGACTACTCGAAAGAGGATTACAACACCCAGTTCACAATCCGTGTTCCAGAGCTTGTCGCGAAAATCGACCGTATAATCGTAATCTACAAGGAAAAAGTCCCAGACACCCCGGAAATACTCTACAAAGTACTCAAGGAACAAAAAGACCGGCTCGAACAAGCACAAGAAGAACTCGGAGACTACATACTGCCCAACCAGTTAACGTAATCTCCCTCCAGATTTTATTTTTTATTCGAATACTCCCCCATGCTCTGCAGCGGGGGTATTTATTTCAATTTTAATATCGTTTTCACATAATCTTGCTTGAGGATGTTTGACGCGGAAGCTTTCATTGAGGAGTCGGTTGGGTCACTGAAGAAACAGTTGGAAGGTAAGAAGACCATTATCGGATTGTCTGGTGGAGTGGATTCATCAGTTGTCGCAGTGCTCGTCCACAAGGCTATTTCCGGCAACCTTGTCTCGGTTTTCGTCGACACCGGTTTTATGAGGAAGGACGAGGGAAAGCAGATTGAGCGGGTTTTCAAAGGTAAGTTCGGATTGAATTTCAGGTTGGTTGATGCGAGTGCGGAGTTCATGGAGATGCTTGAGGGTGTTTCTGATCCTGAGGAAAAGCGCAAGTTTATGGGTCATAAATTTATCCAAGTCTTTGAGCGTGAGGCTGTAAATGAAAGCGCAAAGGTCTTGGTTCAGGGTACTATCGCCCCTGATTGGATTGAGACTGGTGGTGGAATTAAAAGCCATCATAATCTTACTTTACCGGAAGGGATGACTCTTGAGGTTGTTGAGCCTTTACGGGATTTATACAAGGATGAGGTTCGTAAAGTTGCACTGGCTTTAGGGCTTCCCAAAGAGATTTGTGAGAGAATGCCGTTTCCCGGTCCGGGGTTGGCTGTTCGAGTGGTGGGTGAGATATCTCCTGAACGTGTGGAGGTTGTCCGTGACGCTGAGGAAATTGTCCGGGAGGAGATTGATGGGGCGCATATTTCTTCGTGGCAGGCTTTTCCGGTTGTATTACCTGGCCGTGCGACGGGGGTTAAGGGCGATTCAAGGGATTATGGTTTCATGGTCGCGGTGAGGGTTGTTGATTCCATTGACGCCATGACTGCGAATATTAAGGAGCCTGACTGGGTTTTTTTGAGAAAGATTGCCGACAGGATTACTCGGGAGATTCCGGGTGTAACTCGCGTTTTATACGACCTTACGAACAAGCCTCCCGCAACAATTGAATTTGAATGATAAATCCGTTTTTTTATAGCAATCTAATATATAGTCATGCGGTCAGCTTGGGGGAGTCTATTAATCTTCATATTATTGCTGTCATTGGTTTCTGCGGCTCCGACTCCGGGTGATGATGCTTTTGAGCATTCTAAGGAGGTTGTTACGCGTTTGTTGTGTATTTTGTATTTGTTGTCTCCTGGTGTGGTTTTTACGATGATTGTGGTGTCGGTTTTTTTCTTGTTGTTGCATGCTGAGCATCCTGAGAAACGTGCTGCTGCTAAGACTTTGTTGGTGAATGCGGTTTTGGGTGGTGTGATGGTTGTTGCTTTGGTTCAGGTTGCGACTTTGGTTGGTATTGTGATTGATTTGGATTCGTGTTTGGGTAGTGGTGGTGGTGATCTTTCTGAGCCTCCGGATCCTGTCACTTTCAATGAGTTTTTGGTTTGGCCGCCGAACGGGGAGACTGTTTACACGCACTTTCAGTATGCGAGCTTGTTTATAATTCCGTTGGTTGGGGGGAAGAAGTGGAAACTAAACTAGTCGCACTCTCGGCTGTACTACTGTTTTCGTCTTTACTTGCAGTTGGAGATTCTTGTAACGACGAGTGTTTGAATCAGTTTTTTGAGAGTGGTTATTGTATTTATGAGGAGCCCTGCTTTCCAGAGGATTTTACTATTAGTGATAGTTCACTGTTGTGCCCTAACTGGGTGGATCCGTCTTGTTGTTGCGTGTCTTCGACTACTTCGTCGTCGACTTCCACTTCGACTTCCACAACTTCCACTACGTCTACTACGTCTTTGTTTGATGAGTGTCGTGATGAGTGTTTGGCGCGTGGTGAGGTGGATGGTTTGTGTTGGGATGGTGATGTTTGTTGTGAGGCTGAGTATGGTTCTATTACTGGGTGGCGTTGTCTTAGTTTGGGTGGGTGTGGGGGTGGGGGGGGTGGGGTTCGTCCTGGCTTGTGTGGGGTTTGTTCTGATTATTGTGAGGCTGATTATAGTTTTATTGACGGGTATAATCCTTCAGATTATTGTGATTCTGGTTTTGAGCGTTGTTGTTGTTTGTCGACTACTACGACTTCTTCTACTTCCACGACTTCCACTACGACGACTTCGACTACTTCCACAACTTCTACAACAACAACTACCACAACTTCTACGACGTCTATTTTGGATGAGTGTATTGATGCTTGTTTGGCTCAGGGTCATTTGGGTGGTTTGTGTTATGAGGAGGATTTGTGTTGTGAGGCTGAGTATGGTTCTATTACTGGGTGGCGTTGTCTTAGTTTGGGTGAGTGTGAGGGTCGGGGTGGTTTAGTCCGTCCTGGCCCGTGTGTTACGTGTCACGGTTTGTGTCAGCCCACTCATCTTAACATTAGCAGGGGTAGTCCAAACTGTGAGGGTGTTGACGCGAGGTGTTGTTGTTTGACGACTTCTACGACTTCCACGACCACTACGAGTTCGACGTCTTCGACTTCTTCAACTTCCACTACCACCCTGCCTTCGAATTGTTCCATGTTGTGTGGTAACCGTAGTTACCCTGGTGGTACTTGCCGGTCTCCCGCCGACACAGTATGCTGTAATATGGACTTTTCTTTCGGCTGGAGGACGGAGTGCGTATCCAGTGTAGGCAGGTGTTTTGATGCTGGCTGTAGGGTCGAGCCTAACCCTTGTGATTATTCTTGCGGTGATGCTTTCCCGTATTGCGGTTACGCGTGCGGACCCTACTTTTGGCAGGACACGGTCGACGTCTCGTCGGAGACTGGCATGTGCAGTGGGGGAAGTCAAGTCCCAAAGTATGTGTGTCTTTTTAATGAGACGAACATGGGTGGGCAGCCTTTTTGTGATGATCCTGATGAACACTGTTGTTGTTACGGGGAACAATTCATCTTACCCTGTCTCGGAGGTTGTCTTTCAGACCAAGTGCTTATGCCCGTAACTATTGGCGAAAACATCACGATTTGGGAGTATTCGGGGGGATTAGTCACTGGTTACACTTTCCCGGTCTCCAGTATTTTATCGCCTTCAGGTTATGTTTTCGGCCCTACTGTCGACGGGGAAGTATATACTGTAAAGTCGAATGGTGGCTTGCTGGAAATCTCTTCAACCCAGTCACCCCCCGAGGTGGGGGGCAATAATATTGTCACTGTAGTGCTTTCCGGAGTGCCCGGTCTTGATGATCTTATGGCGCGTCGAGTGAGTTCGTATGAGTGGAATAGTCTTGATTTCACCGCTTCTGAGGCTACTGTCTGTAATGCAGTCGACGGCGACTTGTCCACTTACACTAAGTTGGGTTCAGGGTCTACGAAGCTTGTTCTCGGTTTTTGTGTTTCCGACGATGTTTGTCTTGACGGTGAAGTAGACATAGAGTTCGCATTCCACCCCATAGACTACACCGACATTGCGGTGTGTACTCTCTGGACTAACCAGAGTATGGGTATTTGGGCGCCGCAAACCTGGACTTTCACAATCACCAATGATTCAATCAACTTTATTGATGGGGGAAAGTTTAGCAAGGGGTCTTACTTGTGGAATGTAAAGTGTAAGAACAATGATTCCCCCCCTTATGAACGCTATATTGAAAAGGATGAAAACTGGACTTTTAGTGTTTGTCCAATCCTCCCTCAGTGTGATGTCGTCCAGCATAGTCCAGTCGGCCAAATAAGTGATCTTAGGCCTAATATTTCGGCCATAATCCATTTTGACGGGGCGATACCGTCTTTCATAGACTTCGAACTTGTTCTAGACCCCCCAAACAATAATCCTTTCAATGTTAATCGGTTGGGAGAGTTTGTGCATGTCTCTTACAAACCGGTTTCCGATCTTTCGGTAGGCGATCACACGGTTTATGTCCGGGCTTACACTGGAAGCCACATAATCTGTGAGGAAGAGTGGGATTTCACCATACAAGCCTGCCGCGACGTCTGTATCGCATACAATTACTCTGACGGCCAATGCATGGAAGAGTGTCCCGGAACAGTCGTAACCGGAGGTAAAGTGGATTTGGTGTTTCTTATCGATCAGTCAACTTCAATGAGAAATGAGTGGACTAGTCTTTGTAGTGTGATTTCGGATATCGAGTCTTCCTTGCTTGCCGCGGAAGTGGACTTGGACGTCTACATTTACGGCTTGGATAGTGTTGGTGTATCAGGATCATGCAAAGACGCGAATTTATATTCCTGCAAGTTCGGGGGAGTCACAACCAACTGCAACCTTCATGGAAGTACTCCTCTTAGCGGGTACGAGGATTGGGGTCCAGGCACCACCTGGCTTGCTGAAAACTACGTCTGGAGGCCCCAAGCCGCTCGAGTCATGATTCCAATAAGCGATGAAGGGCCTCACAAGGGAGGGGGGGCTAATGAGTCTGATTGTCGTGGTCGCGATGAGAATTGCGTCATGAACAGCAATGACCTCCAGTCCATAGCCGAGGCCACAGAAGCCGCAAACGCAAACAATATCACAGTCTACCCGTTTTGGGGAGATGGTCATTGGGAGGAATACATGGAGTACGTCGCCCAGCAGATGGAGGCTCTAGCCTCCGCAACCGGGGGTAAAGCATACTACTACAGCCTCAGTAACATAACGTTTGATTTAACCAACATCATTAGGAACGAGTCTGGCATGTCGTTTGAGGAATACTGTCCCGACCCTCTAATATGCTGTTGTTTGAATGAGACTGTAAACGAGACTAACAAGACAAATTGTACGATTCTCGTTTACGCACCAAGTGAAGGGTTTGGGCAATACAACGTCTCTCCCGTACTTGAACCCCACGGTTTTGTAATCGACTATATGATACGCGACGGCACCCCCAATACAGAAATCACCGACACCCTACTTTCAAGCTACGACGGATTATGGTTAATTAACTCCTTCCAGACTCGCTATCTAACTTCGAGTGAAATAGACCGGATAGTAGACTTTAGGGAAAACGGAGGGCACCTCCTGTTATCAGTCGACAATACTCCTTGGCACGAATTTATTAATCCAGTTTCCCAGCGTTTTGGAGTGAGGTTTTACGATCAACAACTCCTTACTGGGCAAGGGGGGCAAGGAAACTGGTGTCCATCGTATCCGCGCCCCGGATTCACGGTATACGAGCCAGACTTCTGGGATGGGGTAACAGCGTTTTCAAGCTCAAGCACTGACGGGATACTAAACATCACAAACCCGCAAGTCACACTTGTTGCGGAATATGACGGCCACTTTGGTGGGGCAGGTGGTTTTGGACCTTATGAGGCTGTTTTAGACGAACCCGGTAAGGGACGCATAGTATTTGACTCATCATTTTTTAGGTTTGCACCCTCTTGGGCAACACAGAATAATTGTGATGGACCCACCAAAAACCCATTATGGCTTAAAAACGTTGCAGAATGGCTGTGCGAATAGGAAGAAGAAAAGAAGGGAGACATCCTAGTGTACTCGTGGGGCGGTTGCGACCGTGATTTCGACGTGACACCCTTCCTGCAGCCGTTTTACGCCGTGGATTTCATGCGGAGAAGCGGATCCGACGAGCTCACTCCTGCATTGCTTTCCAATTATTCTCAGGTTTGGATTCTCAAGGATGCGTCCTGTGGGACGACACGCACCCCTCCGACTGCAAACGAGATTGCCGCGGTAGTCTCCTACTACAATGCGGGTGGGAAACTCATGTTTTCCGTGGACGATTTCAAGGACCCGCAGGAGCTGGTGGATCTTTTCGCCCATGAATTTGGCGTCGACTTCTACGGTACGGTCATGTCTGACGGCTATTGCATTCCAACTGCGGGAGCCAACTACGCCCTTGAAGACCACCCCATATGGAATGGCGTAAACAATATGAGGACGTCCATGTCGGAATCATACATAGGCGTTACGAACCCGGACGTCGAAATAATCGCACGCTTCGAGGGAACGCCGGCCGAAGGGGTACTTGCCGAACCCGGCAAAGGATGCGTCTACTTCCAAAACTGCTACTTCCGCTATCAAGTTGGAACTTCCGGCACCAGCCCCACCCCATACGCGGGAACACTCTGCGACGACAGCCAACTAGACGTGAAAAATTACATACTCAACACAGCCGACTGGCTTGACAGCTGCCAGCAGCCGCAAATCAAAAAAGACATACTAGTCTACGCGTTCGACATAAACCATGGCCAAATAGGGGAGTCATCTTATGACGTAACACCCTACCTGCAAGCGATGGGATACTCTGTAGACTACTTGGAGCGAACCGGCCCCGACGAGTTGTCGCAGTCGCTTTTGTCCGGCTACGATCAAGTATGGCTTATAGGCGACTGTGGTACTGAATTCGGTGCCCCGGCAACGGCCGCCGAGTTGACGGAACTGGAAGCATTCAGGGATGGTGGGGGAAAGCTCGCGATAATAGCCGACAATGGCCCGCCATCACTTGTTGGGGCTGACTGTCAGGGGATGGTGAATCCCGTCGCAAACATGTTTGGCGTGAATTTCTACGATAGTGTTACTTCAGGATTCTGTATCCCTCCAGACTCATATGGCTACAACCACTTCAGCCACCCAATCTGGAATAATATAAATTACCTCCGCACTACGTCTTCCGACGCACTCCTTCAGATCACAAATACTAATGTCGAGATTATTTCAGAACACAGTGGCACTCCCACAAACGCAGTCCTCGTCGAATCCGGGAAAGGGTGCATATTCTTCGACAACACACTCTCACGATACTCTGACGGAGGCACACCACCTTGGAACTCTGGAGTCTGCGCCGACGGCACGCAAGAACCCCTGAAATTCCTGGAAAACCTGGCGGGCTGGCTAGACAGCTGCACGCCAGTTATCATAATTCCCCATTGCTTTGACTGGAGGGGTAGCGTGGAAGGTGAGGTTCCAAATAGCATGGGTGACGGGACGACAAATTGGATGACGTCGATTAAGAATCAGGGAAGCTGCGGTAGCTGCTGGGCGTTTTCCACCCTAGGGGTTACGGAGTCAAAGTATCACATTGAACAAAATAGGCCGCTAGCAACCTTCCAAGACCTTGACTTGTCTGAGCAATGGATTGTTTCAACATGTTATTTAGAGTCTTTGAAAGAATCGTATGGAAATAATTACGGTCAATGTAATGGTGGGTGGCCGACTTACGTCATGCAGTATCTTATGAGTGATATGGTTGTGACGGAAGAATGTTGGAATTATAAGGATGTGGACGGTCAACAATACCATTCAAACTGTCCTGACATGTCTGTTTCCACTACTTCGGCTGATTGGGGTATAAGCGGCTACAATCGGCAAACCTTACTTAGTGTTGCAGCCATGAAGAGCAAGATTGTAAATGGGGGTCCTGTTGCGGTATTAATCTCGATGAGGGTGGCAGGTTATACTGGTTATCTTGTAAACGACGCCGTGATTTGTCCAAGCACATCTCAATACGATCACGGGGTAATTATTGTCGGCTACTGTGACGACCCCCAGATTCCGAGCGGAGGATACTGGATTGTGAAAAACAGTTGGGGGAATTCATGGACTTACGGCGCTATTACAAGTGCTGACGGCACCTTTAAGGTAGCATACGATAATTGTTTGATCCAGCTTGAGGGAATCAATTCTTGGGGTGTGCACGAGATTCCTGTATAAGTGAAAATGTATGATAACTCGGAGGTATGAGTTAAAATGAAAAAACAAATAGTGGTAATTACAATGGTGCTTTTGTTAATCGGCTATGTTTCAGCCATGAAAAACCCTATGGCAGTTTACTGTGAGAGGATGGGTTACGAATACACTTTAGAGGAGTCTCCTTCGGGGGTGACGGGCATCTGCATCATGCCCGACGGAACCCGTTGTATTGCTGCGGATTTCGTCCGGGGTGAATGTGCGGAAGAATACAGTTACTGCGCGATAAAGGGTTGGGAGCTTAAAAAGGGCGCTGGGGAAGCTGTATGCATTCTTCCCGACGGAACCGAAAAATGGGTTACTCAACTCGTTAAAGAGGATGCACAGTTGGGTGAATTCGTTGAGGGGAAAGTCTACTTTCCAACTTGCGGCAACAATATATGCGAGTTGAGTGAGAATTCGAATAATTGCCCGCAGGATTGTGCACCCGATAAAACAACTACGGTGCACATGTTGTGCGGGAATAACATCTGTGACGCAGGTGAGGATTCGGTTAATTGCCCCAACGACTGTAAACCAGTTCAACCAGCACCCCAAGACGTCCAAAAACAAGACTATGAGAGCATCCTGCTGGCAATAGGGGTCATAATACTCTTGGTAGTGGCAATATACTTGTTGAGGAAAAAAGGTTACAAGATTTAGAATGGAAGGGGCAGTCAAAACGGTATTGTTGGTATTTACTGTCCTAGTGTTACTTGCCGGAACCACTGGAAGCGAAAACACGGCATTAAATAGTAATGCCGTATGCTCTTATTCTTTAGGTTCGAGTAAGTTGTTCACGAACATGGTTTACGTTGGAAATGTCATCGAGATCGCTTCAAGTGATGAGAGAGAGAACGTTGATTCTCCGTTAATGTTGAAACTTGACGAATGGGTTTACACTAATCCTGAATTAAGGCTGAATGTTAGGTATGGTAGGTACGATGAGGCAGTCCGTAAAATATTCATGGAAGTGTCGAGTCTATACCAGTGGAGGCGGGGGAGTCTTATGTGGCGTAAACGCTTAAGTTATGATTCGTGCGTTGAGACCACCCCCTCAGACATCCTGGGCTACCCTCACCCTACTCCCTTATTTGGGGGTTCTGGAGCGTATGGCACTAGTGTTCATTGGTCTGGTGTTTTATATTCTCTTATCAGGAATCTTGGGGTTTCTGAAAACCGCCTTTCTATTTGGCAGTTTCAGACTGAAGGTAATCTAGGTTTTGATAGGGGTGTTGGTCACACTGTTTTAGCGTATAGGACTGATTCTTCAGGGGAAATGGATTGGTGGATATTGGATTTGACTTGTTGTCAAAGCCTGGTCTGGCTTAATGATTGGAGGAGTCAGTGTTCCCAGTGTTCTTGTGCTGATTCGGGGTGTATCGCATCGATTTCTGACGTTAAGGCTTACGGTAGGGATGAATTAAAGATGAATAGTGGAGATCCGTTTTCAAATGTGTGCAATTGTTGAAATGAAAAATATTATGGTGCTCGTTTTTTTAATGGTATTGTTCGTAAGTGTTGCCTCTGCTTCACCCGACATTTTCCTGGATCAAAGGCTTTCTGAAGTTGAAGTTTCCGAAGGTGATGTGGTGGAAGCTACAATAAACGTAATAAATCCTGATAGAGGGGATTTTTCCGCGACGGTTTATGTTACACTGCCAAAATTCGCAGGTTTTCACGAGTCTGAAAACACCAAATTCGAGGTTGAGGTTGGAAGTCCAATCTCTTTTGAGAAGGTAGTCCGCTTTAAGAATGTGCTCGTTCCAGCAGGGGGAAATATTACTATAGAGTATGCCCTGGTATTTGAAGGTATTCCAAATTCAATTAAGGGGAAAAGTGATCAGTTGGAGGCCACTATATTAGTAGACCAGTTTGGAAACACAATTTATTCCCTTCCCATCGAGGTAAAGTATGCCGGGGAAAATGGTAATTGCAATTATGATTTCATTTGCCAGCCAGAAAAAAACGAGCATTATGGCGTGTGCCCTCAAGATTGTGCGTCTGGATTGAGGGATGGTTACTGTGATCAAAGGCAGGACGGCAAATGCGACCCTGATTGTGCTGAAAACCAAGATGCAGACTGTATTGTGGGGGCGGAAGACTCTTGCGGAAACAATGTGTGCGAGGATTATGAGTCTGATAAAACCTGTCCGACAGACTGTCTTAAAATTCTGACAACCTCAACCACTTTAAAGGAAGAAAACAACCCTCTTGCAGGAATCAACCCTCAAACACTACTCGCCTCCATCATCATGGGGGCGTTCATAGTAGCCGTAATCATTCTCATAAATAAATCCAAGAAAATAAAACAAGCAGAGCAACTAACCTTAAAGGAGTCTAGGGATGAGAAGACTCTCAAAAAACTTAAAAAGCGTTTACGCGACGGAGAAGACCCGAAAACCCTAGTCAAGGAAGGCTATTCAAAAGACCTTGTCAGCGAAGCAAAAAAGGAAATCTGGAAGAAATAAGCATAGCCTACCTTTTCACCTTTATTATCACAATGTCCTGCGAGTGCTCGACATTATAAAATCTGGAGCTCGGGTACAATCCTAACGTATGGTCTCTCCCGCAGGAGGGGCAGGTTATCCTCTTTTTTATGGGCGGCACCTTAATGTTCTTGTCGAATCCGCTCTTACACTTCTTGCACTTGAAAACGAATTTCCTATAAAATTTTGGGGGGTCGGTTTCCTCCAAACCTTCGATATTATCGAAGTCAAGGTGCATGAGCCTGGTCTCAATCCGCTTTAAGTCTGCGTCAACAACCTTAGACCTTAAGCCTTCACCCAACCGTAATTCCTTCTCAATGATTATGAGATCCTTATCCACTCTTTTCAGACGTTGCTCGATTTTCTCGAGCTTCTTCTTCTTTTTCTCAAGTTTTTTCTTCTTGACAGCAAGCTTTTTCTTATCCTGCGGAGTTTTTTTCTTAGACGCCATATTCAATCACCTATCTGTTTAAACTATTGTATTAAATGATTTTAAATCCTATTTTTCTTTTTCAAGCTGAGAAACGTGACTATTAAGGCGAGTACAATTCCTGTGAAAACTAGGATAACAATTCCCACACCCCCAACAAGGGCAACTCTTTTCACGGTGTTGGTCTCACTAATCTTCCCTTCAAGCTCATTCACCCGATTCAAGCATTCATCAAACTCTAACTCCTGGCAAATCTCACCAGACTTATCAAGCAAAACAGATGCTTCAGAAAACTTTTTCCCAACATACGCGACTTCAGCCCGGTCATAGTATTCTCCCGCCTCAATCAACCTTTCAAGATCCACAATCAAGCCTTCAGCCTCCACAACTGCCTCCGTTAAATTAAGCTCAGTGTATCCTGAAAGCGCGGTCCTTGCGTGAGTGCTCGCTTCACTAAAGTTTCCTAATTCCTTATACTCCAATGCTTTAGTGTAGTTTGCATCAGTCTGCGGTTTAAGACTGCTTCTATGGGCCAGTTTAAGAGCTTGGGCTAAAGGAATCGCGTCCTTCAACTTATTATAAATTGCTGAAGCGTTTTCAGCGAGAACCCTGGATTCCCCGAAATCTTCTGATTCAAAAGCCTCAAAGGCCTCGCTCAAGTAAATGTCCGCCTCCTTATGATCTCGTGCCTTGTCAGCCACATCCTGGGCATCATTCATCTTAGACGCCTGGGCAAGCTCTTGGAATAATAGTTTAGCCGTCTGGGCATTTGCAACTGCTTCATCGTATTCCTTCGTGTTGTATGCTGTACGAGCCTTAGAAAGCCAGTGGTCTGCCTTCTTCCCCTTCCCATACTGCACTGATTCGAAATAAACTACTTTACCTTCTTCGGTTGAGGCGAAAACCTCGAAGTATCCGTCTGAATCAAGATCTTCAGCCTTAAGATCAGTGATTTCCCCCAAGTCGCTGGAGCTCCACATTACTTTCCCTGAGCTGTCGTAGATTAGGATTTTCGTGGTTCCGGCGATGACGTCTGGTATTTCATCACCGTCCAAGTCGGCAACCTCAATACCATAGACTCCCGTGTGTCTGGGTGAAACCCATGAGAGTCCACCATCATCCTTCAAAACATAAACCTTATCCGAACCTGCGACAACCTCCTTTCGACCGTCACCGTCTACGTCAGCGACAGCAAGATCATAGACTAAGTCCCCAGTCCCATAATCCCAAAGCAATACGCCCCTATCATCCACCAAGTAAACGCGCTTGTTAGACCCGATTACGACTTCCATCTTCTCGTCGCCGACAACATCAGCAATAACCAAGCTTTTAACCCCCCCAATAGTTGGAAACGACCATAATTCATCACCGTTCAAGTCGTAAGCCATAACAGAAGACGACTTGATGTACCCCAATTCAAAATTTTGAGCTAGCGTGTTCATAGAGTATCCGGCAAATCCTACGACCACCTCCTCGCGAGAGTCCCCGTCAAAATCAGCCGAAGCAATAGTGCTAGGATACATGTATCTCGTAAACCTTCGAACAGCAAAACTCTCCCCGTCATCGTCAAGGATGTAAAGCTTATTCCCCCTAGCGTGCGCGCTTCCGAAGACGACCTCCCCCTTACCGTCCGAATCAAGGTCGGAAAGATAAACGCTCGCAACCTCCTTTTCCATGGTATTATACTCCCACTTCCTGGAGCCGTCATCGTTTAAAAGGTAGACTCTGCTGAAAGCACACCCGATCACTTCCCCCCCACCCTCCGGAAACTCCGAAACATACAAATCCGATATGACTCCTCGAAGATTATAATGCCATATCTCATTTCCCGCCCGATCTATCGCAATTATCTTACCACTCCTCTCAGCATCCACGATAATCTCTTTGGCGGGATTGCCGTCGACATTCAACGCAAAAATATTGTTTGGCTTTTCACGCGTTGCATACTCCCATTTTTCAACTAACATCTGCTCGACAGCGCAGGCGTTACCAATCAATACGAACAATATCAGATACGGCTTCCAATTCATAATACACTATAATATTACTATAATCCGGTATAATAAGGCTGAAAGCCCAAGGGCGAGAAGGGGGGTACTGAGCCACAAAATAACAATTTTCCCCATAATCTTATTGCCAAAAAATTTTTTCCCACGAGACAAACTAACACCTGAAATACCCCCTAAAACCGCTTGGCCCGTGGAAACCGGAATCCCAAAGTTTATGAACAAATAGATCACAATCCCCGCCCCCAACTGGGAACTGAAAGCCGAAATCGGATCGAGCATACAGATTTTTTTCCCGACAGTGCGTGCAATAGGCTCGCCCAGAAGTATAGCCCCAAATGATAACAAGAGGCCTATAGCTAACGCCATCGTAGTTCGAGGCGTTAATATAATCCCGAAAATATTTGTTTCAGGCAGCAAATCCGATCCCACTAAAGGCCCCAAGATTACTCCGACGTTGTTTGCCCCAATATCGTAGGATATGATTATTGCACCCAATAGTGTTAACAGCATGCAGATCCTGCTGAAATTAACAATCCCCGTCTTATCCTCAATAAATGGCACAATAGTCTTGTATATGAGGTAAGTTATGGCGCACGCTAAGATTGGCGTGGAAACCCAGGCTGCAATTATCTTAAAGATTAATGCATAGTGAATCTCTTCGGAAAGACCCATAGCCAAACCCACCCCCAATACACTTCCCACCATTATCTGGCTTACCGAACCCGGCAGTCCCATAAAACTCAATCCGAGAGTGATCAAACCTGTAGTCAGAAAAAGAATACAAACAACCCTAAAGTTCCCCTCGAAATTGCCGCTTGGGATAAGTCCCTTACCAATAGTCTTTGAAATGCTATGGCTGTGTAAAACACCACCCAACATAATGAAAATTGACAAAAACAGGGCAAGCTTAAAATAGTTTTTAAAGAGAACACACTGGACAGTCCCAATAGCCTTAGGGACAGTGTTCGCTCCGATACCTATTCCAACGAAAATCGCAGTCAAAAGACTTGCAGTTAAGAAAACATCCATTTCAAGGCTTGAGGATCAAATCAATCATCGAAAGAGTATCTGAAGCAGTCTCACAATTGTTTGAAATCATACCCACAAATTCAATCAATTTTGAATAAAGAATCAAAGGCTTGGTAGAGTGCTCTCCCTCATACAAAACCCTGAAAATATTCTCCTCAATCAAGTCTGCCTTATGCTCGATATCCTCAACTTCGATAATCAAGGACTTCAAATCATCGGATACACCAATACTGTCTACCGCCTCCCTCAATTTTAAAACACACTCCCTCGTCACTTCAAGGAGTTCACCTAAAAGACCATCCACTCCAGGAATCCTCAGATCATTCGCAATAAAACCGAACATGTGGGCGGTATCTTGTACCGAGTCGGCGATATCATCGATTTTTTCCGCAAAATCAAAGACTCTGCTCCTACCCATAGGTAAGAAGGCGCCCGAATAAATGCTCTCCTCAATCCGCCTTCGCAAGCCATCAACCTGCTTTTCCAAATCATCGATCACACTCGCCTTATCGGAAACCTTGCCCTCATCCCCTAAATTAAAGGCCTTAAAAAGCTCTACCAGCATGCAGGAACTCTCATAAATCAATGCCATATCCTGCTTAAGGAGTTCTATTGTTTCTCTCTCCTTATTTTTCCCAAAAAACGGCAAACCGAACAAACTCATTTGAATTACCAATCATTTAAAGATACGATCCAGCTATATTATATGAATGAAGGGATACTCGTAACAGTGGGCCTTACACTGATTTTACTGGGCATTCTAACAGTTTTCGCAGGCATTATCCTCTCGGGAAAAGATCCAAACACAACCATAAAAGGTGGCGGAGTAGTGTTCCTCGGTCCAATACCATTAATTTTCGGAACAGACCGTAGATCAGCCGCCGCCATATCGATTATCGCGCTAATACTCATGGTCCTCGCATACTCCTATCGCAAAAGATTGATTTAATACCCAAACTTGATTAATTACATGGGAAAATGACGTCGGAAACAGAAAATGTTTTTAAGGCCCTTTTCGCATTAGAGGAAGTGCGTGAACTCCTGCGAGAAACAGCTCCAAAACACGAATTAGGCGGTGAAAGAAAAGAGCGGTTGAAAAAGGCCTTAATGAAAGTTAAGTCTTCGCTTGAGGTGCTTGAAAAATGGAGCCAATAATACCCGGAATACAAGTACGCTCACGGGAAGAGGATTACATTAACATTCAACCCATCCAGGCTGCTGGAAGACTCACACTTGAGGCTAGGAAAGCCTTAATATCCTACGGAGACGGCTACTCAGTATGTGATTTTTGTTTGAGGCCTTTCCGCCTCGACAAAATCCATAAGCCGGCAATAAACCAGTTTACATTGGATCTCGCCGAATTTCTGAACATGAGTGAGGCTCGCGTAGTCCGCGGAGCCCGCAGGGCCTTTCAAATAGTCGTAAACTCGCTCGTCGAAAAAGGGGAGACAGTACTCGTAAGCTCTATCGGACACTACTCTCTCGCACTTGCCGTGGAATCTCGGGGTGCGCTCTGGCGTGAAGTCCCCTTAAACGAGGAAAACATAGTAACTTCCGAGGATGTGGCCTCTAAAATCGATTCTATAAAGAAAGAGTCTGGCAGCCTTCCAAAGCTCGTCGCAATCCACCACGTAGACTATCAGTTCGGAAACCTACACCCTGTAGCGGAAATCGGCAAAGTCTGTAGGGACTATGGGATACCCTTCCTGTTAAACGGCGCCTACACTGTCGGGACAATGCCAGTGGACGGGAAAAAACTAAACGCCGACTTCGTAGTCGGCTCAGGCCACAAGTCCATGGCAGCGCCCGCTCCCACTGGAGTACTTGCAGCAACCGAGGAGTATGCCGCGAAAGTATTCCGAACCACAAAAGCCGAAGGGGATGTCTCAGGCCGAAAGTTCGGGATAAAGGAGACTGAACTATTAGGCTGCACAGTAATGGGAGCACCATTAGTCGCTCTTATGGCGTCATTCCCCAAAGTGAGGGAGAGGGTAAAAAACTGGGATGATGAAGTCGAGAAAGTAAACTACTTCACCCAAGAATTTCTGAAAATCCCCGGAAACAAGGTTTTAAGCGAATTGCCCCGAAAGCACACGCTAACCAAAGTCGACACTACTGAAACATTCGGCAAAGTTAGTGAAACACACAAAAAGAAGGGATATTTTTTCACGAACGAGCTTTCTAAAAGAGGGATTGTTGGCCCGTTCCCGGGCGCAACTCACGCTTACAAGATTAATAC
>Ga0265594_1000198_pt1 | contig 48284 bp, 37 predicted proteins | sample saktaG_11_FD_190147 | JGI IMG/M metagenome (GOLD analysis project Ga0265594, IMG submission 190147) | Saline water microbial communities from Sakinaw Lake, British Columbia, Canada - sak_2011_5_24_80m | ecosystem: Environmental > Aquatic > Non-marine Saline and Alkaline > Saline ...
CCCGTACTGCTGCTCAAAGCTCTGCGCCTGAAAATGCATGGCCACCACGAGCAGCCGCGCGATGACGAAAAACACCAGCACTTTGAATAACCCCGTCCCCACGCTGGTCAGGTTCGCGCGCCAGCCTCCGGCTGACCGCCATCGCTGATAACTCACACGGAAGGATGCCGTCACCCAGGCGGCCAAGGCAACCACCATGAGCGTCAGCGAAACGATCAGCCCCATCCTCAAAAGACTGTCCGCGCCCAGAAAAGCGCGCAACGTGTGCATCAACGTGACGTACATAACTGTTTCTCCTTTCTGCCAAACGTCCAGCGGTGAGGCGGCGGTATCCCGTCGCCTCCACCGCGTTGTTGGCGGTCATGGTTTTCCTTCGGGGTCGGGGTCGGTATCGGTATCGGGGTCGATTCCGCCTGCCCCATACTCCGCCGATGCCTCGTGAACCGCATATCCCCGGTTCCCGAGCTTCGTGAGCATCGCCACGCGAAACACGTCCAGTTTCTCATGGCCAAACGCCATCCCGATCTCCTTTTCGACCCCGATTCCGATACCGACCCCGACCCCGATGTTAGCCGCTTTCCTTTGTCTTGCTCTTTCCGCCAACAGCTTGCGTAGTCGTTTTGACGCACATGAGGTTTGCTATGCATCCGTGACATGCATCAAGACCGACTTCGCGCCCTGTTTCTGATGGGGCACCACTCCCGGATCAGTATTCAGCATCCGTGTTCGGTGAGAGTGAAACAGATTCGATCAACCAGTGCAAGGACAAAGAAGTGATATCACGCGCTTGAACGGGTTGCTCGGTCAGGCCGCCAAGACGCTATCCAGCGCGATGTCTCCGGATCGCCATTCAGACCCGTTCGTTGTCGGGCGGCTGGTGCGACGTGTCCAGAAGCCCTTCGTCCCGGCGGCCTTTTCCTCTCCGAACCTCCTCAAAGCAGAACGACTCGAAACGACGGCTCTGTGATGCTCTCACCGCGTGGCACTGGCTGAAAAAACTGCTCACGGTCCGGGAATCGACACGGCGGATGAAATATGACACAATTCAGAGCCGTGTGGACGTGGCATGACGCCACGTCGACGCCGACGGACTGCGGATGGAAGGAACTGGGGCCATGAATCGAAAATCAACGAGGGCGCATCGATCGGTGTGCGGCTGTTACGCGCGTCTCACGGCGTTGGGACTGGTGCTGATGGCGCCTGCGGGCCTATCGGAGGCGCGCGCCGACGCGGGTCCCGACGTGAAACCGGATCGTCCCGCACCGCAAGCGTGGAGCTCCCTGCTCGACGCCGCGGCAGCCGACGCCACGTGCAAAGCCATCCGCGCACACGTGGTTGAACAGGCCGAGGAAACACTGGGAAACGCGCGATTCGGTCAGCCCAAAACGCTCGCCGAACTGAAGGCCGGTGAGGGGCGCAGTCGGTATGACCCGCGCGCCGAAAGCCTGAAGCGCGATAACCAGGCGCCCTTCGCGCTGGCCATGTCCGACATGGTCATGATGAAGGACCTGGAGACGGAAATGGTTCTTCAGGCCGCTGTTTTCCGGCTGACCCGGGATTCCCGCTTCCGTGATCGCATCGTCGCGCAATTGGAGGAAGTGGCCTCGTGGCAAACGTTCCAACGCCAGGGTTGGTCGCTCTATAGTTCGGAAAAAGGTCTGCCCGGAGGCGGGCGTGACGGGGTGTGGCTTGGTACCGGAAGGGGGATTCGCGCCGTTGCCGACACCCTCGCGATCCTGCCTGACACCAGCCTGCCCGCACCGCTGACGGCCGCGCTAAGCAACCTGCTGGAGCGGGAGATCGACCGCATTGTCGCGGATTGGAAATCCGGCGTGCCGGGGTTTGTCTCCGACAACGCGGTTGGTTCGCTGCCCTGGATCGTGGTGAGCGACGGCCTGATTCGCGCCTGCCTGACACTGGGCCGGGATAGCCACGCCGATGCCTACGAGATGGGCATTACCCACATGCTCTTGGCGTTGGACGCTCAGGGTGAAAATGGCGAATACCGCGACGGATTGGTTTTCAGTTATCTGGAGGCCGTGGACGCCATGCTGTCGGCGGCGCACGCCGCCGCGCTTGACGGCGACCGCCGCCTGCTTGATCATCCCTTCCTGCGCCACCTTTCATCGTGGATTGCCCATCACATCCAACCCGGAAACAATCTGGTCAATGCCTTTGACGCCGTTTCGTCGGCGCGTCAAGCGCACGCCATGCGTGACGCGTTGCGGCAACGCGTCGCCGTTCTGGTCTACACCACGTGCGATCCCGTGGCCCGTTGGATGCTGCAGGAGCAACTCGGCGGCGCCCCCGATACCCTTCAGGGACTGGCTGCGGCTGCCGTGCTGGCTCAACCCGCGGTCACCGCTGCACCTCCCCCACCCTACGCCTATTACAATGCGGGGGAACTCGCGGTCTGGCGCAGCAGTTGGAAGTCTGACGCCAGCGGTCTTTGGGTGAGAGGGGGGAGCCCGGATGACACGAACGACCACCATGATCGTGGGCACGTCTCCTTGACCCTTCACGGCGAACCGGTCCTGATCGAGGCGGGCACCGCAGATCGCAACGAAAAACGGCTCATGAGCCATTATCAATCCGGCCCAAGTCACAACGTGCTGCAGGTGGGCTTCGAAAATCCAGACGAGCATATCGGCGTCCGCCAAGCCCATGGCTGGCCCGCCTGCAAACCGGCGACGGTGACGGTCAAGCGGCTTGACGCAGACGGCGGCGAGTTGCAAATCGACGCCAGCGCCTGCTACGAGAACATCAAGCAATGGAAACGCATCGTTCAATGGGATGCAAACAGGCTGTCCGTGCAGGATCTCGTCGATATTCCGGGGAATTCGGTTGAGGTCGTGCTGTTCCGCTGGCACCTCGGCACCGATGCGGAGGTGGCCATAACGGATGTCAAAAAACAAAGCGTTCGGGTGCTGACCCCCACGGCCCTGATCACATTGACCGCTTCCGCCCCCATTGTGGTGACGCAAATCAAGATGCCCGACCACACCCTGTTTGCGGATCAGCAGGCGCACCTGCACACGTGCCTCGTCATCCGGTGCACGGATCCGTTCAGCGGCCGGTTCGCACTCAAGACGGAGATGGAATCGCCTCCTGTGGCGGCGGCAGCCCCCTGAAAGGGGCACACGGCAACCGAACGCGTCACTTTTGCATCTGCTCGAGCTGCTTCCGGTATTTTGCCGCTTTTTCCTCGTCGCCCGCCTGTTCCCATGTCTTGATCAGCATCGTGATCGCGTCGGGCTTGATTTCGTCATAGGCATAGAGAATGTCGACCTTGAGGAAGGCCTTGGCCGCCTCGTCGAACGTCTTCATGGCCAGCCAGGCGTGTCCTTGTCCCATCAGCGCGTGCGCCGCTTCAATGGTATCGGTCAGCTTCACCACCTCGCCATAAGCCTCGATCGCATCCTTGTTGGCGCCGGCGTCGCGAAACGCGTGGCCCAGGCCGAGCCAAGTCTGCATTCGCACCGTGGCATCGGTGACATCCGTGAGCAGGTCCCGGTAAGCGGTGACCGCCTCTTGCGCGTGTTTCCCGAGTCGCAAGCATTCGGCGCGCCCAAACGCCGCCCGTTCGCGGAAGGATCCGGCGGGGACCGCCGCATAGGCTTCTGCGGCAGCATCCCAGGCGGCTTCCGCCTGTATCAACCGGGCTTCGCGGTAGCGCGCTTCGCCGGCCAGCCCGCTTTCGGGAAACTCCGTCGCCAGCCGCCGGTACGCGGCCTTGGCCTCCACGCCCTTCTCCTGCCGCTCGAAGGCCCACCCGAGTTTGTAGAGCACGGTGTCGGCGAAGGCGACGCCGGCGGCTAGCGACGCCTCGTAAGCCGTGGCGGCCCGATCGAAGGCGTCAGCCTCATAGGCCAGCTCGCCCACCCGGAAATGGGCGTCGCCGACCAGCGCATGCGCGGGAAAGCGCCGGATCAGCTCGTCGAACCGCTCCAACGCCGCATCGCGCTTCTTCTGTTCCTTGAGCGCCCACGCCAGATCATACACCGTCGCCGCGGCAAAGGCGCTATCGGGCCGGGTCTTCACCAATTCGGTGTAGACGGCCTCGGCGGCCTCGGCGCCCGTGGCGCGCGACACCGCCGCCGCGTGGCGATAGGCGGCCTCGTCGGCGAGCGGACCGGCCGCGCCGCCTTTCAGAAATTTTTCATACCCCGCCACGGCTCGCGCCGCGTCACCCGCGTCGTCCCATGACCGCGCCGCCCAAAAGCCTTCCTCTGCGGCGGCATCATCGGCGGCAAGCGCCTCGAAAATCGGAGCCGCTTCGGCGGGTTTGTCCAGTTTACGCAACGCCCAGGCACGTCCCGCCTGGGCCGCGCGCGCCACCGCCGCGTCCCCGCCGGCCGCCTTGGCATAGGCATCCATCGCATCCTGGGGTCGTCCGAGTTCGAGGAGCGCCTCGCCCCTGTAGAGCCAGGCGAACGGCAGCCGTTCCGCGGCACCCGGGGTTTCGCCATGGGTCTTGAGAAAGGCGTCGGCACGGACCAGCGCTTCGGCGTAACGCGCGGCGCGCTGGTCAAGCCTGATCAGCTCCAGGGCCGCACGGAGCCCCGCATCGCTCACCGGCGCCAGCGCGACCGCCCGTTCAAAATCCTCTGCGGCTCCGGCGGCATCCTCGGTCGTATCGGCGCACCGGCCCGCCATGAAGGCCGCATCCGCCGCCACGGCGGCCTTTGGAAAATCTGCCACGACCCGACGGAAGAACGGCCGTGCCTGGGCGGGTTTCTTGATCTGCCAGCACGCCCACCCGGCCTTGTATGCGGCCTCGACCACAAGCGTGTGGTTCGGGTAATCCTTCAAGAACGCCTCAAAAGCCGGAACCGCATCCGCAAAACGCTCCAAGCGGTAGCGGTATTCGCCCACCAGAAACCGAACGGCCGCTACCTGGGCGTGTTTCGGATAAGCCGCGGCAAAAGCGGACGCGGCCGCTTCCGCCGCGGCAATATTTCCGGACTTCTCAAGCGCCAGCACCCGACCTGCGGCCGCGTCACCCGCGAGCGTGTGCTTGCCATGGTCGCGTCCGACAGCCTCGTAGCACGCGGCCGCCTCCTGATACCGCTTGCGAGCCTGTTCGGCCTCAGCCTGCAACAACCAGGCGTCAACCGACAGATCGGCGGTCAGCTTGCCCCCCGCGCGCAGCTTTTCCAACACCCCACAGGCCTCTTCAAAGCGATTCAGCTTCACCCCTGCCGCCGCCTGCCAGTAGGCGGCATTCCGGACGAGTTCCGCATCGGCCGCTTTGTGTTGGGTACACGCGGCGAAATCGACTGCGGCCGCCTCATACGCCTGTGCGGCAAACGCGGCGTTGCCGGCATTGTAACGCAGCGACGCGGACTGGGGCACGGCCCCGAAGGCCGTCGCCGCCTCGCGAAACGCCGCCGCCGCCTCGGCTGCATGCCCCGCATCGTAGAGACACCACGCCCGCCCGGCGAGCGCCGCAGGCCGATGCGGCGAACCGGCCTTGGCGGCCACCGCCGCGTAGTCGGCGGCTGCCGCGTCGTATTTCTTCTGGCGATAGAGGCAGTCGCCCCGCTTCAAACGACACTCGTCCACCAACGCATGGTCGGCGTGGCTGCCGATGAATTCGCCGAACAGCCGTTCCGCCGCCGCATAATCCTCCGCTTTGAAAGCCGACCACCCCTGTCCATTGAGCGCCTGCGCAGCGTATTTGCTGTCGGGAAAACGCTTCAGCAGACCGACGTAAGCCGCGCCGGCGGCCTTCCAGTCGCCGGCTTGATAGAGCGATTCGGCCTGGCCAAACAAGGCGGGCTCGGCCAGCGCGCCGTCGGCGTCCACCGCCGCCGCCGCAAAATACTGCGCCGCGCGCGCGGGGGCTTCCGTCGCCAGCATTTGCCCCAGCAGATAGTTCGCACGGGGTGCCCGCTCCGACTTGGGAAACTGCTTCACGACATGCTCAAACGCTGCCCGCGCACCCGCCGCATCCTTCGCCTTCTGCAGCGCCTCGCCCAAACGGTACCAAGCCACGTCCGCCTGCGGAAAAGCAGGGTGCTCCTTCACCAGTTTGCGGAACTCATCTGCCGCCAACTCCGGCTCATCTTTGATCAGCAAACCCGTCGCGAAATTGAACTGATCTGTCGCCTCGTCCGCGACGACGAAAAGCGGCGCACACACGCACAATATGATGCCAAAAAGCCGCCTGATCATAGTCACATCCCCCTCTTTCCTGCACACGCGCACACCTGGTCATTTTCAAAGCATAAATCGCGCCATGATTCAGGGGCCAGGGCTTCTTCGAGATCCCGGACCGTCTGAGCCGCGCCCGCGTCGCGCAGGGTCGCGTCATCAAAAGAACTGCAAACGCCCACCGCGCGCATCCCTGCCGCCCGTGCCGCGCGTATCCCCGACACGGCATCCTCAAACACCACACACGCTTCGGGGGGGATGCCGATCAGACGGGCGGCGAGGAGAAAAATGTCGGGCTCGGGTTTCTTGCGAACCACCATCGATCCGTTAACCACTGCGTCGAACGTGCCGTGCGCAAGCCCAATCTGCGTCAGGTTGCCCTCGACTTTCATCCGGTCGGCGCTGCTCGCCACGGCCAGTTTTACCCCCTGCTCGCGGCAGGCGCAGACAAAGGCCATGACGCCGGGCATCGCCTGCAGGCGGCCGCGGATGAGCTTCAGATAGCGCTCGTACGTGTAGACCTTGTCCGCCTCGCGGTCCAGGGTCACGCCGACTTTTTCAGCCACCCCCCCCAGAAATCGATCCTCCCCCATACCGGTGAAGGGATGAAAATCAGCCGCCTGCACCGTCACGCCGTGCCGCTCGCGGAACATGGCCACAGCCGCCTCACAGATAAACGGCTCGGAGTCGCACAACACACCGTCCATGTCAAAAATAACCGCCGCTATCGTTACACCCACACCCACCTCCTAATCTCATTGACCCATAACGGTATACCCCAACCCACTGGCACCTGTCAATCCACCAGCAATTTCATGGCAGCAATTCTAATTATGGCAGATGCTATCGGGATCCAAATCGGGATCGGGACCGAAATCGACGAGAAAACAAGGAATTCGACCCCGATAGCGATTTCGATTTCGACGGGGCGGATGCGCAGGCGCATGGCAGTTATGATGGGGTCGTTGATTCGTAATCATAATCGTAATCGTAATCGTAATCGTAATCGTAATCCATTCTCCACTAGGATCAAGATTAAGATTAGGATCAAGATTAGGATTAGGATTAGGATTAAGATTAAGATTAAGATTAGGATTAAGGAGTAACCCTCATCAAAACTGCCATGCGCCCCGGATGCGCTCAACATGAGAATTGCTGTTGACTGGGGCGGATATCTGGGTTTAAATTTAACGTACTGCGCGCGTTCACCCCGCACACATAGCGGGCGATCGCCACAGACCATGGACATCACAGACACACAGGAGATATCTATGCCGGAGAATAACGCACTGCCATCCCCAATCCCGCAGATCTTTCAACACACACATTATCTGGTGCGCAGAAAGATGTTCAAACTGTTTGGGGCCGCATTCCATATTTATGACCCCAGCGGGCAGGTTGCGTTCTATTCCAAGCAGAAGGCGTTTAAATTAAAAGAGGACATTCGAGTCTATACCGGCGAAGATATGCGGACTGAGGTCTTAACGATTCTTGCACGACAGGTGCTAGATTTTTCAGCCGCCTATGACGTTTTTGATACCGCCACCACCAAGAAAGTCGGAGCCTTGAAAAGGAAGGGGTTTAAGTCCATTGTTAAAGACGAGTGGATCATCATGGATGCAGAAGACAGGGAAATCGGGCTCATTCAAGAAGACAGCATGCTTCTTGCGCTCATCCGTCGTTTTCTGACCAACCTCATTCCGCAGAAATACCACGGCGTGGTGAAGGGAAAACAAGTCTGTATTTTCAAGCAGAACTTCAATCCTTTTGTGATGAAGATAAATCTTGATTATTCATTGGATGGTGAGGGGTTGCTGGACAGGCGTCTTGGGATTGCCGCAGCCATTCTTCTGTGCGCGATCGAAGGCAAGCAGAACTAATGCAGACCCCCCAATCCCGCATCCCCGCCCGCGACGTGCAGCGGGGATGCGCAGGCGTTGAGGGAGTTGATACGTGAGGGAAAAGGAGATCGGCGTGTACGCGTACGGTGGGGAATGCCGAATGTATCTGTGCACGCGGTTCGTTGTGTCCCTGACTCGATGAGACAGAATGACAACAGATTCACAAGCTTTCGCGCAAGCTTACAAGACACTCTTCAAGGTCGAGTTCCCGGGGCATGACGAAGCAGCGGTCCTTCCCCGCATCTTTGAATGCATGCCTTCGGCGGTTACCCGAAGGCCGATCATGGATCTGCATACGCATACGATGTACTCGGATGGGAGCTACTCCCCCGTCGAGATCATCCGGGAAGCAGCCGCCCTGGGACTGAAAGCGGTCTCGATCACGGATCACGACGGGCTCAGAGCCTACGTCGAGGAGCCGGATATCTTCCGCCTTGCCGAACAGTCCGGTCTGCAACTGCTGCCTGGAGTGGAAGTGACATGCCTCGACAGGCATCCGGCGTGGAAGGACTTAGGGGGGCGTCGGCCCGTGCATATCCTCCTGTATCTCCCGCGCCTGCCCGAAGAATCGGACGCGGCACAACACATTGCCCGCCTCGCGGACCTGGACGCCTTCCTGCGTCCACGGCGTTGCTGGTGGCCGTTGGCGGTGACGCATCTGCTCTTCGCCCTGAAGCAGGACTACCCCGGGGCCGATCTGTCCCTGCGGGATTTCATGCACTGGCTGTGCCGGGAGAACAAAAAGAAGGGCATCGCCAATCCCGACATCTCTTGGATGGACTCACACCCGTGCGAGGATTTTGATTTCTGGGTCGTGGGGTGGACCACGGACAGCCTTCCCGGTCAGATGCCGCGCCGCGTGTGGGACAGCAACGTGATCCTTTATGCGGCCGAAAGAATGCGGGGAATCCACGATCTACCGGACGGTGTCGCCGACATCACCCAGTTTTTCCATTACGTTCACCACCATGCAGACCGTTACCTGGGGACCCATGAGGAATACCCCGATTGGTACGGGATGCCTATTGAGCGGGCAATCGAGGCTGTTCATCGGCACGGCGGTGTCGCCGTCTACGCACATCCATACTCTGACCTGCAGGCCTTGGGGCCAGCTCGATTCGCGATGTGGACGGCTTCATTTCACCTTGACGGATACGAGGCGTACTCCACGTTACACGCTGGTTCGGAATGCCTCTACTTCGCCGGCCTCGGCGGCATTCAGACAATCGGGAGCGATTTTCACGGCATCACCACACCGGACGTCAAACTGGGCCTGGGCAAGGCGGGCTGCCACGGCATGCAGACGACGAAAGAGCAACTTCAGACGCTCATCGCATCTAAACTGTTGCAGCCCTCGACCGCAGACAACGTGGAGTGGATTTCTGTTTCCTAAACAGGTTTCCAACTATTTCCTGCGTGCGCTTCGTGGCCTTCGTCGTGTGAATTGACCTGTTTGGGTTAAGCCAGATTGTCCGCACTTTTCCAGCGATGAATGCCGGCCTGAAAAGCCGTGACCACCACCAGGCCGATAGCGCAGGCGCAGGCGCTGAATGCAAATCCGAATCGATCGGACAAGCCGCCCCCGATCAGGGCGCCCAGGATCCCGCCGATTCCGACCACCGATTCATTCACCGCCACATAGCGGGCGGTTCGTACCGGATGCGCGATCGCATGGAATACCAGATAGAAGAAGAACGATCCCGAGTAAACACCGAAGAGAATCACGCCGATTCGCAGGAGCGTGGAAGACACCCCAAAAGCCAGACATAGGGTTCCCACCACACCCAGTAAGCCGACCACGCTCACCGGAAATGCGCGATACATCCAGACGCGGCTCCTGCACAGGATCAATCCGGTCAGTGCCTGCGTGATGCTGAGAAGAAAGAAGAGTGTCCCGATACGGCCATCACCGAGCGAAAGGGTGTTGACGGCGTGCGCCGGAAAGACGGCGCGAATCACCGAAATGACAACGATGCCCGCTCCTGCGCCGATCCAGGCCAGCCAAGCCAGATCGGGGCACCGGGCGTAATCCACCCCTCTGGGCGGCAGACGCGTGACGGGGGCTGAAACCGGAGCAGCCTCCAGGTGCACCAAATGCTTCAGATGGTGTATGCCGACCGCCGTGATGAGGGCCCCTGCGGCGCCACAGGCATAGGCCAGTTTCCATCCCTGCGCCCCGGTCTCCATCAGAAAGCCCGAAATGAACGGACCGGCCGCATATCCCGCGCTCCAGGCAAACGTATAGAGCCCCGTGGAATATGAGAGTGATTTTCCGCCCCCTTTGTCCACGGCCTTCATGAAGGTCTGAAACGGTGGGAAGAAGAGCGCGACCGCTCCCCCGGCCAGCGCAGTGAGGATGTAAATGCCCGTAGCTCCCGGCAGGATGGTGCCTAAGCCGGCCAACGCCGCCAGGGAGAGACACGAGGCCAGCATCAACGCGGCTGCGTTGCGCGGCGTCACCAGACGCCCCGTGACCAGACACGTAACCAGGTAGGTGATGCTCCAAATCGTCGTGACGCTGCCACTCGCCGAGGCGCTGGCGCCCATCTTGACGAGACGCATCGTATTGATGAAAAGAAACTGCGCCGCAACCATGTCAATCAGCGCCGGAAAACAGTAAATCAAGATCCGTAAATGCTTGGACGTGTCCTTTTGTGTCATCCCTTCGTGTCTCCCGGTCATGGCTTGGTATTCCATTGCAAGACGGTGCGGAGGCCTTCGTCCTGAAATTCCATGGAGACGTTCAGACTGTCGATGGATTTGAACAGGCCGAATGCCGCCGTGGCATCGCTGAAGGCCGGCTGCTCCTGGCGGTCAGGCGATCCAAAAGTGGTGCTGTGCAGCCTGTTCGCCGGGGTTCCGGTCCAGGTGCCGCCACCGGGGTGCGCGGGACGGAACCCGAAGAGCCGCTGGTGTTCCGCAAGCGCCGCCTCCGGGGTCAGCCCGCGCGCCAGCATCAGCGGATACAGGCGTCCAATGCCCTGCATGGCGGCACTCCGCTCTTTTTCCATGGCGGCGGAATATAAGCCCGCCATCTGTTCGCGGCAGGCGGATGGATTGGCCAGAAGCCGAGCGGTGCGCATCGGGCTCTCCGAGATGCCGGCGATCACATCCCGGCTCGACCAGGGAATGTTCCGAACCACGACATAATTGCCTTCCACCCGGATGCCGAAGCGAATCTTGATCAGGCCCATCACACTGAAGGAGTAAACCCAGGCGTTCTCATCCGTCACGCGGTAGAATTCAGCGGCGAATTCGTCCGATCTCCGCCCGCCGTCCATGCGGGCCGCCAGCGATGCGGATGCGGCCTCTTCCAAAAACCGGGTGGTGCGCGCGCTGTCGCGGGTCTCAATGATGAAGGCGCACGGCCGGGTCAGCAGCGAGAGCGCCATCGGAATCATGAACATCTCGCTGCGATCAAAGATTTCGGCGCCACCCCCGAAGGCGCCGAAGATGTCGCCGCTGCCCAGTGCAATGACCGGGTCCGCATCATAGAGGGCGAAGTGCAGGGCCGGGCCGAGATCATCCAGCGCGGCTGGCGAGAGATGGATAAAGCGCGTGAATAGCTCGGACATGCCTTCGGAAATCTGGGTCCACGCCGGCTCGCCCAGATTGAGCGAGAGCATGAGCACCGGGTCCGGCTTGGGACGCGGCACGTTCAGCGGCGGGCCCTTGCTGGTAACCAGAAATTCTTTCACGCTTCCATACAGCGAGTTATCGATGAGCGGCAAGATAAAGGTGGTCATCTCCATACCGCCGTCTGGCTTGTCGTCAATGCGGATCGCAATCGGATCAAAGAACTGCCGCCAGAACCGGTTGTAGTTGGCCAGATAGCCGGCGTAATCATCGGCTTCCCTCTTCGTGGCCTGGTCCAGAGGGATTTCTGAAAGCGGCGTCGGGTCGGCCAAAGTCCCGTAAACGGCGGAAACGACCCGGCCATCGGGCTTCAGGTGCAAATCGCCGAGCGGAATGGCCGCTGAAAGGGCGCCCGACTCGCGAAGCTGATCGAGGGTTGGGGCTTGGATCCCGTCCAGATTCGCCAGCAGCGCCGCAGACGTGACGAACTCCATGCGGCTGCGGGCATACGCGCGGCGCAACTGGCCGATCTTGACCGCCGGGCCAACCAGACGGCGAATGAACGGATCGGAGAAGTAGATCATCATCCGCGTCCGATCCTGAACGGGGAGCTGGGAAAGCATGTAGCGATACTCGGCCGATTCGGCGAGACTGGCGGCGGGGTCCTTGTGGAGCGCCAGCGTGAGATCCATTTCACGGCGGCTGGTGCTGATGATCAGGAGATCCCCGCGCAGGGCCCAGAAGGTCTCGCGCCCCTGTCCATTGGGAAACGCCATCACGTCACCCGTCACCCCCGTGACGCCGATCAGCGCAAGCAGGCCGGTCAGAATCTGGGGCTGGCTCACGCGTGCAATGACGGTGAGGTCCGTGCCGTCGATGAAAAACAGATCCGGCGCATACAAAGCGATTTCCGTCACGACGCCGGATTTCAGGATCTGGCGCATCCACGCTTCATTCAGGCCCATGCGTGCCAGATAGCGTTTCTTGAGATCGTAGCGGATGCTGCGGCCGGTGGCCGAAGACCCCAGCCCGCTGATGAATTCCGCGCCGCCGTCAAGGAACGCGAGCAGTGAGGCCGGACGCAGGACATGCAGGGCGAGGCGGTCGGCAGGCACAGATTTCAAGATGGCGGGACTCGTGACGCGCGTGTCGCCGAGCATCTCGGCGTACGGATGGGATTTGACGGTAACGCCCGGTATGGAACCGATGTCGAGGGTTGGCTCGCCTGCGTCGGGTGCGGACCGCAGCGCCTGCAATTGCAGGGTTTCGTCGATGGCGGCCCGCCCGCCGAGCATGCCAAAGACCGATGTGGTTGACGCGGCGCCCCGGCGGCCCCGCCTGAAAGGCTCGTCATCCATCGTCAGGCCGGCCCATCCCGCCAGTATGCCGGATTGGGTGGTGGCGGCCAGATAACGCCAGTTGTCGGCGCGCATCTTCTTGAGATCGGATTTCAGATCTTCCTGAGCAGGAGCTGTGGTTTTGCCCCAGATCGCGCTGCACGCGCCGCCGGTGAGGCGGTTCTCGAATGACAGCGTGATGGGATCGGGCGCCACAGGCTTACGCACCATCATCATCGTGTAGATGGCGGTGGGGATTGATTGTTCCTGTGCGGCGACTTGTGTGACGGGTTTGATCGCCCGATTCTCATCCACCTGGCGCATGCGGCGGCCCATCGAACGCATCATGATTTCCTCCGGCGGCATCACGTAGACTTCGACCGGGGCGTTGGAAGCCTGTTGCGGCGAGAGCGTCCAGCATCCATCACCGGGCAACACGATCGTCCCCGAAACAATCGCGTTTGAACTTCCGGCAACGGGTTGGATGCCGGTTGTGGCAACCTCGATCGGGGCTGCCATGGCGAACCGTGAAACGACGAGAACCAACCACGCGAGAGCGAAACGGTGCCTGTTCATTGATCCTCCTGTGTGAAGCTTCCACGCTTCATTGATTCGACCGGCCGGCTTGCATGGGCCAAAAGCGTACCCAGAACCGGCCATAGCCATCGATGTCGGCAAGAGGAGCATGCCAGAAGCGCGTACCCATGTCCAGAATATCGTGGATGGACTATTTTTACCATTTTCTATATAATATACCGCAACAACTCTGGTTTTGCGGAATTATCGTGGTCACACCAAGTCGGCGTGCTGTTGGTTCCAATGCAGACGAGGAGATGTCAGTGGAGGTATTTCATGAAGAAAACACTTATTCTGGTCGCCGTACTGGCGATGGCATCGGCAACGGCATGGGCCAACTGCGGACAATGCCCGGCCGACAAGGACGCGGCCAAGGGCGCGGCCAAGGGCGCCTGCTGCAAAGCTGGCGACAGCGTGTTCGCGTGCGCCAGTGGTCGATCTCAAGGCCGGCAAGTGCTCGAAGTGCGAAGCGGCTCTCACGGCTATGAAGGTTTTGGCCATGAAGGACGGCGCGGTCACTTTGTGCCCCTGCGAAGCGGCTTGCAAGTGCACGATCAAGGCTGATGATGCCACCCAGTGCAGTTGCGACAAGGCCGTTGTGACGATCAAGTGCGCGGCCGCATGCAAGGTCGAAGCCCCCAAGGTCGAAGCCCCCCAGGTCGAAGCCCCCCAGGTCGAAGCCCCCAAGGTCGAAGCCCCCAAGGTCGAAGCCCCCAAGGTCGAAGCCCAGTAATACGGACCTGGATGAATCCGAAGGCCTCCCGCCATGGGAGGCCTTTTTTTATGCCCGTGTTAAGCTTCGAACTTGAGATAGACAAAACCGCCATTTTTTGGCATCGTGATACCGTAAAAGTGCTGGTTCTCCCCCTCTCAACGGGCCGGTACCCGCATTGATCGGAATACGCTTTTGGACCACGAGTCACAACAGGTTGAAGGGAGACGAAGCCATGAACAGTTCAGTCCCGAAATATTCTCCGTGCCAGATGCAGCGCCACGGGATCACACTCCCCGGGCTACTGGCGACGGCTTGTCTTGTTTGCGCGGCGCCAGCGACGCATGCTGCCGATTTTGTCGGCGCCTCGCAGGTTGTGGCGCGCGTCAGAGACGCCCTCGCGACACCGGCTCCAAAGGCTGCGCCTGCGGACGACGGCAAAATGGCCGCGCTGGCGGACGATCTCGCCGCCCTGCGCACGGGTTGGACCAACATGACGCCCGACGCGGCCGCCGCCCGCTGGATCTCGCTTGCCGATCGGCTCCACGAACTTCAGTCCGACGCCCGGAGCAATCCCTCCCGCGCCGAATACAGGCATGACTGGGATGACTGGGATGATTACGGCATGGGCGGGGAGATCGCGGGCGATTCGACCGGCACGGTCACGCTGGTGACGCTTTTTGACTCGCTGCCGGGACCTTCCGCTTGGAATGCACTGCACGCGCAAATCGAAAGCCGAGCGGCCACCACACCTGCCGAACAGAAACGCAAGCTGGCACTCAATCTCCTCGTCATCCTGCTCCTCGATGACCGGGCCGGATTTGACGCCGCCCTCAAGGAAGGCGATGCCCAATTCCGGAAGAGCAGCGATACCAGCGCCCGGGATGTGAAATACAGGCTCGACGGCCTACGGCGCGCCACAGTCGAGCGCAACCTACGCTCGCCGGCCGATGCGGTCAATGCGTTCCGGCAGGTGATCGACATGCCGCTGGATCACGAGGCGGGGGCTTATGTTGTCCAGGTTCCGGACCTCGTCACCATCGCCGGGGAGAAGGAGGCTCGCGCCCTATTGCGCAAGGCGATAGTCAATCCTTACCTCAAGCTACACGTACCGGGCGGCGGGCGCACGTTGAGTCTGCTCAAAGAAGTCGTGACCGAAGATATCGACAAGCTGGAGCGCCCCCAGTGGGCGCTGATCAACAGCAGTGCGGATGTGTCGCTGTTTGAAGCCATGGACCGCAAATTCCCGGCACGGTCCGAGGAGGAGGACAGCCAGGACGTCATGTCGATGGTGACCGATGGCGGCAGGTACGGGCGCTATGGACAGGACTACGAACGACGCACGGCGCTCGGTTTCTACCTCCTGGGGTTGACCGACGTTGGACGCGTCGACGACGCCGTGTCGGCCACGCTCAAGGCGGCCGAGGCAGAGGATTTCGAGCTTTATCTCACTCTTGATGTCAGATCCCTCACCGACAGCAACGCCGTCAGCCGTCTCGCACAGTATTGCGAAGGCGTGCTGGTCACACGTTCGGTCGACAGTCTCTGGGAGGTTTTCACAGCCGTCGCCAACCGGGCCGGCCGCGGAGACGCCGCCCTGAAGCTGTTACAGGAACGCATGGCCAATCCAGCCATCGGTCCGGAATCACTGACCCGGCTTCAGAACCACTACCTCGCGACGCTGCTGGCGATGGACCGGGTTGACGATGCCGCCGCGTTCTGCCGCGAAGCGATCAAGACTCGCAAGCCGGACGGCTCGGAATTCGCCTATGCGTCGACACAGATTCCCTCCCGCCTCGCCCAGCTTGGCCGTCTCCTCGGTCGAAAGGACTGGGTGGCAGAGGGGGTTGCGGCGATGCTGCAAGCGGATCCGAACAGCAGCGGTCAAGGGCTGGAGAGCATCTTTGACGCAAACGACAACGAGGCGCTGCTGGCGGTCCAGGAGGCGGGCCGGTTGGCCGATGTCGAGGCGCTGGTAGTCGAGGCGCTCGCACAGCAGATCCGCGAGAATCAACAGGATCGGAATGCGATGGCAGTCGCAGGCGTTTTGAAGGCGCTAGCCGTCGTCTACGACACTGCAGGCCGCTCGGCCGATGTGATGACCTTGCTGGAACATGCCCCCTGGTGGGGGGTGGATGATGTCGACAAACTGGATTCGGATGAACCCTTGCAGATGGCGGTGCTGCACGCGCTGGCCGCCACGGGGCACACCCAAGAGGCGGCGCATTTTGCCCGCCGGATACTCGGTACACAGCCCGATGACGATACCGTCTACGCGGTGCTGGCGGACGTGGAAGGCATTCTCTGTCTGCCATTTCTCGACGACCTGAGTCAGCGCGACCGGTTCGAGGAGCGCCCACTGATCTGGAAAGCGGAGGTGTTGCGGCGCGCCGGGCAACTCGACGCGGCCGAAGCGGCGGCGCGGGCGGCGCTTCAGATTGACCCGACAGACGGAGACCAGCATGCGGGCGACCGCGTGCGCGCCTACAGCGTGCTGGCTGCCATTCTGGGGGCTGGCGGAAAGACGTCGGACGCCGCGTTCTTCAGCAACGTGGTCGCGTCGGTGCGCATGGCGGAGCAGGGTGACCGATTCACGGAGTTTGGACTTCTCGAGCGCAGCATTCCGCTCTACGAGAAGGCCGAGGAGTTGTTCGGCGCGGCCTACTGTGTGCAATGGCGATTGGCCGAAAGATTGCAGGCCATGGGCCGCACGGCGGAGGCGGAGATGCACTACGCCATTGCGTTTGAGCGAATGCCTGAGCAGTTCGGACGCGTGGCGAGTTTTTGCTTCGGCTGCGAGGGCGCATTCGGAAGCGACGCCAGCCGCAGTGCCGCCGAGCGGGTGCTTTCCGGTCTGCTCGACAAGGAACCGGTCCGTCCGCAGGTTTACTACCTGATGGGCCTGCTGCGGGAGGCGCAAGAGCGCAAGAGCGAAGCCGCCGACTACTTCAAGAAGGCCCTTGAGCAGGATCCGGAGTACTTCGATGCGATGCGGGCGCTGCACGATCTGGCACGCGTGATCTTCATGACGCAGGATGAACGCAACGGCCTCATGCTCAGGATGCTGGCGCTGGATCCCCAGCAGCGCCACGACACCTATATCGACAAAATATCAGACTTCAATGCCTTGTGGGAGCGGGGAGGGCCGCCGCAGCGGCTGCCCCTGAAGCCGGAGGCCGGCATTTTTCCACTTGCGGCGTCGAAAGCCCACCTCGCGTCCCAGGCCGACGCGCAGCGGCAGCAAACGCAGGCCGGCGGCATGCCTGCTAGGTTCAACAACCGCATAGGCCGACGATCGATGGCGATGGATAGAGCCCGCGAGTTCACGGTTCCGACATTTGGTGAAATGCTCATGCAACACGAACTGACGCGTGAGATCATGCCGTTGCTCGACCCCTCCGGGAGCTACTGAGCCGGCTTTAGCGGCTTCGCCACGCTGGCGTGTCAGATTCCAGAGCTGGAGTTGCAGTTGAGATAGCCGCGCGCGTTCAGGGAAGGTTTTCAATGGCACAGAATCGAACACCGTTGACACAAGATCAACAAAAAAAAGTGCTTGCGGAATTGCACCGCGATGTGGCCCAGCGGAACACCAGTTACCGGGCGAGGGCCTTAAAACTGCTTCCGCACATCTGCGGCTCGTGTGCGCGGGAGTTTTCGGACAAGCGTCTGAAGGAACTGACCGTGCATCACAAGGATCACAATTCCAACAACAATCCTCCGGACGGAAGCAACTGGGAACTGCTCTGCCTGTACTGCCACGATCACGAACACTCGAAACTGCTGGATGCGAAACATTGCACGCTCGGCCCGCGGCCAGCGAATGCCGAGGGACCGGGATTCGCCAGTCCATTCGACAAACTCGACTCCCTGATGAACCCGGAGCAGAATCCCAAACCCTGAGGCGCTTGCAAAACCTTCTTCTTCGGTTCTGCAAGCGCAGGTTTCAGAAGCCAGTATTCAGAATGGGAATTGATTTGGAGGGTCTCGCCGAACGCCTAGACCTGGCCAGTGTCGATGCACCGCGGGACATTCACCGTGAACGTGTGGCCGTCAGCCTCCAGTGCCGGGCGCTGGCTCGAGAGCCGCACTGGACAGAGGGCCGAGCCGTCTGCGACGCGGCTTTTGTTGCCGCTGCACAGGCAACCTATGGTGGGCAACGCAAAGCCTTCCAGTGGTTCTGTCTGGAGGTGCCGGGATCGTAGTCCGCAGTCTGCGTCCTTCGGGAGACCGCCACGGCTTACGAGGCCACTTTGCTCTGAAAAAACCGCATCTAACGCGTTTTTCAAGCCGGTTTTCTTGCTTATCACGTTCTATATCAATCTATTAGCGTGGCGAAGCCACGCCGACAAGCCATGGGTTGCAAGGGAATCGTGCCCGGAATACTACGTCCTGGTGTGTGTCAGCAAACGGAAAAACGGAAATGAGGTGGCCTTTTTGTCGAAAGTGAGTCCTTCCGTGCAGCCGCAAGATTGTGCGCTCATGGCAATGAGAAGATCGGAAACATCCAACTGGTTTTTGCGGCCTTCGGATAGGAGCCGGTGGAGCACTTGATCCTTCTCGAATTTCAATATCGGCATGTTTTTCAGGTCTTCCATCACGTCGAGAATTTCCGTCCGGGTCTTATCATAAGCGCTTTCCAGAACCCAGAACGTTTCGAGCAGCACCACCAGGGGCACGAACAACGTTTCGTGTGCGGACTCGGCCCGCTTGAAGCGGGCATAGACGAGATGTGCCTGCGTTTCGTCGTCGCGCACCAGAAAGCGGACGAGGATATTCGTGTCGAGCGCAATCATGATTGTCCCGCCTGCATTCGCCGGGCAATGGCCTGATTCATTTCGGCCACGGTCTTTCGCGCCTGACCGGGTTTGTGCAGGCGACCAAAGACCTGATCCACCGTGCGCGTGGCCGGCCGCATAATGGCTTCGACTTCACCCTGCACGATGAACACAATCCGATCACCGGTGTGAAGGCGCAGCGTATCTCGAACGGTCTTCGGAATAGTAATCTGACCTTTGCTTGTCAATGAGGCTGTGACCATGTCGGTTGATTTCCTTACTGCTCTGTTTTTGCTTACTATACTGTAAGGCATATCGCATGTCAACCCGCGAAGCAGCAATTCTCGGCGGGTGTCATCCTCCTCGGTTCATTCTGTTAGTAAGCAGCCGAACCGCTCATTACGCGATCCGTACGATTAGTGGTGTGGGAGGGGCGCTCCGCAAGGGGCGTCGCTATCCCGATCGGAGTTCCCTTCAGTGATTTGCTGACCAGACAACGTACTCACGCACGGGCCAGTAGTTGTTGTTCGTCTTGGATGTCACCTCCACATCGGCCAACGGGATGCTGCCTTTCTTCTTTCCTGCCGCGACATTGAGGGCGATCCCGTATTTCCAGTGCTCCTCTAGGCCAAGCGCCTGCATGCGCTGGCCAACCGCAAACGGCCCCGTGTCGGGGTTGAAAGGGTTCTCCTCCATATCTTCTTCCCGTTTCACGTCAAACGGAAAGGCAAGCCTCTCCGACAGCCATGTGATCCAGTTGCGGCCTTCCCATTCTTCGCACTTGCGGTCAAAGGCTTCTCCGTCATCGTCATCGCTGTCCCACGAACTGTCGTAGTGCTCTGCCACGTCTTCTCCTTTCTCCGAACGAATAGCGTTTTATCCCTCGTGCGGCAAGTATATGACGGTTGCTGTTTGCAAACAAGCGAAACTCTCCTGTTCCGTCCAGCCATGTTGCAAGGTATAGGCCAGTTCCTCACGAAAAGCGAATTCGGGGTGGGCGTCCAGGTAGGCTTGCGCGCGCTCACGCTGTGTCGCGGTTAGCGGCAACAACCGCCCTCGCTCCTGCGCACCCAGATTTTGGCCATACAGTTCCACGGGGATCATCCGGGCCACGCATGCCGCGATCCGCAAACCATCCAGATCGCTGTCGCCCCAGTGGTGCGCCACAAGGCCGGCCGCCGCCAGGTGCGCCAACATTCGACTTACCGCCATGTTTGGATACCCTTCCGTATACACACAAACGGCGGGCGAATGCGCCTCCACCAGACGATGAAACGGCGCGGCATTCTCCGAGGTAATCACACCATCCACCCCCGCCGTTAGACGAACCTGCCGAATTTCCTGCACCTGTTCCCAAGTCAGGGCCGCAACCTGCCCAACCGCATGCAACTGCGCCGGCCAATCCCACACACGCCCCTGTCCATCCTCGTAAGCGATGGGACCGTACACGAGCACCAGGGTGGTGTAGGGATTGCTGATCACGCCAAAACGGGCCAGCAGTTGCGTCGACGTGGCATCTTCCGCCTCCGTCCGCCACGCTAGCATCGTGACCAGCAGCTTCAACAGCGCGCCCGAACGCAGCGCCTTGCTGTCCTGCAACGCATCCGCCCCCAGTTGCGAAAGGGTGATGACACCCCGATTGGATTCCATGATCGCCACGGCGAGCAATAGCCCCTGCAGGAGCCTCTCAGCCTCCGCCTGATGCCGAAGAAACAGACGCGTCCACTCCTCCGCCATCCGGGGACTGTTAAGCAACTGCACGTACTCCGGATAAAGCAGCCCTTGCCGCAAAATGGCGGTGGCCACAGCCGCCGCCACCCCACTCCCATCCGTCGGCTCCGGCACAATCCCCAGACACGCTACCAGTGCGTTCAGCGCGGCTGCCGTCCGCAGCCGCTCCGGCAACCGAACCACAACCTTGCCATTCTTCCAGTCGCTGCCGCCAAAGACGAACTCCAACGCACGCCGCACCTGCATCTGTTCGGGAACCTCTCCCAGTGTGATGGTCTGCGGGATGACACCGGTGCGCAGAAACTTGCGCGCCAGCATCGTCAGGTACGGCGCAATCCCAGGCTCATGTTCCAGATGCTCATGCCAAAATGCGTCCATGCTTACTGCCGTTCCGGGCCAAAGGCGATGACAGGCGTTTCCCGTGTGGAGGGCTCCAGGAAGTTCTGCTCCTTCGGGCCACTGGTCCAATGAAAATCGTACAAGTGCACATTGTATTGGGGGTCTTTAACCACCAGCACGGAGGTGGAATGCGGTATCCCGCGTTTCACGCCATCCTGATCAGGCGACGCGACGAACAACTGCAGGCCAAGCTCGCTCGTGAAGGCGAGCAACTGATCCCGACGGCCGATATCGATGCCGTAGAAGGCCTCGTCGAACAGCAGCACCGGCAGGCGGATGTTCGCATCGTCATACAGGAAATGCGCGATGGTCAGCATGAGGAGGTAGTTCGGCACCGCCTGTTCGCCACCCGAGCCCACGCTCTTGATGCGGCGGTCCATCACAATGCCATCCTCTGTGTCGGTCATCACCTTCAGTTCGTACCGGAACCAGTTGCGATAGTCCAGGATCGATGGGATCTCGCCGACCTCGGTGTTGGTGATTTCCTGCGCATGGTCCTCAATGAAGTTGCGCAGGTCTGCCTCGGCTGTCGCGGGGTCCAGCGTGCTGTAGTTCAACACGAGGTCGTGGATCTTGCGAAACTGCTCTTGCGGCAACGCGCTGAACGCGTATCGATTACTGCCGAAGGTGCGGTTCTTAAGCAACTGCGCGATGCGCCGGGTCATCTCGTTCAGGCGGCGCACCCGGAATTGCAGCGCTTCCACCAGGCTGTGCATGACGATCTGGCGGAACAGCTTGACCGTCCGTTCGTTGATCAGCGCCTCCTGTTCCAGGAGTTCCTGTGCTGTGCCGGCGAGAACTTCGGCCAACTTGCGCGCCCGGCGATCAATCAGCTCGTTGGTCGGCTCGTCGTACACAAAGGCAAAGGCGACGCCCTCCTGCCCTGCCGCCAGGTTCCGAATCTTTTCCGCCTTCACCGCTGCGTCCTGCTGTGCCGTGTTTGCATTCGCCTGCAGCACGGCCGATTCCTGCTTCATGGTGTCGCAGTGTTGCGCGGCAAAGGCGCCGACCGCATCGGCGTCCACCCCCGCCAACTGCTGCAATTGGGCGCCGGCTGCCGCCAACGAGCCGTTTGTGACACGGATATGCTCCTGATTCCTAGCGCAGATCGTCTGTTGCTGCTCGATAATCTGCTCGATCTTGCCGGTTTCACGGGTAAGCCGGTCGCGATCCTCCTGCACCGTCTTCAAATGGCGACGCACCTCATTGATGCGCTGCTCAATTCCTTCCAGCCCCTTGCCGCGCAGCAGGATGCGCAGATCCTCGTGACGCGCATGCAGATGCTGGACCTGTTCCTCCAGAAATGTGTTTTCCGTACGCGCACTCTCGCATTCGCTGCGCGCCTCGGTTATTAGGCGAAAGTCGCCTTGAATGACGTCCTTTTGCTTCTGGGCGGCGACAGCCGCGGCATCGAGCAACACCTTGAATCGGACGATTCGACCCGCCTCTTCCTGGTGCGTCCGCATTTCCTTCTCGGCCGCCTTCATTTCCTGCTCCGTGTCCTTCACCTGTTTCTCCAGCACACGGAGTTCCCGCTCCAATTCACGCCGACGAACCTCGGCGCCAAGCAGGCGCGGCGGCCGGTCGCGCAGCAGTTGCTCACGCATCCGGAACGTCAGCATCTGGTGATCGAGAAACTTGGAGACCGCCGGCCCTTGTTTTGACTCCACTTGTTGCTGCAGCACAATCAGGGCCGCCGGATCGGACTTTGACACATCGAAGTACCGTTTGATCCATTCCGACAGCCGCAAGTCGTCCCGCGTCTCCGTGGGCGCGACAGCCAGCGTATGGGCGGGAAAATCATGGAAGAGCAAGGCCCGCAGATTCCCCGCTTCGTCAGTCTCCGTCAGCCACGTGGCCAGGATCTCGTCCCCAATCACCTGTTCCAATGCGGCCAACTCTCTGGAAGTAACACCGGACGCCGGCTCGATCCCGAGGTAGAGCGGGCGGGCTCGGAACACGTGCCTGCGGATGGCCTGCTGGGCAGCAACAAAATCCGCCGGCGCCTCGGGCACGGTTTCACCCCGTGCCTCCCGGTCGGTAATCTCCTTCCCCAAGCGGACACGTTCCCGGCTCAGCCTGGCTGTGTTCTTCTCGTCCTCCCGCACCAAACGGTCCAGCGCCAGCGCCTGCAGCTCGGCCTCCTGACGCAGTGCTGCCACCGGAAGGGCGGCCACGCATGTTTCGGGCTCATCGCTACGCAGGGCATCATCGACCGCCAGCCGCAGCGAGGAAGTTTGAAACGGCAGTTCCGTGTTCACCTTCAGGAGCTGTCGCGAAAACAACTGCAACTGCTGCTTCAACACATCGCGGGACTCCTTGAGCTGACGCGTCGTATCGGCCAAACCGGCCTGTACTTCCTTGAGCCGGGCCTGTGCCTTGCGTAGCGCGTGGGTGGCGGCTTCGTACTCGCGGCGTGCGCTCTGTTCCTGCCCCACCAGGTTCTCGGCATCCTTGTTGTTCAGTTCGGTCAATCGCTGCTGCGCGGATTCGATCTGCACCTCCAAACGCCGGCGGTCCTCCTCGAGACCGTCACGACGATGTTTCTCTGCCTCGGCACGCTCCGCAGCGCGGTCGTGCTCGGTCCAGAACCCCTTGAGCGCCAAATTCAATCCCTGCCACCGGCAGGCAGCCTCGGTGACGCGCAACCGGCCGACCTCCTCGCGCAGCCCGCTGATGTTCTGCAGAAAAAACACCTTGTTCCGTAGGTTGTCAAGGTCGCTACGGCTGGCTTCGAGCGACTTAAGGTGCGAAACCACGCTTTCGAAGACTTCCCGGTCCGGCTCCTGCAACAACTGACGGAAGAGCACATGGTAGTCGGCCGTGCTGGCAACGATCTCGCGATACGCCTTGCCGGTCTTAAGGAATCGACAGACGTCCTCGAAGGTGGCCTCGCTGCCAAAGAAGCGTTTTGCGACTTCCTTTTCGTAGCCGCCGATCTGCGTGTAGAACCCGGAACCGCTCAGGGCTTCACGCAGTTCTTTTCGAGTCCGGGGACGTTTGCCGCGGGACTCCTCGACCAGAAAGGGAATCTCGTCCAGCGGACATTCCTTAATAATGCCCCAGCGCTCGATGGCCTCTTCCATGCTGTGCGTGGACATGCCAATCGCAAGCGTCGTGGGACGTCCATTGCGGCCGACGAGTTCCAGTGCCGCGTAGGTTGTGCCGCCATTCGCGTTGATCGCCCCCGTCTCGATGTTGTAGCGCATCACCACTCCCTGCACACTGCGGCCGCCCGATTTCTCCCGGCCGATCACGCGCGCCGCTGCGTTGAACTCCATCGAGTTTCCCGCAGACAGCACATAGTGCACGGCATCCAGCACCGTCGTCTTGCCGGAACCGTTGTCCCCCAGCATGAAGAGATGCCCGCCGTCCGGGATGAGGATCGTCTCATCAACAAAGTTGTGAAAGTTGATCAGTCGGATCTTGGAGATTTTGTAGTTCATGGCCGTGGTGTCTGTCATCAGGTGGCCGGGGTAGCCGATACGGTTACAGGTTGCGCGTCGCCTTCGACAATGGGGCGGCTCAGGCGGTGGACGTTGTAATGCCACAGGGCTGGCAAGGCCTCGAAGATGGTGTCGTCGTATTCCACCGGTTCGTCTGCAGGCGGGTCGATCTTTTCGATGAAGCGGTACTTCTCCAGTTGTGGCATGATGGGGCGCAGCGCCTTGGAACGCACCGCCTCATCGCTATAGGCTTCGGCTTGCGTAGGGAATAGCTCTACGAATCGGCCGCGGGCATAGCGCAGGAAATCCCCGAACCGGAAGCGCAGGTTCTCGACATCTTCCACGCTGGCGGATTCCTCTTCCATCCGCTGTTCGAAGAATTCCAGCAGCAGCATGAACCCGATGCACTCATCGCGTTTCGTGAAGTTGAACATGTCGCGATTCGTGGGTGTGATCCGCGGATTGAACCAGTCCGGTTTGTAGAGCCGCGCACACTTATTATCGAGCGTCAACTCCCAGTTGAAGTGCGCCTTGAAGAAGGCGGCAAACTCCGTCTGGTGACGCCGAAGGAAGAAGAACAAATCCTCATGGTCCTTCTTGTAGAAGTATGGACTCTCGATCAGGATGTTCAGCACCGCCTGCACGCGGGTCGGTTGCTGTTGCAATAGTGACGTCATGGGGTTTTAGAACCCTCCTTCCCGCGCGCCCGCTCCCGGACGGCTTTGCCAACCAGCAGTTCATGGAATGCGAGCGATAGTTCTGCGGCCTGCACCTTGACCTGCCTGGCATCCGGCGTCAGGGTGTATCCGAGCTTGCGCAACCGCACCCCCTGACCAAGCAGTCCGTGTCGTGCCAACTCAATCAGTTTTGCGAAATCCTCCTGTCCCGCAAAGGTTCCGGTCGATACCTGGACCGGCGCTTCGGTCTCTGGCGCCAAGCCGGCCTCCTGCATCCAGTCACGCAGGCGCATCAAACGAGCCTCGTCCAAGGACCGTATGGGCTGACCATCCGCAGGCGCCTTGGTGCCCAAGTAATTCGAGGCTTGCATGCGCGTGCGGTGCTTCTCCCAGCGCGGCTCCGGCGGGTCCGCATTCTCGGTCTCGTCCCATAAGTGCATGTCGCCAATCATTCGCGCCGGCGCGATCAGCGTTTGGATGAAGGCAGCCGCCTGGGCATCATGCGGAGCGTGCGCCGTCATCTCGCGCACGCGCGCCTGCAAATCCTCCAGACGGTGGCTGCGCCGCTCCAGTTCGCGGAGATGCGAATACAACTTGTGCCAGACCTGAAGCGCTGACGCGTTGACCCTCGCGCATAGTTGCTCCAGCGTTCCGTCTGCCGCATAGAAACGAGTCAGGGCGTCGAGTTCGCCGTCGGGATTCTGATGCTCGCGGGCGCGAAGCAGATGGGGCGTCGCCCGGCGTTCCGATTCCATCAGTGCCACACAGGCCTGCCAGCGTGCACGATAGCGGGTGTGGCGCATCTTGCTGATCTCGGGCACGATTTCGCTGCGCAGGGTGTGGATGCGACAGAGAAACCGCTTCAGAAAGTGATCCAGTTCGTTGATGAGGGTGCGGGCACTCGCGATGTCGTACCGACCGATGGCAAACCCGAGCAGCCGGACATTGAATTCCCCGAGGGAGCGGCTGGCATCGTAGGTCAGGGCGCTCATGCGCGACAGGCGGTACATGATGGCGCGCGCACCGTCGAGGTCGAGGGCCGCCTCCCCGCTGGTTCGGTTCAGGAGCCGCGACGTCTCCCGGAGCGTGCCGACCAGTTCCTCGAGCACATCGCGTGTGTCCGGTTCGTCCGGCTGCAGGTCATCGCGCTGGCGCTCCTCCAGCCAGAGCAGAAAGGCGGCCGCCTCATCCGCCAGACGGTAGCGGAACTTGCAACGGCGGGTATCACGGTACCCCCGAAGCCGCTCTTTCTCGATGCGGCAAGTGATCAAGTTCCACAATTGGAGCTGGCGCAAATCCTGGAGAAAAGTCTCAGTGGTGTACGGCGCGGCGGCGGACTGTTCCTGCGCCACCCGGATGGCATCGAAGAGATCTTCATGCAGCGGCTCAAGTTCGTGCTGCCGGCGGAATGCCAGCATCTGATGCAGAATCTGCACATAAAAGATCGCGCGATCTGCCAGCAACAAGTGTCCCAGTTGCCGACAGCGGTTCTCCAGAAGTCCGGCCGGCACCGTCTCCGCATGCGAGGTTTGATCCGCACGTTTCATTGGCACTACTCTAACTGATAAGCATTTGCTTTTCTATCGACACCGGCACGCTCATGTCAAAAGCATGCCTGTACCGATCATAAACTAAACGTCCTGAAGAAGAGCATGCCAGAAGCGCGTAACCCTGTCCAGAATATGGTGAATGGACTTTTTCACCACATCCCTTAAAATACCCGGCAACAACTCTGGTTTGTGGAATGATTCGTGGCTACACCAAGTCGGCGTGCTGTTCATTCCTATGCAGACCATGGGATGCTAACGGATGCGAAGTCGGCTGCAAGTGCACCATCAAGGCTGATGATGCCACCCAGTGCAGTTGCGGCAAGGCCGTTGTGACGATCAAGTGCCCGGCCGCATGCAAGGTCGAAGCTCCCAAGGTCGAAACCAAATAACACGGGTCTGTACGAACCCGAAGGCATCCCGCGATGGGAGGCCTTTTTTGTGCCCGCAATAACATCCGAGCCTGATAAAAACACTCGAACCCGTGTTGCCACGGGTTCGAGTGTTCGGAAAAATGGCTCCGGTGGTAGGATTCGAACCTACGACCAAGTGGTTAACAGCCACCTGCGCTACCACTGCGCTACACCGGAATAAAATGTCGTGCGAATGCGCCCTCCGAAGAGGGACAAAGCGGGGCGGACTTTAACGCATTTACACGGTCTGTGTCAACTGGTTTTTCACGTTTTTGCCTGAACGGTGTTTGCGCTTGAATCCCTGGCCACACTGATATATAATCACCGGCGAAACAACTCAATGTCTTCAGGGCAAGGTGATCCGCGCAAGCGGAAAATCCTGACCGGCGGTAAAGCCCGCGACTGGCACGATCCGTGCCACTGATACGGTGAAACTCCGTGGCCGACAGTATAGTCTGGATGATAGAAGACAACGGGCGGCGCATTGCGCCGCTGATGCGCCCTGACGACTGCCGCGTCCGGGCGTTTTGTTTTTTGGGAAAACCGCATGAGTGCACTTTTTGACGATGTCGAAATCTGTGTCGCCGCGATTCGCGCGGGCCGGATGGTCGTGGTGGCCGATGATGAGAACCGCGAAAACGAGGGCGACCTGATCCTCGCCGCCGAAAAAGTGACCCCGGATGCCGTGAACTTCATGGCCGCACACGGCCGCGGCCTGGTGTGCGTGCCGCTCACCCGTGCCCGCCTGGAGAAGCTGGGCGTCGGACGCATGCCGTTGAAAAACCGCGGCGATGCCTATTCCACCGCGTTCATGGAGTCGATCGACGCCACCCCCGCACATGGGGTGACAACCGGCATCAGCGCCGCAGACCGCGCCACCACCATCCGGATGCTCGTCAATCGCGATGCATCGCCCGCGGACTGGGTCAGCCCCGGGCACATCTTTCCGCTGGAGGCCCGCGAAGGCGGGGTGCTCGTGCGCGCAGGCCACACCGAGGCCGCGGTCGATCTGGCCCGTCTCGCTGGCCTGCAACCCGCCGGGGTGATCTGCGAAATCATGCTTCCGGACGGCTCGATGGCCCGGCTTCCCCAGTTGCGGGAGTTTGCCACCCACCATCGTCTCAAAATGGTCTCGATTGCCGATCTGATCGCGTATCGCCGCAGCCGCGAGCGCCTGGTCGAACAGATCGAGGAAGTCGACCTGCCGACCGCCCACGGCCATTTCCGCTTGCGGATGTACCGCGCAACCCTCGATGACAAGGAACACATCGCGTTGATCAAAGGGGATGTCGCGGGCGCCACCACACCGGTCCTGGTGCGGGTCCACAGCGAATGCTTTACCGGCGACGTGCTCGGTTCGGCCCGCTGCGACTGCGGCCTGCAGCTCCACGCGGCCATGGATCGGATCGAGCAGGAGGGGTGCGGCGTGGTGCTCTACATGCGCCAGGAGGGTCGCGGCATCGGCCTGGCCAACAAGCTGCATGCCTACAAACTTCAGGAAAACGGCCTGGACACGGTCGAAGCCAATGAAAAGCTTGGTTTTGCAGCCGATCTGCGCGATTATGGTGTCGGCGCCCAGATTCTTCAACATCTGGGACTGACCGCGATCCGGTTGCTGACCAACAATCCGCGAAAAGTGGTGGGGCTGGCAGGCTACGGGCTCGAGATCGTCGAGCGCGTGGGCTTGATCACCCCGGTTGGCGCGCATAACACGCGCTACCTCGAAACAAAAAAGCGCAAGCTCGGGCATGCGCTGTGAATAGACAACTGGCAGGGGAAGCCAGGAACACGGGCTTGAGCACGGGTGTTGCACGAGTCCAACGGAAGAACGGAGCGAACGTATGGCCTATCGACTGATCGAAGGAAACCTGAACGCGGCGGGGCTGCGCGTGGCGCTGGTCGTCAGCCGCTTTAACAGCTTTTTGACGACGCACCTGCTGAAGGGCGCCGTCGACTGCCTCGTCCGGCACGGCGGCACGGAAGCGGACATCACCGCCGTCTGGGTTCCCGGCGCGAATGAATTGCCCCTGGTCGCGGACAAACTCGCCACTTCGGGGAACTTCGACGCCGTGGTCGCCCTGGGCGCGGTGATTCGCGGCGCCACGCCCCACGCCGACCTGATCAACACCCAGGTGTCGAAATCCCTCGCCGCGATCGGCCTCCGCACCGGCGTCCCCGTGCTGAACGGCGTGGTCTGCGCCGAGACGATCGAGCAAGGCATCGAGCGGGCAGGCACCAAGGCGGGCAACAAGGGATGGGATGCCGCACTGGCCGCGATCGAGCTGACCTCGGTCTTGAAGCAGATGGCGTAACCGACGGAGACGGATCATGGCCGACTTCAATAAACGGCGGCACGCCCGTGAATGGGCGGTGCAGCTTTTATTTCAACTCGATCTCAATCACCCCGCCGAATTGGAACCGGTATTCGCGGCATTCTGGCGCCAGATGGTCGCCTGCAGGCACGAAGACATGTCCGAATTCGACGACGCGACGCCATCCCCGGAGAACCTGACGGCGGACGCCGCGCTGAATGCCGTGGCGCCCGAGAAGCTGCGGCAGTTCGCCGAACGGCTGGTCCGAGGGGTGGCCGAAAACCGCGTTGCGATCGATGAGAAGCTCGCGTTCTACACCCAGAACTGGCCGTTGCACCGCATGGGCGCGGTGGACCGCAATGTTCTGCGGCTGGCCATCTACGAGATGTTTCTGGGGGGCGAAGTGCCGGCCGTGGTCTGCATCAATGAAGCGGTGGATCTTGCCAAATTCTTCAGCAGCGCCGAATCGGGACGGTTTGTGAACGGTATTCTCGACCGCGCCGCCCAGGACGCGCCACGGATCACGAGGAAATAGCATGGCGAACGCCGATATCCGATGGATGCGGCGCGCGCTGTCCCTGGCTCGCCGCGGTGAAGGCGCGACACGGCCCAATCCGCCCGTGGGCGCGGTGGTGGCGCGCGAGGGGCGCAAGCTGGGCGAGGGTTGGCATGCCCGCGCCGGAATGCCCCATGCCGAGGTCGAGGCACTCGCCGCCTGCCGTTGCGATCCCGCCGGAGCGACGCTGTACGTCACGCTCGAGCCGTGTTCGACCCAGGGCCGCACCCCTCCCTGCACCGATTTGATTGTCCGCAGCGGCATTCAACGCGTGGTCGTCGGCTGTCCCGATCCCAATCCGCAACACGCGGCTGCCGGATTCGACGTGCTGCGGCGCGCCGGAGTCGCGACGGACGTCGGATGCTGCGGCGCGGCGTGTGAAGCACTGATCGCGCCTTTCGCCAAACGGATGCGTGAGGGGCTGCCCTATGTGACCCTGAAGCTGGCGATGACCCTCGACGGTAAGATCGCCGATCGCCGCGGTCACTCGAAATGGATCACCGGCGACACCGCGCGGGGGTACGTACAGGAGTTGCGCCGGCGCGCCGACGCCGTCATGGTCGGCGCGGGGACGGTCTGCGCCGACGATCCGTCCCTGACGTGCAGGATCCCCGGCTGCAGCGGCGACCGCTGGCGGGTGGTGATTGACGGACATGGCCGCGTCCCGGTCCGCGCGCGCCTCTTCAGCGACGGCGCCGACGGGATGACGGTGGTCTGCACCGCTGCAGGCATCCCCCACCCCATCGCCGCCGCCGCGTGCCGCAACGCGGTGCAGGTGTGGCCGTTTGCGACGCGCAACGGACGCTTCGCCCTACGCGGGGTGCTCAAACGGCTGGCGTCTGCAGGCCTGCTCCACGTGTTGTGCGAGGGGGGCGGCACGTTGGCCGGCGGCCTGCTGCATGCGGGTCTGGTTGACGAATGCGTGATTTTTCTGGCACCGGCTTTTCTGAGCGACAACCGGGCAACCGGCATCTCGGGCGCGGGCTTCCTGCTCGAGCGAATGCCCCGTTTCGCCTTGGCCGAGACGCGGGTGTTGGGCGACGACGTGATGATCCGCGTCACACGGAGGCGGTAATGTTTACAGGATTGGTCCAGCGACTGGGACGACTCAGCGGGTTGCGCCGAAACGCGGGCGGGTGGTCCCTCTCCTGCACCCATGAGGCGTGGGAGACGCCCCTCGACATCGGCGAGAGCGTGGCCGTGCAGGGGGCGTGCCTGACCGTGACGGAGGCCCTTGCCGGGTCGTTCAGCGCCGACGTACTCGACGAGACCCTGGCGCATACGGCGCTGCGCGCGCTCCCCGGGGGGGCGGTCGTCAACCTGGAACGGGCGCTGCGGCTGTGTGATCGGCTGGGCGGGCATCTCGTGACCGGACATGTGGATGCGTGCGGGACGGTTGCGGCGGTGATCCCGCGCGGACGCGACCGGGTGCTGCGTGTGCGCTGTCCGCACGCGCTGGCGCGGCAGACAGTGCTGAAGGGCTCGATCGCGATTGACGGCGTCAGCCTGACCGTCTCCGGGGTCGGCGACGACTGGATCGAGGTCAACATCATTCCGCACACGTGGGAGACGACCAGCCTTTCGGCGCGACGCATGGGCGACTCCGTGAATCTTGAAGGGGACATTCTGGCGAAGTATGTCGAAAAACTCTGCGGCCGGGCAGGCGGCGTCACCGAGGAGTTGCTCGCCAGGTCGGGGTTCGAGGGATTGTGATCGGGGTCATTTCATCTTACGATTAAACAAGGAAGGGCAGGTGCACATGAAGCAGGCAGGCGACACGGACGACATCCTGTGGCAAAACCGCCACGCGTGGCTGAACGGCGTGGATCTGGATGTTGAGCTGTTGCAGGCCGAGCAGGAGGGACGCGATCTCACCTCGGTGCGGCCTTTGATCCGGAGGCTGCAGAAGGCGAAACGGTCTCCGGACGCCTCGTCGGCGCCGCTCAGCGGCGAACGCGGCACGGCCTGGCTGGCGGGATATGTGCGGCTAGCCGAGGCGATCCAGTTCCTGCCGCTGCGGTCGGACTATCCCTATGACGAGCCGAGTGCGCGCGACGCCATCTGGCGGGCACGCGCACCGGCAATGATCCGCGTCCCCGCCTGGAAGGCAACCGCGAAGCGATTCGGTGACAAGCTTCACGGCGGGCTGCTCGGACGCATCTGCGGCTGTCTGCTCGGCAAGCCGGTCGAGGGATGGTACCGCACGAGCATCGAGGTGACGGCGAAAAGCACCGGGAATTGGCCGATCAGCCGGTATCTGCGGGTGCCGACCCAGACGATGGCCGCGCGAATCGACCTGCTCAAACCGGTGCAGAAGTTTGATTGCACACAGCCCGCGACCCGGAAGAATCGTTGTCTCCTGCCCCACATCAGCGGCATGGTCGAGGATGACGACATCAACTACACGGTACTGGGTCTGGTGGTGCTCAAGCGCCACGGCGCCGCCTTTACACCCCAGGATGTGGCAACGGCCTGGCTGAATGAACTGCCCCTGCTGCACACCTACACGGCCGAGCGGTTTGCTTATCGCAATCTGGCAGCCGGTCTCGCGCCCCCGGCCAGCGCCACACGGCTCAATCCCTATCGCGAGTGGATCGGCGCGCAAATCAGAGCGGACATGTTCGGATATGCCAATCCGGGACAGCCGGAACGGGCCGCCGAGTGGGCCTGGCGCGACGCCTCGATCTCGCATGTCAAGAACGGCATCTACGGCGAGATGTGGGTTGCCGCGATGCTCGCCGCCGCTTATGTGCTCAATGACTGGGAGGCGGTGATCCGGGCTGGGCTCGACCAGATTCCGGCACACTGCCGGCTCCGGGAGGATGTCGAGACGATCCTGGCCCTCTGGGAAGATGGCGCCGATTACGGGATCGTCTGCGAATATATCCACGCCCAGTGGAACGAGCGTCGGAATCATGACTGGTGCCACACCGACGCCAATGCGCAGATCGTCACAGCGGCGTTGCTGTGGGGCGACGACGACTTCGGACAGTGTGTGTCGCAGGCTGTGATGTGCGGCTTCGACACCGACTGCAACGGCGCGACCGTGGGCAGCCTGTGGGGCGTCATGCACGGCGTCAACCGGATTCCGGCGGCATGGACCCGGCCGGTGCGAAACAGCCTGCGAACGGGTGTCGCAGGCTTTCACGAAGTCGCGATTGACCGGCTGGCCGGCGAGATGTCGGCCTTGGCCTTAACGCTTCAATAACCAACGGAGAACGTATGCAGATCCAGTTTTTTGGCGCGGCGCGCACCACCACCGGCTCGATGCACTTGGTCGAGGCGAACGGCTTGAAAATTCTTCTCGACTGCGGGCTTTATCAGGGTCATCGGAAAGAGTCATTCGAACGGAACCGCACGTTGCCGATTGATCCGACGAAGCTCGATTGTGTGATCCTTTCCCACGCACACATCGACCATAGCGGCAATCTGCCGACCCTGGCGCGCCACGGATACCGCGGCCGCGTGATTTGCACGCCTGCCACGCGCGACCTGTGCGATGTGATGCTGCGCGATTCGGCTCACCTGCAGTTGCAGGACGTCACCTTTGTCAATAAAAAGCGGGCGGAGCAGGGGAAGCAGCCCTTCGAGCCCCTCTACCTGGTGGAAGATGTCATCAAAATCATGTCGCAATTCCAACCCGAACCGTTGAAGCGGCAGATCGACCTGGGCAGCGGCGTCAGCGCGGTCCTGCACGATGCGGGCCACATCCTCGGATCGGCAATCGTCCAACTCGACGTCACGCAACCGAACGGAACCCGCAAAAGGCTGGTCTTTTCGGGCGATCTGGGGCAGCCCGGACAGCCGATCATCCGTCCTTCCGAAACGGTGTCGGACGTGGATGCCTTGCTGATCGAAAGCACCTACGCCGATCGTGTCCACCCGCCCCGGGCAGACGTCATCGGCCGGCTCAAGGGGTTCATTGAAGACATTCATCAGCAGCGCGGCAAGCTGATCATCCCGGCGTTCAGCGTCGGCCGGACGCAGCAGATCCTCTTTTACTTGAACGGTCTTGTGAAAAGCGGCCGCATTCCGAGGACCCCGATCTTTGTGGACAGCCCGCTCTCGCTAAAAGCGACGAAGATCTACGCGGCGCACCGTGAATGTTATGGCGAGGAAGCCTCCAATCTGTTACGCGCGGGCGATGATCCGCTGCGCTTTCCCGGCCTGACCTTCACCCAGTCGGCTGACGAATCCAAGGCCCTGAACGACCAGCCGGGGCCGATGGTGATTATCTCGGCATCGGGCATGTGTGAAGGCGGCCGTATTCTGCACCACCTGCGCAACACAGTGGGCGATCCGCGCAACATCATTCTGATTGTCGGGTACCAGGCCGAGAACACCCTTGGGCGGCGGATCGTCGAACACGTCTCCCCCTTGCGGATATACGGCGACGAATTCGAACTCCAGGCACGCGTGCATACAATCAACGCGCTGTCGGCACACGCCGACCGTGACGCGCTGACCGCGTGGTTGGCGGCGATCAAGCCCCCGGTCACCCAGGTCTTCGCCATTCACGGCGATGAACCGCAGGTCATGGCCATGGGCGACTTGTTGCGCGCGCAGGGCGTCAAGCACGTCCATGTTCCAAGCCCGGGCGAAAAGTTCACGATTTAGGGTCGGCCGGCGTCTCCGCCGCGCAAGCGCCCTCCCAGAGATCGGTCGGGGCCTGATCGTCCACCCGGGCGGTGTCGGTATCCTGCGCCGCGTCGTCCCATTCGTGCCAGAGGGCCCGTTCCTCGTCGCGGTAGGTATAACGCGGATCGAGCGGGTGGATCAGGTGCGGGCCACGACGCGCTTCGCCTGCGGCCGACACCCCGGCCCGTTCCGTCCGCGTCATGCGTCCGACCTGCCACGCCCACGACACCAACCGTCGTGACGCCACGGCATGCCCGTTCCAGAGGCAAAGCACCCGGAGGGGACGGGCCTTCAGACCGGTCTCGATTTCATCAGGCGTGGCGGGCGTGCTGAAACGCCCGAACGGCACAACACGCCACCATCCGGCCGCTCCATCGGCCGCCCAGACCACAACATAGGTCGGGCGGTGCGCGGTCCGGGGGGTGACCGGCCTGAGCAGCAGAATGTCGCCGACGCGCAAGCCGCTTGAACGGGTGTTCTGACCATCCGACGCATCTAGCGACAGCCCGGCTGCAGGTCCTGCACCGGACTCCCCATCGGCCTGGGACAGGGTGCGATCGAGTCGCCACTCATCCAACCAGGCCGCCAGCTTCATGCGTTCCGTGTGATTATCCATAGAGGTCCTCCACCCCCTTAAAGTATTGGCGCCACCTCATTTCCACACGTTCTTGAAAAAAAAGATGATCCCCCAGCCATTTCGAGGCCTCGAGGGCGATCCCAACCCAGATTTCACGGTCACCCTCGGGGACGCGCCGTCGCGTCTCCGCCGCGAGTCGCTTATAGACTTCGGCCCAGAGCTGCGCGGTCCAGCTTTTGCCGACGCCAGTCAGCCGCAAAATGGCGGGATGGTTGAGGGGTATCCCCGCGCGCCGGGCGAAGACGACGACGCGATGCTTTTCCGTGAGGCCCGCCAGGCAGGCACGTGCCACCGCCTCAGCCAGCTCGGGACTTGCGGATTCGGGTTCCCGCGTGTCGGGAAGCAGATCGGCGAGCGTCAGACCGTCGGTACCCGCGACCACGGCATCGGCTGAGACCTGTCGCAATGCCGGTCCTTCGTGTCGCAGATAGGTTCGCACGGTATCGCGCAGCAGCAGCGACGCGCCGCTTTCAAACAGGGCGGCATCCGGCGCCGCGTCGCCGCGGTCGCCAATCCATTGCTTGTATCGTTTGCCCGAGCGGGGCGTGCCGACGAGGCTGTACGTCTCAAAGAGATGAAAGCAGGCGCGGTCGTCAGGCACGACGCCCTCGCAGAAGGTCGCGCCGAGACAGACCTCGAGGTAGTGACGGAAGCGGCGGGCACCGAACCGCGTCAGCGCGGCGGCAGTTGCGGCGCTGCAACGACCGATGGCGCAGCGCGCCATCCACTCCTCCCACTGCTCCACGCGGGTCAGCATGCCCCCTGCCATTTCATCCTTCGGGCCGCGCGCTGCGCTTCGGCGCGGGCGGGTTAGACCTGTCCGGCGACCCAATCGCCGACTTCTGTCGTGCTCATCCCCATCTTCCCGGCTGCCTGGCTTTTCATCTTCGGCGTCGTGGCCATGATGGCCTTCTCCACGGCTGCGGCCGCTTCGCGTTCGCCGAGGGTATCCAGCATCATGCCGGCGGCACCGATCGCGGCGATCGGGTTGATGACGTTCTTGCCCTGATACTTGGGCGCGGAACCTCCCATCGGCTCAAACATCGAGATGCCGGTCGGATTGATGTTGCCGCCGGCGGCGATGCCCAGGCCGCCTTGGATCATGGCCCCCAGATCGGTGATGATGTCGCCGAACAGATTCTCGGTCACGACCACATCGAACCACTCGGGGTTCTTCACAAACCACATGTTGGCAGCGTCGATGTGGTTGTAATCGCGCGTCAGCTCCGGGAAGTCACGGGCGCCCATCTCCTCGAAGGCGCGGAACCAGAGGTCGCCGCAGTGGGTCAGCACGTTGCGCTTGTGGACCAGCGTGATCGGCTTGCCGGCATATTTCGGGTTGGTGGCGTTGCGCCGGCGCTTGAGTTCGAAGGCATAACGCAGGCAACGGTCCACCGTGCGGCGGTCGTAGACCATGAGTTGCGAGGCGATCTCCTCCGTGGTGCCCACGCGCGTGGCGCCGCCCATGCCGGTGTAGATGCCGCCGGAATTCTCGCGGATGACCACAAAATCGATGTCCTCAGGCCCCTTCCCCTTGAGCGGCGTTTCCACGCCGGGGAAGAGGCGCACAGGGCGGAGGTTGATGTACTGATCCAGTGCAAAGCGCATCTTGAGCAGAATGCCGAGTTCGAGAATGCCCGGCTTCACATCCGGATGGCCGATCGCGCCGAGAAAGATGGAGTGATACTTTTTCATCTCCTCGATGGCCGAGTCAGGCAGCGTCTCGCCCGTGCGCAGGTAGCGCTCGGCGCCAAAATCATACGAGGTGAAATTGACCTTGAATCCAAACTTGGCGGCCGCCACCTGAAGCACTTTAACGCCTTCACGCGCCACTTCGGGTCCGGTTCCGTCGCCGCCGATCAATGCGATATTATACGTCTTGCTCATGCTGGATGCTCTCCTGTAGCCGATTACTGTCCCGCGCCGCCAGACGGCGACGCGACCCCATGAAAAACAGCGGGGTAGTTTACGGAATTCCACTACCCACGTCGAGACAAATCCCGACAAACTCCAGCAATTGGGTGCGTGGCAGTTCTGATGAGGGCGTTAATTCGTAATCGTAATCATAATCATAATCCTTTCTCCACCAGGAGATTAGGATCAAGATTAGGGTCACGATTAGGATTAAGATTAGGATTAAGATTAAGATCACGATTAAGTAACCCTCATCAGAACTGCCATGCGCCCAATTGCTGCCTGAGGCTCTTACAAAACCCTTGGAAGCGCAGAGAATCAGGGTTCAGAATGCCAGGGTTCAGGCCGGAAACGCCTCCTGAACCCCGAACCCTCCGCTTGCACAAACCGGAGGTTTTGCAAGCGCCTCGCCTATTCCGGTGAATTGTGTGGCACTCACGTCGGTTTCCTTGTATCGTAACCGGCATGTTGCCCCTGTATGATTGGACCACCCCTGCGGACGACCCCGCCGCCGCCGCGGCTTTGGCCCACGCGCTTGACATTCCGGTTGCGGCCGCGCGCGTGCTCGCCGCGCGCGGCTGGGCAGACCCCGTTTCGGCCGACCGTTTTCTCAACCCGCGGCTGGCCGACTTGAGCGACCCGCTCGCGTTCCCCGGCATGGCCGCAGCCGCGGCGCGGCTGTGGCGGGCCGTCGACGCCGGCGAGTCGGTTGTGGTGTTCGGGGATTTCGACGCCGACGGCGTCGCCGCGACCGCCATCCTGACCTCGGCCCTGCAGGCCTTCGGCTGCCGTGCGGCGCCGTTCATCCCCGATCGTCTCCAGGAGGGATACGGGATGTCGGCAGCCGCGCTCTCCCGCCTCTCCGCGCAACATCCCGACGCGCGTCTGGTTGTGACAGTGGACTGCGGCATCACGGCGGGTAATGCGGTGCGCGAACTATGCGCGGGCGGCCGTGACGTGATCGTGACAGACCACCATGTGCTCGACCCCGACGTCCCCCTTGCCGAGGCGTGCGCCGTCGTCAATCCCCATTTGCCCGGAACGCCGGAAGGATGCGATTCGCTGTGCGGCGCGGGAATCGCGTTCAAGCTCGCATGCGCGCTATGGATGACGGGCAAGGCGGCGGGGCGGCCCGGCGTGGCGGCGTGGGATCCGCGCGTCTGGTTCGACGCCGTGGCCGTGGCCACTGTGGCGGATGTAGTGCCGCTCTGCGGCGAAAATCGGCTGCTGGTACGGCACGGGCTCAAACGACTGCACGAAAATCCCTCCCCCGGACTCAAGGCGCTTTTACGCAAATCCCTCGCCACCGCCGAAGCGCCGACCAGCCATCACCTGGCGTTTCTGCTGGGACCGCGCATTAACGCCGCCGGACGGATGCGCAACGCCTGGCCTGCCTTTGAACTGCTCTGCACCCGCGACGAAACCGAGGCGCGCGCGCTGTCGGCGACGCTTGACCAGCTCAACGTCGAGCGCCGCCACACGGAGGAGGCGATCATCACCGAGGCGTTGGAACAGCTCGCCGCCGCGCCTGCAGGAATGGGTGCAGGCGCGATCGTCGCGGGCAGCGTCGGCTGGCATCCCGGCACGGTCGGCATCGTCGCGGCCCGGCTCAGCGAGCGATCGGGTGTTCCGGCGGCCGTGGTCTGCCTCCGCCCCGACGGTGGCGGCCGCGGCTCGCTCCGCGCGGGCCAGGGGTATGACGCGCTCGCCGCCTTGCGGGAGTGCCACGACCTGCTCGACGGGTTCGGCGGACACCGGCTCGCCGCCGGGTTTGAGATCAAGCCCGGCCATTTTGACGCGTTTCGCGCGGCGTTCGCCGCTGCCTGCGCCGCACAGCGCCCCGAAGGCTCTGGACGGCAGGAGCTGACCGTCGACGGCTGGCTCGATCCGCACGAGCTGACAATCGAGCTGTGGCAGGCGCTGGCGCGAATGGAGCCGTTCGGCGAAGGGAATGCCCGCCCGCGCTGGGCGATGCGACGTGTGGCGCTTTCCGAGCCGCCGCGCGCGGTCGGCGCCGACGGCGCGCATGTGACGTTCCGGTTCCGGTGTGGCGATAAGCCTTTTCGGGGCGTGTGGTTTAAGGCGGGGCATCTGCTGGAAGCCGTCACTGCCGCAGGCAATGAACGGTTCGACGTGGCGTTCGAATGTCAGCTCAACCGTTACGGGGGAAATGAGACGGTCGAGATGCAGATCGTCGACCTGCGTCCCTCGGTTTAACCTAAAAAGGGCAGAAGACTGTGAGGCTGTAAGGATTGGGAGGCTGTCGGTTATGCAAATGGGGTCTGTTCACCATTGGGTGCGCGCGAACAAATCTGTAACCTGTTCATTCTCAACCTTATAGCCTTACTGTCTTTCAGCCTATAGCCTTTTTCAGGTTTAGCGCAACGGGCAGAACGGGCGGACCTCTTCGATGGCCTTGGCGCCGCAGAGGAGCATCACGAGCCGGTCGACACCCAGCGCGATGCCGCCTGACGGCGGCAGTCCCGCCTCCAAGGCACCGAGGAACGCTTCATCGAGCGGATACACATCCCGGCCCAATGCCCTCCGTGCTTCGGCGCAGGCGTAGAAACGGGCGCGCTGGACCTGTGGATCGGTGAGTTCGCCATAGGCATTGGCAATTTCCAATCCGCCAATGTAGAGTTCCCAGCGCTCGGCCACGGCGGGATCACCGGGTTTCAGTCTGGCCAACGCGGCGGCGGCAGCGGGGTAATCGCTCAGGACCACCGGCCGGTCGCGCGGCAATGCCGGTTCGACGCGATTGACCAGGTCGAGATCGAAACGATCCGGATCATAGGCGGCAACGGGATCCCATCCGGCCCAGGTGAGGAAGGCTTCCCGCACGGTCAGCACCTGCCAGGGCGGGGCGAGATCAACCGTCCCCCCCCCGGGGCCCATCAGCGTGGTACCGCCGCGCGCGGCCTGCGCCACGTGCCGCACCAGGGCCTCGGTATCCTCGAGGATCTCATCGCTTCCGGAATGCGCGCGGTACCATTCGAGCATCGTAAATTCCGGGTTGTGACGCGCGCCTCGTTCACCTTCGCGGAAGCACGGCCCCATCTGAAAGATGCGCTCGCACCCGGCGGCGAGCAACCGCTTCATGTGCAGTTCGGGAGAGGTGCGCAGCCAGTGCCCCGGCCCGGCGGGCGGCGCGTCGATGTGCAGTTCCATCGCGGGCGCCGGAATGCGCACGGGCGTCTCGATTTCGAGGAACCCCCGTGCGATGAAAAAACCGCGGATGGCTGTCAGGGCCCGGCTGCGCACCGCCAGAAACTCGCGCGTCGGCACGCCGGTGTCGACGGCGGCGACAGGTGATTTCAGATGATCATCCATGGTTGCATCGGGTTCCCCGGACGCTCACTTCACGGCGGCAAAGAAAAAGATAATGCTGGTCGCATTGAAGACCACATGCATGAGGATGGGCGTGACCAGCGAGCCGGTCACGGCATAGCCGAGCGCAAAACAGCCGCCCGCCACGGCGAGCGGCAGAAAGGTTGGCAGGTGCGCGTGGATGGCGCCGAAGAAAAGCGCCTGCAGCATGATCGCCCGGGTGAACGAACCCGATCGGGCGAGCAGCGCCGGGAAGAGAATCCCGCGGAACAGCACCTCCTCCGCGACCGGCGCGGCGATCACGGCCAGGCCGATCACCACCGCCCGCACGGCAAGCCCGCTTCCGGGCGCGGTCAGCAACGTGAAGACGTCCTGCGGCGCGTCACCCAAGCCGATCCGCCCGCAGATCTCAAAGGAGAGGACCGATACCGCCAGCACCGGGGCCACCATTGCCGCACCCAGCGCCACGCCGTTGGCAACGGACCGGCGCCCGTGATCCCCGTTCAAGAAAACATCCCGCACCCGGCACCCGCGAAACCGGGCGCAGAACACGGCTGCGCCGACCCAGACCGCGTACAGCGTGACAGCCGGCAGCAAGACGGCCAGGGCGGAAGGAGGCGATGTGGGCGGAAGCGCCGGATCGGGCGCGCGCGAAAAGGCCGCCGCCAGCGCCGCGGGGATCGCGACCAGGAGCACGCAGATCGTCGTCATCACAATCTCCAAACTGCCGAACGGACGTGCCACACGCGCCGCCCAGACGCGCACTCCGCCCGTGAACGGCCGCCATACCCGCGACAGCAGAAACAGATTGCCGGCACACGCCGCCAGCAACGCCAGCACCGCCGCACCGGTCATCATGAAATCCGAATGACGTTCAATCAGTTCCAACATGCCGCCACTGTAGCAAAACAAAGGCGAGCCGTCATGTATCCGTTTCTGGCAAAAAACCGTTCTTGCCTTTTCCTGCCGCAACGTGTATATCCCTTTCTGCAAAAGGGGCGTGTCATGCGCCTGACAGGAGGGGCAGCCGTGCATATCAACCCACATGTATCCGCCTTTATCAAGAACTACCCGTATGAAGGGCTCACCTTCGATGATGTCACGTTGATCACGCAGTATGCCGACTTCCTGCCTGATGAGACCTCCATCGCAACCCGGTTGACGACCCGCATCGGCCTCAACATCCCCTTTGTCAGCGCCGCCATGGACACCGTCACCGAGGCCCAGATGGCGATCAGCATGGCGATGCTCGGCGGCATCGGCGTGATTCACAAAAACCTGCCGCCGAACGTGCAGGCCGAACAGGTGCGCAAAGTCAAGCAGTACCTCAATGGCCTGATCACCCACCCCGTCGTGTTCCATGCCGACGACACGCTCGATCACATTCAGGAGACGCGCCGCCTGCAGCACCTGGGTTTCAGCGGTTTTCCCATTACCGACACGACCGGCATCCTTGCGGGAATCATCACCTCCACCGATCTCCGCTTCGCCAAAAACGGTGACGCGCGTGTGAAGGATCTCATGACCACGCAAATTGTCACCGCCGCGCCCGACACCACGCTTGAGGACGCCTACCGGATCATGATGGCCAACAAGATCGGCAAGCTCCCGCTGGTTGACACGGCCGGCAAGCTGGTGGGTCTCTACAGCTTCACCGATGTCAAGGAGTTGATCGAGAACCGCCAGCCCCTCTACAATCGCGACAGCCTTTACCGTTTGCGCGTCGCCGCCGCCGTGAGCGCAAACGACCATGTCCGCGCCGACCTTCTCGCCGAGCAACACGTCGATGTGTTTGTGGTTGACAGCGCCCACGGCCATTCCAAGGGCATTCTGGATATGATTCGCTGGCTGGTCCAGCACTATCCCGACATCGATGTGATCGGAGGCAACGTGGCCACCGCCGAGGGAGCGCTTGCGATTCGTGATGCCGGCGCGCACGCCGTCAAGATCGGCATCGGTCCCGGCTCCATCTGCACCACCCGCGTCGTCTGCGGCGTCGGGATCCCGCAGATCACGGCGGTCTACGAGGCTGCGGCCGCACTCGAGGGATCCATCCCGATCATCGCCGACGGCGGCATCCGTCACTCCGGCGATGTTCCCAAAGCCCTCGTCGCCGGAGCCGACAGTGTGATGCTCGGGTCGCTCCTCGCGGGCACCGACGAGAGTCCGGGCGAAAAGATCATCCACGAGGGACGTCAGTACGTGATCTACCGGGGCATGGGGAGCCTCGCGGCAATGAAGGAGGGCCTCGGCAGCCGCCAGCGTTACGCGCAGGACAACACCAAGGACGACGAGCTTGTTCCGCAGGGGGTCGAAGGGATCGTGCCACATCTGGGAAGCGTCAAAAAGGTGCTGACGCAATTTTGCGGCGGACTGCGTTCGTCCCTCGGCTACTGCGGGGCCCATACCCTTCCGGATCTCCAGCGCACCGGTCGGCTCTATCGCGTCTCGACCGCTGGTGTTCGCGAAGGCCATCCGCACGACGTCAAGATCATCAAGGAAGCGCCCAACTACCGCTCGTGAGGGTGGGGATCGCGAACTAGAGTCTGATCCGGACGGATAGGCTGTCGTTGGGGGGCCCATCTAGGATGTTGGCGGACGAGAATGAGGAAGAGATAGCCCTGTGAAATCGGGGTCGGTATCGGTATCGGTATCGGGGTCGAAAGGAGATCGGGATGGCGTTTGGGCACGAGAAACTCGATGTGTACCGGGCGGCCATCGAATACGTGGCGAGGGCCTACCGTTTCTGCGAGAACCTCTCCGGCCACCGAAACGCGAAAGACCAGCTTTAAGATTAAGGCCTTGCTGGATCGCATCGTGGCGATGCTCACGAAGCTTGGACAACGTGGGTATGCGGTTCACGAACCATCGGGAGCATACCGGACAAATCGCATCGACCCCGATACCGATACCGACCCCGACCCCGAGAGAACATCATGACCGCCACCGGCGGGAGGCGACTGAATACAGCGCCTTCGCCGTGATGTTCTGGTCGTCGGGAAAGCACTGGATGAAAAAGAAAGCCTGGCACGCAAAACGGAGTTGGACCGAATGGCCGCAATGCTGAGCCGGTTAGGCGGACGAGGCTACTGCGTCGCAGAAGAAGCCGTGGCCTACGAAACCGAACTAGCCTAAGTCGGTCCCGATTTCGATAGCGATTTCGATCTCGAAGAAAAGATGTCCCACCCACTCGGTGGAGACTTCGGAACGTCTCCGCCTCACCAGTAGCGTTCCGCCATCCCCAATACCGACCGGCGTAATCGACCGAGGGAAGGGCGGCGCTATTTGATCGGCGCGAGCAGCGGCTCGACGGGAAACGCATCGGTGGTCACGGGCGTTGCATCAGCGGCGGTTGGCGCCGGCAGCGGTTCAAAAGCATCGGACGCCACGGGCGTGGCCGCGGGCGTGATCACGGGCGTTGCATCGGCGGTTGCGGGCGCCGTATCCCACTCTCCTGTCGGCGCGTCCAGGTCACGATCATCCGACGACGCCGGATTTCGCGCGGCGTCTCGCGCTTTGCGATCCGCCTCATGCTTGCGAAGCTTTTGCAGGGCATCCGTCGCTTTCCGCTCTTCCTGCTCCCGGGCGATCCGCGACCGTTCGCGGCGCACCACATCTTCTACCGGCTCGGGTTCGGCCATCGGGCTTTTCGACCAGCCCTGGGTCCACAGACCGTCAGCCGAGCGGCCGAGAGCTTCGCGTCGACGGTGCGCCTCGGCCGAAGCCTCGTCCTGATTGGCGAAGACATACGGGGTCAGGAAGACGAGTAGCTCCGAGCGGGTCTCCTTGTTTGCGGTATAACCGAAAATCCATCCGAGGTAAGGAATGGTGCTCAGGAAAGGAATTCCCGACTTGCTCGATGATTGGCTTTTCTTAACCAACCCGCCCAAAATGATCGTTTGTCCGCTGTTGACGATCACGTCGGCGTTGATTTCACGCGTCGTGGTGGTTTCATATAACGAATCATTGACCTTCTGCGGGGTTCCCTTGTCCTGAAAAACCTGCTTCACCGTCATCACCACATTCCCTTTGGCATTGATCCGCGGCGTTACCGTGACGGTGATCCCGATCTCTTTCTGCACATAGTCATCCTCGTACGTGTAGGTGTTATTGATGGCCACCGCCTTTTTCCCGTTAAACAGATAGATCAGGTCAGTCGCCTTGATTGTCGCTTCCTTGTTGTCCATTGTCTGAATAACCGGCGAGGCCAGTACTTTTGATCGCGAATCACTGGCCGCGGCCTTGATCACGAGGGCTAAGTTCAGGCTGTCTATTTTCGTATAGTAGGCGATCCCATTCTGAGCCAGGCTGACTGCATTGCTGACGGTATTGGCGATCAAGTTTTCAACCGTGATTCCCGCCGCTACTTTGCCTGCGCCACCGATTGCCCACCCGGGTCCTTGGTTCACTTTCTTCACCCAGTCAATGCCGGCTTCGATCCCGTCTCCGAGGCCCACCTCCAGCACCACGGTTTCGATCAGCACCTGCGAGAGCATGACATCCATGCTGTTGATCAAGCCTTTGATGACATCCAGATCACCCTGGCTGGCCATGATGATGATGCCGTTGATCCGCTTATCGGGAAGGACTTTGATGTTGTCCTTGTTGAGTTCTCCCACCTTGGAGGCGGCCGGCTCGCCGCCGGCGGGGGCGCTGGCACGGTTGAGGCGGGAGGCGACGGCCTCGGCGAGGGTTTGTGTTCTGGGTTCAGCGCCGGCGGGGCCGGCGCCGGGCGTTTGGGGCGCGTCATCCTTCTTGGCGACGTTGCCGATCAGGTCGTTGATCATTTTGGCGACTTCTTCGGCGTCGGCGTGTTCGAGGCGCATGACTTCCACGATGAAGTTCGGCGCGGTCTTGATATCGAGGATCACGATGAGATCGTCAAAGAATTTCATGTTATCTTCGCTGGTGATGATGATCAACTGGTTGGATCGTTCATCGGCGACGATGTTGACGCGGCCGCGGATCATGCCGCGTTCGGCATCGGAGACCAGCGTCTCGATCACCTCGTTGGGCGTGGGTGCTTCGGGAACAACCGCCGACGCCCGCCTGACGCCGGGCGGCAGCAGTCCGGTCGGCCGACGGATCTCGATTCCTGGCGAGCCGGTGGTCTTGGTTTCGACCGACTCCTTTCCCTGGATCTCCTTCTTCGATTCGGCGACGATCTCATCGAGCCGCCGTTTGATGTCGGCCGCCTTGGCAAAATTGATCTTTCGGTAAAAGACCTGCTCCCGGATGGGAAGCTTGACATCGATGAAATTGATGATCTCCAGCATGCGGTTCAGGTTTTCGGCCGAGTCCAGGATCAGAATGCTGTTGGTGCGTTCGAAGATCTGGATCTGCCCGTCGTCGCGCTTGAACCCTTCGATCGCCTTGCGGGCCTCGTCCACCGGCAGGTTTTTGAGATGGATCATCTGGCTCACAAACTGGCCTTTGGGAACATGCCCCGCTTCGGGCGCCCCTTCAAACGCCGTCTCAAAGCCCCGTTTCATCACGGTCTTGGAACTCTCCACACGCAGAAACGGCTCGCCGATCGGAATCAGCACGATGCCGTTCATGTTGAGGATACGCTCGATCGCCTCCAGATACATCTCCCGGGTCATGTCGGTCTGCGGATTGCTGCGCAGGGTGATCAGTGGCTTGGGGATGTCGGGCGCGATGAGCAGCGTCCGACCGGTGACCTCCGCGTAGGCCGCGAGCACCAAGTCGACCGGGGATTGATCGAATTTCAAGGCCGGAACGTCCGCGTCGTCACCCGCCACGGCATCCGCCGCGCCCGCCGTCTCAGAGGGACGCAACACGCGCCCGCGCGGGGTGATCGTGCGTACCCCCTCATCGGCGTCCCCTTCTGCTGCTGCGACCGCCGCGGCCTTCCGGGCCGCCGCCGCCGCCGCCGCGCGCAACGAGGCCGGAGTGGGCGGCGGCTGTGGGACCGCCTCCTGGGCAGTGGCGACTAACATCGCGCCGATCACGCAGAGCGTGACGGCGACTAGGCGATTCACTAATTTCATGATCGTTCTCCTGGGCGGCCGTGCTTATTCGCGCATGTAGGCGCAGTAAAGAGTGAACTGCCCCCGCAACAGGGCGGGGGATTGCGGGTGGATTGAGACCGTCATGCTGCGCACATCGAGCATGACCCCTTCATTCTGCACATCGTGCAGGAACCGAACCAGCGCGTCAAGCGAACCGTTGAAATCCGAACATTTGATCGGAAATTCAAAGACGTCCCCCACCTGCGTTTCCTTCTCCGGGATGGCATTGATCAGGGTCAGGCCGTTGCGCTTTGCCGCCGTGTTCATGATCCCCATCCAATGCGTGTCCACCTGCTTGTCCTGCGTAAAGAGGGGCATGAGGTCCTGCAACTGCGCAAACCGGGCTTCGATGGCGGGACGTTGACTGATCAGCATGCTCCGGTAGCGCTGTTCCGCCTGAAGGCTGCGCAACCGGGTCTGCGCGAGGCGCAGCGCCTTGATCTGCCCGTCGTAAGCGAAAATGAGGGCTGAAAAAAGCAGAACCGCAACGGTCGCGCCTGCCAACACGCGTTCACGGGGCGAAATGGTCATTCGATCCCCTCCACTTTCTTGAACGTGGCGTTGATTTCAAACCGGTGCCTGCCCGGCTTGGCCGCGTCGCGTACCAAGGACACGCCGGCCACGGCGCAAACGCCGAAGGGGCCGTTATGCTCAATCGCGTCTTTAAAACGGTAGACCAGTGTCGGGTCTGCCGCCTCGCCGCTCAGCTTGACGCTCTCCGTGCGTTTGTAAACCACCGTTCTGAGTTCGACGCCATCCGGCATCACCTCGGCCGCCACACGCATCACCTCCAACACCGAATCAGAACGGTCGGTGTAAGACTCGATCAGTTCGGCGCGCGCACGAATGTTCTGAACCGCCTGAAAGTCCGCTCCGTTCAGCGCCTGTTCCCGCTCGACCGCGGCGACGCGCTGCCGCATCCAGATGGGGCCTCCGAACAACGCGCCGGCCACGACCAGCCAGAGCGCGGCAAGGGCGACGGCCCAGCGCAGGAACCGCTTGCCGGCGTCACCCGCCGCATTGCGCGCGCGCCAGAGATCGGGGAGCAGGTTGAGGCGCGCGGACGGCTCCCCGATGTCGCGCAACGCCAGCCCAAGGAGGTCGGCATCGGCTTGCATCGGGGGGCTGTGACGGATCGGCACGGCCAACGCCAGCCGCACCGCATCCGCCAGGGACGCGTCGACGGGATCCGGCGTGCAGAGGACCACCTCGCTCAGTGACAACGGACCCGACTCGACCTCGGCATTCAACAGCGACAGGGTCAGTTCAAGGATCAACGCCTGCGGATCGGCCACCGCGCCGAGACCGCGGACGAGGATCGGACGTGTGCCGTCGGCCACCAGCAGGTCCCACTCGTCCGCCGCGCAGGCGAGGAAGACCCGGCGCTGCGGGGTGGCGTCGTTCGCGCCGATGGCGGCGCCTGCCGCGCGCCACCACCCGAGCAGCAACGCGTCCACCCGCTCGACGCGCAGATGGGAATCCCGCAACCAGCCATCCAAATGCTCGACCGCGGCATGCGGCAGCACCGCCGCAAATACGGTCAGTTCCTCCCCGGTCTCGGCGACCACCTCACCCGAGACGGTCATGTCACTTCCCGTGAACGGCGCGACTTTTGCCATCTG
>Ga0265594_1000199_pt1 | contig 48267 bp, 40 predicted proteins | sample saktaG_11_FD_190147 | JGI IMG/M metagenome (GOLD analysis project Ga0265594, IMG submission 190147) | Saline water microbial communities from Sakinaw Lake, British Columbia, Canada - sak_2011_5_24_80m | ecosystem: Environmental > Aquatic > Non-marine Saline and Alkaline > Saline ...
TTTCAATTGTAGCGGGATTTCCAGCAGTAAACAGCCAGTCCGGAGGTGCAAGCATCATGATTGCATCTCTAGAAGATTCAAATAAAGTTCGATATATTTTCTCTTTTTCGGTCATTTTTTGTCCTCAACTTAATATTGCTAATTTGGTTCTAACATAAAACGTTGAAGTCTGAGAATAAGAAAACATATTAATCAATAATTCCCTTTTTACCAGGAATTTTATTATTCTTAAGCTAACATTCTTAATATAATTACATAAAACTTTTTTTTCAAGAAAAAAGATTTGCCGCAAAACGTGGTTTTAATGCCGTTTCAGGCATGAAGATAAATGTCAGCCTTTGCAGTTATACAGCATGCATAAAATAATTTACTTGAAAATCTTCAAGGAGGCGGCTATTTATTAAATGGAAACTCAACCTTAAAAGCCGTTCCGCCCTTGCGGTCAAGCTCTATCGTACCTCCAATCTGTCTGGTTAAGTCATTCACCATCTGCAGCCCTAATGATTGGGCCTTTCGAAAATCTATATCGTCCGGTAAACCGATGCCGTTATCGCTGACGACAAGAGTAATCATACCCTTTTTATCAGAATGAAGATTTATACAGATTTCGCCTTTTTTTCCTTCCGGAAAAGCATGCTTTACTGAATTCGATAAAAGCTCGTTGATTATCAATCCGCATGGAATCGCCCGATTGAGGTCAAGGAGAACTTCCTCCAAATCAGTCTTTACTGCGACAAGATTTGAATCGACACCGTAAGATTGAAAAATATGAACTGCCAACCTGTCGATGTATTGAGCATAGTCTATTTTTGTCAAATCTTTAGACTGATAAAGCTTCTCATGTATAATAGACATGGTGCGGATACGGTTCTGGCACTCTCTGAATACTTCCTTTATTTTTTTTCCCTTAACCTTCGCAGATTGAAGGCGGAGCAGGCTTATCACGATCTGCATGTTGTTTTTCACCCGGTGATAAATCTCCCGCAGCAGCACTTCTTTTTCCTTGAGTGATGCTTTTATTTTCTCCTCCGCCTTCTTGCGCTCGGTGATGTCCAGGAGAGATGCTACACTCATTTTTGTCCCTGGAATTACATCAACTGCCATTAATATATCTCTGGTGCTTCCCTTTTTGTCAATGAGCCGGAACTCATACCTCTTTGGAGCACTGGTTGGATCAACCCTGCGCTGTTCATGATAACCCTTCATTTTTTCCAAATCTTCTTCCACAACGAATTCTGTCCATCTCTTCTTGCCCTCTATTTCCTCCCTGGAATAGCCAAATAACTTCTCAACTTCCCTATTTGCCAGGGATATTGTCTTATCTTCTTCAATAATAATCATAGCGGTTCCAGTGTTTTCAAAAATTGTTCGGTATCGGTCCTCCGACTCCCGCAGCATCTTCTGTATCTGCTTGCGCTCTGTGATGTCCCTAAACACATTGGCGAAATGCCCCTTTTCAGGGCAGAAGGACATAATTTCATACCACTTTCCAAAATCTGGATAGTAGTCTATGAAGTATTTTGATTTACCAGTCTGAGCAACTTTAGCATACCTTTCGATGAATGGTGTGTCACCGTTATATACCTCTGATGCTCTTTTACCTTCTATGTTTTCTCTCTTCCAGGATAAAATTTTTTCAGCGGCAGCATTCATCTTCTCAAGAATGTAATCAACGGGGTTGCCATTTTCATCCACAATGAGCCTATGTAGTACGAGCCCATCCATCATATTTTCAAATAAATCTCGAAATTTCTTCTCCGACTCCAACAGTTTTTTCTCTGCATTTTTGCGCTCAGCTATCTCCTCTTTTAACTCAGCCGTACGCTTTTCTACCATTTCCTCAAGGTGATCGCGATATTTTTTCTCACCTTCGGTCATTTTTTGTCCTCAACTTAATATTGCTAATACGGTAAATACAAAGGCTATAAATATAAGTCCAAGAATGGAAGATTTGAAATGTTTCCCCTTACATATTTTTTTCATTCCCCTCCCCCCGAGATTTATGCTTTTACCGAATCCAATTTAAAGTTGGTTCTGACATAAAACATTGAAGTCTGAGAACAAGAAAACACATTAATTCCGTTGTAACCAAGCTATTCATTGCCCTTAAGCTAACATCCTTGTTAAGAAATGTAGTCCCTTTAAGTTTTTTTTGCAAGTAAAAGATTTGCCGCAAAACGGGGTTTTAATGCCGTTTCCGGCATGAAGATAAATGTCAGCCTTTGCAGTTATGCAGCATGCATAAAATAATTTACTTGAAAATCTCCACGAGGGAAGTAAAATAAACTTTCCGCAGTTAAAAATATCATCATAATGCAAAAACGGATCAAGCAATTTGAAGCATCAGGACTTCACGGAATCAACAATTCTGTCTTCCCGTCCAAAAATAAATCACATTTACCAGCAGCAAAGTATTTCATTTAATATATTCTTGGTCCTGAAGTACGGATAAAAGGAGGTATTTAAATGTTAAATCTTTTCAAAAAACACGGGTCTACGGCAGGCTTATGTGCGGCCGCTGCACTGGTACTTTTAATTTCCACAGAGTATTCGCCTGCAGCCTACTCCCAGCAGATCACTCCTGAAATCTACAGCCAGCTCAGGTACCGCTATATCGGTCCTCCTGGAAACAGGGCTTCGGCTGTTGTGGGAGTGCCGGGCGATCCTATGGTTTACTATATAGGAGCATCTTCCGGAGGGATCTGGAAATCGACTGACGCCGGCGTTCACTGGATTCCTATTTTCGACGGCCAGCCGGCTCAGTCAATCGGAGCGCTTGCTGTTGCACCTTCAGACCCGAATGTAGTCTGGGCTGGTACAGGAGAAGCCTTTGTCCGCAGCAACATCTCCATCGGAAACGGTGTATACAAATCCACTGATGCGGGAAAGACCTGGAAGCACATGGGTCTCGACGTGACAGGGAGAATCGGAAGAGTTGCGATCGACCCACGGGATCCCGATATCGTCTTCGTTGCTGCAGTGGGGCACTGCTACGGCCCGCAGCAGGAGCGAGGGGTGTTCCGCACCAATGATGGAGGGAAGACATGGGAAAGAGTGCTTTTTGTGGATGAAAATACAGGATGTTTTGAAATTGCAATGGATCCCAACAACCCGCGTATTCTATTCGCAGGAATGTGGCCTCTGGTGATAAGGACCTGGGGAAGGGAGAGCGGCGGACCCAACGGCGGCCTCTATATGTCCAGGGACGGGGGCAGCACCTGGAAGCATCTTACTGGCCATGGACTGCCCGAACCCCCGATAGGGAAAGTCGGTGTTGCTGTTGCACCGAGCAATTCCAATGTCGTATACGCACTCATTGAAACCGGCACCCCAAACCGCGGTGTGCTCTGGAGGTCAAACGACGGCGGAGAGAACTGGAAGCTTGTGAGCTACAACCGCCTGCTTAACGAGCGGCCTCACTACGCCTCGCGTATAATGGTATCGCCGGCCGATGAAAATGAAGTCTATTTTGCTGCCAACAGCCCGAGCATCACATATGACGGCGGCATAACCTCGGAAACAGTTCGCTGGAGCGGCGACTGCCACGACATGTGGGCCGACCCCCTCATTCCGGACAGGATGATGATAAGCGACGACGGGGGCGTCATAATAAGCCTCAACCGGGGGAAAACATGGAAAAGAATCGCTCTTCCCATCGCACAGATGTACCATGTGGCAGTAGACAACCAGATTCCGTACTATGTCTACGGCGGCATGCAGGACGGAAACGGCTATAAAGGACCGAGCACCGCATCGAGCCGCAGGGGCTGGGGGACGCCTCCTAATGAATGGCAGGCAACTGCAGGAGAAGAATGCGGTTTTATTGTTCCTGATCCTGTCGACCATAACATCGTGTGGGGAGGAGGCTACAATGCACATTTCACACGCGTCGACTACAGGACAGGACACATGCGTTCAGTCCAAGTATGGCCGGAATCGGCATACGGTTCACCTGCAGGCCTTCTTAAGTACCGCTTCAACTGGACATTTCCTATCACCATCTCACCGCACGACCACAATAAAATATATGCCGGAAGCCAGTGCGTACACCAGACAACAGACGGAGGACGAAGCTGGAAAGTGATCAGCCCGGACCTCAGCACCAATGACCAGAGCAGGATGGGCCTTTCAGGCGGCCTCACAAAAGACAACCTGGGCGTTGAATACGGGTGCATCGTGTTCGCCATAGCCGAGTCGCCCATCGAGGAAGGATGTATCTGGGCCGGCACCAATGACGGACTCGTGCATATAACCAGGGACGGCGGCGCTAACTGGACCAATGTCACAAAAAATATACCGGATCTTCCTCCATGGGGCACCGTAAGCAACCTGGAGCCCTCCAGGTACGATTCCGGAACTTGTTACATGACAGTGGACTTTCACCAGATGAACAACCGGGACCCTTTTGTATATAAGACTGCCGATTACGGAAAGAGCTGGAAATCTATCAGCTCCGATATCACGAGGAGCGTATTCAGTTATGCCCACTGGATACATGAAGATCCGGTGAGGAAAGGAATGCTCTATCTGGGAACAGAGAATGCCATCTACATTTCCTTTAATGACGGCAAAAACTGGCTTCCTCTGCAAAACAACCTGCCTCATGCGCCGGTCCACCACATGGTCATACAGGAACATTTTAATGACCTTGTCGTGGCAACCTACGGCCGCGGATTCTGGATCATGGACGACATCACACCTCTCCAGCAGCTCACTAAGGAAGTCCTCAAGTCGGATCTTCATCTCTTTGTGCCGCGGCAGGCTTACCGGCTGCACAGCGTAACCGGAGGCGCAAGGGTCAATCCACAGGCTTTCATTAACTATTATCTGAATACGGCTCCAAAAGGAAATGTTAAAATCACGATACTGGACGAAGAGGGACGAACAGTGAATACACTCCGCGGAAGCCGTAAAGCAGGGATAAACCGGGTCTCATGGAACCTGAGATACGAGGCGGCAAGAAGGGCAAAGCTTAGAACCAAACCTCCAGGAAACCCTCATGTCGTTGAGGAAAAAAGATTCAGAACCACATGGGAGCGGGAAGGATGGTATCCCATACTGAGCTGGGGGACAAGCGGAGGTTTTTACGGAGCGCTCGCAGCACCTGGGAACTTCACTGTGAAGCTTTCTGTTGATGGAGCGGAACTCAGCCGGAAGTTAGTTGTGAAGAAAGACCCGCGTTCGGCCGGAAGCGAAGCAGGTATCCGGGCCCAACTCAATATGCTGCTTGAACTCCGCGGCAATATCAATACCGTGTCTGATATGATCAGCCAGATCGAATGGATGAGAAAGCAGATTTACGACCTGAAAGATATCCTGAAAGGCAGCAGCCATGCCTCTGTAATTACTGCTGCAGATGAACTCGACAAAAAGCTGAGGGCTGTGGAGGACAAAATATTCCAGCCTATGACAGCAGAAGGCGACTCAAAGTCTTTTAGATATCCGAATATGCTGTACTGCAAGCTTTCGGTGCTTGCAGGAGATGTGGCCTCTATGGTCGATTTTGCCCCGAACAAACAGCAGATTGAAGTGCACGAACTGCTTAAAAAACGCATGATAAGCTATAAAGGCAAGCTGGACGAATTGATTAAAACCGATGTGCCGGCTTTCAATGACATGCTCGAGGAGAAAAATCTCTCGGTCATCATTGCTGATAAAAGATGAATTTGAGTGCATGTTTGCGCTCCACTAAGATTTTTAACGCCATTTCCTCCCCGATCTTCTCGGCTCTGATGGAACTCCGCATGTTTATCTTAAGCAGCGCCACTATGTCCGCGAGCCACCATCAACACCGCTCCTTTGATTCTACAGTGCTCACACATCCATCAGGCCCGACTTAACGTCGGGTTCCCTCGAAGATCGACTCAGAAAGGCTAAATCTTTCAATGTCACTTCCTCCATCCCCTCAAATTCATATGATAGTTGGTATTATATTAATTCTATCAGCAATTTTTATGAATAATTCAGAAAAACCTGGGTTATTCACGAGTCGAGCTTGCTGCAGATGCAAGGCACAGCGCATGAAGTTGTGGTCCTTCACCACGAATGGACTGGTCACCGAATGGACGTCTTGCACATTTTTTTCCAAAGTTCTATAATGATATTTGGAAGGAAAACAATTGAAAAGACATATTTTTACATCTTTGTTTCTCTGCATTATTTTTTTGTTTCCTGCCCTCGGGAATCCCAAGAAAAAATCTCCCAAAGACCTGCCGGAAAACCACAGGGTCTGGTTGGAGGAAGAGGTCGTCTATATCATCACTCCCAAGGAAAAAGATGTCTTCCTCCAGCTTGAAAGCGATAGAGAACGGAAGATGTTCATCGAGGCCTTCTGGAAACAGCGAGACCCCAATCCCAATACACCTGAAAATGAATATAAAGAAGAGCACTACCGCCGCATCAGCTATGCCAATCAAACATTCGGCCGGGCATCACCGGGGCCGGGCTGGCGGACAGTAAGAGGACGGATCTACATCACCCTGGGTGAGCCAAATACGATTGAAAGGTTTGAAAATGAATCTGAGATCTATCCCACAATTATCTGGTTTTACAACGGCATGGCCGAGTACGGACTCCCCAATACCTTTAATGTGGTCTTCTTCAAAAGAGGCGGAATCGGTGAGTACGAGATGTACTCGCCCATAAAATTCGGGCCCCAACACCTGCTCATCCATTTCAAGGGAGATTCCATAGATTATCTGTCCGCTTACCGGGAACTTATGGGAATAGAACCTACTGTCGCCGGCATCTCCTTGACTCTGCTCCCCAGCGAAGCCCAACACCTGCCCTCTCCGTCTTTAGCCTCGGAGATTCTCATTTCCCAGATGATTCCCACCGCCCCTCATGAGAAAGTCAAAGATGCTTACGCGGAAAAGCTCCTCAAGTACAAAGACTTCATCGAGGTCGATTACTCCGCCAATTACATCGACAATGATGCCTTGGTGAGGGTAATCCAAGATAAATCAGGCATGTTCTTTGTCCACTATCTCATCGAACCCAGCAAATTTTCTATAGAAAATGTAGGAGACCAATACTACAGCAATTTTGAAGTCAATGGCAAAGTCTCTGACTTGGAAGGAAAAACTGTTTATCAGTACGACCGGAGAGTCCCCATCAAACTCAATCAAAACCAGCTCGACAGCATCCGCGAAAAACTGTTCAGCTTTCAGGATTTGTTTCCTTTGGTTGAAGGAAACTATAAATTTGATTTACTGATGAAAAACACCATATCCAAAGAATTCACTTCCTTTGAAGTTTCCTTCACCATCCCTGAGGCTTCTTTTCTTATCATGAGCGACCTGACATTTGCCAACAGGATTGTCGAGGATTCCAAATACAAAGGAAAGAATAAGCCTCTGCTGATCGGAAGCACGCAACTTGTGCCATCTCCCCGAAACGACTTTTCAAAAAACGAGACTCTCTACCTCTTCTTCCAGATCTTCGGCCTTACCGAAGAATTGTCAGACCAGGGAACCCTGGAATATTCACTGTTCAAAGAAGAAGAGAAAATTCATTCTTTTTCTAAAAAGATTGCTGACTATCCTGACAAAACCCATTTTCTGGAAGAATTCCCGCTCGCAGATTATCCGCCGGCCAACTACAAGATCAGAGTTGCTTTACTTGATGATAACAACAAAGAGGTTCTCTTTTCCCAGGGTCACTTCTACATCTCCCTGCGGCCGACCGTTCCCAGACCTTGGGTGCTTTCCTTTCCCATGCCTTCCTCGGATGATCCCCTTTATGCCAACATCCTGGGCCTCCAATACCAAAACAAAGGAGAGCTGCAAAAAGCGCATTCCCTGCTGGAAGAAGCATTCAGAAAACAATCGCAATCGGCCAAATACGGCCTGGATTTCGCCCGGATTCTCTCTGCTGAGAAGGAATACCGGAATGTCAAAGAAATCGCTCTTCCTTTTTTGAAGAAACAGGAAAAATACGAATTCCTGTCTGTATTGGGTAAATCATGCCAGGAGCTGGGGGAATACGCGGAGGCCATAGCCTATTACAAAGACTATCTTACCCGTTTTGGCACCAACATTCAGATTCTAAACTCCACAGGGGAATGTTATTACCGATTGGGCAACATGGAAGAGGCTTTGATTGCCTGGGAGAAATCATTGGAAATCAAACCGAATCAGGAGGATCTGAAAAAGACGGTTGAATCCATAAAGAGGCAGAAATGAGAAAAACGATCTCTTATTTCTCCCTTATTTTGTTTTTCCTGGGATTCCTGGGGTTTTGTGCGATGCATAAACTGGAGAAAAACCTCGATCCAGACAGCAAAGAATTCTACTCCAAGGTGAGATATCTCATCACAAGGCAAGAGCGAAAGATATTCCTTAATCTTCCACCCTCAGAAAAAGAGGCTTTTATCAAAGAATTCTGGGGAAAAAGAGACCCGGACCCGGATACAGAAGAGAACGAGTTCAAGAAAGAATATTTCGAGCGGATCGAAATGGCGAACCTGCTTTTTAAGGGCGGCGGTCCAGGATGGCTTCAGGACAGAGGAAGAGTCTATATCTTGCTCGGCCCCCCTATGGAGCGTTATACCTACCCGAGGGGACGCGAATATTATGATTTCCCGGAAGAGGTCTGGTACTACGGTTTTTTCCCTATCGTGTTTGTCGATACCGACTGGAACGGAGACTACAAGCTCACTCCACTTGGTGCCCAGCATATCGCAGAAATAAACCGCGCCCAGATGGCCGAGAAACCCAAGATCGCCAAAAAAGATATTGTCTTTGACTTTCACCATAAGATTCAAAAAACCGATGAAGGGGAAGTCATCTTCCGGATTCTCATTCCCTACGAAGGCATATGGTTCGAGGAAAAAGAGGGTATTTGGGAAACCACCTTAGCCGTATCACTTCAAATCTTCGATTCCTCGGGAAATCGCGTCTGGGAAAAGAAAAACGACTACCCGATATCCTTTGCCGAGGAAAACCTGGAGGAGGTTCTGGGAGAAGATTATGTGATGCAATTTTCCACCAGCCTCGAATCCGGAGAGTATTCGATTACCATCGAACTCGAAAACAAAGAAGACCAGAACCGGATAAGCAGAACAATCAAATTTACAGTTTAAGAGAAACGGTTTCTATCTATTAAGGAGGACAAGATGTTCAGGAAATCATACCAACGAGCCTTCATATGGATCATCATTTCTTTCTTTTTAGCCGGCTGTGCATGGGCCCAGGCTGGAAGGGGAAAAGGCCGGTTATCCGGCTCGGTCGTGGATGAGAGCCAAAACGGCATCCCATCAGCGAAAATTGTCTGTGAATTCATAGAAAATATGGAACTTAAAAAAGAGGCCACCTCCAATAAAAAAGGTGAATGGGCTGTTCTGGGCTTGGGCACCGGCATGTGGAAGGTGACCGCATCAAAAGACGGTTATATCCCATCCTTCTCGGAAGTATACGTGCTGCAGCTCGAACGAAATCCCAGTGTGACCCTGAGCTTGAAAAAAATTGAAGGAGGGGGTGCATTACTCAAAATTCAAGGCTCTTTGAATATGCTGGAACAAGCCAACGTCTTGTTCAAGGAGCAAAAATACGATGAGGCCATATCGCTCATGCAGCAGTTTCTGGAACAAAATCCCGAAGCCTACCAAGCTTATGCCAGCATCGGTGACTGCTACCGGGAAAAAGGGGATACTGACCAGGCCCTGGAAAATTACCAAAAAGTCCTCGAACTGGCAAAGGAAGATGAAGCGATGGGAAAAGAGATGACAGCCAGGGCTCTAGCTGGAATCGGCGAGTGCTATTTCAAGATACAGGACTTTGAAAAGGCCCAGAGCTACTTCGAGCAGTCCATCGAGGCTTACCCGGAAAATGAAATCTTGGCCTACAACGTGGGGGAGATCTATTTTTCCACTCAGAAAATTGACGAGGCAATCCACTATTTCACCATATCCACCCAGATCAAGCCCGACTGGCCTCTTCCCTACTTAAAGCTGGGCTATGTCTATCTCAACAAAGGCGATTACAGCAAAGCCGAAGCGAACTTTAAAAAATTCCTGGAGATGGATCCGAATTCGCCAGAAGCGCCAACAGTGCAAAACATCCTGGAGTATATTGCTAAGTTAAAATAGACAGCACCCTCAGTCCTTAGAATCCATCAAGAGAATACCTGCATTCTTTATAATGGGATTGCTTCACTTCATTAGTAATAACAAAGAAGATCACCCGCAATGACATGGAGGAGTTTGCAATGACAAAAAAACCCCCCTCCCGGCTTCCCGGGAGGGGGGTTTTGTACTTCCTTAAGCTACAGAATAATTAGAAGATGAACTTGATTCCGATTCGAGCTGAGAGGGGAGGATAATAAGCCATTTCCTTCAAGAACCGGGGATCAGCAAGGTAGGTCAACGTTCTGGCATTGGTGGTGACGGTGTGGGCGTCATTGTCGTATGTCCATCCAGCCAGTCTTTCCGCGTCGGTCAGCACAGCGGATGTCTGGTTCATCATGGCGTACACACGACGGGCAGTAGATATATCAAAAACATTGTCCACATTGATGCTCAACTGGATTCTGTATTGATCCGTGACCTTCAGGTTGTACTCGGCATACAGGTCGGCAAACCAGAGGAAAGGAGCACGTCCGTCGGTCAAGCGGCCATCCGGATAATATCCTTCCAATCCGGTGTGCAGCTCCCTGGTTATAGGAATTCCGCTCATGGCATTGATAACCGTTCCCAGGGTCAAACCAAACGGGAAAACATAGGAACCGTAGAACTTGAACTGGTGGGGCCGGTCGGTGTTGAGGTTGCCTACGATCTCGTCCAAATTCCTATCCCACATGTGCCACCAAAGATCCCAGTACCTCTCGACATTGGGATCGTTTCTTCCCCACTCGTCGGAGCTGGCCAAACCAGCGTAGTTACCATAGAGTCGGCTCCAGGTGTAGGAGAATCCGCCCATCCAGTTGTCGCTGAACCGCTTATCCAGGGCAATGTTGACACCCCAGTAATTGCGTTTAGCTGTTGGGCATGCTGGATACATGTCGCCAAACTCTCCACCTTCACTTATAGGCCTGGTGTAGCCGTACCCAGGGTTGGATGTGTAGTAGGACTCACCACCTGCGGTAAGAACACCCACGTCTTCGATGGTCCGCACGAGATGTTTGTACACTACTCGCACAGACGCTGAGAGATTCTCCATCAGCTTTCTCTCGGCTCCAAAAGTGAGCTCTGACTGAAGGGTGGGCAGAAGATCCGGGTCAGTGGAGTCGAAGGAAGGTTCCCGCCAGTTATAGGTGGTTAGATATCTCCCGCAGGCTCCGGCATTATCTTTTGTGATTTTCGTAAAGTCATAGTCATCCAGTGTGTAGTAGTCGCTGATCCACTTGAATCCTCCGTAAGAACCCACAGCCATGTCGAGTTTCATGACGTCGTAGTACCAGCCGTAGCTTCCGAAAATCTTGGTGCTGGCATCGCCGTACACGTCATAGACAAACCCGATTCTGGGCGCAATCTTATCCGTGAAGTCGAACTGAACCGGGGGATAATCGTATTCGGGCAGGTCGGAGAAGCTGGGGATGTCCTCTTTTTCGAGTCTCACTCCAAGGTTCACCGTTAACTTGTTGTTGGCAAAGCTGGGTGTCCAACTATCCTGCAGGTACAGGGCCCAGCGAGTGCTGTTGGGATTGGCAAAGGTGCCGTAAGGTCCGGAGTCTCCACCGCGGACAGCGTAGTAACCGTAGGTTCCTCTTTCAGTGTCTCCTGTATCCAACCAGGTGAAATCTCTATCCCAGCCTAGGAAGACGTAGACATTTTGAGCCGTATTATCGATATCTTCCTCGATACGGACAGCCTGCACACCCAATTTCCAGGCATGCTCACCGCCCAGGTTCATATACATGGTGGTGTCAAAGTTGATGGCCATCCTATTCCGGATATTCTTGTTTATCTGATTCAACTCAGTGGCGGAGATGTTGTACCACGCGCTTCCATGCTGGAGATTTTCAGGAATATCAGTAAACATCAGGTTGTTTGTATTGGCATAACCCGGGGCTTCCTTCATGAATCTCCATCTGGGGATTCCCAGAGCAGGAGGCATCTGGTTGGTTTGGTCATTGTTGAAATAACCACCACGCAGGCTTAAGAACAGGTTGGATCCCACAGTATAATCCGCAGTTAATGTGCCGCTAATATTCGGATAATCAAAACCCGTTCCGCTATAATCTCGATCCGGGTTCCCTGATCCGTCTCGAGCAGGCAGATCGCCTCTGTATTTGTAGAAGTTGTTGACAACCGCGGCAGCCAGCCTCAGGTCCTTCATAGGCTGTGCGGTCAGCTTGACCTGGCCGTTCCAGTAGGTCTGCTTCCGTGTATGATCACTTGCTGTAGCTGTTCCTGCAGGTACCCAATCAACGTGCCGTGTGGTATCCCTAAAGACAGGTAAAAAGGAGCCGAAGAACCACAGGCGGTCTTTGACGATATAGCCGCCAAGGCTGAAGCCGACTTCATATCTGTTGATCTCGTCTTTGCCAAGAGCTGCGTCCAATCCATCTCCGGTCTGGTAGTTCACATACTCAGCTTTGAGCGGATCTAACGGATCCAGCCGAAGGGTGTCTCTCTCTGTGCCGTCGAGGCGGCTTCCCGAATAGTAGCCGATCAGCTCTCCGTGGAACTCGTTTCCACCGGCACGGGTGATGACGTTAATAACACCACCCATGGACCCACCAAACTCGGCCTGGTATCCGCTGGCAACAATCTGGACCTCATCCACAAACTCAAAGGCTGCTGATTGGTCCCTGTCGCCCTGGTCCATGTTGGTGATGTCCATTCCGTCGATGTAGTACATGTTCTCAGCACCACTGGCGCCGTCGACGGAAAGACCTCCCAGATAGGGTTCTTGGTTAACACCAGGAACCGCTGTGACCAGTGTGTCGAAGTTTCTGCCCCTGGGCAGCATCTCGAACATCTCTCTGGTCAGAGTCATGCCCTTTGTGGTGCTCTTGACATCGACCAGAGGAGACTGTCCAATAACCGTGATTTCTTCTTCTATAGCACCAGGAGTCATCTCGATATCCACTCTGATGGACTGTTGAACACGGACGATGATGTCTTGACGGACAACGGTGTTAAAGCCTTGCAGGGTAAACCTTAGGGTATACCTTCCAGAGGCCAAACCGAACAGACGGAAGACTCCGTTGATGTCGGTGGTTGCCGAAGCTGAACCAATCAGAGTCGGGCTGTCGGCGTCAACTGTCACGCCGGGAAGAGGAATACCTTGGTCATCGCTGATTGTTCCGGTAATCTTACCAGTCGGTACCTGAGCGGCTATTGATCCAACGAGAAGAAGTATTGCGAGCAGTGAGAAGAAGTTGATTCTGAATTTACTCATTATTTTCTCCTTTTGTCCCTCTTCTTCCTTTAAAAGAGAGGGACTGATTTTTTCCCGCCGGGGGGTTCGACCTCATTGCCGACCTCCCAACGGATGACTTTGAATCCCTGGATTGCGAAAGGGCTCTTTTTTCAAACCAAGAAGTCCTATCACAGTCCAACTTGAATGCATCTTAGTTAGTTTTTCTGATTGATTACCACCTCCTATCTTAGCGTTACTTATTTTTATTATTTCGCTTGTACACATACTTTCACACATAATTGTGACCAAAATACAACTATACGCTAATATATAGTAACAGCAATATTTATGCCAATCTCCTTTTTAGAGAGGACTTATTCTAATATGTTTATTATCAATTAGTTAGATTTTTATGGGAATTCTCGGGTATAGACAAATAATCCATTTTTTTGGATTCAATGCACTTTTATGGATTATTAATTGCGTATCCTGTCACCAAATTGAAATTATTTTTTGAGTTTGTTGATGGCGTCTCTGATTGTACTCTGGTCGGGGTTGATCTCCAGCGACTTATCCCAGGCCTGCAGAGCCTCCTCCGTGTTCCCCAGCTCGAGATAACAACTCCCGATGGAATTGAGGATTTCCACCACATTTCCTTTTTGGGTGAGGGCCTTTTGGTAGTAGCCGATAGCCGCCTCCGCTTCTCCGATGCGCTTTGCGGCCTCTCCCAAATAGTAGAACAGCTCGAACTCTTCCTTTCCGGCCGCCGCATAAGGAGTGAGGGCATTAATAACTTCTTTAAAATTTTCAGCGATCAGCAGGGCCCTTCCGTAACTCAAGGCGTACTCCACCGACTCGGGACTCCCCTCATGCGCCTTTCTCAGTTCGTCCACCGCCTTTCCCATCTCCCTTTTGTTAAGAAGTTGATTACCTCTGGCAAAATGATAAAAGGGGTCCTCAACCGGGGGATTTGTCTGAGCGACATACCACGCTCCGGGCTGCGGCTGGCGGGTAACAGAAAAGTCCCTTTTTGCCTGCAGAAGCTCATTGCCTTCCTTATCGAGCAGGGCAACTTTCAATGCATACTGCCCGTCAGAGAAATCCCCAAGGGAAAATTCCTCGATATAATCTTTGGCATTTTCATATTCACTGATCTTTTTGCGCACTGTTCGGAAGGGCTGATCTCTCCTGAAAAACACAAACTCCAATTCTCCCTCTTCTTTCTGTTGGAAACTCATCCCGAATATTTGGAAAAAGACATACAGGGTATCTTTAACATAAAAGGTATTCTCCAGGGATGGGTAGATCTGAACATCGCCGATCTGATAGGCCCGCACGGCCTGTCCCTGAGGCAAATCTTTATACACCAGGCGGGAAAAAATGGGCAAAGTCATGTTCAAATAGTCTGGATCAGGCACATAAATGTCCTTCTCAAAAGAGGTGAACTCCTTGGTCACTGTGTTTTCCAGCAGCAGGTTGAGCTTGTACTGGCCCGAAATCAAGGGGAAGGAGTCGCACAAATGAAAGGATTTCTCTCCGATGATCTTAAGTTCTTTATCCCTGAGCTCTACCGGCACATTTCGCTCTCTCTGAAAAATGGTCTGTCCCTCCAGATCTGTCACGCGCAGGGACGACCTGAGGCTGGTAAAATATTTATCCTGGAAGAAGTCAACTGAAAGAGAATCCGGCACAATGGTGTAGTTCACGAAAAACAAACCTGTCGGGTCCTGGACAACATTTACCAGGTTTCGATTACCTATGAAGTGCACAGAATAGCTCACTTCAACAACTGCTTTGTGCTCCAAAAATTCATAGGCGTAATCATCCTGGACCTTCCTGTATGGTAGAGTCTCCATTTGCTGAACCATAATTTCAGAAGGCAGTCTGTTCTGAGGCCCGTCTCTTCCGGGGAAGTTGGAAAAAGCGGCCTCGGCCAATTCAAAGGAGACCTTATTTTTCAGAATCTTGTAGGCCTCCCGGTCCAAAGCATCAACAGTACTGTCAAAACGCTCTTGTGTGGTTCCCATCAGGACATCTTGGGTTAACATGGTATTCTGATCGGGATCATTCAAAACAAAGTGGACCAAATCTTTCGGCCCATCACTCATCGTGCTGTACAGCTCGTACTCTCCTGCCCCTCCTCTTCTTAAGAAAAGAAGGCGGAATACCGGAGGCTGGCCGAGCTTGGGATCTCCGTGGTAATACCAAAGCTCTATGGGATAGGTATCGATGGTATGGAATTTTTCCACATGATTCGGGGAACCCAGGATAATATATGTTTTCCCTCTATCGGTTTGCCACCCTTTTAGAGGGGAAAGTTTTCCGAACCTTTCATTGACAAATTGGATCCTGTTGTAGTGCTCTTCTTTCAACTCGTTTCTGGGTGTTCCGGGAGTCGGATCCCTCTGCCTCCAGAACTCATCGATAAAGAGATCCCGCTCCTTGTTGCTTTCCAGCTTTAGGAAAACCTCTTTCTCGGCGGGAGTGATGATGTAGGCCACGTCCTCTTTGAGCCATTTCTCATATTCCTCAGGAAGCTGGACTTTTTCCTCAAAAGAGCCTGCCAAAAACAAAACACAAACCATAAACAGGAATGCGACTGAAATAGTTCTTTTTTTCATTTCAATATGCCACCTTAAATGATTTTTATATTATTTATAAAACCTTTAAAATTTTACCTTTACTCCAACCCGAATAGCAAACCCGCCGAGATCAAACTCCGCCTTCTTCACATTCGGGTACAAGAGCATTTCTTCGTTACATACGACCAAACGGCGGCCTATTTCTGTTCCCTCCATATACTCCATACAACAAAGCGGTCCTTCTTCCTTCAACCTATCACCAAAAATTATTTTTTCTTCGGTTCCTTCGAATGTGTTTAATTTGGCGTATCGACCTTGATATTCGATAAAAAGGGTGGATCTGGAGTTCCACTCTAGCTCCAGTCCGATTCCCCCGTGAAATCCCAGTCCTCGGCCGCTGGCTTTTTGGACGACGGCATAGGGGTTGTATGACATATTGTAGATATAGCGGACAAAATAATAAGTCGGTCCCGCGTTAAAGGTTACGTTAATTTTGCGGAAAATAGGAAGGGTGACAAATGCTCCCAATCTGACGGGAAGAGCTTTGACTCGAGGCGTGCTGTCGAATCTTCTAGGATAGTTCACATCTGCAAGGAGCATCCAACTTTTATTCCCCCACTGGACATAACTCAATCCAAGGCCGATTCCTATATGAGAGGTCAAACTGTATATGGCATCAGCACCAAAATCAAAACCCGAATGAAAGGGTTCAATCTCTCTATCAAAGAATTGTCCCCAATAGCTCATGAGATCCTTGTAATAATCCACCACTCCTCTGATTCCGTCATTGATCTCCCCGGCAGCGATATGGTTGAAGCCTACAGAAACTTTTACAGTCAATCCGATTCCCTTAAAAAAATCTGATTCTTCGCCCCAAAAATCAATCTTCTGCTCTACCTTCTCCTTCATGATTTCGACTTGGCTGGAATGGATGTACCCGATAACCACGATTCCGCTCTCCTGTTGAAAGATCACCCGGAACCACTCGCCTTCTTTTTCATACGACCTCAGGATCGAGGACTGGGGAACGGTCATGGCCACAGTGCTGTTCTCATCGGACTCCAGGTGAATGTTCGCTTTTTCAACAATGACCCTGAGTTCCCACTCGAAAAGTTCCTGGCCGGAGGCAAACGTATAAGTTTGTGAGAAAAGAAACACCAAAAGCAGCAAACCAATGAATAAACCTTTCAGGCGGGCCGAATCTCGGCACCGCTGCTGCGTTATGACGGGTTTGCGGTGGATAACCAAAGCTTCACCCGCCATGCCTTGCATCCGCACTAATCTCGACCCGTAAATAATCCAGGTTAAATGCATGATCTCATTTCTTTTTTAGTTCTTCGACTATTTTTTTTATTGTCTCCTGGTTCGGATTGACCTCCAAAGACTTCTCCCAGGTTCGCAAAGCCTCTTCCTTGTTTCCCAGCTCAAGATAGCAGGTGCCGATGGAATTGAGTATTTCTACCACATTTCCCCTATAAGAAAGGGCATTCTGATAATAATAGATGGCTTCCTCGTATTGGTTGATTCTCTTGGAGGCTTCGCCCATGTAATAAAATAGATCAAAATTCATGTCTTTGGCTTCCACAAAGGGTGCAAGGATATCTCTCACCTTCTTAAACTCTTTGGAAATCAGAAGTGCTCTTGAATAATCCAAGGCGTAATCCAACGTTTCAGGCTCTTTCTCATAAGCTGTGGATAATTCTTGCAGAGCTTGATCCAGATCCCCTTTGTTCAGATGCTGTGTTCCTATGATGTTTGAGTAGAAAGGATCGTCTGCCGGTGGACTGGTTTGAGCCGATATCCAAGAGCCTGGAAGCGGCGTTTCCGTGATCCTGAATTCTTCGCTCTCCATAAGGAGCTCCTTCCCGTTATTATCGAGGAGAAAGACTTTGAGGGCGTACCTTCCAGGAATAAGTCCCTCCAAGGAAATCTCTTCCAGGAAATCGCGGCTGCTTTCGTATTCCTGAATTCTTCTCTCAATAGTATGAGACATTTGTCCTTCTCTAAAAAAGATGTATTTCAGGGTGCCTTCTTCCTTCAGTTCTGGAGTCAAGTTATAAATCTGGAAAAACAGATGCAGTTTATCCTTTTCCAGGAATGTATTATTTAAGGTGGGGTAGATTTGGATATCTCCCACTTGGTAAGCTCTGTGGATCTCGCCCACTGGTAAGTCTCTTTTTACGTTTCGAGCCAGAATCAGCGAGCCTATCTGGAGCTGCCCTGGGGGAGGTACCCTTAATGTCGTCTCAAAAGAGGTGAATTCCTTGGTCACTGTGTTTTCAAGCAAAAGGTTGAAGGTGAAGTTTCCCGAAATTATGGGGAAGGAATCATACAGATGAAAAGGCCTTTTGCCTATGGCCTCAAGCTCCTCTTTTTTCAGCTCAATCGGAATGCTTCTTTTCATCTGAAAAATTGTCTTACCTTCCATATCAGCAACCCGCAGCGAAGCCTGCAGATTGGTGAAATATTTATTCTTGTAGAAATCCACGGACAGATTTCCAGGCACGATGGTGTAGTTCACAAAAAACATCCCTGAGGGATGCTGCAGCACATCCACTTTGGACTGGTTTCCGATGTAGTGGACAGAATAGCTGACTTCCACAACGGCTTTGTGCTCCAAGAATTCGTAGGCATAGTCATCGTTAATTTTTTTTGTTGGGTAGGTCTCCACATCCTTGATCAAAATGGCCGAAGGGAGTTTGTATGTGGGGCCCTTTCTTCCCGGAAAGTTAGAGAAAGACGCATCGGCAAGTTCGTGTCCGATATTCTCTTTGAGCAACAAATAGGCCTGGATATCTCTGCCGTCGACCAGGTGAGACATCCCTTGGATATCTGCGGCAGATCCGGCATCCAGTTCCACCCCCCCTTGATCATCGAACTTTACAGTATCAGGATATCTTTCGTGGAAGGGAACCAGATCCTTGGGGCCATCCCTCATGGGGTTGTAAAGCTCGTACACACCGATCCCTCCTCTTTTGAAAAAGGTGAGCAGGAAGATGGGTTCCTGACCCAATTTGGGGTTCCCATTGTAATACCAGATCTCGATGGGATGGATGTCAAATGTTGAATACTTTTGGACACTGGCAGGCCGCCCCAGCATAATGTAAAATTTTCCTCTGTCTGTTCTCCAGCCTTCCACTGGTGTGCCCCGGCCGAATGTCCGGTTGGCGAAATCGATTTTCAAATAGTGTTCTTCGCGGAATTCATTGCGCGGTGTACCAGGAGTGGGATCTCTCTGGCGCCAGAATTCTTCTATGAAATTATCCCTTTCTCTGTCGGTCTCTAATTTGAGAAAAACTTCCTTCTCTGCCGGACTGATGATATAGACAACCTCCTCTTCGAGCCATTTTTTATGGGATTCCGAGAGCCTTGTTTCTTGGACAGAATAAAGGCTCAAAGGCAGGATGAAAGAAATCACCAAAAGGGTTGTAAAACATTTTCCCTTCATTTTTTCACTCCTTAAAATTTCACCTTGATTCCGGCTTGGAATATAAATCCGCTGAGATCCAATGTGGCCTTGCGGACAGTTTCGTATCCGGTAGGTTCTTGCTCCAATACAGCCAAGGAAGGATGTCCGTCTCTTTCCAGATAATAGAGTGCTCCATTCTCTTCGATATTGTCAAATACCAAAGGAGGAAATATGGATTTCTTTATGTTGCTTTTTCCGTTGAAACCAGAGATCTTGGCATATCTTCCTCGACATTCCAGAATGAGTGCTGCCCTCTGATGGAAATTGACCTCAATACCTACTCCGCCATGGAAACCGATTCCTGTGGCATTGGCCTTATGATTGATTAGATCAAGCTGATACCAATTTGTACTCCGGGTGAATGAGTACTTTGTGATATACAAGGCAGCACCGCTGTTTAAGGTGAGATTAACCAAGCGGTGAAGCGGAAAATTGAAAAACACTCCTAACCGAATCGGAAAAGCTGTAATCTTGGGTGCAGTGCCAGCTTGATTCTTCTGAAACAGGACTGGTTCATCAAAAAGAAGGAGGCTCTGTTGTGTCAAGTGCATATACCCTGAGCCGATTCCTACTCCGAATTTAGAGGTGAGATTGTAGACAAAATCTGCCACAACCTCAAAGCCCGAATCAAAAGCGTTAAACCGCCTTTCAATAGCAAATCCATAAGAGGCAACAAAATCAGAGGCCGCATCGTACAGACCCTTGGCTCCTTTGCTGATGTCTCCTCCGCTGAAGAAGGTAGGGCCTCCTGTAAGTCTTACACTCAAGCCGATTCCCTCGAAGAATTCCGGTTCTTCTTCCCAATAATCCAATTCTTGTATGATTTTCTCTCGGATCACGTCCACATTTTGCGATTGGATATAGCCGATGGTCACAATACCGTCTTCGTCGGGTCCGATAACAACCCTGAACCATTCGTTGATTTTCTCATACGATTTCAGGAGAAATCCTTTGGGCAGAGTGATCACCACGGTGCTGTCCGTGTCAGGCACAAGATGGACGTCCACTTTTTCTGTGTTGACCTCAAGCTCCCACTCTGAGGATTTTTGACTCCAGGAAAGGGAGCTAAAACACATAAAACCCACGATGAATAAAATTGCAAAAAATGATATCCTTCTCATCAGGTTATTCCTCCTACAATTTTTTTCCTTTAATGAAATTTAGCATGATCTATTCGTTTGTTTTTCATTCATATAACTCTATAAAAAATTCCATATTTTCCAAACTCCAGATGCCACAAACATTGCGTTCTTCATCGGATGAAGAGTCTGCAAAAAATCTACTATAAATATTAAAAACAACAAGAAAGATGCTTGTGGAAAAAAATTACTTCCCAAGAGCTTGGCGAATGGCCTCCTTCAACTTGGGATTTATTTTGACTCCCTTCGACTCGGCATTTTCCACAAACTCCATCGCCTTCTTGTACTGTTTGGCCATAAAGTAGATGTTGATGAGATTATTGTAGGCCCTTTCGTGTTTGGGATCGCGCTTGATGGATTCGACATACTGGTCGTGGGCTTCCTGAAGCTTTCTCAGTTTAAAATAGATGTTGCCGTGCAGGTAGAAGTAGTCGGCAGGCACCTTTTTTTCTTCGGGTAAGGGTTCGGCCAGCCGGCTGTTGACGGTTCCAAGCTCGGTCTGCAACTGGGAAATCTGTGTTTCGATTTTCTGACTTTCCTTCTCCTGGGTTGTTTTCTGCTGTTGATCCTTGTACTTCTGAATCCTGTCCCGGATCTCATCCCTTTGAGTCCGGAGCTGGCTGGTGTAATCGTCGTAGCTGAAGATATACATCTTGTTCATAAACTCAAAATTCTTCTTGGCTTCCTCGATATGATGGAGGGCGCTCTCCAGATTAGACGGTTGGTACAACAGGTGGGCAAGATAAAAATTAGCTTGGGCATGCTGGGGAAATACCTCCAAGCAATCCTTGAATTTCTTCTCTGCTTCTTTGTATTTTTCCTCGTTATAAAGCGCCTTTGCCTCCTCGAAGTGCTTGACAGACATTCTGTACTTCTCGTAGAGTTTTTTCTCCTCCATATAAAATCCTTTTTGTGCAAAGCTCAGACCTGCGGTCAACAGCAGCACTGCGGCCAAAAAAACAGGCATCAGTCTCATTCTATTTTTCTCTTCCTTTCTCATCCTGACTCCTTTATTATGGCTGATATCATTATAATCTTTTTCATATCCTTCAATCAACTGAATTCGTTCAGTACGTTAGTGACACATTGTGTACTCGTTCAGATACATTAGTGACACATTGGAGGTACGATGCGTGGTAGAATAGGAGTTACTATGAGTAGAATGGATCAGATAATGAAAATCTTAAAAAGATTTAAAATTAAAGAGTCTTAGTGTGTTCAGGATTTTGTCATCTTTCTATATATGTCACGTCTATGTCCGATCTTTATCACCCAAACAGTTAGTTCTTCGTCCTGAATTGAATAAACAATACGATAATTTCCCTGCCGGATTCTATACCTTTGCCGGCCTGTCAGTTTTTCATGACCTGCTGGTCTTGGATCATCTGTAAGCGATTCTATACGTTTGATTATTCTCCTGAGGTCCTTTTTTGGGATTTTTTCTATATCCTTTAGAACTGATTTCTTAAAATAAACTTTATATTCGCCCATGTTTTTTTAGCTCTTTAAGTACATTTTCAAATGAAACAAGAGGCTCATTCATCCTTTCCTCAAAAGCGGCTAAATCTTCTGCATCTTCAGCAAGAGAAAGCCTTATGGCTTCATTGATAAGATCGGAAATAGACCTGGAAGTTTCGGCTGCTTTGATTCGTAAAGCTTTATGTAACATTGGATCTAAATAGACAGTCGCTCGTTTTATTGTGGTGGTCATCTAAATCTCCTTTTTTTGGTAATATAGCATTATACCGCTAAAACGTCACAGCGTCAAATTTGCCGGCTGCATATCTTCATTGACATATTCATCTCAAGTTTGTATAAATAATTCGTCATGGGGTTACTGGTAAAAAACACCGCTGTAAAAAATTCAATATATAATCCCGTACATAAAATCCTTGATTCACAACAACTCACCGGTTTCAAGAATCTGATAACCGGTTTTATTCATATTTAAATTTTCAAATAAAAATAAGGAGGTAAAAGTTGAAGTTAAAAAAATCAATTTTAATTCCGGTAATGCTGTTTGCCACAGCAGCTCTGCTGTGTGCATTTGCTTTGAACGGGCAGGAGGGCCAGAAGTGCGAATCCTACCAAACAGACCAGATTACAGACGGGTGTACGGTTATAATAGTCGGAAAAGATGCCTCAACAGACGGCTCTGTTATGTCCACCCATACATGCGACTGCGGATTATGCGACTGGACATGGAGGTATGTGCCGGCAGCAGACCACAAACCCGGCTCAATGCGCAAGATCTATCATATAAACCAGTTCAGGACCTGGCCGCCGAGTGAGGGCCTCAAGTGGGAAAAATATAAGGACGATTTTACAGGCCTTGAAATCCCGGAGGTTTCTCACACTTACGCATATTTCAACGGCTCATTCGGGTACATGAATGACATGCAGGTAGCTATCGGAGAATCAACCATCGGATGCCGCGAAAAAATGCAAAATCCAACACCTGCCGCCAAATTCGACATAACAATGCTGACACTCATAGCCATGGAAAGAGCAAAGACAGCCAGAGAGGCTGTAAAAATCATGGGAGAACTGGGTGAAAAGTACGGATACGGTTTTACCGATACAGCAGAGATGCTGGCTCTATCTGATCCGAACGAGGTCTGGGTATTCGAGATTATGCCTGTCGGCCCATTATGGACACCGGAGAACGGGAAGCCGGGTGCCGTCTGGTGCGCGCAGAGAGTTCCCGACGACCATGTCAGTGTCTGCCCGAACGAATCCAGGATCGGAGAGATAGACCTTAAAAACCAGGACTACTTCATGGCTTCCCCCAATGTGATTTCACTTGCAGTAGAGCTCGGGTTCTATGACCCGAAGAGCGGTAAAGCTTTTAACTGGAAGAAAGCCTATTCTCCGAGCGAATACAGCGCGGCAGAATCCAAAGGGTCAAGAGGACGCCTTTGGCGATTTTTCGACCTAGTCGCACCCTCTAAGCAATTCAGCCCGGAAACTCCGAACATGGAATTTCCATTCTCGGTTAAGCCGGAAAAGAAGCTTTCCGTTCACGATGTTATGATAATGACACGCAATAAATTCGAGGGCACTCCCTATTGTCCGGCTGATGGCCTGCAGGGGGGACCATTTGCCAATCCTAACCGCCTCCCCTACGGCTTTAAACTCGACGGCAAGACCTACAACAGACCCCGGGTCATCGGCGTAAACCGCGCAGAATATGTCACGGTCACACAGTGCAGAGAATGGCTGCCAAACCCAATCGGAGGGCTCGTATGGCTTGCCTTCGGTGCCCAGGACACATCCTGTTTTATGCCCCTTTACATGGGTATTTCAGGAATCCCAAAATCCTTTGAATTCGGTGACCACTGGGAGTTTGACAGGAAATCCGCCAGGTGGGCCTTCGATTATGTGGATTTCCATACTCAAGTGCTCTATTCATATGCAATCGAAGACGTCAGAAAAGCCCAGGCAATTTGGGAAGAATCAGCCGTAAAGCGCACTCCTGTCATCGACAAATTCGCAGAAGAACTTTACAAAAAGGACCCCTCTCAAGCCCGCCAGTTCTTAACCGACTACTGCATGAACAATGCCAACAGAGTCATCGATGCCTGGTGGGAGCTGGGTGACTACATGCTCGTTAAATACAACCATCTTTGGATATATGACACAAAATCGAGAAAAAGACTACCGCTGAAATTCCCGGACTGGTGGCTCAAGGAACTGATCAAGTACAACAAACTGGAACCGCAGCCATCAGAAAAGAAGTAGTGATTTATATTCAAAAAGGAGATAGTGATTCAAATGAAAAGCTTAAAAAAACCCACAATCTTTTCAGTGCTCGTATGCGGGCTTATATTCGCGCTGCCTGCATCGGGTTTGCAGGATACTAAAATCCCCAATGCCGAACTCCCGATTCTTACAACTTCGGCAGGTCAGAGTCCGGATGTTACAACGCTGAACATAATTCTTGAAGAGGCAGGGCTGAAATACGACTACTGCGACGTTCCCGATGTTGAGATGTTAAAAACCGGAGCTGGCCTTGCAGGAAAAGAGTCGGCTGAAGGTTTTCATGTCGAGATTAACACCGACCTTGAAAAATACCCTGAGGGAACTCAGTATAAGACCATCATTTTTGCCATCGGCGCCAGCCTGAAGGGCATGGGAGCATCAGGCCTTACAATCGAAGACGAAGAGAAACGCCTGAAAAGCCTTATCGATTACTGCAAGGAAAATAATATCTTTATTATTGCTGTCCATGTGGGAGGTCTATCAAAACGCGGCGCCCCTGGAGGAGACAACGAAAGGATGATCGACACCGTTGCTCCCTTTGCCGACTATCTCGTTGTAGCCTCGGACAGCAACAAGGACGGCCGCTTTACAACCATCGCGAAAGAAAAAGAAATTCCTTTCACTGAAATTGAATACGCTTTGGACCTTGTCGACATTCTGAAGCAGGTTTTTGAATAATCCCTGGCAGGACATGAATTTGCATCAGCGCCTGTGAGCGAAAATTTAGAATTTTGATTTATTTTGTTCCGCTTGACTTATTATGTGCTGTACCATGCTTGTCTTTAAAATGGAGTGAGTGATATGTACCTACAAATTGGAATTATTTTAGCAGTCATGGTGATTGCTTATGCCCTGGCAAATTGGAGGAAATTATCCGTAGAGCTGAGTATGCTTTCATCCGCCGTTGCAGGAGGCATTGCCGGTTCGTTTGTAAAAACACCGCCCATAGGTCAACTGGTCCGTCACCTTGTAGAAGGAAGCTTTACATATGTGGATGTAATGCTGGTTTTTACAACTGCCACAATATTCATGGCCCTCATATCTGAATCCGGAGGCGTGAACTATGTCGTACACGGCATAATAAAATATTTTTACAATAAACGAATAATCGTCCTGATACTGTTAATGTTCATAGTCCTTATTCCCGGGGCACTCACAGGAGCGGGCAGTGTTTCGCTGCTTGTTGTTGGCGCACCAGTAGCATTAGCACTCGGTTACCTGGGCATACCAAAAAAAAGGGCTGCAGCTATCTTATTTATAGTAGCAGGCCTTAGCGCCGCGGCTCCGCCGGTTAACATATGGGCAATGATTTTATCCGCCGGTACAGCCATTCCCTATGTAGGCTTTGAGCTTCCGCTTGGAATACCGGTTCTTATACTGGGGACCTTCACCGTACTTTTTCTCGGATGGAAAAAAGAGGGGGCAATGGACCTGGAACAGATTCTTAAAGATATGCCCGAAGTGCCAGCAAAAATGAGCTGGTGGAGGGTACTCCTGCCGTTTCTGGTCTTTTTCGGCCTGGTTATCGCTTCCAGGATCTGGCCTTTCGGCATGCCAATACTGGGACTTCCCCTGGAATTTAGTGCGGGTGCAGTAACCGCACTTCTGGTAAGCCCCAAGAAAGTCAATATCTTTGTATTATCAAGAAAAACAGTGAAGCGACTGCTTCCCCTGCTTGCGACCATGGCTATCGTGGGCGCGCTTCAGCAGATAATGACCGCAACAGGAGTCAGGGGGCTTTTGTCTTATGCTGTTATCAGCACTCCGATCGTACTTCTGTTTATATCTCTAATCGTAATCATCCCTGTATCAGAAGGAGTCCTGACCTACGGAGGTGCTGCGATTGTAGGAATTCCCCTCATCTGGTTTCTTGACTCTATCGGCCTTCATGCCACTGTCGCCATTGCAGGATTAAGCCTGCTCTGGCCGTTAGGAGATGGGCTTCCGCCCACAGCTCTTATTGGCAGATTAAGCGTAATGGTTTCAGAATACAAGGGCAGTTATTGGTCCTTTTTAAAGAAGACCTGGGTTCCCTGGATTGTAATTACTGCAACAGGAATCCTCATGGTCATATTCAGCGCAAAATTAGCATTCCTTGTGCGCTGGAGTATGTAACAGGAGGTAAGTCCATGCCGATAATAATGATATTATATTACGTGATCACCGCCTATTTCTTAGGCATGCTCCTATGGAACTTTATAAAGGAAAAGAAAAACGTGGAGGACATGCTTCTTTACCTGCTTGTAATGATCCCCCTCGTTCTGAGAATCCTTCATGTAAAGTAGGATAAGGAGAAAAACAATGTCTCGCGAATGGAAAATAAAATCAATATTTCTGGTGGTAATTACCTTTGTTATAACAATCTCAGGCCTGCAGCTTTACAAGCACAGGCATTACATGGTCCCCATAGTGGCTGGCCCTGGCGTGACAAAAGTCACAAAGCTCAGCGATTATTCTGAAGGCCTGAAAGGGACAATGGCAGATACCAATGTTTTCTATCTGGAAGGAAAAGAGGAAGGCGGTAAGATGCTAATCATTGCGAATACTCACTCGAACGAGCCGGCTGCAATACTGAGTTCCCTAATATTTCTTGAAAATGCCGTGGTGGAAAAAGGAACGCTCATCATCATCCCACAGTTTAACAACAGCGGGGGACGCAACACTCGGCCCGGTGATGGGTATCCTTTGTATTTTGAAATCCCGACAGACTGGGGCAGTAAAAAATTCAGGATAGGAAACCGAGAGGCTTCTCCCCTGGACCAATGGCCGGACCCTGATGTTTACATCCACTATCCCGACAAACAGCTTCTCTCTTTCCTCGACGTGAGAAACACAAACAGGACATGGCCCGGCAGGACAAATGGTCCTCTTATGGAGAGGGTTACTTTCGGCGCAATGCAGATAATGCGGGAAGAAAAAATCGACATCGCCTTCGACGTTCACGGGGCAGAAACAATGTTCCCGGTCACAAACTGTATAGTGGCTCCGGAAAGTGCCATAAGACTCGCAACAATGGCATCGCTTACAGTAAAGGCAATGGAAGGATTTGAGAATCATGTGGAACCTTCCCCTAAAGGATTCCGAGGTCTGTCTCACAGGGAAATCGGGGATTACTCTGATACTTTGCCTTTCCTCCTGGAAGCGCCTCTTCCCTTCCTGGATCAGCCAACAGGACCGAAAACCGTAGATCTGCTTTTGAACGGGAAGGATCCTTTTTTACTGAGCCTCTCAAAACAAAAAAAATTATTCGTGCCTTATGATGAGACAGGATGGCCCATGGAAAAACGTGTAGGCCAGCACTGTTCTGTAATATTAGAGATCATGAAGCAGTTTTCCAGGAAATTTCCTGACAGGGCGATAAAGATCAAAAATGTCCCGCGTTATGCTGAAGTAGTTAAAAACGGAATAGGCCACTATTTCCACAATCCTGAGGAAGCGGAAAAGGGAAGCGTCTACTTTAATTAAAAAACTAACCTACAGTTATATATTCTGGCATTTTAGTCATATTTTATAACCCTAAGTCAAAATGAGCATTCCAATTCCGGGAATTGCCTAACCCAAATTCTCATTTTTCTCTCTGCAATATCTTTTTGATTCCGTCAAATTTTGTTTTCATTCCTTCGTGAATAGACCACCTTTCGACTTCCTTCAGATCTATATCATTGTCTCCGCAAACCATAATGGCCTGTTCCAACGACTGCCTGTCGTTCCAATGATAAAAAGCAGCTAAACGGTCTTTTACACAATCAGTAGGTGAAAGAAGTCTCAAAACCATATTTCCTTTGCGAATTTCATTGATTTCTTTTATGGGTTCTTCTCCGATTGAAAGAGGAGGGGCAAGAAATTCTACAAGAAAAGGAGTATCTTCATGTTTTAAATGTCTTCCTTTTTCTTGAAAGCCGAGCCGCTCTAACAAAGATTTTATCTTTTTCCGACTTATGTAGGAAAGAAGAACAAAGTCCAAATCGTAAGAAACATACTTATCAGAAGTGTAAATAGAAACACAAGCGCCTCCAGTAAGAACTGTCTCGATACCATTTTTAGCTAAATAGTCACAAATTAATATGGCAAGATCCTTGAGTGATATTCCTTTAATTTTCATTTTAGAGAGGTTTTCCTGTATGGCGAGGCCTTAATCGTGGTGTATAAAATTTTTCTTTTTCTTCATCAGGAATAAATTTGAGTGTTTTTTCGAGCAGTGCTTCGAGTTCTTTTTTAAAAGGATATCTTGGATTTATTCCAAACAGACGAACTTTGCCTTTGAGCCGGCTGTAGAGAACCCCTCCCATTTCTAGATTCAACATTTGATTTTGAACCGTATTAATATAAAATCGGAAAGCTTTAGCAATCTCCCTTGGGTAAGCTTCTCCATTTGTATATAGATACAATAGTATCTTCTCTTTTTTTTCGGATTCAAGCAGCGGCTCTAACATCATGCACCTCATTACCAATTAATTTGGTCATATGACCTATTGTCTTGGACATATGACCAGTCAAATTGGTAATATATTAAAACACCCTCTGCAAAAAGTCAATACGAGAGGACGGTTCTATTTTTTGACATTCTTTATCTCTGAAAAAATATAACATGTCAAAATAAAAAAATAGAACCGTCCCCTTTACTATTGACAATATGACTTAAATCCTATATAAATTTTTTTACCTGATTTTGAGGAGGTGAATTTTATTGGCATTTATCGTAATCGATGAAGGCGAGTCTATTGAAGGCGCACTTAGAAGATTTAAGAGAAAAGTCCAACAGGAAGCAATAATAAAAGAGATAAAAAAACATTCAGTATATTTTAAACCCGGTGAACGGAAGCGGATGAAGGCAGCTCAAGCACGAAAACGTGTAAGAAGACGTCTGAGAAGAGAAAGAATATTCGAATATTATTAATAATTTATTCCCTCCTTAATAGTAAATAATTTAAAAATCTCTGTATATTTCTTGACAGGTAAAATAGAGCCATTCCCATAATGCAGCTTAATAGAAAGCCTTCATGGCTCAAAGTAAAGCTTCCATCTCACAGTAACTTCTTCTGCGTATCCGGTCTGCTTAAAAAACAGAATCTCCACACAATATGTGTAAGTGCAAAATGTCCTAACATTTCAGAATGCTGGGCTCAAAGGACAGCGACTTTCCTGATACTCGGAGATATCTGCACACGCGGATGTTTATTCTGCGCTGTAAAAAAAGGAGTTCCTTCTCCCCCATCCCCGGATGAACCCTCAAGGGTAGCAGAGACCGTATCATTAATGGGAGTTCGTTATGTGGTCATAACCTCGGTCACACGTGATGACCTCTCTGATGGCGGTGCTTCAATTTTTATAGAAACCATAAAATCAATAAGAAAAAAAACACCCGGTGTAAAGGTGGAAATCTTAATCCCTGACTTTAACGGCAACGAGAAGGCTCTGGATACAGTCATACAGGCCCGGCCCGCGGTGCTAAACCATAACCTGGAGGTTCCTGAAACCATTTATCCTTTGATAAACCGGCCGAAAAAGAATTACTTCAGATCGTTAGAAATCCTGAAAAGATCAAAGGAAGCGGGTATGATCACAAAATCCGGGCTCATGATCGGTTTGGGAGAAAAGGAAGAAGATATTTTCCAGACTCTTTCAGACCTTAGAAAAGCCTCCTGCGACCTTCTGACTATCGGCCAATATCTTCAGGCTACAAGAACAAATGCTCCTGTCGTAAAATATTACTATCCTGAAGAATTCGAACAGCTCAAAAAGACCGCGCTGGATCTCGGTTTCAAAGAAGTCGAATCAGGCCCTCTTGTAAGAAGTTCCTATAATGCCCATAATATGTACAATTTATTAAATAAAACTTTGGATAAGACAGAAAAATGCGATATTTAATTTTTTCAGATATTCACGGCAACCTCGAAGCTTTCCTGGCTCTCATTAAATTTGCGCAGAGGAAAAAGATCGATTATTTCATATTCCTCGGTGATATGGTTGGATACGGAGCCTGCCCTAATGAGGTAATACAAAAAATTCAGGCTCTCAAACCAATCTCGATAATAAGGGGAAATCACGACAAGGCCGTGTGTGGGCTCGAGTCTGTCAGTACTTTCAATCCCGTAGCTGCATCGGCAGTTATATGGACACAGCAAAACCTGCTTAAGAAAAATTTGAATTATCTTTCTCGTTTAAAAAAAGGACCTCAGACTATCCATGCCAATATTACAATCTGCCATGGAGCTCCTTTTGACGAAGATTACTATATCTTTGGCGAATTTGATGCAGCAGAAGCTTTTCTCAATATAAAATCATCCATCTGCTTTTTTGGGCATACTCATTTCCCCTTTGTATACACCGAAACAGACCATCTTGTAGAAGGAACATTTCTTACGGGTAACGATAACGAGCTGAAAATCGAGAGAGGTGTGAGGTATCTTATCAACCCGGGCTCGGTCGGACAGCCGCGGGACAGGAACACACGCGCTGCATGCGCAATTTACGACTCAAAGGCAAAAAAAGTCCGCTTTTTCAGGCTGGAATATAATATAGAGGAAGCACAGAAAAAAATCTTAAAGGCAAAGCTGCCTCCTGCCCTGGCCGAACGACTTTCCCTGGGGATTTAAAAGGAAATGAGAGCTTATTGTTTATCTTTTCTCTGCCGCTAAAGATTTTTTTTGCTGGGTCATGTTAATTACATTTTTAATCGACCCGTTGGATATATAATATATTTTCCCTTCTTCATCTTTCAGTACGGTGGAGCGCATTGTGATTCTAATAACATTCCCCTCAGAACTGCCTATTTTTACTTTATCGCCGATGCTATATTGATTTTCAACTAAAATAAAAAGTCCGGAAACGAAATCCTTGACTAATGATTGAGCGCCAAAGCCGATGGCCAGCCCAATAACACCCACGCCCGCCAAGATCGGCCTTATGTCAACACCGAACAAATTTAAGATCATAAACAAAATTATGGCGTAAATAAAGACATTTCCGATTGATACAATGATGTGGCTCAGAGTTTCCGCTCTCTTTTCTTTTTGGGAAGTATACGTGTCATCCCCATCGTCAACTATCCGCGCCAGCCGCTTTACGATTAATTTTAAAACTAATCTGCCAAAAAAGAACAAAATAACGATCCAGATGATATCCACCGCGTTTTGTTTAATGATGTTAATGATAAATTCTTGCATAGTATTTACATATTACGCTGGCAGCACTGTTTTTTTAGTGATAGGAATTTGGTTTTTTGTTCATGACAATCTCCGCTCAATTTCATCAAATTTTCACCCTTTGAGCTGTATCATTGAAAATGATAAACAGAAAAACATGTCCAGTCAATGAAAAACATGCAGGAAAGGGGAAATTTCAGTGACTTGGCCTGAATAAAACGTTATCAAAGTAGAGGTCACCCTTGGTCCCTGATCAATGACTTTGGAGTTTCATATATATTCTGATTTTTCCTCAGCTGCCATGCTGAGCTGAGCTTGTGCGGGAGGGGGAGGACGTTCTGCCTTAAAGGTCAGTTTAAGGTGATCGATAATCTTGTCTATGACTTTATAATCTTCGATAAATGAGATAATACGCATCTGCCCACCGCATTTTGGACATATTAGAGGGTCGATTTCATAGACCTTGCGTATCATGTCGGCCCATCCTAATGATTGGATCACAGCAATAATGCCTGGTGCGATCTCTTTGCGTGATTATGTTTTTATAGACTGTCCCTCCAGCCTGACAATGCCAAGCTACATTTCCTTCCAGGCTAAAAGAAGAATGGCCTGCTCTATTATTCGAAGCTTAATCATTTGAAAAACTAAAGAAATTAATAAAAAGGACTTTGCTTACTATAATGAGAAGAGATATCATACAAGCCTAAACAAGGTGAGGCTGCCTGAATTTATGAACAATCACATGTTGCCATGTTTATCCCTAATCTCCGTAACTAGTTGTTGAATTCGCTTTAGACCCTCTGTCAGATAATTCTGAGGCAGCCCGTAGCTAATTCTAATAAACTTGTCCATACCGAAATGATCACCAGGTACAATCAAAACACTCTTTTCTTGGATTAATTTATTGGCCAATTCGGTAGAGTTTACATCCAATTGATAGCGCACGAAGGCGATGGCTGCAGCTTGAGGTGGCACCAGCCGGAAGGTATCCTTCTGATGGTCAATCCATTGTTGCAATAGGGGGAATCCTTTGCGTATGTAATTGCGGGTACGCTGAATGATGCGAGGTCGTACATTGACGGAGAGGGCCAATGCTGCCAGTTTATTTGAAAAAATCGAAGTACTGAGGGTGGTATATTCGTGTCTTCTCCAGATTTTTTCGATGGTATCTGTGGGCCCGACAGCCCAGCCAACGCGAAGTCCCGGTAACCCGTAAGCTTTGCTCATACTACCTACAGCCATGACCTTATCATATCGGCCATAAAAGGAAGGAGTCTCTTCTTCATTAATTCGCTCAGCACCAGTGTAAACTTCATCGGCCAGGATCCAGGCGCCCACTCCTTCTGCTGCATTAATGATAGCATTCATCTCTTCATGGGTAAGAATATAGCCGGTGGGATTATTGGGATTGCAGACGGCTATCAGCTTCGTTTTGGGTGTGACTGCCTGCTTTAGTTCATCTAAATTAACCTGCCAGCCATTATCTTCGCAAAGATGAAAGATGTTCATTTTCAGGCCATGGTTTTTAGCAATTCCCCAGATTTGCATGTAGTTTGGTAGCATGATTGCTATTTCATCTCCGGGTTGAAGTAAGGTAATGATCGAGTTATAATTGGCCTCAATAGCACCAACGGTAACCAGGACATTACTTGAGGTGCAACCGGAGTAAAGAGCAGCGATATTTTCTCTGAGTTTCGGATTTCCGTTGGCGTGGGCGTAGTCTATTTCCGTTGCCAGCAATGTTTCAATATACTCAGGATTACCAGTCAGTAGTTCTCTAAGCAGAAGAGGGTGAACACCACTCTCAGATAGATTATAATCCACCTCCTTTTCATTCTGTGATGCCATCACTTCATGTTCAAAGGGTTGAAATTCATTCATTTTATAAAGTCTCCTTAAGTTAATTTTTTGAATATTTTCTTAGAACAAAAAAATATCATCATAGAAGGAATTTGTCATAGAAGGAATTTGGTTTTTTGTTCATGACAATCTCCGCTCAATTTCATCAAATTTTCACCCTTTGAGCTGTATCATTGAAAATGATAAACAGAAAAACATGTCCAGTCAATGAAAAACATTCAGGAAAGGGGAAATTTCAGTGACTTGGCCTGAATAAAAGGTCAAGAAAAACATCGTTAAATATAACGCTTGACATTTAACGCATAGCGTTATATTCTCAATGTGTGATAAGATCCTTCAAATGTAAAGAGACTGAAAAAATATTCAATAGAAGTTACACAAAAAAATTACCGACGGGCATGCAAAGAGCCGCATTGAGAAAGCTAAGAATGTTAAATAGAGCGGAAAATCTTAATGATTTAATAGTACCACCCGGAAATCGTCTGGAAGCACTTAAAGGAAAAAGAAAAGGACAGAACAGTATTCGAATAAATGATCAATGGCGAATTTGTTTTCTTTGGCAGGATAAGGATGCATTAGATGTCGAAATCACAGATTACCATTAGGAGAAAATTCATGAGTAAAAAAAAGATGCCTCCGCTTCATCCGGGAGAAATCCTTTTTGAGGAATTTTTAAAGCCGATGGGATTGAGCCAGAACAGATTGGCTCTGGACATCCGTGTCCCTGCCCGAAGGATAAATGAGATTGTTCAAGGAAAGCGTAGAATTACGGCTGATACGGCTTTGCGCCTGGCCAAGTATTTCAATATGTCTGCGAAGTTTTGGCTAGGTTTACAGACTGACTATGATTTGGATGTTGCTGAAGATAAGCTGGCTGATCGTTTGGACAAAGAAATCCAGGTTTACAGTCCGGGCCTATAGCTTAAATCTTCTTTAAAGTTTTAATCCAACCAATCGCTTCTTAGCATCCTCTAATTCCGCTATTCCTGGATCAGCGTCCTTCCAGAAGGAGAGAAATTTCTTGAAATGGACGACATCATGATTGTTGTCTGAGCAATGTCAAGGCCATTTTAAAGAATTCTTGAGCATTCGAAATACTCAAAAAAGCACTTTCTTGAGAAAATGAACCAAGATAATCAGCGCTTTCTCTTAAAGACATATTGTCCTTGAAGATTCTTATAAGACGATTCTTTATCAAGCCTGTTTCCACAAATAATGTTTCAAGTGCAACGGAGAGACAATGATCAACTCATAAATGTAAACAGTAATTTACAATCATTAATTTCAAGCATTATCGGAAATCTATTTAACTCAAGCAATATCATTATTTTCCAATCTTTTTGAAATTTTGGATATTTTGGCCTGTTTTTTGATTCATCTCTGCTGCCATGGCAGGGATTGTGATTCAAGAAACACGCCAGAAGCGTTAGCTGCCTTGTATTCCCCTGTTAGCAGCTAAGCTAGTCTTTAGGTAGAAGTTAAAAGATGTAAACTGCTGTTTACTTTTATGATTAAAATCGGCAAGAAGACTTCTATTGGATACTATGCCCAGCACCAGGTTATCTTACGGGTAACTATAACGAGCTGAAAATCGAGAGGGGTGTGAGGTATCTTATCAACCCGGGCTCGGTCGGACAGCCGCGGGACAGGAACACACGCGCTGCATGCGCAATTTACGACTCAAAGGTAAAAAAAGTCTTCTTTTTCAGGCTGGAATATAATATAGAGGAAGCACAGAAAAAAATCTTAAAGGCAAAGCTGCCTCCTGCACTGGCAGAACGACTTTCCTTGGGGATTTAAATCGAAATCCCGGCTATATCAACGGATTTACATAGCAGTAAAGACAGCCATACTTCGCTGCCCGCCTTCGGGCTTTTCCATCACTTTGGATACCACAGAAAAGAGAGATTTCCTTTTGGAGGGACAGAAGCAAGAATCGGATTCAGGTTTTATTTTTAGGATGAGAAAAAGAAAAATAGGGGATGGGCCGCAGCATTTTATTCATAATCAGTAAGTTTCATTAAATATTACTCCGAAAAACCGGCTTAAATGAGAATTTGATGGGGGTGAAATCGTGTTTTAGATAGATTTTTCTATGATTGAAAATCTTTTATTTGGCAATTTTACCCCCTCAAAATGCGATTTAAGCCCTTATTTTAGCCCTAATAAATGATTTATCTTGTTGATTAAGTTGTGATTAACGAGGCCCGTCCCCCATTTTTTGGTCAATTCATAGAGCGGGGACAATATCCTGAACCTCATTTGATTTTGATGCACTATTGGTGTAATTTTATATAAACAACTAAAATATCATAACTGCAAGTTGGAAACCCGATTATGCCATTAATGCCGATATTGGCAGTAGAATATATGTTAGGCATAAACCATAAAAATAGGAGGATTTAAAATGAAGATTAAAATTCTATTTACTATCGTAATATTCTTGTTTATTGGCACATCCAATTTAGTTCAGTCCCAAGAGACTCAAAATTCAAAAAGGAAAAAACTTACCATTGATGACGTCATGAACTTAAAACAGTACCATGTTGATGGTGCCCTTACTGCGAAATACACAGACGTAACCGTTGAAGAGGTGCGACAAATAATTGATGAAAATGTTGAAAAAGCAGCTAGACAATTTGGTTTTGTAGGAAAAGCATACAATTGTGGAGCTTTGGATGATCTTGGCAAGTTATATGGCAATAAAGACAATAGACTAAATCTGGAAGAAGTATTGTCATTAAAAAGTGTCGATGTATATAGAGCAGTTCTATTGAATATAAATAAGAGAATGTCGGTTGATAGTATAAATACACTTGAAGAGAGTGAAGCTATAGCATTGGGAGTTCAAGCTTTGGGCGAAAAACTCTCGAAGGTAACTGATAAAAGAGATCCTTGTGGTCTAGACCAATTCCGGACAAATGTGCCATCGGGAGATTCTCCATATGTCAAAATCAATAATACCTGTAGGGTTTTCAAATTTCTCTTGGAGGCGCTGGATAATCAACATGTCAATGTTCGGGTAGAAGCCATAAGGTCGATTGGTAATCTCGAGCCCAGGAGCATCATCAAACCTCTTATCACTACCCTTTCAGACAAAAGTATTGATGTGAGAAAAGAAGCTGTAGAGATTCTTAAAAAAGTAACGGGAGAAGATTTCGGTATGGATTCCACAGCTTGGTTAAATTGGTGGGAGAATAGAAAACAATAGATGGAATATTACAGTCGGTGCCATTTTACTTTTTAAAAGATAGGAAATTCCTTTTTGTGCTTGCGACAAATCTCTCGCAATTTTTTCTAATTACCGCCCACTTACCTACTAAAATAAGATTATCACATCTAAACCGACAAAGTAAAAGACTCAACAAGTGGCACAATTCAAGCAAAACCTACAAACCGATAAGTTCAAGATAGACTTCTCCATGGGATCAGCAAAAAGCAGCCAAGAAAGCCCTTATAAATATTCCCCACTTTCCTCGGCTGCCATCAGGAGTTCCTGTTGGACAACTTGTGGCGGAGGCGGCCGTTCAGCGTCAAAAGTCAGTTCGAGATGGCGGATGATCTTGTCGATGGCCTTGGGATCTTCGATAAATGAGATAATTTTCATCTGCCCCCCACAGGAAGGACAACGCAGCGGATCCACTTCGAAGACCTTCCTTATCATCCCGGCCCAGCCTCTAGAAGGCACAAATGGAGTATCATCTTCAATGATAAGCGGAGGAGAGGAAGCCGCTCCGGCCTTGCGCATCTTCCCCCTGTGGGCATTAGAATAGAGGCCGTAGTATCGGACCATGACCTGACCTTTGTCGGGAATGTGGGAAGTGACTCTGGCGATGAATTCCAGATAGTCTATCGACTCCTCTTGGGATCCATGCTTGTCATACTGATACCGAACCATCCCTCCCGTCTCATCGAAGTACAACCGCTTTAAGCTCAGCAGGGGCCGGATCATGTATTTGCCGACTCTCTCTGCCTCTCTCTTGGTCTGAGCTCTGACCCTGCTGTGGGCATTGAATCCTGTGTGGCGCCAGCAAAGAATTTTCTGCACTACGGGAAGACCGATGAGCTTTTTCCGGACAAGCAGAGAGAAGACCTCATGGGTGAAAAGATCGCAGATGATCCCATCATGAAAAGGGAAGATACGATGAAAAACTCCATCCGGGGCTCTCCCTCCTTCTGTAACCAAAATATGGATATGAGGATGGAAGTTGATGCGGTCTCCGAAGGTCTGGATCACAGCCACCATCCCCGGCATCAATGCATGGCCTGAGACAGTCTTGAAGTATTTCATCAGTGCTTGAACCGCAGCTAAGGAGAGGGAGGAAAGAAGAGATCGCCTGAAGCGGAAGAACAAACGAAGCATTTTTGGGATGGTGAAAACGACCTGTCGATGGGCAACATCCAGCAGAAGCTCCTCCCGCATCCATTCTCCCCACTCCTCACAGCGTTTAGCATGGCAGGAAGGACAAAATCCGCGTGTCTTGCAGGAAAACATCAGCAGCCGCTCCTGCCCACAGTCGGGACACCGGATGCGGGCAAAGCCGCACATCGGATTGCCGCAGTCGAGATATTTCTCAACGACATCCTGAATCACAGGACGGAAATACCCATACGCCTTCTCGAACCGAACTTCATATTCTTGTAGAAACTGCTCGAAAGAATGAAAAAGCACCCGATAAAAAACAGAGTGTTCCGGATGCCGCTCGCTGTAGATCCCTGCCATTGCAGCAGAGATGTATCAGGAAATGGACCAAAAAGCAGAAAAGAGCCTTAAAGACCTGTTAAGTCTGGGAGGCTTCGGTTAAAAATAAGACTATCTTAGTAAATATGTAACCGGATGTTGACGATGGAGGGATATTTTGACAACCATAGATGTCGATATCGTCCGGTTTGATGAACATGTGATGTACATGCTTAATCATGCCGAAAAGAGTTACAGAGAAATAGCCCTTGGCGAGGATAATAATATATTTTCCGCTTTAATTGCCGGTTCCGGTCAATCGGGGGAGGATACGGCCGGTGCCCAAGAAATGATGAAAAAATTCTCCGGAATGATGAAGCCCACTGGCAGCGTGACAGAGACAGGCGAGAGCCAAAAAATAAAGAGCTGGAACTGCAAAAAATACGACATGGAAATGAACATGATGGGGATGACAACAACCGGGGAAATATGGGCGACAGAGGATATAAAAATGGACTACGAGCTGTACCGGAACCTCTCCAATTCCTTTGTTGGCATGATAGGCCTCACGACGGGGATGGAAGATTGGATGGAGGAGATGAAAAAAATAAAAGGCATTATTGTGCAGCAGGAATCCACCATGTCCATGCCCTTGGGGTCGGAGATGAAATCTTCCATAGAGCTTTTGGAGGCTTCAAATAAGCCGGCTCCGGCAGGAACATACACAGTTCCTGAGGGATACGACAAACAGAAATAATTCCACAGAAGGCCTCATGGAGCATCGGGCTCTGAAAAGCATTTCCTGAAGGGAAAAAAAAGCCTATCGAATGCCCCAGGTGTCAAACCAAAACAACCAAAAAAGTATAGAGGCGGAAAATCTGGCCAGCAAGTGGCTCCAGACAGGCGATTCTTGGTTGAAAAAGGCACGTATTGAATAAGACAAGAGGAGTGATAGGAATTTGGTTTTTTGTTCATGACAATCTCCGCTCAATTTCATCAAATTTTCACCCTTTGAGCTGTATCATTGAAAATGATAAAAAGAAAAACATGTCCAGTCAATGAAAAACATGCAGGAAAGGGGAAATTTCAGTGACTTGGCCTGAATAAAACGTTATCAAAGTAGAGGTCACCCCACTCCTCTCGCCGCTTGGCATGACAAGAGGGGCAGAATCCGCGGGTTTTGCAGGAAAACATTAGAAATTTTTCTCTCCCACAATCAGAACACTTTATCCAAGCGAATCCACACTTAGGATTGCCGCAGTCCAGATACTTGTCAACCACTTCCTCAACAATGGGACGGAGATAACCATACTCACGCTCAAATCTTGACTCATAAACCTTAAGGAAGCTGTCAATGTGATGGAAAAGCACACGGTAAAACACCGTCCTCTCCGGATGACGCTGACTATATACTCTGCTCATGGCAGAGATTGTGATTCAAGAAACACGCCAGAAGCGTTAGCTGCCTTGTATTCCCCTGTAAGCAGCTAAGCTAGTCTTTAGGTAGAAGTTAAAAGATGTAAACTGCTGTTTACTTTTATGATTAAAATCGGCAAGAAGACTTCTATTGGATACTATGCCCAGCACCAGGTTATCTTACGGGTAACTATAACGAGCTGAAAATCGAGAGGGGTGTGAGGTATCTTATCAACCCGGGCTCGGTCGGACAGCCGCGGGACAGGAACACACGCGCTGCATGCGCAATTTACGACTCAAAGGTAAAAAAAGTCTTCTTTTTCAGGCTGGAATATAATATAGAGGAAGCACAGGAAAAAATCTTAAAGGCAAAGCTGCCTCCTGCACTGGCAGAACGACTTTCCTTGGGGATTTAAATCGAAATCCCGGCTATATCAACGGATTTACATAGCAGTAAAGATAGCCATACTTCGCTGCCCGCCTTCGGGCTTTTCCATCACTTTGAGCGATTTATAGAGGAGTACGAATGCCGCCAAAATGTTTATAAACATTTCGCTTTAGAATCGTAAAAATAGAAAAAACAACTGAGCTGAAATGAGGAATCTACTCGCAAACAAAGATAAAAATGATCCTGTTTTTTCAAGCCCTTCCTGTTCTGCCTTTTTAGCAAAGGCTAAATATTTTCTATTGGCCTGAGACTCGCCAGCAAAAATATCCATTAAATTCTTTTCGGTTTTTGACATTCCATACCTCCTCACAATGTGCTTTTGGGTATTAATACATGGTTACCAAAAATCATAGCAAAGAAGCGAGTCGATGTTAAAGACAAAAAAATCCCTGCCATTCAACCAAAAATATTACCATTTATCACCTTTTTCGACCAGTGGTGAGAATTGCTTTGCTTCTCTTATAAACTACTCACTATATTATCCATATGAAAGAAGATGTACCCAATGGATTTGAAAAATCACTTTTTACCAGTATTTTTTTAACCTTTCTCATGCTCCTTTTGCTCTCTACGTTTATTATTGCCTTAAATATTCCCAATCCTCCCATGCTGATTACCAGCACTATTTACACTCTTTTTCTGCTGGTGGTTACTTTTATGATTTTCAAAACAGGAAAGGTATCTCGCTACCGGTCACTCTTTTTCGTGATCTATGCCATGAGTTTTGTAATCTCTTTTATTAGTCATTTAATTGAAGAGAGAGGAGGAATGGCTCTGACTCAGAAGACAATTGAAAATTTGGAAGTCCCTCTCTGTCCGGTAGCTATACCTCAACTCATTTTACCGGCGGTGGTAAAGCAAACACTCATTTTTCCCACCAAACTATTTGGAGGACCCTACGGAGGCTTTTTACCGATTTTTTTTATGTGGCTGGTAGCAGTAATTACTTTAGGCAGGGGATGGTGCAGTTGGGGATGCTTTTTCGGTGGGTTGGATGAGGGTTTTTCCAAACTTCTCCATAAAGCAAAAATCCCGGCTAAACGCATCAATCCTAAGTGGCACTATTTTTCTTTTGCTGTGCTTATTCTTGTTGTTATCTGGTCCTTTCTGGTCATGTCTCCTGTCTATTGTGACTGGCTATGTCCGCTGAAATTAGTGACCGAATATGTGGAAATCACTGACTTAACCACTTATCTTCAGGCAATCATTTTTATTACCCTTGGCATGGGACTGCTCTTTATTCTTCCTCTTTTGAGCAAGAAAAGAATTCATTGTGCCACCTTTTGTCCTCTGGGAGCTCTCCAGTCAATTGTGGGTTTAGTCAATCCCTATCGAGTAAAAATAGATAAAGAAAAATGCCTTAACTGCAAAAAGTGCGAAAGAGTCTGTCCAGTAATGGCAATTAAAAATGGAAAAGTATCTATTACCTGTACTCGATGTGGCAAATGCATGGATGAATGTCCTACAGGAGCGATCGATTACTGCCTATTAGGGATTCCCTTTTCAGCTAAAAGTAGAGTGTTATCTTCTAAAATTCAACAGAAGATTTTGGTCTGGCCTGTCAGGTTCTTTGAGGAAATTTTGGATGCCAGGACTCTCTTTGTGTTCGGAGCGTTACTCTTTGGAGCGATTATCTCTAGCAGCTTTGTTCCTGAAAGCATGCTTCGAATTTATCACCTATTTACTAAAGGAACACTATTATTTTAATGAGGAGATTTACCATGAAGAGATATTGTAAAAAAACCGTCTGGATTGTTGTTCGCTCAGTTTTCATTTCCCTCTACGCTTTGTTTTTATTATGGCTTATCCCCACTTTTTTCTTTAATTATCAGGGAGACTGGATGAAAAAAGTGGCTGAAAAAATACCTATCAAGGAAATGGACGTTAATCAAGAAAAACCGGATATAAATCAAAAGTTAAACACCAAATATTAAAATGACAGCTCAAAAATTATACTCATTTTTGTAGTATTAATCATCACTTTAATTTTTTATGGAGGTTGGTATGAGAAAAATTGTTAGTCTTATTTTAATGGCTATGTGTGTCATTAGTATGTCGTTAGCACAAAATAGTGATCTCAATGCTCAAATTGAAATCCTTGAGAAAAAGGTAAAGAATGAGCCGGAGAACGAAGAATATCTCTTAAATCTGGGCATTCTTTATCATTCATTAGCTCAGGAAGGAAATAAAGAAGGTGTTCAAAAAGGTGAGGAGGTATTTAAAAAGCTCCTGGACATCGACCCAAAGAATGCCCAGGCTTATTGCTGGTACGGAAGTCTCTTAACTCTAAAAGGAAAATATGTTTCATTACCTTTTAATAAGGTGAAATTTGTCAATAATGGAACTAAAAAGATGGACAAGGCAGTAGAGCTGGCTCCGGATGATATCATGGTGAGAATGATTCGAGCTCAGAATTCCTTAGGTTTACCTGAGTTCTTTCAGAAGCTTGATGTGGCTATTAATGATTTTGAGCATCTCCTCTCACTGCACAAAAATAAACCAAAATTATTCTCAAAGGAAGTTTTGGCCAATATTTATTTCGGGTTAGGAATTGCCTGGAAGAGAAAGGATAACCCAAAGAAAGCAGAAGAAAATTTGCAGAAGGTGATTGAAATTGCTCCTGATTCCACAGAGGCTAAGAAGGCCAAAGAACTGTTACATTGATAGTGAAAGGGATGCTATTAGGACTTTCCAGTGGAGTTGTGTGCTTCGGATACTGCTCACCCTTCCTTTTTTCCCTCATGTGTGCTGATTATCAGAGTCCTCTTCCCTCCAGAGTGCGCCTTCTTTTTGAATTCTCTTGTGGTCGACTAGTGGCCTATACTAGTTTTGGTGCCATGCTCGGTCTTATAGGGCAGAAATTGGACCATCCGGTAATAAATATTTTATCAGGAATAGCCATTTTAGCCTTATCTCTTCTCCTCATTTCCTATGGGCTTTTCACGGGCTGGCCGCACCGGTGTGTTTTTCTGAAACGATATTTTCCTAAAAAGAAATTCCCTGTACTTATAGGCTTTTTCACTGGTTTTCATGTGTGCCCACCATTTCTTCTGGCCATGACGTATAGTTTGAATCTCGGTCATCCTCTCAAGGGAATTCTTTTTTTTCTGGGATTCTTTATAGCCACCACTGTATTTCTTTTTCCATTTCTCTTCCTTAGCTCTTTTTCCAAATATGAACCGCTTCGCTGGATTGCTCAAATGTTTGCTATTGTTAGTGGAACCTTATTTTTCTTTATAGGATTACACAGTTTTTTTTATTGAAGAGAGTATGGAGGTTAAAAATGGAAAATCAAAAAAGATTTTTTGAAAGGGAAGATTTTAAATCACCCATAGTATTAGGTTTTATCGCAATATACATTTTTGCACTTGTGTTAGTTTTCTTAAATGATCCAAAAAATGCATTGCCTTATATGGGTTTAAGCATTGGTCTTTTATTTCTTTGCTGGCTGATAATTGATCTAACAAAAAAAATAAAAATTTCAGATATTGAAATTAAAAGACCAGGGCTGGAACTTATATTAGGGCTCCTGATTCTTATTATCTGGGATTATCTCCCCTTGCCAAAAATTGATTTTGGAGATAAATGGAATATTGGACTCATTATAAAGAAAACAATAATTTTTTTAGGTTTACCTTTTCTGTTTTTGAAGTTCCGAAAAAATTCACTGGCATCTATGGGCTTAATAAGAAAAGACTGGAAAAAAAATCTTTGGGTCGGTTTTATTGTTTTTCTGGCATTGGCTATTCCAAGTGCTTTTTTTGTTGGTAATACAGGTAGTGAAATTCTTAGTGGAAAATATAGTTCCCCGCAGATTGGAATCGGACTATTTTCATCTTTCATTTATTATTTCCTGATGTCAGGCTTCTCTGAAGAATTTTTATTTAGAGCATTCATCCAGACAAGGGTTTCATATTTACTGAAATCAAGTGTTAGCGGTGTTTTAATTACTTCATTTATTTTTGGTTTAGGTCATGTTCAGGGTATTATGCAATGGTACCCTGGAACAACAATCGCAGAAGCTTTTTGCAGAGCATTCTTTTTACAGACATTTATTGGAATCATGTTTGGAGTACTCTGGGAAAGAACAAGAAATTTAATCCCCTCTGTATTTGTACACTCAGGAGTGGACGGTTTGAATAATTTGTTTTATATTATTCCTAAACTTGGTATTTAATTACTAGCCTTAAAATATATATATCATGTGGTAAATAATACTAAAAGAAGCAAATTATATAAATATAGATATCGCTGATTGATTCAGACATGCACCCCACCAATATATACCAGCGGCAACTTCAAGGGAAATGAATGAATTTGGAGAACTCACGGTCGGACATTCTCTTGCATCGGGAATAAGATTTTATTATTAGAAAATATGAAAATTACAGTGAAGTTTTCTGATCATTAGGAATCTTCTTAATAGGAATGCTTGACAGGTTGAGGCAAATTATTAGTAAATTAGAAATGGAGTAGTTAGTGAAACAATTTTTCAGATGGATGGTCAAAAGCTTTCTCTTTGGTTTAGCTCTCGGTCTCGTAATAACCACCTTTAGTGGGCAATTAGTACTGACCTGCGCTATTACCTTAATCTTTACATTCTTTGTCTGGGGTTCTGAAGAGTTAGTTCATCACGTGTTTATCTCCCGATTAAAAACCACCTCAGTCCAGAAGTTGCTTGTGCGCGATCTCAGCCTTAGCTGGCTTGTTGCTTTCTTGGCTGCGATAGCGGCTATATTGCTAATAAAGCTTTTGTTAGGGATTTCTTTCCTCCCTTCTTCAACTGATGGATTTACTAATTTCTTTTTTGTCATGTTGATTAGTCTTTCTGCCACTACCATCTTTGTCAGTATTGATTATGCCGCCAATTATTATGAAGAAGCTCAAAAAAGAATCATTAAGGAAAAAGAGGCTAAAGAGGCAGCTATCAAAGCAGAGCTCAAAGCACTCAAAGCCCAAATCAATCCTCATTTCCTGTTTAATACACTCAATACTATTGCAGCTTTAGCTCGACTCAATCCGGCTCAAGCGGAAAAGACCGCTGAGGATCTGGCAGAGATGTATCGTTATATTCTCCATGCCTCTGAAAAGGAGAGTGTTTCTCTTAAGAAGGAATTGGAATTCATTGCTACATATTTAAGGATTGCAAAAGCGCGTTTCGGTGAGAAGTTAAAGGTGGAAGAAGAAATTTCTCCTTCAATTGTAGATACTTTAATTCCCAGTTTACTCCTCCAGCCCGTCATAGAAAATGCCATAAAGCATGGAATTTCTGAAAGTTCAGAAAAAGGGAAAATAAAGATTATGGCTCATAAGGAGAAGGAATTAATAAAGATACAAATTGAAGACAATGGGCCGGGAATTCCTGACCATATATTTTCAAAACTATTTTTACAGGGAACTGGATTGAAAAATATTGCCGAGAGGCTCAAAAACATTTATGGGAGAGAGGATTTGCTTCACATTGAAAATCGAACACCTCAAGGAGTGCTGGTGACCATCACTCTTCCTCAAAAAGGATAGCCTGATGAAGATTAGAACACTAATTGTTGACGATGAAGCCTTAGCGCGAGAGAGAGTAAAGCAATTTTTCCTTCCTTTCAAAGAATTTGAGATAATTGGTGAAGCCAAAGATGGAGCTCAGGCAGTGGTCATGATTGAAGAGGAAAAGCCCGATTTGTTAATTCTTGATATCCAGATGCCAAAGCTCAATGGCTTTGAGGTATTACAAACAGTGAATGTGCCCCCTCTTTGTATTTTCGCTACAGCTTATGATAAGTACGCCATTGATGCTTTTGAAATAAACGCTATTGATTATCTTCTCAAGCCCTTCAGTCAGGAAAGATTTAATCAAGCACTTCAGAAAACAACTCAAATTATAAAAGAAAAAAGGAGTTACTTACCCAAACTGGAACAGCTTTTTACCACTTTAAGTCAAAAAACCTACTATTTGGAAAAATTGGGGGTGAAGACAGGCAAGAAGATTTCAGTGCTCAATGTAGAAGAAATAGATTGGTTTGAGGCAGACAGAGAATTAATTTACGCCCACAGTAAAGACACTCACCATCTTGTCAATTGCTCCCTCACCCAATTGGAGAAGAGGCTTAATCCTGAGATTTTTTTTCGTTGCCACCGAAGTGCCATTGTTAATCTCTCCAGGATAAAAGAGATAATACCTTGGTTCTCCGGGAGTCAACGCCTTATTTTAACTGATGGCACGGAGTTGCCTCTCAGCCGCTCTCGTGCCAAGCAGTTAAAAAGAATAATGCCATGGTGAGATAATTTATGAATAGGTAACATGATGATGTGATGCACCTCCTGCGGGAGTCGATTGTATGATAGACTACCCGCAAGGTCAAATCTAAAAAATGGAGGTGCACCAATGAATTATATGGGAATTGACCATCACAAGCAATACTCACACATCACAATGCTTAATGAGAAGGGAAAAAAACTCAAATCCGGAAGGGTGGCAAACTTCCGCTCAGAGCTGGAGAGGTTTCTTGATTGCAGCGGTGAGGTTAAAGCAGTTATTGAAGCCGGCCGCTCGAGCTATACCATGGTAGATCTTCTGGATGAATTAAGCATTGATGTTACTATTGCCCATCCTCTGCAGGTGAAAGCTATAGCCAAAGCGAAGATAAAGACAGATAAGCGTGACTCTTTCATGCTGGCTCATTTACTGCGTACGGATTTAATTCCTGCGGTCTATAAACGCAGTCGTGAGAATCGGGGTTATCAGCGGATTTTACGTCAGAGGGCATTTTATGTAGGCAGTACCACAAGGACAAAGAACAAAATACGAGCGCTTTTAGCCCAGCAAGGAGAGGAACTCAGGGATAAGGTTTCTCGGAAGAAGAATCTTTTTACCGGAAGTGGAGTAAAATTTCTTAAGACATTGAATTTACCTGATACAGACAAAAAGTTGCTTTCTGCTCTTTTAAAGACTTTCAATCATTTAGAGGAGAGGAAGAAATAGACAAACGGATTAGTTGAGAAGCTTTATCAAGAGATGCCTGAGGCAAGGATTATCCACACTATTTCAGGTTACGGAGTGTTTTTATCCGTATTGACAGCAGTTGAGATAGCAGACATTGAGAGATTCTCTGAAGTTTCCAAGTTTCACTCTTATGCTGGGGTTATACCTTCTACCCACAGCTCAGGGGGAAGGACTTATCATGGCAAGATCGTTAAGCAAGGCAACCGCTGGCTGCGATGGGCTGCGGTAGAAGCTGTTTGGCCTTCCCTTAAGGCTGATTTTGATATGAGATGTTTTTATAATAAATTAAAAAAGAGGAAAGGTCCAAATCCTGCAAAGGTTGCTGCAGCAAGGCGTATGTTGACTATCATCTTTCGGATGTTAAAAGAGAACCGTCCTTATATCCCATATAAAAGATGATGATAAAAAAACGAATCGGCTGCCTTCAGGAAATTCCTAACGGACCGATGAGGGTTGCGTTCTTGGTATAGGTTAAGGAGCCGAGACCTGATGTTAGAGTGTGTGCGGACTTATCATTATTGTTAAGGGCACGGATAGAAGGATGGTTTAAAAAACCGAGAGTTGAAGGAATAAAAAAGAGAATCATAGAAGGAATTTCTTTTTTTTAAACTTACGATTTTCTCTTAATTTCATCAAATTTTCACCCTCTGAGCTGCTTCATTGAAAATGATAAACAGAAAAACATGTCCAGTCAATGAAAAACATTCAGGAAAGAGGAAATTTCAGTGACTTGGCCTGAATAAAACGTTATCAAAGTAGAGGTCACCCCATTCCTCACGACGCTTGGCATGACAAGAGGGGCAGAATCCGCGGGTCTTGCAGGAAAACATTATTAATTTTTCTCTCCCACAATCAGAACACTTTATCCGAGCGAATCCACACTTAGGACAGCCGCGGGACAGGAACACACGCGCCGCATGCGCAATTTACGACTCAAAGGTAAAAAAAGTCCGCTTTTTCAGGCTGGAATATAATATAGAGGAAGCACAGGAAAAAATCTTAAAGGCAAAGCTGCCTCCTGCCCTGGCCGAACGACTTTCCCTGGGGATTTAAATCGAAATCCCGACTATATCAACGGATTTGCATAGCAGTAAAGACAGCCATACTTCGCTGCCCGCCTTCGGGCTTTTCCACACTTTGAGCGATTTATAGAGGAGTACGAATGCCGCCAAAATGTTTATAAACATTTCGCTTTAGAATCGTAAGAATAGAAAAAAACCTTTAAACCCAATAAAAAAAATCAAGGTTTTGCCTTAAAGAATTCGATAAAATAGTAACTTGAATTTCTGTCTTTGAGGATATTGTTCATTTACAGTATCCAAGCTATCAATCTCCCAGGTGAAGTTAATTTTTTTCTTCTTTTAAATCCTTAAGCAACTCCTCAAATGCTTCTAAATGTTTCTCTTCTTCCCAAAGGATGACCTTGAGGACCTCAACAACTTTCTTGTGGTCTATATGACTGAT
>Ga0265594_1000200_pt1 | contig 48265 bp, 28 predicted proteins | sample saktaG_11_FD_190147 | JGI IMG/M metagenome (GOLD analysis project Ga0265594, IMG submission 190147) | Saline water microbial communities from Sakinaw Lake, British Columbia, Canada - sak_2011_5_24_80m | ecosystem: Environmental > Aquatic > Non-marine Saline and Alkaline > Saline ...
CCCCCCCCCCCATTTCCAATTTTTAATTTCCCTGTCTATCGTTTCGTAGGGGCGCGACCCATGTGTCCGCCCTTTTTCCTATCCCGTCCTATTGTTACTTGCTATCCCGGCCTTGCCTGTCCTGAGCTTGTCGAAGGAAGCCGGGATCTCTTACCACGGTTTGATGTTTTTTTATTTTATTCGGGCACATGCAATGTGCCCCTACGATTTCGGTTTTGGACATATCTCTCTATTGATGTCATATAACAATAATCCCGTAGGGGCACATTGCATGTGCCTGTCCGTTGTCTAACGGTATTATAATCTGTGGTAAGAGATCTCGGCTTCCTTTGACAGGTGGAGGACAGGCAAGGCAGGGGATAGCAAGATGTAAAAAAAAGGGACATCTCCCGATTGATCGGGTGACGTCCCTTTTTTTTTAGTTTTTAAGGTTTATAATTTCACTACGTTCGCAGCTTCTTCACCTTTAGGTCCCTGTTTGATTTCAAATTCAACACTTTGACCTTCGTCCAGAGATTTATAGCCTTCACCCTGAATAGCACTGTGATGTACGAATACATCTTTGCCTGATTCAGGAGTAATAAAGCCATAACCTTTGGCATTGTTAAACCATTTTACTGTTCCTTTTACCATTGTTCATTCCTCCTTTTTGGTAAGAGAAAAACAAGAAACAAAAAAAACGCAAGGCGAAAGAATCCAGAGCCTTGCGTTATATTGAAGTGTTCTTATTCATCTCACAGAATAGTATACATTAACTATCTTTTTTGTCAACAAAAATATTCAAATTATTTTTGCGCCTGGTTAAGAAGATGTGAAGCGTGGTCAATTGCTATCTGACTTTCTTTTTTTCCACTCATCATTTGAGCTAATTCTTTCACGCGCGCGGACTCCTCAAGAAAATGAACTTCTGAGACGGTCCGATTATTTTTTACACTCTTTGACACCTTATAATGATAGTTTCCGAATGACGCGATCTGAGGGAGATGTGTGATAAGTATGACTTGCCTGTCTTTAGCCAATTCTTTTAACTTTTTACCGGTAATAGTGCCTAATCGACCGCCGATTTGTGCGTCTATTTCGTCAAATATGAGGACGGGGATAGGATCAACTTTTATTAAAGCTTTTTTTAACGCGAGCATTACTCTCGCGGCTTCTCCGGAAGAAACTATTTCCGCGAGCGGTTTTAGCTCTTCACCGATGTTGGGGCTTATAAAAAAGGTAACCTTGTCCTGTCCGCTTGGGGATAGACCCTTTTTTTCCGTGCTGATAACAAAACGGACTCCGGCGATGCCGAGCTCTTTTAGTTCCTGTTCTATGGTTTTTCTCAAATCGTCAGCCGTTTGTTCTCGGACGCGGGTTAATTCCTGAGCTAATGTGTTTAATTCTTTCTCGTTCGACGCGATTTTGTTTTTCAGGACCGCGTCATTATGCTCCAGATCCGCCAGAATATCATATTTTTGTTTCGCTGTTATGTAATAATTTTTCGCGTTTTCCAAATTAGGTCCGTATTTACGCAGAATTTCGTAATATATATCGTATTGTTTTTTTATCGTAACGGCTTCTTCCTGATCGAAAGATAATTTATCGATATAATTTTCGAGTAGAGAGGCGAGCTCGGAACTGTCATTCTGCACGCGCGAGAGAATTTCCGAAAAGCGTGTCGTGGTTTCATCGAGTCTCGTCAGTGTATTTAGCGGCGAAAACATGCGGCTTATTGCCGTGGTGAGTCCGTTCTCATCGTTTTCCAAACTGTTGATTATTTCCGCGGCGCATTCCTGAAGTTGTTCAGCGTTATTCGCGCGAGAGTCTTTCTCAAGAAGACTTTCATATTGAGAGGTATCAAGAGGAACTTGTTCAAGTTCCTTTATCTGAAATTCGAGGATTTCCTGTTCTCGTACTTTGTTTTCACTTAAGGCGCGCAAGTCATTAAGTTTTTTTTGAAGAGCTGAATGAACAGCAAAGTTTTCGGAATAAAGTTTTTTCGCGTTCTTAAAGTCGCAAAGCCTGTCAAGAATTTGGATGTGAGATTCTTCCGAAAAGAGCATTTGGTGGTCGTGCGGTCCGTGAAAATCAATCAGGTGGTTTCCGAGAGCCTTTAATTGAGCAATAGTCGCGCTGAAACCGTTAATTTTGATCTTGTTACGGCCGTCCGGAAAATAAGTCCGGTTTATTATAAGAATATTTTCTTCCTCGGAAATATATTCAGAAAAAACCGTTGATTCATTGAGCTGTTTGGATGAGAGCTCAAAAACCACTTCAAGGATGCACGGTTCGTCTTTGTCGCGAAGAAATGAAGCACTAAGACGCTTGCCCAGAGTCGAGTGTAAGGCGTCTATCAGAATAGATTTTCCGGCACCGGTTTCTCCGGTAAAAACATTCAAGCCCGCGCGAAATTCGATTTCGAGACGATCGATTAACCCAAAATTTTGTATCATAAGCTGAGATATCATAATATTTTTTGACTTAAGTAAGAACCCCCGCGAACTTTAGCCCTATTTTACCATTCCCCACCCAATTTGCAAGAACCAATCCCTTTCAATTCTCAACCGTCGATTTCCCAATTTCGTGATTTTTCCGATCAATGTTTTTTTCATTTTATTCGGACAGGCCCCCGTGCCTGTCCGTTGTCGAATAAATAACAAAGCGGACCGATAACTTCGTAGGGGCGGACCCACTTTACCCTCAAAACTCCACCCAAAACACCAACCTCGTAGGTTACTACCAACCTCGTAGGTTGGTAGTAACCTACGAGGTTGGTGTTTTGCCCCTACGATGGGGTGGACCTTGGTGGTTTGTTGTTAGGGTGAAAAAAGGTGAAAAGTTGAGTGGGCGGCAGTATGCGCGCTGTGGTAGAATAATTTTTAAAAAACACAGAAAGGAATTAAAGATATGCGAAAAAAAAGAATAATGGGGCGAGTGGCGGCGGTTCTTTTTTGTTTTATTTTCCTTTTCAACGATCTATCCCATAGTTTAAATTTCCCTTCGAATAATTTGTCCGCCCCTACGAAATTTGTCTTTCAGGGCAAGATCCAAGAGCCTCCGATGTCAAGTGTTAAAAGTGATACTCAGGGGTTTGAAAAATATGCCGAGCAGTTAGAGCTTTTCCTGAGTATCGGGAAATATTTCTTATCCGGGAGTTCGCCTAAACGGATTGTCGAAAACATGGCGCAAAATTCTGACGGGTTTGCGCAAAAATGTTTGGAGCAAGGGATAATAACGATTGAAGGAAATGAGTCAGAAGTTGAAGTAATATTTTCGGATGGTGATTATTTCAAAAAAATCAGAATCCGAAAGAGCGTACAGGGCAGACGTGAACGGGGGTGGCATACCCTGGAAAAGTATGAATTTTTAATTGGGAAACTTGGGGAGGCTGAAACGATGGAAAGTGACGGAAATTCATTTCTCGGACAAATAAAAGCATTGAAAAAATCACAAGATCCCAAAATGGATGATGTACAGAAAATAGTTAAGTTGGTGTTGGATGGGAATACGAGTGACGCGCTAAAGCTTTTCTTTACGAGTGAAGCGTTTCAGTCAAAAAAAGAGAATTTAGACGTTCCGGCGGGGATATTTAATAGACTATTGGCCGTGTTTGAACAATATGAAAGCCAAAAAGAAGCTCTTCTGGTGTTCACTCGCGGTTTGATCAAGTTTACAGTTGAATTTTCCGGCGATAACGATGAGGCTATAGAAGTTGCCAAAGTGGTGCAGAAAATGGCGGGACTCGTGTTGATGCTGCCTGAAGGATTGCGATTTACGGTTGATGAAAATAATATGGTACAAAACGGTGAACGGGGAAAAAGTTTTATAGATGTCAATACACTTTTCCCCGGGATAAAAGAGGTTAAAAAAGAGACGCTTCCCGGGTTCTATTGGCGAGGGGTGGAAGATGTCTCTAAGATCCGGCCGGAAAATATTATGAAATTCGCGATTTATAATTTACGACGTTTTAAGAAGTTAAAAGGCAAAATAATTCAGTACGTAATGCTTCACGGAGGAAGGAAAATTAACGATAAGTTGAAAGTGGATATCGAAAAGCTGGGATTAAGTAACCCTCATGAAACGCTTTTTGTCAACGGCATGCTGCCGAGTTCTTTACAGCCGACAAGTACGGGTCCCGGGCATCTCCAGATCAAAAAAATGGACGGAAAGTTAGTTGGACTGCTTGATGTTAAACAGGTCAAGCGGGGAGAATATCTTCAGGTTAATGTGAAATATGATACTGAAGGGAAGATAGTCAAAGTTGTGTGTCAAAGAGTGAAAGCCGGCGGAATATGTTTCTCAGCGCCCGGTTGGCGTGATTATATGATAGACGTAGGCGGATACGGATTGGAAGGGTTTAACGATTTTTCAGTGCCGGTTTCAGCGGCCCAAGCAAAATTATTTGATCCGGATTTTAGCGAAGATAATCTGGGGGAAATCGAAAAAGCTTTGAAAAATAAAAAAGATGAAGACCCGGCGCCGTATGGGGCTTTGATATTTAAGAACGGGCCGGTACTTGTTAAAATGAAGGAAGAGTTTCCTGACGCGCTATGGGTTCACGCGCCGGAAAATCAAATTTCAGATATTAATTTTTTCGAGATGCATGAGAATATATTGCATTCGGAGGCGGGTTTAGAATTTATTTCAAGTTTAGGCACTCTTTGCCGTGAAGCGAAAAAAGAAGCGCCCATGGAGGTTTTGTCTTTAACTGAGGCAAAAACTCGCGCGCCGAAAGAAATTGACAAGATCGAAGACAACGCCGCGTCGCTCGGCATGACAGAAGGAATCAATTCTTTTATTGACGCGAGCGCCGCTCTTTTAGGGGGAAGAAAAAAAGAAGCCGAAACAAAAAAACTCATAAGAATACCGGTTGAGGTGCTCAACAATATCGGGGTGGAAGATTCCGAAGTTTTATTAAAAACGATTCAAAACAAAAATGGCGCTAAAGAAAAATTTTACATAGAACTTTTTTCTTCCGAAAAACCTCTATTGGAAGTTGGGACCGACGCGTATGAAAAATTCGGCATTAAACCCGAAAGTCTGCCGTCTGATTTTAAAATGTCCAGGGCGAATACGATTACACTTTTACCCGTTGATAAAGGGGAAGAGTTTCCAGTGAGCAAACTAAACGCGAAATGGAAAAGGTTATTCTGTTCTGACGGGGAAACAATCAGAAATCTGCTGTTAGAAACGACAATTTCGCCGATAGGGTACAACTATGATCAAGCTGGACTCGCCAGAGGTGTATTTTTCGGAATGATGTTATCCCAGATCGCCGCGAATGAAGAATACACAAAGGATAGCTCGTTCGTTTCCGATTTTTTAGAGGCGTACAAGAGATTATATTTGTCCGGCGGGAATGATCCTGAGAGTTTTGATCTGACCGCGGAAGATATTATCAATATATCAAGAGGCGAAATAAACGCGCTCGTAAAATCTTTAAATAAACTGATAAAACTCCTTCCGATCATGCCGGTAAACGTGAATGAACAACGTGAGATCTATGAACACGCGAGAGAAGCGTGGATAAGGGCGTAACAATCAGTTAGCCGGTTTGCCGGTTGGGGATTGTTGTTAGTTTTTGTTGTTCCAGTTTCACCGCCCACCACCAACCTCGTAGGATGGTAGTATTCAAACAAAGGTGCTCAACTGCCTTCGATTTGTGTTATAGATCCCCGCGTTCCAGAGGATGACAACCTTTTCCATTTATCAACAATAAGCTTGATCGGGTTTGATTTTGAAGCGATTAATGTGTTTAATCGCTTCATCCGGAGGTAGAGCAGATGAAATAAATATGGCAATGCAGTGCCTGGGCGAGATTGACATGCAATAATCTCTTGTAAATACGTTTAATACAGGTTATCATATCATAAAAGTTGGCTTTAAAATTAGTAAGTCTGAGATTAACTGCTAATATTATAACAGAAAGCTTTTATGAAAAATAAAACCGTTCGATACATAATGTTGATATGTTTTGTATTCGCGGTTTTTTTTGTTTCAGGGTGCCGCACGCTTAAGGCGCCCGAAAGTCCTACCGAACCATGGATTCCTCCTAAATGGGAAAAAACCACTAAATCTCCTGACAAAGTTTGGAATTTGATAAGGCAGGAAGATATCCGACGCGGAGAGCTTTTTACGCTGGCGGAACTTATTGATATAGCTTTTATCAATAGTCCCACTATTCGTAACGCGTATGAAGCCGCGCGCGCCAGGGAGGCGGAGACTAAACAAGCAGAGAGCGGATATTATCCGCAAGCCGCTATTTCAGGGGATCTCACCAGACAAAAGAAAGTCGCGACTATTCCCACGGAAAATACCAACAACTATAATTATAGCCCGAAAGCCGTTATCACTTTTTTGGTGCTTGACCTTGGCGGTCGTGACGCCGCGGTAAGAGAAGCGACGCAAAATGTTCTTTCGGCGAATTTTGAATTCAATCAGTCGATACAGGATCTGATCTTTGATACGGCGAAAGCGTATTATGATCTTTACAGCGCCCAAGCAAATTTAGAAGCAAAGAAAGCCGATGTAAAAGACGCTTTCACGGCGCTGGACGCGGCGGAAAGGAAATTCTCCTCAGGGCTTGTTTCAAAACTTGATATGCTTCAGGCAAAGTCCAATTATGAAGAGTCGCTCTATTATTTAGAAGACGCCAAGGGAACTGTTTTAACGAGTAGAGGGGATCTGGCGGAAGTGCTTGGACTCGCGGCGGATGTTTCTTTTGAAATTGCCGCGCCCGATAAAGCCTCCGCGGGGAATTTAACTTCGGAGGACATAAGCTCTCTTATTGAGAGCGCGTTAAAAACCCGGCCTGATATAGCCGCCGCGAGATCAGATCTTCGCGCCAAGCAAGAAGCGGTTAAGGTCGCCAATTCCAATTTATGGCCGACATTGAATGTTACGGGTTCCGCGGAAAAAAGGTGGTACAGATATTGCGGTAACGAAGAAACAAACTGGCAATATTGTGATTATACGGGTTATTTTAGTGTTAATTGGGATATCTTTGACGGATTTAACAAATACGCGAAGCGTCTTGAAGCACAGGCGAAAATGAAAGCTGAACGAGAGAAACTGACTCAATCAGAAATTTCAGCTTCAAGCGATGTGTGGACGGAGTATTATCATTTAGAAACAGCTGTTAAAAAACTGGTCTTCAGTGAGGCTTTTCTAATGTCGTCTCAAGCTTCGCATGAGTTGGCGCTGGATGGGTATAAGGCGGGAATTAAGAGTATATTGGATCTTTTGGAAGCCGAAAGTAAACTTCAGGAGGCAAGAAGTAAATTGGTAGTGTCGCAAAAAGATGTGTTTGTCTCAAACGCGAGTCTCGCGCGCGCGATGGGTTCGCTTACGACGGAAAGTTTTAAATAACGCAAGTTTTCGGCGTTCAATTTATGAAAGTGAATTCACAAAATTGTATAAAAAGAAGTGTGAATTTGAAGAGATAAATCCCCCTAACTCCCATGGCTGGCTCATGCTACAGGAGCCAATCTGGTAGAGGAATTTTGGGATGAATGTTGTAATGTAAAGCGTTAGCCACCACCAACCTCGTAGGATAGTGGCGCGCGGAACCACCACTAACCTACGAGGTTGGTGGTTACGATTGGAGTAGAGAGTAAATGGTTTATGGGAAGTTCATCCTCGTAGGTTGGTAGTGTTCTTTACTACCAACCTACGAGGTTGAACTTGGGGTATTTTGCTGGTGGTTAAAATAATAACCACAGCATGAGCCAACCCTGCCCTAACCCCCTTTTCCAAAGGGGGGATTTACTGTTGTTCTTTTTCGAAATACGGGGAGAAAATGGAGGGGAAAATGACTCAGAATAACGGGAAGACGGTAGACCTTGACCGGATCTTTCACTATAAAAACCTGCCTTATAGAAACCGCAAAATAATAATCGGCGTTTGTATCGGGATATTTGTGATCACGTCGTTTGTTCATATGTACAAGCATTTTAATAAACCCGTCAAACCAAAAGTTCTTCCGAAAAGCGTGGAAGTCGGAATAGTGACCAAAAAAGATGTTCCCGTTTATATTGATTCTTTCGGGACGCTGACGTCTCCAAAAAATGTTGATGTACGCTCTCAAGTTACGGGAAAGATAAAAGAAGTTTGTTTTGAGGAAGGTCAGTCCGTGTCAGAGGGAGACCGGATTTTTATTATTGATCCGTCGGAATATGACGCGAGGCTCAATAAAGCGCGGGCGCAATTACAGGAAGATCTGGCAGAACTTAAATTAAAAAAAGATATTCGCGCCCGGAACGAAGAGCTGGTTAAAAAAGAACTGATTTCACAACAGCAATTTGAAGAATATGAAACTGATGTTCTTGTCGCGGCGGCTAAGGTCGAATTGGATAAAGCTGAAATAGAGCTCGCGAAAATTTATCTTGGATATTGTTATATCCTTTCGCCTATTGACGGATTAACGGGCAAACGGCAAGTTGATCCGGGGAATATCGTCGAGGCGAATACCGGGCCGGTTTTAGTGAATATTAAAGAGGTTGACAAGCTTTACATGGATTTTACTATTCCCGAAAGAGATCTTTCAAGAGTTAGAAAAGCGATGGCGGAAGGAACACTGGAAGTGGTTCTTACCGTAACCGGAGACGAGGATGTATCCTATGAGGGAAAACTTGAGTTTTTGGAAAATTCAGTGAATGACACGACCGGAACGGTTTTTTTGCGCGCTAATATCGATAATAAAAGCAGGGCGTTATGGGCGGGACAGTTTGCTAAGGTTGAGCTCATTTTGGGAACTATAAAAAACGCGGTTCTTGCTCCATATCCGGCAGTTCAGCTCGGACAGGACGGGGCGTATGTTTTTACGGTCAGCGCGCGTAATGAAGCGGAATTAAATTTGGTGACTGTTGGACAGCAAGTAGGGGATAACATCGTTATTGAAAAAGGTGTGAAGCCCGGAGAAAAAGTTGTTACGGCCGGACAGTTAGGACTGCGGCCGGGGGTTTCGGTGAAAATAGAAGAATAGGTAGGTTACGGGCACATGCAATGTGCCCCTACTAAAAAAGGGGACTACCAAATATGGTTTTTTCTGAAATTTTCATCAGAAAACCGATAATGACGACGCTTATTATGATGGCGGCGTTAATATTCGGCACGGCCGCGTATTTTGTGCTTCCCGTAAGTGATCTTCCGGTTGTAGATTATCCGGTTATCACCATAACCGTAAGTTATCCCGGCGCGAGTCCCTCCATGGTAGCTTCGACCGTCGCGACCCCGATAGAGAACGAATGCATGCAGATTCCCGGACTTTCCACAATAATTTCTGACAACATTGAAGGCCAGTCAACAATAACTTTAACTTTTGATCTAAGCCGTAATGTTGATCTGGCGGCGCCGGATGTTCAGGCGGCCATTTCACGCGCCGCGTCAAATTTACCGGATGACCTGCCGGAACCTCCCACTTACGATAAAGATAATCCATCCGACAAACCGATAATACACCTTACGGTAACATCAGACACTCTTACACCCGGGCAACTGTATGATTTTGGAAATACCACGATAGGTCAAAGGCTGAACATGATTTTGGGTGTGTCCAAAGTGGATGTGTGGGGCGCGAAATCGGCGGTTAGAGTTCAGGTCGACCCGACCAGACTTGCTTCTTATGAAATAGGTATTAACGAAATTGCCGACGCGGTCAAAACGGGCACTGTAATTATTCCGGCGGGAAGTCTTAACGGGAAATATCGCGCGTTTTCGATCGAACCCGAAGGCCAGCTTTTAAACGCCGAAGAGTATTCGAAACTGATAGTTGCTTATCGCGATAACGCGCCGGTATATCTTCGAGACGTCGCTAAGTGTATTGACGGTATACAGGATGATGTTGTAAGAGTGATGTATTATCAAAGAGGCGAAAAGTGGAAGTCTGCCTGTGTCCATATTGCTGTCAGCCGTGAAAGCGGAGCGAATACGGTTGCTTTGGCTGAAAGGATCAGGAAGGAGATCAAAGAGTTGGAGACAGAGATTCCCGGAGCGGTGGATCTGAACATGTTTTATGACAGGTCTATTCAGATAGTGGAATCTGTGAACGATGTTAAAAATACCGTATTTATCGCGCTTTTACTTGTGGTTTTAGTGATATTTCTCTTTATCGGGCGTATTTCCGATACGATCATTCCGGGGATAACACTGCCTTTTACGATCTTTTCCACTTTTATTTTTATGCTCGCGGCGGGATTTAGTTTGGACAATTTGTCGCTAATGGGGATCACTCTTTCTGTCGGTTTTTTGGTGGATGACGCGATCGTTGTTTTGGAAAATACGGTGCGCCATGTTGAAGCGGGACTAAATCCCATTAAAGCCGCCATAAAAAGTATGAAAGAAATTACCGGAACCGTTATTTCAACAAGTTTGGCGCTTATTACGGTGTTTATTCCGCTGGTTTTTATGAGCGGTGTTGTAGGCCGTAATTTTAGCGAGTTTGCTTTAACGGTTGTTATAGCCATAATTTGTTCCACGGTGATCGCGCTTACGCTCACTCCCATGATGGCGGCGCGTATGTTAAAACCTTCCGGAGGAAAGTCGGCCAAAACAAAAGTGGAGAAGTTTACCGATAGATTTGTCGGGAACCTTAGGGATAAATACGCGGTTCTTTTAAAATGGGTACTAAAAAATAAATGGGTTTCGGTATGCGTCTGGGGCGCGTGTATTGTCGGAACAGTGTGGCTTTTTACGATCCTTCCTAAAACTTTTTTACCTGAGGGGGATTCCGGCGCGATCGAAGGCCAGATGCAGGCACAGTTAGGCACTTCAACGGATGAGATCAGGCATTTTCAGGATGAAGTTAATGCGATCTTACAGGAAGACCCGAGTGTGGAGAGAGTGGTAACTGTGACGGGTCTTCAAGCAGGTGCTGACCAAAGTACCGGTCTTTTTTACGCGATTTTGAAACCTCAAGGAACAAAGGGACGCCAGTCGATGCAAAAAGTTGTGATGGGTCTCAGGGGAAAATTCAAGAAACTGATGAACGGAGAGGTGTATCTTGAAGCAATTCCGGCGCTTCAAATCAGTACCGGTGGTGACAGCACGGCTACGGGATCCAAATATTCCTACATCATGAAAGGGATGGACAGTAAGTCCTTGTATGAGTGCGCGATAGAACTTGAAGAAGCGCTTAAAACAATACCCGGGTTTGTTGATATCCAAAACAGCGCTAAACTTAATATGCCTCAACTTAATGTGAAAATTCTTCGAGATCGCGCTTCCAGTCTGGGAATTACGGCACACGACATAGAATATGGGTTAAGTCTGGCCTTTGCTCAAGGGAAGACCACTCTGTATAAGACGGAAATTGATCAGTATTATGTGGTGGTTGAGCTCGACAAAAAATATCAAAAAGATCCGCGGGATCTCAAACAGCTGTATCTCCGGTCCCCGGTTACCGGCAAACTCGTTCCTTTTGATTCTGTCGTAGAATGGAGTGAAGGTGTTGGACCTCAAAATGTTCCGCATCTTGACAGGCTTAATTCAGCCACACTTTCGTTTAACATTAGAAGCGATGTTCCCTTGGGAAATGCCACAAAAGCTTTACAGAATGCCGCGAATGGTATTTTGGTTTCGGGTGTAAGCGGAAATCTTCAGGGGGAGGCTCAGGAATTCGAAGACGCTGTAAAAAGTTTAAAGGTACTGCTGATAATTTCGGTATTTATTATGTATGTCATATTGGGAGTGCTGTATGAAAGTTATGTACATCCGATCACGATCCTTACAACCCTGCCTCCCGCCGCGTTCGGCGGCCTGGCCACGCTTTTTTTATGCCGATCGGAACTTTCAATGTACGCGTATATCGGACTTTTTATGCTTTTGGGAATAGTTTCGAAAAACGGAATTATAATGGTGGATTTTGCCAACCAAAATCTGGACGAAGGATATGAAAGTGATTTTAAAGCGATCTATGACGCGTGTCTTGTCAGATTCCGTCCGATACTTATGACAGGCGCCTCGACTATTATAGGAGCCGTTCCGATCGCCCTTGGTTTCGGAGCTGACGGCGCTTCCCGCCGGCCGTTAGGTCTCATAGTTATGGGAGGTCTCATGTTTGCGCAGGTGATAACTCTTTTCGTGACTCCCGCGATCTTTCTTTATATGCAGGAAATACAGGAAAAATTTCTTGATAGATTTGAATTCCTGCGTTCCGGTCCCGCCCGAAAAGCTCTTGACGCGCAAAAAGAAGCGGAAGTTGGTTAACCGTTAAATAGGGACGTCACCCGATAGTGTCCGGTTATTTCGACAAAAACATTGTTATTTCCGCGCCCCTTGTTGTCAATCCCGCGCACAGACTGTGTCAAAAGTCGGAGATTTTTTTCAAAGTGGAGGGTATCTCCACAAGAACACCTAAAAAAAATTGTCATCCTCGCGAATGCGGGGATCTATAATATAAAAGTGGAGTAAATTTTTTAAAGGAAACGCAAAATTCCACTTTTGACACAGTCTGGCAGGCGGGAATCTCTGTGATTGCACCCCTCATTTGAACGTTGAAGGACTACCGGCGAGGTGAAATGAATGGAAGATATTGTTGGGCGGGGACCCCCTGAGTCTCCGCCCTTTACACTTTTGTGACGTTTATAGCGCAGGATATAGTTCATTTATTGATTTTTCAAGATTTTTGAGAAGTGGAAAATGATTTTTTTTAATTTTTTTATAAATATCTATCGCTTGTTCTTCATCATATATGTGTGAAGTTTTGTTTCGGTCTTCCAACATATCTATCCAGCCTTCGCCGTTTTCCATTACGTTTGCTTTAAAAGCCTCTTTAATCACGGCCCGAGGGCTTGCCGCTTCGATGCCGGTATGATTTAAAACTGCTTTAGTCAATTTCCAAGATAATTCAAATGTAAATTCAAATCTTTGAATCGCGCCGTCGATTATAATATTTCCTTTTGATAAATCTTCGGTTAAGGCTTCTTCAAGTCTTTTTAGAGCTTTAGAAAAATCATCAAGAAGTTCTTTAATTTTTTCCGGACTCATATATTATCCTTCCCTCTTTCAAAATATTTTCTTTTAGTTTGGATTTGGCAATATTGTAAAAATTAAGAACATCAAATTTTAAAGGTGTTTTTATGAGTTCTTCCAGATTATGTTTTACCATGTTTATATCCGTACCGGACCAATCCTTGCCGAATATCGCGATATCAATGTCAGACGTATTTTTAAATTCACCCGTCGCGCGGGAACCAAAAATAACGATTTTTTCGAGTTTTTTATTTTTGGCTAAAATTAAATCAACTATTTGTGATATGAGTTCTTTCGATAAAGGTTTGTTGGTATCCATATACCGGGTATTATATCATACGCAAGCTAAAGCGAGAAATTAAATTTATTGGGGAAAATGTAATGATTTATAGTCATTTTCAAAAGATGTTATTCTCACCCTGTATGTTACTATTCTCCCCGGATGTCTTTGTTCTTCCCTCGGGAAAGACAAGACGAAAGAGGGAATAATACCAATTACGTTAATTAATTGCACATTTTAAACTACGAAATAAGTGCGTGTATTTATGTGTTCAGACTGTTTCTTGGGGGCATACGAGATCCCGGGTCAAGCCCGGGGTCGGCTCATGCTACATGAGCCGATCTGGTAGGGGAATTCGGGGATAGTGGGAGTGCATCCTCGTAGGTTGGTAGTGTTCTTTACTACCAACCTACGAGGTTGGTGGTTTTTGGGTTTTATTTTGGGTGGTGGTTAAGGTGTAAAAAAGGTGGCTTGATGGGGTTGGAAATTTCTTTCGCGGGGTGTAAACTAATAGTGTACCTATATTCGTGCAAGGGAGAGTTGTCTCCGGTAATTAAAACGTTTGCAAAAGTAATATTATGAATAAAACCTTGAACATACATATCCAAAAGGGTGTAAACATTGCGGTTCTGGTAATGTTTTGTGTCAGTTTTGTTTTAAAACCGGCATGGGGCGGGACGGAGTTGGATCCTGCTAAGTATGATGTGCCTGTCGCGCCGCAGGCGTATGGGCAGTTTGCCGTACTTGATACTGATACCTTTACGATTCCGGCTCATCTTGGGGATGTCAAATACGCGCATAAAGGTACTTCCAACAAAATAGTTGTTCATCTTCAGGACGCGCACTGCAATTATTATGCCCAGCGTAAAATTTCCGACATCATTGACTACCTTAATAAGGAGTACGGGTTAAGCATCATTAATCTTGAAGGCGGTGTCGGCAAATATGACCTTACGGTGTTTACTTCAATAACAGGTGAAACCATTCGCCGGGAGGTCGCGGATTATTTTGTTAAGAGGGGCGAGATAAACGGAGCGGAATTTTACGCGGTAAACAATTCCGATAAAATTCAGCTTTGGGGAGTTGAAAACAAAGATCTCTATCTTGATAACCTCCAGGTATACAGAGACTCTTTGAAATATAAGCCGGAAGTAGATGAATGCCTTATTAGTCTGACCCATATTCTGAACAATCTCAAACGTCATATTTATACCCCGGAACTTTTAAAAATAGACATGGCATACGGCGCGTATAAAGCCGGGAATATGGATTTTAGAGCGTATCTTGAGTTTTTAACCCTAAAAGCCAAAGATGAAGGGATCAATGTAAAAGGTTTCGCTAATCTCTATCTTTTGGTGCAGGCGATGGAGCAGGAAGAAAAAGTTAATTTTGAAAAAGCGAATACGGAACGTAATGTTCTTATTGATGAGCTCAAAAATGCTCTTTCCAAAAACGAAGTGACTGAACTTGTTTCAAAAAGTGTTGATTTCAAAACAAAAAAAATCTCCCGCAAAATTTTTTATGATTATCTCCTCAGCAAAGCGAAAGAATTAAATATTGACATAAAACGGTTTCCGGAACTTTCGAATTACATTATGTATGTGACGATTTATGAAGCGGTTAATCGGTTTCAAGTCATGAAAGAGTTAGACGAGCTTGAGGCGGCAATAAAAGAGCCGTTGTATCGAAATGACACCGAACGCCGTTTGAACGTGCTTTCCAGAAACCTCGTTCTAATGAAAAACATTTTCGATATTTCGCTTACCAAAACCGATTATGAATATTATCTTGCCGAGAAAAGTTCTTTTGACGTAATAAACTACGTAAATTTTATCGAGAAAGAAGCTCCCATTTATAAGATCGAGGCTCGCTTGGCGCCGTCAATTCTTAAACTGGATGACTATAGAACGAGAATCGCCAAATTTTACGAATATTCGTTTAAAAGAGACAAAGTATTTATCGAAAATTTGAAATTCCATCCCGAAAGAGAAAACACGGAAAGCGCCGTTTTAATGACAGGCGGTTTCCATACGGAAAACCTATGCAATCTTCTTAAAGAGAAAAATATCTCATACGTATCGATCATCCCGAAATTTACAAGCGAAAAAGGCTACGAATGCCCGTATTTTGACCTACTCGCCGGCCAAACGACAAATATACAGCGCATGCTGACTTCCATTATCGCGAAGGCCTCGACGCTTCAGATAGCGAGTCCTCTCTCATCTTTGGGCGAAGACGTTTGGGGTGCGAGTAATCTTGACGTATTCAGAGCCGAGGTATATTTGGAGGAACAAAGATTAAAGGGCAAAAACATTATTAAAGTTGAAGAAGACGGGGATGAGATAGTTTTTCATTTGGATGACGGGAAAAGAGAAAGTATGCCGCGTAGAACATTCTTAGACGCGGTTCACCAGTCGGCAATAGACGCCGAGATGGAACGATTATCCGAAGAATATTTTGAGGATGTACCGAACATTGACGAAATTATAAATGATTTAAAGATATTTTTGCAGAGTATCGGCGCGAACCAAAAGGTTTTGACGGAAGTTGAAGGTTTAAAAGGAAACAACGCGGACGGAAGAGCGCTGGTAAGGTTTGTCCTCGCGGATATTACGTTTGGAGGACACGCCGGCGGGCAGGGCATACGTATCAAAGGTGACGTTAAGGGAGACGATAAAAAAACAAAAGCGGTTATCATCCATGAAATTATCGCCGGCCTTTTCGGCGACCACTTTTTAGCCCAAAAAGTCGAAGAAGCCTTGAAAAATAATGAAACCGAAAAAATATTGTCAAGAGTTCCTTTCTCTAATGATGACGCGGCCGTATGGAATATGACGCCCGAAGCAAGGCTTGCTGTTGATAGGGATTTTATTAAAGAAGATGCAATTACAGTTTCGGAACTTTCTCGTGAACTTGAGAACGCCGAACGCATTGCTGAGGAGGCTTATGAGAAGGCGAAAACTACCGGTGTGGCGGGGGCGGTTCCTGAGAAATATGGGTTGAATAAGGCTATGCGGGAGGTTGCTTCAGGTAAAAGTGTGGTTATTGTGACGGCGGAAACTTCGTCGATGAGGCATTTAAATAATAGGTATGGGCATACCGCTGTGGACTTTGTTCGGGATAAATTTGGGGAGGCGTCATTTGCTTATATCGACGGACATAAGAAAGATTTGGAAGATATAGGTGTTGATTTTATTTCGTATTACAATCCTTACGGCGGCAGGTGGCAGTATGTTTTTACGAAAAGAGAAGGGTATGACGAAAGTAAGTTCAAAGGATTTTTAAACGCGCTTTTGGATGAAGCCTTAACCGCCGGCAGGCAAGAGGCCGCGAATCAGGGATTTGAAAAAGATGATGTTCTTAGAGTGGTGATAGGTGTTTCAACTCCAACTCCCGTAACTGATGTTACGGAAACACAAGCCTATTCGGAGACAAAGAAAAACATAATATTGGATAAACTGTATGGTGCCAGGCGCGCTACAAAACAAATACCGACTGATATTGATAGGTGGCTTAGAATGAAAATAAACAGCCCGCCGAACGAAGTACAGGAAATAATAGCGGAACTTGAAGAGCATAAATCATATTTTGGGATAACATCGGTTGAGAAATTTGATAGAGAAGTTGACGCGCTTGTGCGGGATGAGCATTATAAAAGCCTTATTGGTGATGCCAGTTACCAGACTCGAGATTTGATCGTTTTCGCGGAAAATATGCTTGATATCAAGGAACTGGGCGGAGAAGAAAGAATATTATTTGTTAATAATGCCAGCCGAAAGTGGATACAGGGGGCAAAAGCGAATGGGACAACTACAAGGCTTTTTGACTATTTTGGATTTCCTCAATATATTCCAAACTATTCAAAGATCGAAACAGAACTTAACGAGCTTAAAAGAAGGATAGCAGACAATCCGAGCGGGGAAGAACTTGAAGTTCTGCTTCAGGAAATGGAAGATTTTACTCAGAAAGTGTTGGCTTTACAGTACGAAACGGTTTACGGTATACCGATGGGATTGGATGTTATAAATACGGCGACAAAAGAGTTTTCTGAGCGTTTAATAGAAAACGCGCGCGGAGTAGTATTCAGAATCAATGTTGATCATGATAATTTATCGCACGCGGGTGTTGAAAAAGGCGATGTTATAAAAATGCGGGGGGCTTCAATTATAAAAGAAGAATTTGAGAAAGCTTTTGAAGGCAAAGGGGAAAGCGAGGTCCTTGCTGTACAGAAAGGCGCGGGGGATGAACTTGTGATTATAGGATATTTCGACGGGAGAAAACAAGACCTCAAGGAGCTAACTGAAAAGGTATTCACCGAAATTAAGACAAAAGTTCAAAATATTCAGTATGACGAGAAGCCGTTAACTTTCGAGGTTGTTGTAAGTGAAACGGAAAGCTACACAAAGGCGCCTTCAGTAAGCGGGGGTGTAAGTTTTGTTGACAGTTCCATAGACGCGGCGAAAATACCGGAAGAGATTAAATTGTTGGACGCCAAAGCGGAAGCGGCCGTCCAATATTCAAAAGATACCGGCAGAGCTCGTTTCTCGTTTTATGAAGATGTCAAAGATAAATACAGAGATATTCAGGAAGAACCTATTAAACTTTATCCCGAAGAATTAACCCCGATTATCGAAAAAGATTTGTGGGAACGCCTTTTTGTGGAAGAGATACCAGAGTATCAAAGGAAGTATTTTAGTTTTTACGATAAATTTTCTGAAAAAAAGCCGTTAACCGATATTCAGGAGGGAATGTTTTTGAAAAACCTATCCGGAGGATTATCCAGTGCTAAACGAGAGTGGACTAATAGATTGGGTGAAATAAGGAAAAGGAAAGGTGTTTATTTGGCAAACGGTTACGGCGGGCAGAATTTGTCAAGGGTATGCAAAGGTAATTTTGATTTAATGATCATTATCAATGACAATCCTTTTGTGTCGGAAGTTTTTATGCCGATTCGAAATGCCTTAATTTCAATGGCGGAAACTCGGGCCGAATATCTTGCTTTAATTTCCGGTGTGGAATTTAGCCCTATGGAGTTAGATAAATTAAAAGACGAGACATTGGCAAATATACGTGTTGCGCTCAATGAAAAGATTAAGAGTACAAACTCAGAAATAAGAGCTGAGAACAAAAACGACGTATGGAACCGCGTAAAAGCGCAATTGCCGAAAAAAATACACACTTTGGGAGAACAATTGTGGAAAGAATACGCGAAAGGTTCTTTTAGTATGAATTTTATGCTTGACGGAATGGAAGAGGGGGACAGTTGGCTTGCCGGTGAAGATAATTTTAATGGGATCAAAACGATGATTGATGAAGGAAGGATACTGGGTATAACCGGTGATTGGGGATCTCGAGATTTAGGGGAGAAACTAAGTAAAGAACTGTTAAGCCTTGAATTAAAAGTATCAGTTTTGGATGTGGAAAAGATATGGTGGAAAATACAAAAAATTGGTGAAAGTGAAAAATTAAGCCCATCCGCGATACCTGTAACGAATGAGTTGTATTTAATCGTTGGCCGTAGAGATAATAGCAAAACAATGATCTCAAGTCTTTCCGAAAAAGATTTTTATAGTGAAGCTCTCGGAATATTGCCCGGGGGGATTGCTGAGGAAGAGGATCTTTTTGTAACCACAGAATCAAGCCAAAAGGCTCTTACTCAAGAACTTATCAACGAAATGGGAAATGTTCGGCAAATTGAAGAAAGCGATGTCTTGGCTGTTGTGGTTATTGACGATGAAGAAAGGCTAAAAGATATTGAAGGAATAGGAAATGATGTGGATATGACGGGTTTAGGTCTTATGGCAGAGAGAATGGTGTCACTTAAACGTAATTCACATATCGTGTACGTAAAAACACTTAACAAAGCCGCGGCTAAAATGGCTGAGAAAGGCAGAAGTTGGGATAATACGTTCTTTTTTGTTGAAGACAGAATAGAGGATAAAGTGCCAAATGAATATGCTGAATTAAAGAAACAGGCTTTTGTGGTTCCCCTTAAGATCCCTGAGAAAAGTTTGTGTAGTGTAACTCCGTTTGGTTTTTTGATGTTCAGCCTTAAATTTAATGATTTTTTAACTCGGATACAATTAGATTCAGAAGATCTTGATATGGAATCTCTTGCGAGAATAGTTCTCCTTAATACTGGTAGACAGGTAACGCGAGAAAACATAAGAGAAATTATTAGCAGTATGTTGGAGCCGATTGCCGAAAATTTTTCAAGATTCAAAAATCCGCAAGAGCTTCTTAAAAAATATTCCGGTTATTTTATTTGGAACCTGCCTAAAATTTTACCTGCCAATTGGTCGGAAATCGATAGTTATTTCAGCGCGTTGAAAAGAGTTTACTCGGCGGTTTAAAAAACGAAAATCCCCCCAGCCCCCTTTTTCAAAGGGGGAGAGTTTGTCTAATTCCACTTTTACAAAGGAGGAGTGTTTGTATGATTCCTTTTTTTAAAAGAGGGAAACCACCACCAACCTCGTAGGTTCACAAGCGGGACATGCAATGTGCCCCTACAAACAACCTACGAGGATGGTGGCGTAAAATCCCCCTAATTTCCTTTTTCAATTGATATTCAGAAACGCATGAACTGTAGGAGGTGTATCGCGAAGACGCAGGTGCCTATGGTTAGGCGGGTGCCTCGTAAGAGTTGGGTCGGCAAAGATGGATTTTTTGTGGAAAATATTCTGAAGGTGCCCTCGGTCATTAAAAAGATACCCGCCGCGAAAGCGGTCCAGTCTATCAGGCTTTGAGTTAGAGGAGAGGCCAGCGTTTTGCAATCTATTCCCCATATGTACTCAATAAGATGTACCGCAAAAATCGAAAAGCCTATTAATATTCGGATGCTTCTAAAAAATTGTTCGGGGAAAAAAGCCTCCGGAAAATTCCGCATTTTAAAGATCGCTTCAACAATTAAAAATATCCCCACAATAAATGAGAACCAATCGATAGTGGAATTCGCGAAAGACGTATCAAACATCCGGCAGATTACGGAAAAGGCGGTTGTTATTACCGCGGCGATGGTTATAATAGGAAGTATCTTTTTCATTGGAAAAAGCGTATCATAGGACAGAAGAAAGGTCAAGTTTGTCAGTTAGCTGGTTAGCCGGTTAATTCGTTGGTTCGTTGATGGTTGAAAATTTAACGATTAACGAACCAACGATTAACAATCAACGAGCCAACTATCCAGTTAGCCGGTTTGCTGGTTAGTTCGTTGGTTCGTTGATGGTTAAAAATTCAACGATCAACGAACCAACGATCAACGAGCCAACGATCAACGAATCAACGAGAAGAGGGAACTATGAAATACGGAAAAATCGGTAATTTTGATATGAATGTTTCGAGTGTGTGTCTCGGGTCGTGGGTTTTCGGGGGGGATGTTTGGGGGGAAGTTGACGACGAGGTGTCTCTTCGCGTGATGGAAGAGGCGGTTGAAAAAGGGGTTAATTTGATCGATACGGCTCCCGTATATGGGTACGGCCGGGCGGAAGAAGTTATCGGACGTTTTCTATCCGAGAAAAAAGACAAAGTGATGATTGCTACAAAGTGCGGGCTGGAGGGGAAAGGTACGGCGCTTAGGCCGAACTTGAGCGCGAAGTTTATACGAGAAGAGGTAGAAAACTCTCTCCGGCGCCTTAATGTTGAGGCGATAGATCTATATCAATGTCATTGGCCGGATCCGAATACTCCTTTACAGGAAACTTTCGCGCAGATGAAAAAACTTACTTGTGAAGGAAAAATCAAGCATATCGGGGTGTGCAATTTTGGTAAGGAGGCGCTTTCTTCCGCTTGTTCCATAGCGCCGATAATAAGCAATCAAGTGCAGTATTCACTTTTAGATAGAGAAATAGAGAAAGAGCTGATTCCTTTTTGTGAAGAAAAGAATATATCGATTCTTTCGTATGGAGTTTTGGGCGGCGGCGTTTTGTCGGGTAAATACAAGGCTCAGCCTACTTTTTCCAAAGGGGATGTGAAAAGTTTTTTTTATAAGTACTATAAAGGCTCGGGGTGGGATAAAGCCCAAAGAATAGTTGAAGTTCTTGAAGAAATTTCCGCCCGGCGAAAAGTTCCGGCAAGTCAAGCCGCGATCAACTGGGTTCTTAGCCGCCGCCAGGTGGCAAGTTGTATAGTTGGGTGCAGGACTCCGCAACAGCTTGAGCAAAATGCGGGCGCGGCGGATTGGGAATTAACCGCGGAAGAAATTGCGAAAATATAAAGCGTAGGGGGCGGCCCTCTGTGGCCGCTCATAAACTTGCGCGAGAGGTGGAACCTTGCCACCAACCTCGTAGGTTAGTGGTGTGAAGAGCCACCACTAACCTACGAGGTTGGTGGCAACCTGCGAGGTGGAATCGAAATCCCCCCTGTCCCGCATGGATACAGGGCAAGCCAGCCCCCTTTTTCTAAGGGGGAGAGTTGGTGGGACGAAGGGTGTTTTGCGATATACGACATACTATATACGATATGCGAAATTCCACCTACAAGGTGGAATTTTTAATAATCGAGGCATAATAACGGGCGGAATTTTTGATTGTGCGTTTTTGAGTTTTATAGTCTACGTGAACCAGTCCGAAGCGTTTTGTGTATCCTTCGGCCCATTCAAAATTGTCCAGAAGAGACCAATGCAGATATCCGATTACCGGGGAACCTTCTTCCATTGCTCGAAAAAGATAATCAAGATGTTGTTTAATGAAGGTTTGGCGCCGAGAATCATCAACGGTAGCCATGCCGTTCTCGGTGATCACTATGGGCAATTTATATCGGGAAAAACTTTTAACGAGTTCATAGATTCCTTTCGGATAAATTTCCCAGCCCATATCGGTTGTTTTTCCGGCATTCGGGTGATGCCCAAGAGAGCACACTTCTCCGAGAAAGTTTTTCATAAAGGGGTTTCCTTGTCTGATAAATTGGCGGAAATAATAGTTGAGGCCGATAAAATCAAGTGTTTTTTCCGCGTAAAGCGCTTCCGGCGCGAGGGGCGGTATTAGTATTCGTCCTTTTATTAAGGAAAAGATAGGACCGTGATTGTGCATCCATGTTCTGAGGAGAACGCTTAACCGGTCGGGTATGGAAAACGCGCGGCACGGATGAAACGCTGTTACGGCTTTCGCGATGCCTATCTTAGGAGGTTTTATTCCCGAATTTTTATCCGCGAATTCACGCATCAGGTGATAACTTTTAGCGTGGCTCTTCAGCAGATGTTTCAGTACGAGCAGAGCCTCATTAAAACTTTTCCGGCCGGGCGGCCACTGGCCGTAGTAATAGGAGAGAAACGCCAAAATATTCGGTTCGTTGATCGTGATCCAATATTGCACTCTCCCGCCCAGTTCTGTTATGGCTTTTCGCGCGAAACGCGCGAAAATATTAACGGATTCTTCGTTAAGCCATGCTCCTTTTTTTTTGAACCACAGCGGAATCGTAAAATGGTTTAATGTTACTATTGGAGTGATACGCAGTTTGTTGAGTTCGTCTAAAACTGTTTTGTAATGATCCCATTCTGATTTGTCCCAGACGTTTTCTTCTTTTTCAAGTCGGCTCCATTCCAAGCTCAATCGATGAGCGTTATGTCCCAGTTCTTTTGCCAGAAGAAAATCTTCTTTAAATTTGCGGTAGTGGTCGCACGCGGCTCCGGAACTTTGAGTTTTTCCTTCCATTTCCCATTCCCACCAATCGTTACTATAGTTATTACCTTCTACTTGGTGTCCCGAAGTGGCCGCGCCCCATAAAAAATCATCAGGCAATTTTATCCGCATAAGAATAAGTATAGCAGAAAATGACAAGCTTGTCCCTGCAAGTTTTAATCGGGGATGACAAAATAGGTTACGGGCACATTGCAATGTGCCCGTAACCTACTCTATTGGAATTCAGAATGAGTATGCCTAAATATGAAAAATTGTTTGACAAAAAATCAAAATGAAATACAATAAAAAGGCGGGTGAGGGTAGGGAATATTCACCCGCCTTAAGGCGTAAGACCTGGATGGATCTAACGCTTTATATTGACACTTTATTGTATCAAATTTGGGGCGCCTGTCAAGCGGATAATTTTTATAAGGCACGCTTTTATTGGGTTGTAGGGCGAATAACAAAAATACTCGGGGGAGGGAAATGTAGAGCGTTTTTATCTTTCATGTGTTTTTAAAAACAGCAATAAATATCAAAGGGGGAAGAAGTGAAAATGATACGGGATCGGTTCGGAGGAAGGTTCAATTTAACGCGAAAGGCGCGTGTTCATGCCGCAAGCGGAATTACGGCGGTTTTTATATTGAACGTTTGTTTTTTCGCGGCGGCCGTTTCTTCCGCGATCGAATGGAATGGGTGGAGCGAAGTGTCTCCGGCGATAAGCGGCAACATAACGTGCGCCAAAAATGTTCAAGGATTGACTGAATTCTATCTCGGTACCGAAGAAGGGCTTTATCGGACGGAAAACGCGGGAGGCAGTTGGGAAAAACAAGTTCTTCCCGCCGGAAATTTTGAAATAAAGGACATGTTTATTACCGATGATGCTGTAATTATTGCTGCCGAGAACGGTATTTTTCTTAAGGAAAATAATTCTGCTTGGAAATGTTTGTTTGGGATCAAAAATATCTCCGGAATAACTGTCGAAGAAGAAAAAGGTGACCGGAACGTGCTTGCGTGGCGGGGGAGAAAACTTTTTAGAATAAAAGAGTCGGCTTGGAAAAGTATCGGACCCGAATTTCTCCGGCACGATATCGCGGATGTTTTTTATCGGGACGGTGTCATCTTCGCGGCGGCGGGAAGAGATCTTTTCGTTTGTTTCGCGGAAAATAAAACCTGGGAAAAATTCAGTCTGCCGGGAGCAAACAGTTCCGAAGAGGAGGAAGTGTATGAAGACGATATAAACGAGAGTGACGAATTTTTAGAAGAAAACCAAGACTCGCGGGCGATCAGACATCTTTGTCTATTTGAAAACGGTATGATATTGGCCGTGACTGATGAAGGCATATATACTTTTGACGAACGGAATGAGGTATTGAAATGTTACGCGCGGGACACTTTATTGCCGGGGAATATTCGGCATGTCCTATATACCGGAAAACATTTTTTCGCGTCAGACGATAACGCGGTCTATCGGTATATCGAAAAAACAAGATCCTGGGATGTGTTTTTCAGAAAGATTCCTCCCGGAAAAATTTCTGTCTTACAAGCCGGGCTTGACGAGAAAGGCCGTGCGATACTTTGGGTTGCCGGAGGCAGAGATCTTCATAAAATGAATCTGGAGTCATTTTATGAGCAGGAGGAAAACTTCACCTCGAAAAAATTTTGTATTTTTCCGGAAGAAATGATCCCTTCTATGAGAAGTGTCCATAAAATGGCGATAGATTACGCGGAAGTGAGTCCCGAGAAAATAAGAGCTTGGAGACAAAGAGCAAAATGGAAAGCTATTCTGCCGAAATTGTCAGCAGGATTTTCTGAATCTATCGATGAAAATGTTGAAATATATAAAAGCGCTTCAACTGCGTACGTCGTGACCGGTCCGGAAGAAAAGGGAGCAAATTGGGATATGGATTTAAGCTGGGATTTTTCAGAGCTGATTTGGAACAGTTCAGAGACAAGTATAGACGTAAGAAGTAAGCTCATGGTTCAGCTTAGGGTAGAAATACTTGAAGATATAACACGGTTATATTTTGAAAGGAAAAGGATCGTTTCGGAAGTTTTGAATATGCGGGAAAGTTCCGAGGGAGAAGACGCCGCGAGTTTGAAGGTGATAGCGGAAAAAATGATGAGAGTTGAAGAACTTACCGCGCGTATTGATGCGCTAACGGGAGGAAAGTTTTCAGAGGCCATTGAGAGGAATGAATAGCAGGGTTCAAGCTACAGGTTTCAGGTTTCAGGTTTCAGGATCCCGCCGAAGGCGGGCCCGCCTCCGGCGGGAAAACCTGCAACCTGTACCCTGTAACCTGAAGCTTGAATCTTGTAACTTGAAGCTTTTAATTCCTTGACAAAAACTGTATTACTGTTAAAATTACTTCGTAAAACCTGAATAGGAGGCATTTATGAAACTTAACGGTAAGGTTTCTATGATTACCGGAGCGGCGCAGGGAATAGGCAAAGAAATAGCCTTATTTTTTGCTTCTCAAGGGTCGGATATAGCGATTTGTGACGTTAATGAAGAAGTTTTGGCTCAGACAAAGCACGAGATCGAAAGTCAAACGAAGAGAAAGGTAATAATTCAAAAAGTTGATGTAACCTCGCCGGAAGAAGTTGAAAATTTCGTTAAGAAAATTCTTGACAATTTTGACAAGTTGGATATACTTGTCAACAATGCCGGTATTACAAGAGACAATCTTCTCCTTAGAATGTCGGAAAAGGATTGGGATTCGGTTCTGGACGTAAACCTTAAGGGTGCCTTTAACTGCATAAAGGCGGTAAGCCGTTCGATGATGAAAAAACGAAGCGGCAAGATCGTTAATATGGCTTCGATAATAGGCATTATGGGTAACGCCGGGCAGGCAAATTATTCCGCGAGTAAGGGCGGGCTTATCGCGCTTACAAAAACCGTTGCTAAAGAATTTGGGTCTCGCGGAATAAATGTTAATGCCATCGCGCCGGGTTTTATTAAGACAGCTATGACGGATAAACTCTCGGAGGAAGCGCGCGGGAGGCTTTTAGGGTTCATTCCGCTCGGCAGGATGGGACAGGCGGAAGATGTGGCTAAACTGGCTCTTTTTTTGGCATGTGAAGATTCAGGATATATTACCGGTCAAGTTGTACAGGTGGATGGCGGAATGGTGATGTGAAGAATAAGAAAACTTGTGATACGTGTTTCGCGTAAAAACACATTAGGCGAATTCGCGAAAAAAGGAGGAAAAATGTCTGAGATATCGGAAAAAGTCAAATCGATCGTGGCCGAACAGCTGGGTGTTAAAATTGAAGAAGTAAAAGAAGATGCCAAGTTTATTGATGATCTTGGAGCTGATTCTTTGGATACAGTTGAACTTGTTATGGCTCTTGAAGAAGAATTCGGTGCGGAAATTCCGGATGAAGATGCTGAAAAATTAACAACGGTCGGAGAAGCGATCACCTACATTTCAGAAAAAGGTTCATCGAAATAGAGGAAATAGAGAAAACTATAATAAAAATAACAACCAGTACGGGACAATGAGAAAAATTCAGACCTTGAGTTAGAGACAACGAATAATAGATTTTTCAATTAAAAGTTCCGGGAATAGAGTTTAAGAAATGGCTGAAGCGCGAAGAGTAGTTCTTACGGGAGTAGGTGCCGTTACTCCCGTGGGGAACAATGTCAAAGACTTTTGGGAAGCTGTTATAAACGGCAAATCCGGAGTGGCTCGTCTTACCGCTTTTGATCCCGCACCTTTCAATTCATGGGTTGCCGCTGAAGTGAAGAATTTCAACGCGACCCTCTATATGACTTCAAAACAAGAAAAACGACTTGATCCGTTCGTGAAATATGCCATTGCGGCGGCAAAGATGGCAATTGAAGACTGCGGGCTTCAAAGAGAAAAAATAAACCTTGAAAGGGCCGGAGTTTATATTGGTTCAGGTATAGGCGGCCTTCATACCGTTGAAGTGGAACATAAGAAATATTTGGAGTCTGAAGATGAGGAGAAAGCCGCTTCAAGGATCTCTCCGTTTCTGATTCCGATGTTAATTGTGAATATGGCTTCGGGGTTAGTTTCCGTTGAGCTTGGGTTTCAGGGACCAAATTCGGCGGCGGTTACCGCTTGTGCTACTGCCAGCCATTCCATCGGAGATGCCTTTAAGATTATACAGCGAAACGACGCGGATATCATGGTTGCCGGCGGGTCTGAAGCCGCGATCACAAAAATGGGTTTTGGCGGGTTTTGCGCGTTAAAAGCGCTTTCAAAACGTAAAACCGAGTTTGAAAAGGCTTCAAGGCCTTTTGATCGGGAACGGGACGGGTTTGTGATGGGAGAGGGCGCCGCGGTTGTTGTAATAGAAGAATTGGAATACGCGAAAAAACGCGGGGCTCACATATATTGCGAGTTAGTCGGGTATGGTATGAGCGGAGACGCTTATCATATGACGGCTCCGGATCCAAAGGGTTCAGGCGCTGTCAGATGTATGAACATAGCGCTTGAAGATGCCGGAGTAAACCTTGAAGATGTTGACTATGTAAATGCGCATGGTACGTCAACATACTTAAACGATAAAATGGAATCAGGTGCTATTAAGGCGGTTTTTGGTAAACATGCTTATAAACTTGCGGTTAGTTCTACCAAAGGCGTTACCGGGCACATGCTTGGAGCGACCGGCGCGGCTGAACTTATTGCCTGTGCTAAAGCCATTGAAAATAAAATTATACCTCCGACTATCAACTATGAATATCCTGATCCCGATTGCGATTTAGATTATGTTCCCAACAAAGCAAGGGAAGCTGAAGTAAACGTGGCTATAAGTAATTCTCTCGGGTTTGGCGGGCATAACGTAACCCTGGTAGTTAAAAAATTTAAAGATTAGAAGTTTGACGCGGCGTATAGGGAAAGATTATTCGCGAATGGTGGATAGTAAGAAAACGTGAAAGCTTAAATTGATCCATTAGGCTGAAATCCCATCCGTTTCGTCTGTCGTATTGAATTTTTTGTTTTTCCGCGGGACTGTTTAATAGACGTTTAGTGCTAGCACTCTGCAAGGATTTCATCTCTACGGGGATCGGTATTATTCCGGAATTATACTTTTAATCGCGTAAAACAAGGAGCAAGAAGTATGGATTATCTTTTAACCGAAGAACAACAGATGATAAAAGATCTATGTCGGCAAATAGCGGAAGAAAAAATCAAACCCGTGGCCGCTGAGTATGACGAAAAAGCCGAATTTCCGTGGGATTTAGTGAAAATATTTGCTGAATCCGATATTTGCGGAGTATATATTCCCGAAGAGTACGGCGGAATGGGCGGCGGCGTGTTTGAAATGGCAATAGCCGCGGAAGAACTTTCTTGGGGATGCGGAGGTATTGCCTTGGCGTTCGCGGCGACCGGGTTAGGCACATATCCTATTCTTCTTTACGGCAACCAGGAACAAAAGGCGAAATATCTTCCGGATATAGCTTCGGGCAAAAAACTCGCGGCTTTCGCTATCACAGAATCCGAAGCCGGTTCAGACGCCGGAGGCATAAAGACCGTGGCCCGGAAGGACGGCGACAGTTATATTCTTAACGGTACTAAACAATGGATAACAAACGGAGGCGAAGCCGAGATATATACAGTGATAGCTATGACAGATAAAACAAAGGGACCTCGCGGCGCGAGCGCTTTCATAGTTGACAAGAATACTCCGGGAGTAAGCTTCGGGAAAAAAGAAAATAAATTGGGGATCAGGGCTTCCGCGACAAGAGAAGTTATTTTTACGGATTGCCGTGTGCCTAAAGAAAATCTTCTCGGCAGGGAAGGACTCGGATTTATTGTCGCGATGAAAACATTCGACCATTCCCGTCCGGGTGTAGCCGCGCAGGCTTTAGGTATCGCGCAAAGAGCGTTGGACGAGGCAGTTCAATATTCTCACGAAAGAAAACAGTTCGGGGCCTCGATATCTTCTTTTCAGGGCATTCAGTTCATGCTTGCGGATATGGCTATCGCGGTGGAAGCATCCCGCGCGCTGATATATTCCGCCGCGCGCATGATAGATTCAGGCGCGAAAAATGTGGCAAAGATATCCGCTATTTGTAAAACATTCGCGTCTGATACCGCGATGAAAGTTACGACCGACGCGGTACAGATTTTCGGCGGCTACGGATATATGAAAGAATATCCGGTTGAAAAGTTAATGAGGGACGCGAAAATAACACAAATTTATGAGGGAACAAATCAAATACAAAGAAGCGTTATCGCTTCCGCTCTTATCAAGGAAGGCCTCGCGAAAAAATAAATGGTGAAGAGTGTTTGGTAAATAATGAATGGTCTTTGGAAATATCGTAGGGGCGGACCCATGTGTCCGCCCGTAAGAACAGTGAAAGGTGAATCTTCCGCCATCAACCTCGTAGGATGGTAGTAAAGAGCACTACCAACCTACGAGGATGTTGGCGGCGTGAATAGTGTTTGGTGAATGGGTGTTGGAGGTTCGTAGGGGCGGACCCATGTGTCCGCCCTTGAATTGCGAAACGAATTGTGGGGATAGGCTCGACCGTCCCTGTCCGAATAAAATAAAAAACATCGATTCGAAAATCTCACGGAAAAAATATTTATGAAAATTATCGTGCTTATAAAACAAGTTCCCGATACGACGGATGTAAAGATTGATCCGGAAACAAACACTCTTAAAAGAGAAGGGGTAGAATCCATTATTAACCCTTTTGATATGTACGCGATAGAAGAAGCGCTTCGCGTTAAAGAGAACTTAGGCTCCGCGGCGGAAGTGATAGTCCTCAGCATGGGCCCTCCTCAGGCGAAGGAAGCTTTAAAAGAAGCGATATCTATGGGATGTGACCGGGCTATTTTGGTAAGTGACAGAAAATTTGCCGGCAGTGATACTTGGGCGACAAGTTATACGCTTTCTCAGGCTATAAAAAAAATAGGGGATTTTAAACTTATTTTATGCGGGAAACAAGCGTCCGACGGAGATACCGCGCAGGTAGGGCCCGGAGTTTCCACTCATCTCAATGTTCCGCAAGTTACTTATGTGAAAAAAATCGAAAAAATTTCTGCCGATGAAGCGCGAGTCGAGCGTATGACCGAAGAAGGGTATGATATTGTTGAAACTCCGCTTCCGGCGCTTTTGACGGTAGTCAAGGAAATCAATGAGCCGCGTTTACCTTCTTTAAAAGGCAAAATGCGGGCGAAAAAAGCTGAAATTCCTATTTGGACGGCGGAGGATCTTTGTTGTCAGGAAGATAAGATCGGTCTTGACGGGTCTCCGACAAGGGTATTAAAAATTTTCACGCCTTCTCAAAGAAAAGGCGGCGAAATTCTTGAGGGAGAAGCTCCCGAAAAAGCAAAAAAACTGGCAATTCTTATTAAAGAGGTTATTATCGGTTAAGGCTAAAGACATGCCTAAACACTGCCGTTTTATGTTTTGAATTGCGTTTTCAGTATGTGGCATATAGATATATCGTCACTGGTTTTAGGAGAAGTTTATGCCGGAGAAAAACTGGATAAAAGTATTGAGTGAAAAATGCGCGGGGTGCACCCTTTGCGTGAAAGCGTGTCCTTTCGGCGCGATCGCGATGAAAGATAAAAAGGCGGTTATAGATCTTTCAAAGTGCAACTTGTGCGGGGCCTGCCGGGAGGTATGTAAATTTGAAGCGATAATAATCGAAAAAAAAGAAGCGGTCAGATCAACGGATTTTTCTTTATATGAAGACGTGTGGGTGTTTTGCGAGCAGAAAAAAAGTAAAGTGCAATCTATATCTTTCGAACTTTTGGGTAAAGGGCGTGAACTCGCGGATAAACTTGGAGTGAATCTGTGTGCGGTTCTTCTTGGAGACAATATCGAAGATAAATGCCGTGAACTCGCGGAAGCGGGAGCGGATAAGATTTATCTTGTGGATTCGCCCAAACTTAAAGCATATCAAGATGATCCTTATACCAAAGTTCTAACGGAATTGATATCGAAATATAAACCTGAGATCGTTCTTTGCGGCGCGACGACTATCGGCCGAAGTCTTATCTCTCGAGTCGCGGTGCGGCTTCGGGCGGGACTTACCGCTGATTGTACGGGGCTTGATATCGATTCTAAAGAGAAACTTCTCTTACAGACCAGACCCGCTTTCGGCGGAAACATAATGGCTACCATCATTACGCCGAATACGCGTCCTCAGATGGCGACCGTTAGACATAAAGTTATGAAAGAAGCGGAACCGGTTCGCGGGAAGAAAGCTGAGATCATAAAAGAAGAATTTTCGGATGATATTTATTTTTCCCGGACCCGGCTCATAGATATCGTGGAAGAGATCGAAGAAACCATTAATCTGGCGGAAGCGGATATCATAGTTTCCGGGGGCAGGGGATTAGGAGCGAAAGAAAATTTTAATATCATAAAAGAGCTTGCTTTGGTTTTGAAAGGCGCTGTCGGCGCGTCTCGTTCAGCGGTTGACGCTGATTGGATCCCTTATTCACATCAGGTCGGACAGACCGGAAAAACAGTTTGCCCGAAAGTTTATATTGCCTGCGGTATCAGCGGGCAAATACAGCATCTTATCGGGATGAAGTCCTCAGACGTAATTATCGCGATAAACAAAGATCCCGACGCTCCGATTTTTAGCGTTGCCACATACGGGATAGTAGATGATCTTTTTAAGATAGTGCCTCTCCTTACAAATGAATTCAAAAAAATTCTCAAATAATATTCCATTTCAATTTTATAGATACCAGAGAAAGATAATTGTGTAGAGATTCCGGGCGCCCCTACGAACATTTTTCCGCGCATACACACAAATTCTGTAGGGGCGCTTCGTGAGGCGCCCTTTTTTGGTGCAATTGATTAGTGTAATTGGTGTACGAGTGGTGTTTTTGTGTAAAGTTGCTTGACAAGGTGTAGATACTTGTATATACTTTACAAAGTATCGCAAAGGTGTATAAACTTGTATAAAGCTTTGGGGGAGAGACCTTATTGTTTTACGCGGTAGGTGAGATGGTGAAGCCTGGGGTTTACTGTTTGCCAAGAGGATGATATGATACAAAGAGAATTGAAACAAAAATATACGGTTCAACAGGTTGCGGATGTTTTAGGTGTTTATCGCGGCACTGTTATAAATTATGAGAAAAGAAATATATTTCCGGAGCCGCGCAGAAATCCTATAAACGGATATAGGGAATATAGGGAAGAAGATATCGCGATTTTAGAAAACATACTTAACGGTGGATAGCGTAGGGGCGGATGCGCGCGCCCGTGAACTTAAAGAGGGAGATAAACGAATGCATTTTAAAGGAATAGAAATAATCGGGTTTAAATCTTTTCTGAACAAAACAAAATTAAAATTTGAACCGGGTGTTACCGCGGTAGTCGGTCCGAACGGGTGCGGGAAAAGTAATGTCGTAGATGCCATAAAATGGGTTTTAGGGGAACAGTCCGTAAAATCCATGCGCGCGGGGGCGATGCAGGACGTTATTTTTAACGGTACCGAAAATTGCCAGAGCGTAAATGTCGCGGAAGTTTCTTTAATGCTGTCAAATACGGACAGAGCTCTTCCTGTTGATTATGACGAAGTTACTATTACCAGAAGACTTTATAGGTCCGGTGAAAGTGAATATCTGCTTAATAAAACTCCGGTAAGGCTTACGGATATTAGGAATTTAATAATGGGCACCGGTATCGGAACCAGTTCCTATTCGATCGTTGAACAGGGAAGAATGGATATGATCTTGAGTTCTAAGCCTGAAGAACGTAGATATATTTTTGAAGAAGCCAGCGGAATAACACGATATAAATCAAAAAAACGGGAAGCATTGCTTAAACTTGAACGGACTCAGGAAAATCTGGTACGGATCAATGACATAACGCGTGAAGTCGAAAGGCAAATAAACTCTATTGAACGAAAGGCGCGTAAAGCCGAAAGATACAAAGCGCGTTATGATGAACTTAAAGAATACGATCTGAAATTAGCGGCAAAAACGTTTAAAGAGCAAAGCCAAAGCGATGTTTATTTAGCGGGTGAAACTGAGGAGCTTGTAAAGCAAATAGAGAAAATACACGCTGAGGTTGAAAAATTATCTTTTGGGCTTACTTCCCGCAGGGAAAACTATAATAGTCTCATAGATGAGCTTCAATCTCTCCAGAAGGAACAAGCTCAATTTGAGGGGGCAATAGATAAGAATACGCGCGTTATTGAGGTTAATATTGAAAGAGTCGGAGAACTTGAGAAGAATGCTCAGCGTTTAGATTGGGAAATGAAAGATCTTTCCGAAAGGAAAGAGGAATTAAAAACCAGGCTTAACATTTTAGAAACTAAATTTTCAGAAATAAGTACCGCTCGGCAGGAGAAAAACGCGGAATTTACGTCTATCTCCAATGAATCGGAAAATGTAACCAAGAGTCTCGAAAAATACAGGCATGAGCTTAAGTTCAGCCGCGAAAAAACCGTTGATATGATCTCGGAAGAAACTAAAGCAAAAAACAGCTTGATTAAAATAAACGCGGATATTCAAAACACGGAACTTCGAAACCGCCGTTTAAGCTCTGAAAAAATAAAAGTCACATCCGAAAAAGAAAAAATATCTGAGATTTTGAATGAAACATTGCGGGATAAAGAAAGAGCCCTGAAGGATCTGGAAGACAAAAAACAGCAATTTGACGCGCTTAGCAAAGAATATATCTCGCGTCGTGAAAGTCTGGATGCTTTAAATGATAACAAATCTGACAAAGAAAGACGGCTAAATGAAATAAGTCTGAAACGCCGGTTTCTTGAAAAACTGCTCGCCGAAAGAGAAGGTATCGGATCAAGCGTAAAGAATATTATGAAGCAGGTTGAAGCCGGTGTTCCGCGGTTTAAAGGGGTACACGGTATTCTCTCGGAACTTGTTAATCTGAATGAAGACTATGAAGAATCAATGAAATTCGTGCTGGCGGAAGCGTCTCAGGCTTTGGTTGTTGATACCCGTGAAACAGCCGGCGTGATCGTGGAATACTTAAATCAGAATCGAATGGAGGCTTTAAGTTTTATCATTTTAGATGAACTTAAGGCTGTTTCCGGAGATAACGAAAGAAGCGCGAAACTTAAAAATATATCATGTGTTCTTGACGCGCGCGAGCCTTACGCGTCGGCATTAAAAGTTTTACTTCGCGATGTTTCTGTTTTCTTCCAGGAAGGTTCCGGATCGCTTGAGATCGAAGCCGAAGGGACCGTTATCGGTAAAAACGGTGAGGTTAGGAAAAAAGGGTTAAGGCGAAGCAGAAATTATTCCGGGAAAGAAAATATTCCGCTATTTGGACGAAGCGGGAAAATTGATAAAATAAAAGAGGAAGAGGTTCTCAAACAGGCAGAGATAGAAAAAATAGAGGGAACCGTCACGGAAATAAAGGAATGGTTCCAAAATTCTTCCCACAAAAAAGAAAGATTGGAGTTGGAGCTTAACCAAAAACAAATGGATTTTATGGGGATCTCCACTAAAAGGACCGCTCTTCAGGAAAAATTTAATTCATTTGAGGGAGAGCTTCTTCTCTTGAATTCTGAAATCGAAGAAGAAAACAATGCCGCGGAACAATTAAAAAGTGAAAAAGAGGAACTGACCCGTGTGCTTGAAGAATTAAAGATAAAAAATGTCGAGATCCAAAGCCTTATCAGTAACATGCAGGATTCCATTCACCAAAGCACGCAAAAAAGAGAAGAACTGTTTTTCAAGATAGCCGATGTTAAATCAGAACTGTCGGTTTTTATAAAGGAAGAGGAGAACTTGAAAGAAAATTTAGAGAGAGATCACGCGGCGTTTAAACATATGAATGAAGAGCTTGAAGACAAAAAAAATCGGAGAGTTGAAGCGGATGAAAAAATACGCTATCTAAGCGGCGAAATAGAAACCTTAAAAAACAGTATTGCCGAGAATAAAGTTTTGATAGAATCGAAATCGGGGGAGGTCGCTCAAAAAGAAGAAGTCAAAAGCAGTTTCGCGGAAGACATAAGTTTGGAAGAAAAGAAACTTAAAACCAGCGAAGAAGAGCGGGAAAGATTAAGGGATAGAGCTCGGGATATTGATATTCGTAAAAAAGAACTCGAATATAAACTTAAGGGTTTGGCCGAAAAAATATTTGATACGTATAAAACGGATATTTCGCGGCTTGAAATGAATATTGATGAAGATACGAATTGGGAAGACATTAAAACGCGCTCTAAGGAACTGAAAGAACAATTAGAGAAAATGGGCGAAGTAAACTTAGACGCGGCGCGGGAACACAGCGAGCTTGTGGAAAGATATCAGTTTCTATCCAAACAGAGAGAAGATCTTGTATCCGGAAGGGAATCGATACTGCAGGCTATTTCAAAAATTAATAGAACCACTCGAAAACTCTTTTTAGAAACGTTTGAAATGATAAAAAAGGAATTTAACAATTATTTTCGTATGCTTTTTGCCGGAGGGAAAGCGGAACTTGTTTTGGAAGACGAGTCTGATATCTTGGAGTGCGGGATTAACATAATCGTGAGGCCTCCCGGCAAAAAATTGCACAATATTATGCAGCTTTCGGGCGGGGAGAAGGCGATGACGGCTATCGCGCTTATTTTTGCCATATTTAAAGTTAACCCGAGCCCGTTTTGTATTTTGGACGAAATAGACGCGCCGCTTGATGAATCAAATATAGTGCGTTTTTGCAGTGTGCTTCAAGAGTTCATCAAATTGTCTCAATTTGTGATCGTAACGCACAACAGGATGACCATACAGCTGGCTGATGTTCTTTATGGTATAACCATGCAGGAAAAAGGTATTTCTAAAGTTGTCTCGGTAAAGTTTGCCGAAGAGAGAGAAGTCTCTGACACCGAAACCATCCCGGCAGGTGTATAACCGTACTTTAAAAGAGATACCCCCCCCCCCCCATCCAAATCCAAATTTTCTCCCCAACCTTCCCAAAAAAAATCACAAAACTTACCCCAAAACACCAACCTCGTAGGTTACTACCAACCTACGAGGTTGGTAGTAGGTTTTTCCACTTGGGGGTGGAAATTGTGGCGGAGGTGTCTTTTTTGCTCCACTTTTACTTGGTTTTTTGGTGGCAAAGTGGGATTGTTTTGATCCTAAAACACCAACCTCGTAGGTTACTACCAACCTACGAGGTTGGCGTTTTGGTTAGGTTGTAAAAAGTTGCTTGCGGGGGGGAGGCTTGTGGGGCTATAATGTGGAACTTATGTTTAATATTAGACTTAACGGTAAAATCAGGGTTATCTCATTTGTTTTGAGCCTTAGTATATTTTGGCAGACGTCTGGATGGGCGGAAGGCGGGGTTTTTGTCAGAAGTACTTTGCAGGGGAGGACTTTGTTTACAAGTTCCGACAAAGTGGATTCGTCTACTTCTCTTGTACTCAGGTATGTGAAGGAGTGTCTTATCGGCATAGAAGATGAGCCTCGCAATCGTAATACCGCACGACTAAAACTTGTCATAAGGAACAAATTACGCCGGTTAGCCGATACTTTGAAAATTCCGCCTGATGTAAAGAAAATAATTCCGGATATTCTGAAAACGCGCGCGGGGCTTGGCACGTTTGAGTTTGATCTGGGAAAATGCACATTTAGGTATTTTAATCATAATTTGAAGGATGTCGAGAACGAAAGAATCAAACCCGATAGCGAACGAGAGTTAGTTGAAGAAAAAAAAGGACAGTATCTTACCAAACAGATATTCATTCGCGATGACTATCGCGCTTCCGATGATTCCAAACATCCGCGTCGGTTCGGTCCCGCGCTTTTTGTTGATCCTGATACGGGAGAGCTTAGGGAGTTGAGTGATGAGTGTGATGCGTCAGGCGGGATAACGGAACATGAAGCGGTTAATGAAGCTTTTAAGGAATTGGTGTTTGATCGAGGACAAAAGCCGTTCGAAACAGGAAATCCTTTGTATGATTTTATGCAGGAAGGTTTTTCAAAAAAGATTGCGATGTATAAGGTTAACAGGGAAGAATTAAAAGAAAAACTTGCCGGAAAGGGATATCCGCGTCTCGCGAAAGGATTAATAACACACGCGGGAACATATCGTGACGAGGATACGGGTGAAACGAGGGCGTACAATATATTTATTCCGGACTCTGTTTACGATTTGTTCACGGAACTTGTGGAACGAAAAAACGAGATGAAAATAGCGGTTAATTTGCTTGAATTTTGGCGAGCTCATGAACTATGGCATTTAGATGACAGAGATTATCTGAATACTCTTGATGATGTTGAGTATAAAAATGAAGTGAATTACATAATCTATACTATTTTGGCTTTGAGCCGAGTGATGCAAGCGTTGAAGAAAAAAGAATTCGAACAGGCTCTTGAATACGTGGATGATATTATCGAAAAGGATGATACCTTTGCTTTGCAGTTTGAAATAAAAGGCAGGATATACGAGGCTTTGAAGAATCAGAAAGAAACGATCGTAAATTACATAATCGCGCTTTCAAAGATTAATAAAGAGAACTCGAAAACAATGTCTGAGCATCCATTAGAAATTAAAATTCTTAACGCGCTCGCTCGTGAAAACAACAAAACAAGGTTTTTTAAAAAGATTGAAAAACTTCGTCTTTTTTTGGAGCCTAATCACAATATTTTTATCGCTCTATCTGATTTTTTTGAAAGAAAGAAGGAAAAAAATATTGTAGATGGTGAATTTTGTAAAGTGGAACGAGTCGCGGCAAACGCTGTTTTATCTTTTGGTGTAATTCCCGTTATGTGCGGTTATTTAGACAGAGCTTTAAATGAAAAACCAAAAATAACTTCATTCGAAATTGAAGTTGTCGAGAAGTTACTTGATATGATTTCGGAAACTGAAATTTTGAATTCTCAAAAGTTGAATTGTCTCAAGGTGAACGATTTTACTTTAGCTCGGATATATCGCCTTGCCGGAAGAGTGTATGGTAAAACAGGTGACTATGCTAAAGCACTCAAATGGTACGAAAAACTTATCAGTCGAAGTGAAAATATTCCCATAGATTATTCAGAAAAAGCGCTTATTATAATGAAAAAAGAACCCGGCGCGATAGGAATTAAGAAAGCTGAGGAGCTTTTGGAAAAAGCTGAAGAAAAATTCGGAGTACCGGATAGTTTTGACGAAATAAAGGAAACTATTGAGAAAGAAAAATCGGCAATAGAAGCCGCGGGAAAAAGGGAAAAAGAATTAAAAGAAATTTATCATAACGCGATCGCATTATTTGAAAGTAGCAAATATCAAAGATGTATGGATCTATTGTCTGAGATCGCGCGGGAAACGGTCGAGATGGATTTTAATAAAGACTTGGTAGCATTAAAGAAAAAAGCGTATTCAATCATTAAGTTAAAACAAAGAGTTTCAGACTATTTTAAAGGAAAAAGTTATGAAGAAGCGGTTGAGGCGTGTCTGCAAATTTTAGAGAAAAATCCGTATGATCTTAAAATTATACGATTTTATGGAACACTTTTTGATATCTTGGAAAATGAAGAACGACAAAAAACCAGACTGACAAAATTGCGAATGTGCTTAACAAATGCTAAAGCTTTGAGAGAGAGTGCCGATAGACAAGTAAGCTCCGGACGCATAGAAAGAGCAAGACACAATTACGCGAAAGCTATAGGTGTTCTTTCTGAAGCGCCTAATTCGGATGAGATCCAAAGTTTTATTGAGGAAATAAAAGAAAAATTAGCAAAAATAAAAGATCTGCCGGATGTTGTGGAAAGACACCAGCCTAAGCCGAAAAAAACGGCAAAAAAGAAAAAAAATAGGATTCCAAGTTCGAATAGAGAAAACGAAGATGCAGTGGAGAAAAACGCTGCCGAAAATGGAGAAGTTGATGTTTTTAGAAACCGGAAACTTAAAATACGCCTTTCAGAACAAGCTGTTTGTATGTTGGAAAAAATAGAGAGAGGATATCGAAACACAATTTTAAAAGATATACATCAAGTTGCTGAGGGCAAAAAGAAGAACGTAAAAAAAATAGAGACTTCCAAAAAGTGTAAACGTATTAAAATGGGTGATTATCGTGTAGCGTATATGATTTATGAAGGTGAAACTATGTTGATTTGTGATGTGGAGTCAAGGTCGACGATAAGATATAATAAAGTGGGCAAACAATATGATGATCCAAGCACGCAGACACGCATTTTAGAAAAGTCAGTCACAATAGAAGAGTTTGAAGAAAAACTGTTTCCGAAAGAAAAAGAGGAGCCGCTTGTGAGTGCTGTAAAGGCGATTTACAGTAAATTTGGGAAATCAGACAGTATGAAAGGTAGAGGGAAATTGAGAAAATGCATAAGTTTATTGGCATTGCCTTCCGCGAGTGATTTAAGAGAAGATATTTATAGTACCATTTCAGAAGAAATCGGATCTGGCGCGGAAGTATTATCGGTTGGTGTTGGTACCGGGGCTGGTGAAGAATTATTTGTAAACGGAGGGTGTGATGTTACCGGGATTGATTTTGCCCCGGGACCCTTGCTCTTAGCGAAACGAAGGGGCATTAAGACTATTAATGTTGACGCGAATAAATCGGATTTTTGGAATGGTGCTGAAAATAAGGCAAAGTTTGATGCTGTTTTTTTATTCGAAAATATAGGCTATTTTAAATCGAACGAGATTTTTAAAAGAATAAAGCAAGTTTTAAAACCCGGAGGGAAAATATATATTTTGACGAGTCCCGGATCGGAGAAAAAAAATATTGGATATAGAGAATTTAATCGTGACGATGTCATAGACAAACTTAAATTGAACGGATTTGAAAATGTAGAGGAAAAGATGTTTTCACATTGGGCGGGAGTCGTTCGGTTAATTTCAGCGGAGCTTGTAGCGGAAAACGATAACAAAAAAATTGTGGAGAGATCTTTGAAAACGGTATGGAACGCGGAAGAATTCGAAGCAAATACGAAAGAAATAGCTTCTTGTCTTGTGCAGGGGATGATAGACGCGGCGGAATATGTTTCGGAGAAAAATGAAAAGGCGATTTTGTATATTGACGAAGTGCTTACGAAAACCGGCGAAAAGGAGCTTACGAAGGCAATGAAAGGGTTTCTCCGTGTTTTAATGCATGTTGAAGACAACAATAGTGAACTTTCTTTGTTTTTAAAAAATAAGTTGGAAATACGTATCGGCGGGAAAGAAGAGTTTATAAAGAAAAAGGGGAATGTTAAAGCGGAAAATATTATAGTTGTAACAAATAAGGCTAATTTTGAATCAGGGTATTTTGCGTCTATAAACGGAAGTGGAATAATAACCGCGATAGATGATACCGGTTTTTCGAAAGACGCTTATATTCCGTTATTGGGCGCGACGCTTTTCGCCCTTGGCAAGTATTTAAATTGGGATGAGAGTACGCTTAAAAAGTATTATAAAAAAATTCCGAACGCGATTTCAATTGAGGATCTTAGCGATGAAGAATGCGCGAATTTGTTTGGAAAAGACTCGAAAAGTGTGATCGTAAATTTGATTCCCGACGCGGTAGACTTTGATTCGCAGGAACATGTTGAAATGATTGAGCGCGTTAGGGATATTCTTAGTAAAGCGTGATGTCTTAAAAGTAGGGGCGGGCCTATGCGCGCGGGCGTATGAATCGTAAAAGGTGAATCGCCCGCCAATAACCTCGTAGGTTGGTAGTAAAGAGCACTACCAACCTACGAGGTTGTTGGCGGAGTGAATGGTGTTTGGTGTATGTTGAACGGTTTTTGGGAGTTCAATCTCTCGTAGGATGGTAGTAAAGAGCACTACCAACCTACGAGGTTGTTGGCGGAGTGAATGGTGTTGGAATTGTTCCCTACATAGGCGCCTTTCTTTCGAATTAATATTCCTGAATCCATTTTTCTGCGATATAATACTTTACATGAAATTAAAGAAAAAAATTTCTTCAAAAAAAGAATCTTTGGAAATTGAGATCGGCCGCGCGTTCAAAAAGAATAAAATAACGCTGGCTCTTGCCGAGTCGTGTACGGGGGGGCTGGTTTCAGACCGGGTTACTAATGTCTCCGGAGCTTCAGTTTATTTTTTAGGCAGTGTCGTTAGTTATTCGAATGCCGCGAAAGAGTCTCTTCTTAGTGTGCCGAAAGAGGTTATAAAAAAATACGGGGCGGTAAGCCGCCAAACTGTTTTGGCTATGGCAAAAGGCGCGAAATCCGTGTTCAGCTCGGATATAGCGGCGGCGGTTACGGGAATTGCCGGACCCGGCGGCGGGACAAAGGGAAAACCGGCGGGGCTTGCTTTTATCGCGGTAGTTTCAAAAAACCGCGCCCAAACGCGCAAAATAATCTGTAAAGGAAGCCGCGGATCCATCAAAACGCAATTTGCCGACCATGTACTCAAAATAATCCTGGAACACAATTTCATTTGAGGGGTCGGGGAGTTTCGCCCCCATTAATACCGTAGGGGCGTACCCGTGTGTGCGCCCTTATACCAAATACGCAGAGAAAAGGGCGGACACATGGGTCCGCCCCTACGAAGTACAGGTATGCCGAATTTCTTTGCAAAAAGGGGGTTCTGTAAGTATAATAATCAAAGTATAATGTACAGCCCGGGTCTTAAAAGAAATTTCGGGAACCGGAACATTTGTTAAACATGAGCAGACTTAAAGAGGAATAATATATTCCGCCGAATTTATCATTACATATCGCGGCTAACAGGAGGTTACGATGGCAGAGAAATCAGGGACTAAACTTTCGGCAAAAAGTGTTATGGCAAAAGAGGATACAGCTATTTCAGAAAAGAGAAAAGCATTGGAGCTCGCGTTAAATAAGATTGAAAAAGATTTCGGACGAGGCGCGATAATGACAATGGGCAAAGATTTTAAAGTTGAAGTTGACGCGATCTCTACCGGGGCGATTGGGCTTGATCTGGCTTTAGGCGTGAACGGAATTCCGAGAGGAAGAATTATTGAAATTTACGGTCCTGAATCAAGCGGAAAAACTACACTTACATTGAATATCATTGCCAACGCTCAGAAAACGGGCGGGGAAGCGGCTTTTATTGACGCGGAACACGCGTTTGACCCGCTTTACGCGCAAAAAATCGGAATAAATCTTGATAAGCTGTTAATTTCACAGCCTGACAATGGAGAGCAGGCTTTGGAAATAACGGAAACCCTTGTTCGCAGTAATGCTGTTGATGTTATCGTTATTGACTCGGTAGCGGCGCTGACACCGAAAAAAGAAATAGAAGGGGATATGGGCAGTTCCCATATGGGTCTTCAAGCGCGGCTTATGAGTCAAGCGCTTAGGAAACTGACAGGGGTGATAAGTAAATCAAAAACTTGCGTTATTTTCATCAATCAGATACGAATGAAAATTGGCGTAATGTTCGGAAATCCCGAAACTACCACCGGCGGAAACGCGCTTAAGTTTTATTCGTCGGTCAGAATAGATTTAAGACGTATCGCGTCCCTTAAAAAGGGAGATAAGATCATAGGCAACCGCGTCAAAGCGAAAATTGTTAAAAATAAAATGGCGCCTCCGTTTAAACAGACTGAATTTGATATACTTTTTGATGAAGGAATTTCCCGATCTTCAAGCTTAATCGATATTGCGGAAGAAATGGGAGTTATTAAAAAAAGCGGAACATGGCTTTCTTTCGGGGACGAAAAAATAGGTCAGGGGAAGGAAAACGCGAGGATGTTTCTCAAAGAAAACGTAAAGATGCTTAATAGCATTGAGCTTGAAGTTAAAAAGGTACTTGCTTCCGGAGACCAATCATAGAATGCGGAATGATACGGTAAAAGGAAAAAAATATTCTTTACGTCTTCTTGCCGCGCGTTCCAGAAGCGAATACGAAATAAAAAGCCGCCTTTTAAAAGCGGGTTACGACGACGCCGTTTCTGAGAATATTGTTGGCGCGCTCAGAAAAGAAAAGATCTTAGATGACGCGCGTTTTGCTTCGGAATGGATCGATTCCAGACTTGATTTCTCGCCGCGCGCGGCGGAAGTTATCCGCGCGGAGCTTGAAGAAAAAGGTGTTTCGGATGATACGATCCAACAGGTGTTTCTGGAAAAATCAAAACAATTAGATAATCGTACGATTGCTTTAAACTTGGTAAAAGACAAAGTGTCTCTTGAAAAAGAGCTTTCAGGGGAAAAACTTCGGGTGAAAGTTTTCAGGTTTCTTGTAAGTAGGGGATTTGACGCGGATCTTTCGGAAGAAATAGTAGAGGAATTATAGATCGTATATCGTATGTCGCATATGGTATATCGTGAAGAACTCCCGCCGAAGGCGGGTCGCCTCCGGAGGAAAAGTTCTGCGATATACGACATACTACATACGGTATACGAGCACATTATGAAATCAAGTGAAATAAGAATAAAATTTTTGGAATTTTTCAAGAAAAAGGGACATACTGTAGTGGAAAGTGATTTGCTTGTGCCGGAAAAAGATCCGACTTTGCTTTTTACCGGTGCGGGGATGAATCAGTTTAAACAGCAGTTTATGGGGCGAGGGATCACCTTTACGCGCGCTGTTTCATGTCAGAAGTGTCTTAGGACGGGAGATCTGGAAAACGTTGGAAAGACGCCGCGGCATCACACTTTTTTTGAAATGCTCGGGAATTTTTCTTTTGGGGATTATTTTAAAAAAGACGCGATTTTGTGGGCTTGGGAATTTATGACGAAAGAGATGCGAATCCCCGAGGAGAAACTATGGGTATCGGTTTATGAGGAGGATGAAGTTTCTTATTCCATATGGCGGAATGAAGTTAAGGTTGGCGAAGAAAAAATAGTTAAATTGGGTCCGCGGGATAATTTTTGGCCGGCGGACGCGGTTAAACTGGGGCCTAACGGACCATGCGGGCCGTGTTCTGAGATTTTTTATGATTGGGGAAGCGGCGTTGGGTGCGGAAAAAAGACTTGTTCTCCCGCTTGTGATTGCGGCAGGTTTGTTGAAGTTTGGAATCTTGTGTTTACCGAGTTTGAAAGGAAACCTGACGGTACGCTTCAGGGACTGCCTAACAAAAACATTGATACGGGCATGGGGCTGGAACGGATAGTTTCCGTTATGCAGAACGTGAAGACAAATTTTGAAACGGATCTTTTTGAGCCGATTATCCGCGCGGTTAACCAAGAGTTTGAAGAGAGCGGTGTCGCCCTTCCGGCGGCGCCGGGCGCGAATCTTATTGCCGATCATATTCGCGCGGCGGTTTTCGCGATAGCGGACGGAGTGTCCCCTTCAAATGAAAAGCGGGGGTATGTCGTAAGGAAACTCATAAGGCGGGCATATTTAAGAGGACCCGGTAAAGGTCCATTCTTATATAAAACGGCCGCCGAAATAGCGGATCTGATGAAAGATGTTTATCCGCTGATCTTTGATAGGCGTGAGCATATTTCCGCGATCATAATGGAAGAAGAAAAAAGGTTTGCCTGTACGTTAGACGCGGCTTTGCCTATTTTTGAATGTATGGTTTCCTCCGGGAGCGGAAAACTGAGCGGAGAACAAATTTTTAATTTGGTAGATACCTATGGATTGCCGTTTGAGGTGATAACGGAAGAAGCGGAAAAAAAGAAGGTTGAACTTGATATTCCCGCTTTTCAAAAGCTTATGCTCGAGCGGAAAGAAACATCCCGAAGGGGATGCGGGATGTCTGCGGAATTTATTTTTAAGCCGGATCGGTTCTTAAAAGCTCCAAACCCCGAATATTCCGAAGTTCTTCCGCTTGAAGCGGCCATAGAGTTCATACTTAAAAAGGACGGAGTTTCTCTTGAGATCACCGAAGGCGAATGTGCCGAGATCGTATCAAATCCGCAAAGCTCTCATTTTTATTCGGAAGCAGGCGGGCAGGCGGGAGATACCGGTACGATAAGTAAATCGGGCGCTCTTATGAATATCGTGAATACTTTCCAAACGTGCGGCCGGAAAATTTTTGCTGTTTTGGTTGAATATGGTACTTTCAGAATAAATGATAAAGTTGTTATAACACTTGATATCTCTCGAAAAAACCGAACGGCTAAAAATCATACAGCGACACATCTTTTGCAGAGCGCGCTTCGCGCGGTTCTGGGGGATCATGTAAAACAATCGGGTTCTTATGTTGACGAGGAGAGACTTCGTTTTGATTTTACTCACATGAAGAAGCTTTCTAAAACAGAACTGTTTAAAGTGGAACGGATGGTAAACGGATGGATAGAGGATGCTCTCGCGGTGAAAAAAGAAACAAAGTCTTTGAATGAAGCGAAGGCGGATGGGGCGCTTTCTTTTTTCGGAGAGAAATACGGGGAAGAGGTAAGGGTTGTTTCGATAGGGACTGAGTCTAAGGAATTTTGCGGAGGCACGCATGTGGACAATACTCGGGATATAGGCATCATAAAAATCATCTCGGAAAGCTCAGTTGCCGGCGGCGTCAGGCGTATTGAAGCGGTAACAGGCGCGCGCGCCGAAAGCTGGATGAAAAAGAAACTCGAGGAATATATAAAAAAAGACGGATTTAAAGAAATGTTCAAGGATGATAAACCGGGAAAAATCGTTTACGATCGCGCCGTAAAGATTTTATCAGGACCGGAAAAGATAACTAAAGATGTTATTCTTGATTTTGACGAGAATATTTTGCCGGTGTTTAAAAATGCCGAAGAACGCGCGGCTAAAAACGCGAAAAAATTTCAAAAAGAAAAAGCGGCATCGTCTCTGAATGACGCGATAAAAGAAGCGGACAAAATGGCGGCGGATTCTTATGAGATCGGCGGGATAAGATTTGTTTCAGGCGAGTTTGAAAATTTGGATAAGACGCTTCTCAGAAAAGTGTCGGCATATCTTCAGGGGAAAGCGGAGGTTGTTATTGTCGGAAGCAGTATGGACGGAGAAGCTTATTTAACCGTTGCTTCTTCCAGCGCGGTTGTAGCCGCGGGGGAAATCATAAAAGACGCGGCAAAGGATATTGACGGCGCGGGCGGAGGGAACGCTGTTTTTGCTCAGGCCGGCGGAAAAAATCCTTTAGGACTTCGGACGGCGCTGAAAACGGCGCGTCATATGGCCGAAGAATTATTACGTAAAAAAGAGGAGTGAAAGGGTTAGTATGCGCAGTATAAAAGTGGGGAGTAAAGCGTTTAATAGTCTGGTTGACAGAGATGATCACGGCCGGGTACGCCTTCAGAACAAGGTTTCTAAAATATTAGCGAAGGTGCGCGGAGACGGGGACAAGGCGCTTCTCCGGTATACGAAAAAGTTTGATAAGGTGAATATGACGAGAAAAGATCTCCGCGTTACCGAAGCTGAGATCTCAGGCGCTTACCAGGACATAAAACCGGAGATAGTGAACACTCTTAAGGAGATTATTCAGAACATAAACAAGTTTTATACGAATCAAATGCCTAAGTCGTGGTCAATAAAGCAGGATTCGGGAATTGAACTCGGAGAGAAGTTTGTGCCGATCGAAAAAGTGGGAGTGTATGTGCCCAGCGGAACGGTGCCTTTAGTTTCAAGTGTGTACATGACGGTTCTTCCGGCTAAAATAGCGGGTGTGAAAAAAATAATCATGGTTTCTCCGCCTAACAAATACAAAAGTATTGATCCGCATATACTTGTGGTCGCGAATCTTCTTAAAGTGGATGAGATCTATAAGATCGGCGGGGCTCAGGCAATAGGCGCTTTGGCTTTCGGTACTAAAACGGTGCCGAAAGTAGATAAAATTGTCGGTCCGGGAAATGAGTATGTTACCGAAGCAAAACGACAGGTGTTTGGATATTGCGATATAGATATGCTCGCGGGTCCGAGTGAAGTGCTGATCATAGCTAATAGTTACGCGAATCTTGATTATCTCAAAAAAGATTTGATGGCTCAGGCGGAACACCACAAAGGTTTAGCAGTGCTTGTTACACCGTCAAAAAGAGTTTTCAGCGCTCTACACAAAGATTCGGAGATAAAGGGGTATATCATTAAAGTGAAAAATTTGGAAGAAGCGGCGGAAGTGTCTAATCTGATCTCGCCTGAACATCTTCAGCTTATGATTAAAACTCCCAAAAGAGTTTTGAGAAATATCACTAACGCCGGAGCCGTTTTTCTCGGACAGTATTCTCCGGTGGCTATCGGTGATTATATCGCCGGACCAAGTCATGTCTTGCCAACCGGGGGAACCGCGAGGTATTCTTCGGGACTCAATTTGAGAAGTTTCATGAAAAGTTCTCACATTATTTCGTATTCGCGCAAAGCCCTTTCCACTTCTGAAAAATGGGTACGCGAACTTACGGAACTTGAAAAACTCGAAAAACATTGGGAATCGGTTAAAGTAAGGTGCGAGTGAAGAGCCGTATATCAAGGAACCGTATGTTGTATGTCGCATATAGTATGTCGTAAGAGATTCCCGCCGAAGGCGGGCCGCCTCCGGCGGAATTTTATGCGATATACGACATACGATATGCGATTAGAGGGGGGAGTAATTATGGGGATTTTTTGTAGCGGGGGGAAAGAAAAAGACAGATGTGTGAAATATGAGAGAAAATCCAAGGAGACGGAGATAGAGATACCTGTTTTGAATATTGACGGCTCCGGGAAAAGTAAAATATCGACATCGATAGGGTTTCTTGACCATATGCTTACGCTATTCGCGTATCATGGGTTCTTTGATCTCGAAATTGAGGCTAAGGGCGATACTCATGTTGATAATCATCATCTTAATGAAGACATCGGCATCGCGCTTGGGGAAGCGTTTAAAAAAGCTTTGGGGGATTGCAAGGGCATAGTAAGAACCGCTTCGGCGGAAGTGCCGATGGATATGGCGAGTGCTAAGGTTTTGATAGATTTGTCCAACAGGGCGGCGTTTAAATATATCGATCCCCTGTTACCAACTTATGACGCAAGTAAAGAACAAGAAGGGTATACAGTACATTACGCAAAAGATCTTTTAGAAAGTTTCGCTAAGAAGCTTTGTATGAATCTCCATATTGAAATAAAAGGTGAAGGTGATATGCATCACCATCTTGAAGCGACGTTTAAAGCGCTTGGAATCGCGCTTGATAAAGCAACGGCTCGTGACGCGCGAAGAACCAATGAAGTGCCGTCGAGTAAGGGGATTTTGTAAGAGTTGGTTCGTTGATGGTTAGCTCGTTGAGTGTTAGCTCGTTGATCGTTAGTTCGTTGATCGTTGTTTTTTTTAAAACCATCAACGCATAACAATCAACAAGCCAACGAACTAACAATCAACAAGCTAACGAACAAACGATCAACAAGCAAACGAATCAACAATCAACAAGCCAACGAACCAACGAACCAACGAGCCAACGAGGAAGATGATTAGCATAATTGATTACGGATCAGGAAATATAAGTAGCGTTTACAACGCTTTTCAGCATATAGGCTGTCGTGTCAAAGTATGTACTGAAGCGAAAGATTTGTTAAACGCGGATAAAATTGTTCTTCCGGGTGTCGGAGCATCTCGTGAGGCGATGAACAGACTCCGTGACGGCGGATTTATAGAACCGCTTTTAGAAAATATAGCCAAAGGCAGACCTTTTTTGGGTATATGTTTAGGACTTCAGCTTCTTCTTAGCCGTAGTTTTGAATT